>Ga0182030_10001858_pt1 | contig 44228 bp, 58 predicted proteins | sample 812S3MmetaG_FD_121299 | JGI IMG/M metagenome (GOLD analysis project Ga0182030, IMG submission 121299) | Permafrost microbial communities from Stordalen Mire, Sweden - 812S3M metaG (Illumina Assembly) | ecosystem: Environmental > Terrestrial > Soil > Wetlands > Permafrost | place: Sweden... | reverse complement strand
CGCGTTGTCCGACGGTTCCACCGTCGCGGCGGGCACCATGTTGCTGATGGACGACGTCGAGCGCTTGCGCGACGACGCCGCCGTGGAGCGCGTGCGTGTTCGTACGACGTTGACCTGTGACGCCGTGCAGGGCGTGTGTGCGGCCTGCTACGGCCTGTCGCTCGCGACCCACCAACTCGTCGAGCTCGGTGAGGCCGTCGGCGTCATCGCCGCGCAGTCCATCGGTGAGCCGGGAACCCAGCTGACCATGCGTACCTTCCACTCCGGTGGTGTGACCGAGAGCGACATCACCCACGGCCTGCCGCGCGTGGTGGAGCTCTTCGAGGCCCGTACCCCCAAGGGTGCTGCCAAGGTCGCGGAATTCTCCGGTGTGGTGCGCGTCGAGTTGATCGGTCGCGAGCGCAAGCTCACGGTGGTCGGCAACGACGGCGAGGTCCAGGAGGAGTCGATCTCGATCGCTCGTCACCTGCTCGTCGAGGACGGTCAAGAGGTCGAGGTCGGTACGCCGTTGCACGACGGTCCCCTCGACCCCAAGCTCATGATGAAGTTCCGGGGTACTCGCGAGACCCAGCAATACTTGGTCGAAGAGGTCCAGAACGTCTACCGCGACCAGGGTGTGTCGATCCACGACAAGCACATCGAGTTGATCGTGCGCCAGATGACCCGCCGCGTCCAGATCGTGGACGCTGGTGATTCGCCCTGGCTGCCCGGCGCCATGATCGACGTCAAGCTCTTCAACGACACCAACAACACCCTGGAGGAGAACTCCAAGGAGTCCGCCGACGGTCGTGCCCAGTTGATGGGTATCACCAAGGCGTCGTTGGCGACGGACTCGTGGCTCTCGGCCGCCTCCTTCCAGGAGACGACCCGCGTGCTGACCGAGGCCGCCATCGAGGGCAAGCGCGACCACCTGGTCGGGCTCAAGGAGAACATCATCATCGGTAAGTTGATCCCGGCCGGTTCGGGCTTGGAGTACTACAACAAGCGCGAACTGCGCCTGGACATGCCCGACGCCGAACTCCTGCCCGAATGGGCGCAGGTGTCCGACGACGACCTTGACTTGGCCAGCCTGTTGGGTGAATTGTCCTCGGACGACTCGTTCTCCGCTGATTTGACGGCGTTCCAGAACATCGGGGCGAACTACGACGAGTCGGCGATGCCCGAAAACGACGCGACCAACCTCGAAGACGGGTTGGGCGAGCAGGCGCTGTAGGCGTGCGACCCGCCGCCCGCCGAAAGGTTGGCGGCGGGTTTGCCGATTTGGCCCGACGTGGCCTAAGATAGAAAGTCCGCGCGCTGGCATCGCTGGCGCGTGTAACGAACGATGTATAACTAGAAGAGGTTCTGCGTGCCCACAATTGCACAGTTGGTCCGAAAGGGTCGACAGGACAAAGTTTCCAAGACCAAGACGCCGGCCCTCAAGGGGGCCCCGCAGCGTCGCGGCGTCTGCACCCGTGTCCACACCGTCACGCCCAAGAAGCCGAACTCGGCCCTGCGTAAGGTCGCGCGCGTGCGTTTGACCTCGGGCGTCGAAGTGACCGCGTACATCCCGGGCGTCGGACACAACCTCCAAGAGCACTCGATCGTCCTCGTTCGTGGCGGCCGTGTCAAGGACCTCCCCGGTGTTCGTTACAAGATCATTCGCGGCGCGCTCGACACCTCGGGTGTGCGCGACCGCAAGCAGGCCCGTAGCCGCTACGGCGCCAAGAAGGAGAAGTAATGCCTCGTAAAGGTCCCGCCGTCCGCCGCGAAGTGCCCGCGGACCCGATTTACAAGTCGATCCTGGTGACCCAGATCACGAACAAGATCCTCGAGCGCGGCAAGCGCACCATCGCCGAGCGCATCGTCTACACCGCTCTCGAGATGGTCGAGGAGAAGACTGGCGCCGATCCCGTCGCCGCGCTGAAGCGCGCCCTGGAGAACGTCCGTCCCGAGCTCGAGGTGCGCAGCCGCCGCGTCGGTGGCACCACGTATCAGGTGCCCGTCGAAGTGCGTCCGCGCCGCGCCACCACGCTGGCGATCCGCTGGCTGACCGACTTCGCCAAGAAGCGCCGTGAGAAGACCATGGCTGAGCGCCTCGCCAACGAGATCATCGACGCCTCCAACGGCGTCGGCGCCGCGGTAAAGCGTCGCGAAGACATGGCCAAGATGGCCGAATCCAACAAGGCGTTCGCGCACTACCGCTGGTAAGTAAAGAAAGTATTTTCACATGAGCACCCCCCGCGAAATCTCCCTCGACAAGGTTCGCAATATCGGCATCATGGCGCACATCGACGCGGGTAAGACCACGACGACCGAGCGCATCTTGTACTACACCGGCAAGAGTTACAAGATCGGTGAGGTCCACGAAGGCGCCGCCGTGATGGACTGGATGGTTCAAGAGCAGGAGCGCGGCATCACCATCACGTCCGCGGCCACCACTTGCTACTGGAAAGGCTTTCGCATCAACATCATCGACACCCCTGGTCACGTTGACTTTACGGTGGAAGTCGAGCGCTCGCTGCGCGTACTCGACGGCGCGGTCGCCGTCTTCGACGCCGTCGCCGGCGTCGAGCCCCAGACCGAGACGGTGTGGCGCCAGGCCAACAAGTACAACGTGCCGCGCATCTGCTTCGTGAACAAGATGGACCGCACCGGTGCGGACTTCTTTCGTTGCGTCGACATGATCGCCGACCGCCTCAACTGCGTGCCCGCCGTCATCCAGTTGCCCATCGGCGCCGAGGGTGACTACCTGGGCATCATTGACGTGGTCGCGATGAACGCCACCATCTACCACGACGACAAGGGTGAGAAGCTCGAGGTCGTGCCGGTGCCCGAGGAGTACAAGGCCCAGGCCGAGGACTACCACGCGAACCTGATCGACATCTTGACCACCTTCGACGATGAATTGATGGAGAAAGTCCTCAACGACGAGGTGCCCACCAGCGACGACCTGCACGCTGCGCTGCGCCGTGGCACCCTGGGTGGTCACTGCGTGCCGATCCTCAATGGTTCGGCCTTCAAGAACAAGGGTGTCCAGCCCATGCTCGACGCGGTGGTGGACTACCTGCCCTCGCCGCTCGACCTTCCCCCGACGCACGGCACCAAGCCGGGCAAGGAGGACGAGGAGTTCCGCAACGCCGATGACGCCGAGCCCTTCTCGGCGCTGGCCTTCAAGATCATGACCGACCCCTTCGTCGGCAAGTTGACCTTCCTGCGCGTCTACTCGGGCACCTTGGAAAAGGGTGACACTGTCATCAACACGACCAAGGGCTCCAAGAAGGAGCGCCTGAGTCGCCTGTTGTTGATGCACGCGAACAACCGTGAAGACCTCGACACCATCCGCACCGGCGACATCGTCGCCGCGGTGGGTCTCAAGCAGGTCACCACCGGTGACACGCTGTCGGCCGTCGACAAGCCCATCCAGTTGGAGAACCTGGTGTTCCCCGAGCCGGTCATCCACGTCGCCGTCGAGCCCAAGACCAAGGCCGACCAGGATAAACTCTCCAAGGCGCTCTACGCGCTGTCCGAGGAGGACCCCACTTTCCGCGTGCGCACCGACGAAGAGACCGCCCAGACGGTGATCTCGGGCATGGGCGAATTGCACCTCGAGGTGCTGGTCGACCGCATGCTGCGCGAGTTCGCCGTGGACGCCAACGTCGGTAAGCCCCAGGTGGCGTACCGCGAGACCGTTCGCAAGAAGGTCGAGAAGGTCGAAGAGAAGTACGTGCGCCAGACCGGTGGTAAAGGTCAGTACGGCCACGTCGTCATCACCCTGGAACCCACCGGCCCCGGCGGCGGCTACGAGTTCGTGGACGAGATCTCCGGCGGCGTGATCCCCAAGGAGTACATCGGACCGGTTAACCAGGGCATCACCGAGGCGCTGACCTCGGGTGTGCTAGCGGGCTATCCCATGGTGGATGTGCGCGTGCGATTGACCTTTGGTTCGTATCACGACGTCGACTCCTCGGAGATGGCGTTCAAGATCGCTGGTTCCATCGCCGTCAAAAAGGCTGCGCGACTGGCGAGCCCGGTGCTTCTCGAGCCCGTCATGGCCGTTGAAGTGGTCACCCCCGAGGACTACATGGGTGACGTCATCGGCGACCTCTCGTCGCGCCGCGGGCGCATCGAAGGCATGGAACAGCAGGGAAATGGCCAGACCATTCGGGCTCTCGTGCCCCTGGCGGACATGTTCGGCTACGCTACTGACCTGCGTTCTCGCACCCAAGGGCGCGCGACGTACAGCATGCAGTTCCACTCGTACGCGGAAGTACCCGACTCGATCGCTAAGGAGATCGTGGCCAAGGCCACTGGCGCGTAAGAAGTAGTAAACCACTGGGAAACCAGTGAAACCAAGGTCCAAACCGTCGTCGGGGAGGGCCGAAACAAAATAGACGAACTCACAGTGGGTTCGTCACGAGACAGAAAGTAAGTCCCCGACAATGGCAAAGCAGAAGTTCGAGCGCACTAAGCCGCACGTAAACATCGGAACCATGGGTCACATTGACCACGGTAAGACCACTCTTACCGCCGCAATCACCAAGGTCCTCTCCACCCGCATCCCTGGCTCCGCCTTCACGCCCTTCGACCAGATCGACAAGGCCCCCGAAGAGCGCCAGCGCGGCATCACTATTTCGATCGCCCACGTGGAGTACGAGACGGCTAACCGTCACTACGCCCACGTCGACATGCCCGGCCACGCCGACTACGTCAAGAACATGATCACCGGTGCCGCCCAGGTGGACGGCGCCATCTTGGTGGTCTCCGCGACTGACGGTCCCATGCCCCAGACTCGTGAGCACGTGCTGCTCGCTCGCCAGGTGGGCGTGCCCTACATCGTGGTGGCCCTGAACAAGTCCGACGTCGTCGAGGACGAGGAACTCCTCGAGCTCGTCGAGATGGAGATCCGCGAGCTGTTGACCAGCTACGACTTCCCCGGCGATGACGTGCCGATCGTGCGCGTGTCCGCGTTGAAGGCCCTCGAGGGCGACGAAGCGTGGGGCGACAAGATCATGGAGCTCATGGACGCCGTCGACTCCTACATCCCCGAGCCCGAGCGTTCGACCGACAAGCCGTTCTTGATGTCCATTGAGGACGTCATGTCGATCACCGGTCGTGGCACCGTCGTGACCGGCAAGGTAGAGCAGGGCATTGTCAAGGTCGGCGACGAAGTCGAGATCGTGGGCCTTCGCGACACGACCAAGACCGTCGTGACCGGCATCGAGATGTTCCGCAAGCTCTTGGACCAGGGTCAGGCCGGCGACAACCTCGGCGCCCTGTTGCGTGGCACGAAGAAGGAAGACGTCGAGCGCGGCCAGGTTCTGTGCAAGCCGGGATCGATCACCCCTCACACGATCTTTGAGGCCTCGGTCTACGTGTTGACCAAGAACGAGGGCGGCCGTCACAAGCCGTTCTTCGCGAACTACCGTCCGCAGTTCTACTTCCGCACGACCGACGTCACCGGTACCATCGAGTTGCCCGCGGGCACCGAGATGGTCATGCCGGGGGACAACACCGAGATGACCGTGACCCTGGGCAAGCCGATCGCCATGGAAGAGGGCTTGACCTTCTCCATTCGCGAGGGTGGCCGCACCGTGGGTTCGGGTCGCGTCGTTAAGATCCTGAAGTAGGAGTCGACATGGCCGACAACCGTCAAATGATCCGAATCCGGCTGAAGGCCTTCGACCACCAGGTCCTGGACCAGTCCTGCGCCAAGATCGTGCAGACCGTGGAGCGTACCAACGCCCGCGTGCAGGGTCCCGTGCCGCTGCCGACCGAGAAGCACCGTTACACGGTGGTTCGCGGCCCGCACAAGCACAAGGACTCTCGCGAGCACTTCGAGATGCGCGTGCACAAGCGCCTCTTGGACATCGTGGACCACTCGGCCAAGACCGTCGACTCGCTCCAGCGTCTCGACCTACCGGCCGGCGTGGACATCGAGATCAAGATTCGCCAGAATTAGGTGCTCACGAGGTCTCGCGGGCGTTTTGCGCACGCGAGACCTCGTGGTGTACGGTTAGTACCCCTGTCAGAACGAAGGGCAACAACAGAAGTGTTCAGTCGCCTCAACTGAGGGACACTGAACCAAACAAGTCGAGCGCTCCGTTCGGGTTTTATGGCCCGGCGGAGCGTCTGTGTGTCGGGACAACCGATACGCAGGTTTACCAAGAAGAGAGGCACACGTGGCGACCAAAGCGATCGTCGGCGAGAAGGTGGGTATGACCCAAGTCTGGGACGCCCAGAATCGGGCCATTCCGGTGACGGTGGTCAAGGTCAGCCCAGCTCGCGTCGTCCAGGTAAAGACTCCCGAAAAGGAGGGCTACTCGGCCGTGCAGGTGACGTGGGGAACCCGTCGAACCTCCACCTTGTCCAAGCCAGAACTCGGTCACTTCGATAAGGCCGGCGTCACGCCGGGCAAGAAGTTGGTCGAGCTGCGTCTCGACGACGTGTCGGCCTACTCGGTCGGTCAGGAGATCCTCGCCGACGTGTTCGAGAAGGGCGAGATGATCGACGCCACCGCGGTGAGCAAGGGTAAGGGCTTCGCGGGTGGCATGAAGCGCCACAATTTCTCCGGTCAGGGTGCCGCACACGGTAACCACAAGCACCACCGCGCACCGGGTTCCATCGGAGCCTGCTCCACGCCGGGCCGCGTTTTCAAGGGCACCAAGATGGCGGGCCGCATGGGTGGCGGTCAAGTGACCACCACGAACCTCGAAGTGATCGGCGTCGACGTTGAGCGCAACCTCGTCCTGGTCAAGGGTGCCGTACCCGGCCCTCGTGGCGGCGTGGTCGTTCTTCGTACGTCGGTCAAGAACCCGATGAAGGCTGGAGGTGCTCGATGAGCGACGTCTTTACCTTGCGCGGTCCCGTCAAGAAGGAACGCCCCGCGCCCGCCAAGCGATCCGTCGCACGCAAGAGCGTCGACGGCAAGGAGATCGGCACCGTCGCGCTCGAGCCGACGATCTTCGGTCTCGAGCCCAACATGGCCGTGATGCACCAGGTCGTCAAGGCCCAACTCGCGGCCAAGCGTTCTGGTACCCAGTCCACCAAGACCCGCAAGGAAGTCCGCGGTGGTGGCAAGAAGCCCTTCAACCAGAAGGGCACTGGTGGAGCGCGTCAAGGAACGATTCGTGCGCCGCACTACCCGGGCGGTGGCATCGCACTCGGCCCCAAGCCGCGTAAGTACGACCAGAAGACTCCCAAGAAGATGATCCGCCTGGCCCTGTATTCAGCGCTGTCGGACCGCGCCGCCCTCGAGCGTGTCGCCGTGATCGACAGCTTCGGCGCGTGGACCACTCCTAAGACCAAGGATGCCGTGAGTTCGCTCAGCGCCCTGGGCCTCTCGGGCAAGGTGCTGGTCGTCCTCGGACGTGAGGACGCGGTGGCCTTTCACTCGTTCCGCAACCTCGAGAACATCAAGACCATCGACGCCGGCGAGATCAACGCCTACGACGTCTTGGACGCGGACTGGGTGCTCTTCACCGACGCGACCCTGCCGACAGTCAAGGAGATCAACTAATGCGCGATGCCATGAGCGTCCTCATCCGTCCCGTGGTCTCGGAGAAGACCACCGGCCTGATGGACAACCACACCTACGTGTTCATCGTCGACCCCCGGGCCACCAAGATCGATGTGCGCAATGCCGTCGAGCAGGCCTTCAACGTCAAGGTCACCAACGTCAACACTCTCAACCGCAAGGGTAAGTCGACGCGCAACCGTCGCACCGGTGTTGTGGGCACGCGCCCCAGCACGAAGCGGGCCATCGTCACCCTCGCCGAGGGTGACTCGATCAACCTCTTCGAGAACTAAGGACTGCCATGGCACTGCGACACCGCAAACCAACCAGCCCCGGTCGCCGTTTCCAGACGGTATCGGACTTCGCCGACGTCACGACGTCGACGCCCGAGAAGTCGCTGCTCGACTCCAAGCCCAAGACGGGTGGTCGTAACAACTACGGCCGCAAGACGTCGCGCCACCGCGGTGGTGGGCACAAGCAGCAGTACCGCATCATCGACTTCAAGCGCAACAAGGACGCCATTCCGGCCAAGGTCGCCACAATTGAGTACGACCCGAACCGCACGTGTCGCATCGCCCTGCTGCACTACGTCGACGGTGAGAAGCGTTACATCCTCGCGCCCAACGGTCTCAAGGTCGGCGACTTCGTCGAGTCAGGCCCCAAGGCCGACATTCGCAACGGCAACACCTTGCCGATGCGCTTCATCCCGACCGGTTCGACCGTGCACAACGTCGAGTTGCGCCCCGGTGGTGGCGGCAAGATGGCCCGCAGCGCGGGCATGAGCGTGCAGCTGGTTGCCAAGGACGGTGGCTACGCCACGCTGCGTCTTCCTTCGACTGAGATGCGCCGCGTGCCGATTGACTGTCGCGCCACGCTCGGCATCGTCGGCAACTCCGAGCACGAGCTCATCAAGATTGGTAAAGCTGGTCGCAACCGCTGGAAGGGCATCCGCCCCCAGACTCGTGGTGTGGCCATGAACCCGGTGGACCACCCCCTTGGTGGTGGTGAGGGTAAGACGTCCGGTGGGCGTCACCCGGTGTCACCGTGGGGTCAGCCCGAGGGTCGTACGCGCCTGCCCAAGGCGTCGGACGCTCTCATTATTCGTCGTCGCCGTGGACGCGGCTCGCGGAGGTAGGTAGAAAATGTCACGTAGCCTCAAAAAAGGTCCCTTCATCGATGGCCACCTTCTCAAGAAGGTGGACGCGATGAACGCGGCCAACGAGAAGAAGGTCATCAAGACCTGGAGCCGTCGCTCGACGGTCATCCCGGACATGGTCGGCCACACGTTCGCCGTACACGACGGACGTCGTCACGTGCCGGTGTTCTGCAACGAGTCCATGGTGGGCCACAAGCTCGGCGAGTTCGCTCCGACGCGCACCTTCAAGTTCCACGCCGGCCAGGAAAAGACGGGACGTCGCTAATGACTGGACCCAAGACCAACGAACGCCCGGGCACTCGCGCCACCTTGAGGGGCTTTCACATGTCGGCCTCCAAGGCCCGCGTCGTGTTGAACCTGATCCGCGGCGAGGACGTCAAGTCCGCCGCTGAGATCCTGGCGGGGACTACGCGCGAAGCCGCCGACGTCATCGCCAAGGTGCTGGCCTCGGCCGTCGCCAACGCCGTGAACAACGACTCGATGAACGCGGACGAACTCTACGTCTCGGCGGCTTACGCCGACGAGGGCATCACCATGAAGCGCTTCACGCCGCGCGCTCGTGGTCGTGCCGCCAAGATCCGCAAGCGCTCGTGCCACATCACGGTTATCGTGTCGCGCCTCGACGAGGACCGCCTCGAACTGCTGCGCGTCGCGCGTTCGGCTCAGGCCGCCGCGTCGCGTTCGCGCCGTGTCGCCACCTCACGTCGCCGCAACGAGCCGGTGCCGGTCGCGCAGTACGAGCCGTCGATCGATATCACCGAGGACGTCATCGTCGACCCGATGATCGAGGTCGAGGAGCTTGAGGCCGAAGAGGCTGAGAAGGCCGACGGGACCATGAACGAAGAATCAGTTGGCGAGGCCAACGAGGACGAGACGGTGTCCGATGACACCACTGAGGAGACCAACTAATGGGCCAGAAGGTAAATCCCTACGGTTTCCGCCTCGGCATCACGACGGACTGGAAGTCGCGCTGGTTCAAGGAGCGCGGTTACAAGGACCTCGTCATCGAGGACTGGAAGATCCGCGACTACCTGACCAAGCAGCTCGAGAGTGCGGCCGTGAGCCGTATTGAGATCGAGCGCAACTCCGACCGCATCCGCGTCGACATCCACACCGCGCGCCCGGGCATCGTCATCGGACGCCGTGGCGCCGAGGCTGAGCGCTTGAAGAAGGACCTGGAGAAGATCACCGGTCAGAAGAACAAGATCTCGTTGAACATCCAAGAGATCAAGCAGCCCGAGCTCGACGCCGCGTTGATCGCGCAGGGCATCTGTGACCAATTGCTTCGCCGCGTGGCCTTCCGCCGTGCGATGAAGCGTGGCATCCAGACCGTGCAGAAGGCTGGCGCCATGGGTGTCAAGATCCAGGCGTCCGGTCGTCTCGGTGGCGCGGAGATGTCGCGTCGCGAGTCCTACCGCGAGGGCCGCGTGCCGCTGCACACTTTGCGTGCTGACATTGACTACGGCTTTCGTGAGGCTCGTACCTCCACCGGCCGCATCGGTGTGAAGGTCTGGATCTACAAGGGCGACATCTTGCCCTACCAGCTCACCAACGACGAGAAGATCGTGCGCGAGGCCGCCATGGCCGCCGGCGATCAGATTCCGTCGGCCACGTCCGCGGCCCCCAAGGGCGTCGTGCGCGCTGGTGGTGGACGTCGCCGTGTCGAATCCGATGTCGTGGTCGAAGAAGTAGTCGTCCCCGTCGAGTCCGACGTCAATCCGGCCGATCTGTTGGCCGCGACCGACGAGGTCGAGCGCCAACTGAGCGTCGAAGAGGACATCGAGCGTCGTACCGCCCAAGAGCACACCGACACTCCTCACTTTCGAAAGGACGCTGAGTAATCATGTTGATGCCCCGCAAGGTAAAGCACCGTAAGCAACAGCGCGGCCGCATGACCGGTATGGCCAAGGGTGGCGTAGACATCTCCTTCGGCGACTTCGGTATCCAGGCTCTCGAAGCCGGTTGGATCACCGCTCGTCAGATTGAGGCCGCCCGTATCGCCATGACGCGTCACGTCAAGCGTGGTGGCAAGGTCTGGATTCGGGTGTTCCCGGACAAGCCCGTCACTCAGAAGCCGGCCGAGACCCGCATGGGTTCGGGTAAGGGCAACCCCGAGTTCTGGGTTGCTGTCGTCAAGCCCGGCCGCATCATGTTCGAACTCGGTGGAGTGGACGAGACCCTGGCCCGCGCGGCCATGGAGCGCGCCATTCAGAAATTGCCGATCAAAGCCAAGTTCGTCGTTCGTCCTGGTACGCACGGCGCCCCGGAGGTGACCATCTAATGGCGAAGACTAAAGAACGCGTCGCGGAAATGCGCACCCTGGGTGACGCAGAGTTGCTCGAGCGTCTGGGTGAGGCTCGTCGTGAGCTCTTCAACCTGCGCTTTCAGCTCGCGACCGGACAACTCGACAACTCGGCCCGTTTGGGTGAGGTTCGACGCGACATCGCTCGCTTGTCGACCTTCCTGCGCGAGCGCGAAATTGCGGCCGCTGAGGCCGCCGGAGAGGGTGAGTAGTCATGAGTGACATCACGAATAACGAAGAGAACGTCGAGGTCGAAGTGACTGCCCCCGAGGCCGCCACTGAGGCCGTTACCGAGACCGTCGTCGAGGCTCCCGTCGAAGCCGAGGTCGTCGCGACCCCGGCCGTCGCGACCCCGGCCGTCGCCGAGAAGCCTGTGGTCGCGGTCGAGCGCAAGGGACCGGTCATCAAGACGCCGGTGGTGAAGGAAACCAAGACCGCCGTGACGTCCGAGGATGACTCGCGCGTCAATCCGCGCAAGACCCGTGAGGGCATCGTGATCTCGGACAAGATGGACATGACTCTGGTCGTAGCCGTCAACGAGCGCGTCAGCCACCCCCGTTACGGTAAGACCGTCCAGCGCACGAAGAAGCTCTACGTGCACGACGAATCGAACGACGCAAAGGTGGGCGACCGCGTGCGCGTTCAAGAGACCCGTCCGCTGTCCAAGCTCAAGCGCTGGCGCTTGACCGAAGTTGTGGAGCGTGCCCGATGATCCAGCAAGAGTCCCGCCTCAAGGTGGCCGACAACTCCGGCGCGAAGGAAGTGCTCTGCATCCGCGTGCTCGGTGGCTCACGCCGTCGCTACGCGTCGATCGGTGACGTCTTCATCGCCACGGTGAAGGACGCCATCCCCGGTGCCGCGGTGAAGAAGGGCGACGTGGTCCGCTGCGTGGTCGTTCGCACCAAGAAGGAGAAGCGTCGCCCCGACGGCTCCTACATCCGTTTCGACGAGAACGCCGCAGTGTTGATCAATGACCAGTTGCAGCCGCGCGGTACCCGTATCTTCGGACCCGTCGGACGTGAACTGCGTGACAAGAAGTTCATGCGCATTATTTCCCTGGCGCCGGAGGTGCTGTGATGAAGATCCGTAAAGGTGATGACGTGCTCGTTCTCGCCGGCAAGTACCGCGGCGAGCGTGCTCGCGTGGAAGAGGCTCTGCCCGCGCAGAGCAAGGTGATCTTGGAGGGGCTCAACGTCTCCAAGCGTCACACCAAGCAGACCGGTGCCACCATGCAGGCCGGCATCATCGACAAGGTGATGCCCTTGCACGTGTCCAACGTCGCACTCTGGTGCGCCGGGCACAAAGGGCCGGCCAAGGTCGGTTACAAGATTGCCGACGGCACCAAGGTGCGCGTCTGCCGCAAGTGTGGAGAAACGCTATGACGACGACCACTCGTCCCCGTCTCAAAGTGCGCTTCGACGAAGAGATTCGCGTGGCGCTCAAGGAGGAGCTCGGGCTCGACAACATCATGCAGGTCCCGCGTCTGGAGAAGATCGTTCTTAACTCCGGCGTGGGTCGTGCGACGCAGCAGGCGTCGTTGCTCGAGGGCGCGCAGCGCGACCTCGAAATGATCACTGGCCAAAAGCCGGTGGTGACGCGCGCGCGCAAGTCGATCGCTAGTTTCAAGTTGCGAGAGGAACAGCCCATTGGCGTCAAGGTCACGTTGCGTGGCGACCGCGCCTGGGAGTTCTTCGACCGTCTCTTGAGCCTCGCGATCCCGCGTATCCGCGACTTCCGCGGCCTGTCGCCCAAGTCCTTCGACGGACGCGGCAACTACACGTTCGGTGTGAACGACCAGTTGATCTTTCCGGAGATCGACTACGACAAGATTGACGCGCCACGCGGTTTCGACATCACGATCGTCACCTCGGCCGTAAACGATGAGCAGGGTCGCGCGTTCTTGCGCGCCTACGGCTTCCCCTTCAAGCAGGAGAATCGATAGTCATGGCGAAGAAAGCACTTCGAATCAAGCAGCAGAAGACTCCGAAGTTCTCGACACGGGCATACACCCGTTGCGAGCGCTGCGGACGTCCGCGCTCGGTGTACCGCAAGTTCGGCCTGTGCCGGATCTGCCTGCGCCAGATGGTCCACGCCGGCGAAGTCCCCGGTGTGACGAAGGCAAGTTGGTAGGAGGACAGCTATGACAATGACTGACCCCATCGCCGACATGCTCACGCGTATTCGCAACGCGAACGCCGCCATGTTCGACAGCGTCAAGATGCCCAGTTCCAAGCTCAAGGTGAACCTGGCGAAGGTCCTCGAACGCGAGGGATTCATCACCGGCTTCACCGTGACCAAGGTCGAGGGTAAGCCGGGTGACACGCTCGAGATCGGCCTGAAGTACTCCGAGGACCGCAAGAAGACGATCGCTGGTATCAAGCGCGTCTCGACCCCGGGTCTTCGTATCTACAAGAAGTCCGACCAGATGCCCAAGGTGCTCGGTGGCGTGGGCGTGGCCGTCGTCTCGACGAGCCACGGTCTCATGACCGACCGCGAAGCCCGTAAGGCCAAGCTGGGCGGCGAGGTGCTGTGTTATGTCTGGTAACCAGTCCGCGAACACGGAGGTGAACTGATGTCACGCATCGGCCGTAATCCCATCACGATTCCCGCGGGAGTCACCGTCGAGGTGGATGACGCCGTCGTCACGGTGAAGGGTCCCAACGGGACCATGCACCGCAACCTGCCCGAGGGCATCACCCTCAGCCAGGACGGCGATGTCCTCACCGTGGACCGCGCTTCGGAGGAGACGTCGCAGAAGTCGTTGCACGGTCTGACCCGAACGCTGGTAGCCAACATGGTGACCGGTGTGACCACGGGCTGGAGCAAGGAACTCGAGATCATCGGCGTCGGTTACCGCGCCGCGACCTCGAACCCGGCCGTGCTCGATCTGGCGCTCGGCTTCTCGCACCCCGTCAAGTTCAACGCGCCCGAGGGTGTCACGTTCGAGGTTCCCACCCCGACTCGTGTCATCGTCAAGGGTGCGGACAAGGAAGTCGTGGGCCAGGTGGCCGCGACGATCCGTAAAATTCGTAAGCCCGAGCCCTACAAGGGCAAGGGTGTGCGCTACCTCGGTGAGAAGGTTCTGCGCAAGGCAGGAAAGGCTGCGAAGTAATGGCTCGTACTACTCGTGAATTACGTGAGCGCCGACACGCGCGCATCCGCCGCCGCCTCTCGGGCACCGCGGAGCGTCCGCGCGTCGCCGTGAGTCGTAGCAACAAGCACATCTCGGCGCAGATCATCGACGACGTGGCCGGGCGCACCCTGGCTGCCGCGTCCTCGGTCGAGGCCGGATTCAAGTCGACCAGCGGTGGCAACATCGAAGGCGCCAAGGCCGTCGCGGCGTTACTGGCGCAGCGTGCCCAGGACGCCCACATCACCACCGTGGTCTTCGACCGCGGCGGATTTGACTACCACGGTCGCGTGGCCGCCTTCGCGGACCAACTGCGCGCCGCCGGATTGGAGTTCTAATGAGCGATCTCGAACAGTTTGAAGAGCGCACCATCAAGGTGAATCGCGTGTCTAAGGTCGTCAAGGGTGGTCGTCGGTTCTCCTTCACCGCCCTCATGGTGATTGGTGATGGTAACGGCAAGGTCGGCCTGGGATACGGCAAGGCCAAAGAAGCCGGGCTCGCCGTGCAGAAGGGTATCGAAGAAGCTCGTAAGAACCTCTTCGACGTGCCCCTCGCTGGTACGACGATCGTCTACCCGGTGATCGGCCAGGCCGGCGCCGGACGGGTGCTCATGAAGCCCGCCGCTCCGGGTACCGGCGTGATCGCTGGCGGTGCCGCGCGCGCCATTCTCGAGATGGCGGGCGTCAAGGACATCATCGCCAAGTCGTTGGGTTCCTCCAACGGCATCAACGTGGCCCACGCCACGATCGAAGGCCTCAAGCAACTGCGTCGCCCCGAGGAGCTCGCGGCATTGCGCGACAAGCCGGCCGACCACGTCATCCCGTCGGGAACGCTGCGCGCGTACCGCGAGCGCCAGCGCGAGGGTGACCTCTTCAAGACGGAGGCCTAGACCATGGCTCAGCTCAAAGTAACCCAGATTCGTTCGGCAATTGCCACCAAGCCCAAGCACCGCGGCACGCTGCGCGCGCTCGGCCTGCGCGGCATTGGCCAGTCCAACGTGCTGCCCGACCGTCCCGAGATCCGCGGGATGATTCACCGGGTGCCGCACCTGATTTCAGTGGAAGAGGTCAACTGATGAAGTTGCACGATCTCAAATCGCCCGCGGGCTCGACACACCGCAAGCGCATCGTCGGCCGTGGTATCGCCGGAAAGGGCGGCAAAACCGCCGGCCGTGGTACCAAGGGTCAAAAGGCGCGCCGTCAGATCCCCGCGGGGTTCGAAGGTGGCCAGTTGCCGCTCCTGCAGCGCATCCCCAAGCTCAAGGGCTTCACCAACCCGTTCCGTGTCGAGTACACGCCGGTGAACCTCGACGCGCTCGTCACCTTGGGCGTCACCGAGATCAACCCCGACGTGCTCGTCTCGCGGGGTCTCGCGCGCAAGAAGGATCTCGTGAAGATCCTCGGCCGCGGTGAACTGAAGACCACTCTGCACGTGTCAGCGCACGGCTTCTCGGCGTCGGCCAAGGCCGCCATCGAGGCCGCGGGTGGCACCGTCACCGTGGTCGACCTGCCCTTCAGCGTGCGTCCGCCTGCGTCCGGCAACCAACACCAGAACCGGTAAGGTTCGTCCGTGCTGCGGCGTCTCTCGAACATCTTCAGGGTCCCGGACCTTCGCAACAAGGTCCTCTTCACCATTGCCATCATCTGCCTGTACCAGTTAGGTGCAAACCTGCCCATCCCCGGGGTGAGCTGGTCGCAGGTCGCGGCACTGCAGTCCAAGGCCTCCTCCAGCGGAGTGCTCGGATTCTTGAATCTGTTCTCGGGCGGCGCCCTGACGCGCCTCGCGGTCTTCGGACTGGGCGTCATGCCCTACATCACCAGTTCCATCGTGATCCAGTTGCTGACGACGGTCATCCCCAAACTCGCCGAGTGGCGTGACCAGGGCCCCGAGGGTCAAAAGCGCATCACCCAGACGACCCGCTACCTGACGATCGGCCTGGCGTTGTTGCAGTCCACCGGGCTCGTCTACGCCTTCCACGGTCACGACCAGGCGCTGTTGGGCTTCAACATCGACCTCATCCCCAAGTTCAACCTGTGGCTCGGCCTGTTCATGGTGATCATCATGACCGCCGGCACCGGCTTCGTGATGTGGCTCGCGGAGCTAATCACCCAGCGCGGCATCGGCCAGGGCATGAGCCTCTTGATCTTCGCCAACGTCGTGGCGGGGCTTCCTTCGGGCGGTGAAGCGGTGTGGCAGCAGGGCGGGCCGGCCAAGTTCTTCATCATCTTGGTGATCTCGGTGGCGTTGCTGTTCTTCATCGTCTTCATGGACCAGGGCCAGCGCCGCATCCCGGTCACCTTCGCGCGTCGCGTGGTGGGTCGCAAGGAGATGGGTGGCAACTCCACCTATATCCCGCTCAAGGTCAACCAGTCGGGCGTGATCCCGATCATCTTCGCCTCGTCGGTTCTCTACATCCCGGTGCTGCTGTCGAACATCGTGCCGTGGGCGAGCTTCACGAGTTTCGTGAACTCCTCGCTGCGTCCGACCAGCTTCTTCTACATCGGCTCGGACTTCTTACTGATTCTGGCCTTCACGTTCTTCTACGTGTACATCGCCTTCGAGCCCCACCAGCAGGCCGAGCAGTTGCGCCAGCAGGGTGGTTTCGTTCCGGGTATCCGTCCGGGTGAGCCCACCGAGCGTTACTTCTCACGCATGCTGAGCCGTTTGACGGTCGTGGGGGCGTTGTTCCTCGCTTCCGTGGCGGTCATCCCGAGCATTCTCATGGCGCTGTGGAACATCAACAAGTTCCCCTACTACGGCACGACGTTGTTGATTGCCGTGGGTGTGGCATTGCAGACGATGCAGCAGATCGACTCGCAGTTGATGATGCGCAACTACGAAGGTTTCCTGAAGAAGTAGGGATGTCCGCCCGCGTAATCATCGTCGTCCTGGGCAAACAGGGCGCCGGCAAAGGCACTCAGTGCAAGCGGCTAGCGCAGCATTTGGCCATACCCCACGTCTCGACCGGCGACATCCTGCGCGCGGCCGTGCGCGACCAGACGCCAATCGGGCGCGAAGTGGCGTCCATCCTGGAGGCCGGTCAACTGGTATCGGACGACCTGGTCAATCGTCTCGTCAAGGATCGCTTCGACGAGCCCGACGCCGCAGGCGGCGCCCTGCTCGACGGCTATCCGCGCACCGACGTCCAGGCCGAGGCTCTCGACAGCATCCTTGGCGATGACGGCGTGAAGATCTGCATCAACCTCGATGTGCCCAATTCCCTGGTGGCCGAGCGGCTCTCCTCGCGGCGCGTCTGCCAGGAGTGCGGTGCAATCTACCGTGACACTGATATCGAAGCGATCTCGGGCACGTGCACCAATTGCGGTGGCGACGTCATCCAGCGAGCCGACGACTTGCCCGAGGCGATCATCAAGCGTCTCGAGGTCTACGAGCGTGACACTGCGCCCCTGTTGTCCTTCTACGACCAGCGCGGCCTGCTCGTGCGCGTGGATGGCGATCAGGACCCCCAAGAGGTCACCGCCCAGATCCTCGACGTACTGAGCGAACGAGGCATCGGGTGAGGCGCTCGAAGGACGAACTCAACAAGATGCGCAAGGCCGGCAAGGTCGTGGCTGAGATGCATGAGGCTACCCGCGCGGCGCTGCGTCCGGGGATCACGACCCTTCAGCTCAATGAGATCGCTGCCGAGGTGATCGCCAAGCGCGGCGCACGGTCGAACTTCCTCAACTACCACGGTTTTCCGGCAGTCATCTGTACCAGCCCCAACGACATGATCGTTCACGGCATCCCGGGGGAGTACGTGTTGAAAGAGGGCGACATCGTCTCGGTGGACTGTGGGGCCATCATCGAGGGGTACCACGGCGACGCGGCCTACACCGCAGGGGTCGGCCAGATCAGCGCCCAGGCGCAGCGGCTCATCGACGTGACGGAACGCTCGATGTGGGCCGGGATCGAGCAATTGCGCATCGGTAATCGTCTGCACGAAGTGGGTCGCGCGGTGCAGGACGTGGCGGAGTCCGCGGGTTTCTCGGTGGTACGCGAGTACGTGGGTCACGCGATCGGCACCGCGATGCACGAGAGCCCCCAAGTGCCCAACTACTGGCCCGGTAGTCCCGGTCCGACCCTCAAGGAGGGGATGGTGTTCGCGGTCGAGCCCATGGTCAACGTCGGCGGCTACGACACCTACGTGCTCGACGACGGGTGGGGTGTAATGACCCAGGATGGCCAACTCTCGGCGCACTTCGAGCACACCATCGCCGTCACCGAGAACGGCCCTGAGGTCTTCACCGTCATCTAATCGCGTTGGTGGCGTTCCCCGTGCGGCCGGTGAGCCTCACCACGTGTCACGCGCGAACGGATTCCTCGTTCTCGTCAGTCCGTGAACTTTGGCAGCTGACACGCGTCGCCTTCTCTTCTTCATCCATCAAAGTGATAGGGCCCATGCATCTTCAGAATAGATGACCAATGTCTTGAACATCATGAATCATGATAAGATGGCGAAGGATTCTGACGGTGTCGACGTAGCGAGCCGGCACTCGAAAGGTTCCGCAGATTTACGGCTTCAGAGGGCGCTTCACAAGAGGCGAGGGGGGTTCCCTGAATCTCGTTTCTAGAGAGGAAGTTACCCCATGAGCATTTTGGACACCAAGCACGACGACACGCTCGTCGACTTCACGTTTGACCACGAGTTGGTCATTGACCGTCAGTCGGTGGAGACGACCGAGACGCCGATCGTCGAGAAGCATCGACGTGCGAGCGAAGGTGGCCGCGTGGCTCGATTCTTCGCCGCGATGCGCGAGCGTAATTTTGAGAGGAACGCGTCGTCGTATTTCGCCGGACAGCCCGCGCTCTACCAGGACTACCGCGCCGCTTTGGCACGCCGCGACAACACCCAGTAGTTGTCGCTGCTTGACTGAGCGATTCCGTCGCCCCACTCGCGTTGGTGGGCTAGTCGCCCAGCTATTCCAAGAGAGTCACCCTGAGCAATCTGGGGGCAGTGCCCTGCGCATCGCCCTGACTCTTGAACTTGATTTTTACCAAGGAAGCAACCATGAAACACCGTCTACATCACATCACCGGCTCTCACCCGCACGGCGCCGACAGGTTCCTCCTGGCGTCAGTCGGTTCCACGCCGGGGGCCAGTGCGCTGTTCCTCGGGGAGAACCGTCATCGCGAACGCGCGTCGCGCCGCGCGATGCGATCAGTCATTGCCACTCGTCACCACGATCAGGCCACTGACCGCGACGACTAGCGCACCGACGTTGACGCGAGAGACCGCGACGGAATCAGTCGCGGTGATCGCGGTCGAACTGGCGTTGCGCGAAGAGGGCCGCTTCGGTCCGTCGTTGGAAACCCAGTTTCGCTAGGAGATTCGAGACGTAGTTCTTGACCGTCTTCTCCGCGAGGAACATCACCTCGCCGATTTCGCGATTGGACAATCCCTCCGAGAGGAGTTCGAGGATGCGGCGTTCTTGGGTGCTCAAGGACTCAAGGCGCAAGTCTTCGGTGATCTGGCGGCGCAAGCGCTCGCGAGCACGCTCGATCTGGTCGGTGGTGAGGAGCATCTCTCCTTGAGCCACCCGCCGGATCGAGTTGACCAGGTCGTCGCCACGAACGTTCTTCAAGACGTAGCCCTGTGCACCCGCCAGCACCGAGGCATTGAGAGCTTCGTTGTCGGCGAAGGAAGTCAACATCAGACAGTTGAGGTGGGGGTACGTCTCGCGCAGGGTGCGACACAGGTCGACACCGCTGCCGTCGGGCAAACGCACGTCGAGCACCGCGACGTCGACCTCACTGAGGTCGAGCGCGAGCGCCGCTTCGAGTGAGCCGGCCTGCTGGGTCACTGAGAGATCAGCATTGGTCTCGAGGAGTTCGCGCAGTCCGCGACGCACGATCTCGTGGTCATCCACGAGCAGGAGTCGAATCACGTCAGGCCTTCTTCAGTGCGGTCCATGTCACCATTGTGCCACTTCCGGCGCTTGATTCGATGATGCATTCTCCATCGAGGTCGCGGGCGCGAGTGGAGAGGTTGCGCAGGCCTCGTCCAAAGCCACTGACGTTATCGAATCCCACGCCATTGTCGTGGACCCGCAGTACCAGATACTCACCGTCGCCGCTGAGATTGACCTCGACGTGCGTTGCCTCGGAATGTCGCACGATGTTGGAGAGGATCTCTCGCAGCGCCTGAATCGTGTGGTGGGCGCAATGCTCGTTGACCTGCTGGGAGAGCCCGGACTCCATCGTCAGTTCCGCCTCGACTCCAAGGCGGCTGCCCACCTCGTTGGTGAGCGCAGTGGCGCGGTGGCGCAGGGTGTCTTCGGTCGCGCGGTCCTGGTCGATCTCGAAGATCGTGGTGCGGATGTCGTGGATGGTCTCGTTGAGTTCGTCAAGGGCGAGGTTCACCCGGTCGCGTGCCGCATCGTCGCCGAGCAGGGGCAGTGCCATCTGCAGGCCGAGCCCCACGCCGAACAAGCGCTGGATGACGGTGTCGTGCAGATCACGCGCCAGTCGTTCGCGTTCTTCGGCCACCGAGAGTTCTCGCAGTTCGCGACGAAGGTTGGATTGGTCGATGACCGCGCCAGCGACGCGACCGAAGGTCTCCAACAACAGTTCGTCGTCGGTGCTAAAGGGTTCGCCGTCCACCGGCTCGGTGATATAGAGATTGCCCCAGACGTGCCCGTCCCTCGTCACCACCGGTACGCCTAAGAAGCGGTGCATCTCGGGGTGACCGGGGGGGAATCCCACTGATCCCACGTAGTGCGTCAAGTCGTCGATGCGTAGCGGTTCCGGGGTGCGGATCGTCGCCCCCAGTACGCCCTTGCCGGTGGGAAGTGGCCCGATACCCTCACGACACTCGTCACTGAGGCCGTACGTGATGAATTCGGCGAGTGCCGTCCCTTCGCGGTCCAACACGCCTAGGGCGCCGTAGCGGGCGCCGGCCAACTGCGTGGCGGTGGTGACGATCTGCTCGAGCAAAATCGCCAACGCAGTGTCGGCCTCCATCAAGAGCATGGCGTCGATGAGGGCGTGCAGACGGTCTGGGTCTCGCAGTTCACGGAACTTCATGGCCCCACCCTTACACGTCTGGCCCAATTCAGTGCCGTTGACCCACCACGACTGAGACGGGGAAGGACACCAATTGGCCGCCGTGGCTCGTCGCGTCGCCCAACACGTCGTCCATGGGTTCGCCGTCGAGGTTGACCTCGGCGATGCCCGAAGCGACCACCGACCAGGTGTGATTCTGCTCGTCCACGCCATCGACCTGCACGGTGAGGACGTCGTGACGCTGGGCGGCGAGCAAAATGGAGGGATCAGAACTAGCGATGACAATCTTATCCCTGTTCAGAACCCTAATACGGGCCGGCAGGGCGGTAGGGAGGCACTTCACGGACACCAGAATCCGGGCTAACGGGGCGGCGGACAGCCGATCGAGACAATCGTCACGCTCGAGCACCGTCGTAATCTCCCGTTCCTCCATCAGTTCATCATGGACCCAGTTCCGAGAGGGCTACTAGGGCCAGCGGTCACATTTTGATACGGTGTCGTCTGCGACGGAGCGGTGAGGTCCGGGGCGGCGGGGGATAGCCCCGGGGTCGCTTTTGCATTCCTGGAAAAATTCGGTAGAATAGTCAGCCGACCTCTTATGGGGTCAACCGTCGAGGAGTTCCGTGCTTCTCCACGTCGCAGTGCCGCAACAAGGAGAAAGAACCTGAGTAAGCCAAAGGAAGACGCGTTCACCGTAGAGGGTACCGTCGTCGAGCCACTTCCCAACGCCATGTTCCGCGTCGAGTTGGAGAACGGTTACACCGTTCTCGCTCACTCGTCGGGCAAGATGCGCATGCACCGCATTCGCATCCTCCCGGGCGACAAGGTCCAGGTTGAGATCACGCCCTACGACATGACCCGCGGCCGCATCACCTACCGCTACAAATAACTCACGTTCCAGAGAGTTCGAGAAAGAAACATCATGAAGGTTCGCGCCAGCGTCAAGACCATGTGTGAGAAGTGCAAAGTCATTCGACGGGCCGGTCACGTCCGCGTGATCTGCGAGAACCCGCGTCACAAGCAGCGCCAGGGCTAGGAGAGGAAGAATATGGCCCGTATTGCCGGAGTTGACATCCCCCGCGAAAAGCGGACGGTGATTTCACTGACGTACATCTTTGGAGTGGGACCCACCACGGCGCAGCAGATCTGTGCCGCCACTGGTGTCGACGAGTCCACCCGAGTGAAGGACCTGTCCGACGCGGACGTCAACAAACTGCGTGCCTACATCGACCAGAACGTCACCGTCGAGGGTGACCTGCGTCGCGACGTGGCCCAGGACATCAAGCGCAAGATGGAGATCAACTGCCTCCAGGGCATCCGCCACCGCAAGGGCCTGCCGGTCCGTGGTCAGCGCACCCGTACTAATGCCCGCACCCGCAAGGGACCCAAGCGCACCGTCGCCGGTAAGAAGAAGGTTACGAAGTAATGGCTAAGCCCACCGCTGTTCGCAAGACCCGTAAGAAGGAGCGCAAGAACGTCGCCTTCGGCGTCGCGCACATCAAGAGTTCTTTCAACAACACCATCGTCTCGATCACGGACCCGGAGGGCAATGTCCTCTCGTGGGCCTCGTCGGGTCAGGTGGGCTTCAAGGGATCGCGCAAGTCGACCCCTTACGCCGCGCAACTCGCCGCGGAGAAGTGTGCGCGCGCCGCGATTGAGCACGGTGTCAAGAAGGTCGACGTTCTCGTGCGTGGCCCGGGATCGGGACGCGAGACCGCGATTCGTTCGATCGCCGCCGCCGGCATCGAAGTCGTCGCGATTAAGGACGTCACTCCGCTACCCCACAACGGCTGCCGCCCCAAGAAGCGTCGCCGAGGCTAAGGAAGATCATGGCTCGATACACAGGACCCGTTTGCCGACTTTGTCGTCGTGAGCGCACAAAGCTCTACCTCAAGGGTGAGCGCTGCCACACCATGAAGTGCCCCGTCGCCGAGAACTCGGACCGTCAGAAGCGTGCGTTCCCACCGGGGATGCACGGCAATGCCCGTCAGCGTCAGGGTTCGGAGTACTTGGGCCAGCTGCGTGAGAAGCAGAAGGCTCGTCGTATCTACGGTCTGCTGGAGAAGCAGTTCCGCAACCTCTACGAAGAGGCCAGCCGTCGTCCCGGCATGACCGGTACGAACCTCTTGCAGTTCCTCGAGCTGCGTCTCGACAACGTCGCGTACCGCGCCGGGTGGGGCGCCTCGCGCGCCCAGGCCCGCCAGTTGGTGCGCCACGGTCACGTCACCATCAACGGCAAGCGCGTCACGATCCCTTCGTACCGCGTACGACCCGGCGAAGTGGTCGGTCTCAAGACCGTCACCCGCGAGAACTTCAACGTCGTTCGCAACCGTGACGTCCTGGACCGCAACGTCCCGGGCTGGCTCGAGACCGGCGAGAACGGTTTCACCGTGGCCGTGCGTGTCGTGCCGCAGCGTGAACAGATCGACGAGTCGATCAAAGAGCAGCTCATCGTCGAGCTGTACTCGAAGTAATCGTCCCTCACAGTCTTTAAGGAGTCCCCATGCTGATTATCCAACGCCCCACCATCGAAGCCCTCGGCGACGAGGTCAATCACCGCCAATCATTCGGTATCGGCCCGCTCGACCCCGGCTTCGGCCACACGCTCGGTAACTCCCTGCGTCGCACGCTGCTGTCCTCGATCCCCGGCGCGGCCGCGACCCGCGTGAAGTTCGACGCGGTCCTGCACGAGTTCGGAGTCATCGAAGGCGTGAAGGAAGACGTCCAGGACATCTGCCTCAACTTGAAGGACCTGTTGCTCATCGTGCACAGTGACGAGCCCGTCGTGCTGCGCTTGGACAAGCGCACTGAGGGTCCCGTGTTGGCGTCGGACCTCTCGACCACGGCTGACGTCGAGATCCTCAATCCTGACCTGCACCTGGCCTACCTGACGAGCCCCAAGAGCGTCTTGACCTTCGACCTGACTGTCGAGCGCGGCAAGGGCTACGTCGGCGCCGAGGGCAACAAGGGCTCCTCGACCATTGGTGTGATCCCCTTGGACGCCATCTTCACCCCGGTACGTCGCGTGAGCTTCGAGATCGAGCCGGTGCGCGTGGAGCAGTCCAAGGACTTCGACCGTCTGGTGATCGAGATCGAGACCGACGGGTCGATCAGCCCTCGCGAAGCTCTCGCCTCGGCGGGCAAGACCCTGGGTTCGCTCGTCGAACTCATCGCCAATTTCGACTCCGAGGCCCCGGCCCTGGAGCTCGGTGACGTGGGTACCGCCCAGGCCGCGGCCAGTGAGCTCGACATCCGTATCGAGGAATTGGGCTTGACCGAGCGCTCGCGCAACTGCCTCAAGCGCGCTGGTATCAACACCATCGCCCAGTTGGTGAACGCCACGGAGCGCGACCTCACGTCGATCACCAACTTCGGTCAGACGTCCTTGAAGGACGTTACGGACCGCCTCGAAGAGCGCGGTCTCTCACTGCGAGTAGAGGACTAAGCATGCGTGGAACTCCAACCAAGGGCAAGCGTTTCGGTGGCGACAGCGCCCACCAGAAGGCGATGATGGGCAACCTCGTCGCCTCGATGATTGCCGCCGAGGGGATCGTCACGACCGAGGCCAAGGCTAAGGCCCTGCGCCCCATCGTCGAGAAGGTCGTTACCGCCGCCAAGAACTCACCCGAGGGCTCGGTGCACGCGCAGCGTCGCGTCGTGGCTTTTATTCGCGACAAGGACATGGCCCATAAGCTTTTCGTCGAGATTGCGCCTCGCTACAGCGACCGCCCGGGTGGTTACACCCGCATCTTGAAGCTCGGGCCGCGTCAGGGCGACAACGCCCCGATGGCACGTATTGAGTTCGTCTGAGCCGTCGCTCGCAGCCACGCAACGGTGGCGCCTGGACATCGCTTACGACGGCCAGGGCCTGAACGGCTTCGCCTACCAACCCGAGTTCACCACGGTCGTCGGGCTCTTGCGAACGACAATCGCGACGACCCTTCACCTCTCGGAGGAGCCCCATATCGTGGGTGCGGGGCGCACTGACGCCGGAGTGCACGCTTTCGCCCAGGTCATCCACGTCGATCTGCCCAGTGACTTCTTCGCCTCGCGCGGCGGCCCGGACGCCGAGAGGTTGGTCCGTGCCCTCAATCGTCAGTTGCGTGGTCGAGTGCGAGTCCTGAGCGCGTTCGTCGTCGACGACACCTTCCACGCCCGCTTCTCTGCCACCTGGCGCGAATATCGCTACCTGGTGCTCGAAACGACCCCGCCCGCCCTCGCCCTGCACGACGCCTTCTCCTGGGCCGTGAAGGGGCCCCTGGACGTCGAGGCGATGAATCTCGCCAGTGCACTGTTGCTCGGTACCCACGATTTTCGAGCATTTTGCCGTCGTCCTGACGGTTCAGACCCCGAAGAGCCTTTGAAACGCCGGGTGATCAGCGCTCAGTGGGAGCGACTGGCGGATACGTGGCAAATGAGTCCCGAAAGTGCCCCTGCGGTGCGATTCACCATTCGTGCCCAGTCGTTTTGTCACAATATGGTCCGTAGCCTCACGTCGACGCTGGTGGCTGTGGGCCAGGGCAAGCTTCCCGAATCGACGATCTCGGAGCGCTTGGCCAGCCACCAACGTGATCATTTGCCCGCCCCGGCGCCGGCGGGCGGGCTCAGCCTTGTCGGGGTCGGCTACGGTGCATTTGCCGGAGGGCCCTCAGGTTTTGTAAGATGAAAAGTCCCCCTCGGCGTGTCGAGGGATCACGAAGAGATCGCTGAAGGAAGAACTGTGCGTACGTACTCACCGAAGGAAAAAGAGATCACGCGCGAGTGGCGCGTCATCGACGCCGAAGGACTCGTCCTCGGCCGCGTCGCCACCGTTGCCGCATCGTTGCTTCGTGGTAAGCACCGTCCCTATTTCGCCCCCCACCTCGACACCGGTGACTTCGTCATCATCATCAATGCCGACAAGGTCGTCGTCACCGCCAACAAGGCGAAGCAGAACTTCCACTACCGCCACTCGGGATATCCGGGCGGTCTTCGCTCCACGTCGTGGCAGACCCTCATGGACACTGATCCCGAGGCCCTGGTCTTTGAGGCCGTCAAGGGCATGGTGCCCAAGAACCGTCTCGGTCGCGCCCAGATGGGCAAGCTCTTCGTCTACGCCGGCGCCGAGCACCCGCACGCCGCCCAGCAGCCTTCGCAGTTCGACACCTCGGCGATCCGCCGCGGCTAAGGAGATTTGATCGTGACCACCCCGCTGACCCAGTCCACCGGCCGCCGCAAGGAGGCCGTCGCACGCGTACGGCTTCGTCCCGGCACCGGAACGATCACCATCAACTCGCGCGCCTTCGATAACTACTTCACTTCAGCGACGCACCGCCAGATGGTGATGGAGCCAATGCGTCTCACCGACACCGTCCAGACCTATGACGTGGACGCCACGATCGAGGGCGGCGGCGTCGCCGGACAGGCTGGCGCTCTCCGACTCGGTATCGCGCGTTCGCTGCTGGAGCTCAACGAGGAGTTGCGTCCTGCACTGAAGAAGGCTGGCCTGCTCACGCGCGACGCGCGTAAGAAGGAGACCAAGAAGTACGGTCTCAAGAAGGCTCGTAAGGCTCCCCAGTACTCGAAGCGATAGTCGCCATGACCGTGCACTTCGGCACGGACGGCATCCGTGGGCGCGCGTACGAGGAGATCTCCGTCGACCTGGCGTACCGACTCGGTCGCGCAGTGGGCACCGTCTTCTCGGTACCTATCTACGTCGGTTACGACACCCGCGAAAGTTCTCCCGTCCTTACGCGCGCTGTTTTCGCCGGTCTCGCCGACGTGGATGCGCGTGGATTCAATCTCGGCGTCTTCACGACACCCGGCGTCGCGGTTATCGCCCGGCGTCGCGGCGGAGCGGGCATCGTCGTGTCGGCCTCGCACAACCCGTACCACGACAACGGGCTGAAGGTACTGAACGTCGGCGGTGCGAAGCTCGACTTCGCCACCGAGGCCGCGGTCGAGGCCGTACTGAACGCAGCCCCGGGGCCGCGACGCGACACCTTCGATGACGTCAGCGTCGACGGGCACGCCGAACACGAGTACGCCGAGCACCTGCGAAGCCTGGTTCCTGGTGACCTAACGGGGCTGCACCTGGTGCTCGACTGCGCCAATGGCGCGGCGTCGCACGTCGCGCACGAACTCTTCGAAGGAACCGGTGCGCGGGTGACGACCCTGCACGACGCGCCCAACGGCACCAACATCAACTTCAAGTGCGGCTCCACGCATCCCGACGACCTGCGACGCGCCGTGGTGGAACTCGGTGCCGACCTCGGCCTCGCCTTCGATGGCGACGCCGACCGTCTGATTGCAGTCGACGCCAAGGGCAATCTGCGAAATGGCGACGACCTCGCAGTGTTGTTCACCTTGGAGCGGCACGCACGCGGCGAAGTAGGCGGTGTGGTCGTCACGGTCATGAGCAATCTCGGCGTGCACCGGGCATTGAGCGAGCGCGGCGTCGAGATCATCGAGACCGACGTCGGTGACCGCAACATTCTGGCCGCCCTCGAGCAACGCGACTGGAACTTCGGCGCCGAACAGTCCGGTCACCTCATCTTTCGCCACTTGAGCCCCACTGGTGACGGTCTTTTGACCGGCATGCTGGTGGCCGACATGGTGGCGCGGCACGGACCGCTGGCCGAACAGTGCGACGCCGCGTGGCAGCGAGTGCCCCAAGACCTCATCAATATCGCGGCGGGAGAGTATGACGACTTCGCGGTGCGTGAGATGTTCGAAGAGGAATGCCGAGTCATGAGCGTCAAGGACGGCGAGGTTCGCCTCCTCATCCGCCCTTCGGGCACCGAGCCGTTGGTGCGCGTGATGATCGAAGCGCTCGACGAGTCGTTCGTGCAGCGCTTCACGACGCGCGTGCGTGAGCACTTCCTCAGTTAAGCCCCCCGGTCAATTTCTCGGCGCGGGTAGACTCAAGTCATGTGCGGCATCATCGGGGTCGTAGGATCCGACGAGACACTCGCGACGCTGCTCCAGGGGCTGCAGCGCCTCGAATACCGTGGCTACGACTCGGCCGGTATCGCCCTGGTTCGCTCGGGTCACACGTGGCGCGCGCGCACGGCGGCGGGCACTGAATCGGTCGCGGCGCTGCGCATTGAGTGCGAGGATGCCCCCCAGAACTACCGTTCCGGCATCGGTCACACCCGTTGGGCGACCCACGGCGCGCCCGAAGCCGAGAACGCTCACCCCCACCTCGACTGCTCGGGCCACGTGGCGATCATCCACAACGGCATCATTGAGAACCACACCGAGTTACGAGAGGAACTCATCGGTCGCGGCCACGTCTTCACGTCCATGACGGACACCGAAGTGGTGGCGCACCTCGTGGAAGAACTACGTGGCAAGGGACTCGAGCTCCTCGACGCCGTGCGTCACGCGCTGCTACGCGTGCGCGGCGCCTTCGCCATCGCCGTGATGGACGCCACGGAACCCGACGTCATCGTCGCGGCGCGGCGTATCTCGCCGCTGGTGGTCGGCACGGCCCCGGGAGTGAGTTACCTCGCTAGCGACGTGCCCGCCATCCTCGACCGCGCCACCGCGTTCTACGCCGTGAACGACGATGAGATCGTGCGCCTCGGACCCGAGGGTTTCCGTGCGGTGGACCTCGAGGGCGCGCCGGTGCGACTTCGTCAACTGCAGATCGACTGGGACCTGGAGACCGCCGAGAAGGGCGGCTACGACGACTTCATGAGCAAGGAGATCGCCGAGCAGCCCGACGCGGTTCGTGCGACACTGCTGGACCGTCGACGTCGCGACGGCACCATCGTCTTTGACGAGTTGCGGATCGCGGATCAGGAGTTGCGCGACGTCAAACGCGTCGTCTTGGTCGCGTGTGGCACGTCGTTGCACGCGGCGCAGGTCGCTAAGTACGCCATCGAGCGCTGGGCCCGTCTCAGCGTTGACGTCGATATTGCCAGCGAGTACCGCTACCGCGACCCGATCGTCGAGATTGGCACGCTGGTCATCGGGGTCTCGCAGAGTGGCGAGACCATCGACACCATCCAGGCCACTCGCGAGGCCCAGCGTCGTGGTGCTCGGGTCGTGGCCATCTCCAACATCGTCGACTCATCGTTGGCGCGCGAGGCCGACGCCGTGATCTACACCCGTGCGGGTCTCGAGGTCTCGGTGGCCTCCACCAAGGCCTTCGTCGCCCAGGTGGCCGCGCTGGAACTGCTCGCCTTGCGACTAGCGCAATTGCGCGAGACGCTCGCCCCCGAGGAGATCGATCGGCTGCTCGAAGGGCTGCACGGTATCAGTGGACACATCGCCACCGCCTTGTCGCGTCGCGACGACGTGGGCGAGGTGGCCGCCCAGCTCCTCGACGCCCACGATTACTTCTTCATCGGGCGCCACGTGGGCTTCCCCACCGCGCTCGAAGGTGCTCTCAAACTCAAGGAAATCACCTACATGCACGCCGAGGGCTACGCGGCGGGCGAACTCAAGCACGGGCCCCTCGCCTTGATCGAACCCGGCGTCATCGTGGTGGCGGTGACGACCGATGTGAACATGCACGAGAAGATCCTCTCTAACGTCGCCGAGGTCAAGGCGCGCGGCGCGACGGTTATCGCGGTCGCGACCGACGAGGATGATCAAATTGACGCAGTGGCGGACTACGTCTTTCGGGTTCCCTCGACCGATCCGATGTTCACGCCGATGATCGACATCGTGCCGCTGCAGTTACTCGCCTATTCATTGGCGCGAGGACTCGGTCGCAACGTAGACCGCCCCCGTAACCTCGCTAAGACGGTCACGGTGGAATGATGACGACCGTGGCGGTCGGCGTCGACGTCGTCGACGTCGCGCGCTTCACGCTGGCACTCCAGCGCCGGCCACGTCTGGTGGAGAGGCTCTTCACCGCGCGCGAGCGCAGCGACACCAATGATCGCCCCGAACGCTTGGCGGCGCGATTCGCGGCCAAGGAGGCAGTCTTGAAGGCGCTCGGTTCGGGGCTGGGCGACGCGTCATTTCGTAGCATCGAGGTACAGCGCGAACCTAGTGGCGCGCCAGTGATCGTCCTCTACGGCGCCGCTCGTGAATTGGCCGCCGCGCGCAGCATCACCACGTTGCACGTCTCGCTCTCGCACACCGACACGACCGCCACGGCGTTCGTGATCGCGTCCTCGGAGGTGGCGGATGCCGGTTGAGGGCGTGCACCGTCCCGCGTGGGCCGAGATCTCTTCGTCGGCCCTCGCCCACAACATCGCGGTGGTACGCGAGTTGCTCGGACCCACACAGGTCTGTGCCGTGGTTAAAGCCAATGGCTACGGGCACGGCGCCGTTCTGGCGGCGCGAGCCATGATCGACGGCGGCGCGGACTCCTTGGCGGTGGCCATCATCGACGAAGGCATCGAACTGCGCGCGGCCGGCATCACCTCGCCCATCTTGCTGCTGTCAGAGATCCCGAGCGAGACAATTGGCGCGGCACTCGAGGCGGACCTGACGCTCACGGTCGGTTCGCTCGAGGGTGCGCGCGCCGCGGCGAACGTGGCCGCGCAGGTCGGAGGAGTGCACCGGGTGCATCTCAAGGTCGATACCGGCATGCTGCGCCAGGGCGTGGCGCCGCGCGAGGCGTTGCGCGCCGCACGGATCCTGAACGACTGTGCGGCGCTCGAGCTCGAGGGTATCTTCACCCACTTCTCGGTGGCCGATGGCGCGAGCCCCGAGGACCGCGACTTCACCGATCGTCAGATCGACGTCTTCAATCGCGTCCGCGGCGAGTTGCGCCAGCACGGTATCGAGCCGGCCAGTGTGCATTTGGCCAACAGTGCCGGCGTGCTCGGCCACTCGTCGTCCTACGCCACCCTGGCCCGACCCGGGCTGGCTCTCTACGGCTACCTACCCGCCGCGTGGCTGGGTGAGGTGCTCGCCGCCCGCGGGGCGAGCCTTCGACCAGCAATGTCGCTGCGGGCCCAGGTGGTCGCCACGCGTCGCGGCGAGATCGGTGACCGGCCGAGTTACGGGCGCCGTCGTGCACTCGAGGTCCCTTCCAACATCGTGACGGTGCCGTTCGGTTACGCTGACGGGTACCCGCGGCGCCTCTTCGACGCGGGCGCGCACGTGCTCATCAACGGACGGCGCTACCCGTTGGCCGGCATGGTGACGATGGACCAACTGCTCGTCAACTGCGGCGACGACGAGGTGAAGGTGGGCGACGACGTGGTGTTGCTCGGCACCAGCGGTGCCGAGTCGATCACGGCCGATGACTGGGCCGCCTGGGGTCAGACCGTCACCTGGGAGATCCTTTGTGGCATCGGGGCACGCGTGCCGCGCGTGCTTGTCGAGTGAAAGTGGACCTCACCGAGCTGCCCTACTGCGAGGCGTGTGCGCTCAGTCGCACGCGTCAACGCGTCGTCGTCGGCTCGGGTCCCGCCGTCCCCGGGCTCTTGGTGGTGGGCGAGGCGCCGGGCCGCGCGGAGGACGAGGGTGGCGAACCGTTCATCGGCCGTAGCGGGCAGTTGCTGATGCGACTCATCCGCGAAGAGCTCGCCCTCGAGCGCCACCAGTACTTCATCACCAACGCGGTCAAGTGTCGCCCGCCACAGAACCGTACCCCGCGCACCAGTGAGGTCGTGACGTGTCACCCTTGGCTCGAGGCCCAGATCGAAGAACTCTCGCCCTCGCTGATCCTGGCGGTGGGCAACGTGGCGGCCAAGGCGGTCTTTGGTTACGAGGAAGGCATCTCTCGCACGCACGGGCGCGTGAGCCAGTGCGGGCAGGTACAGGGCATCGCGACGTACCACCCGGCAGCCGCGTTGCGCGGAGGTCCTAACGTGGTCGACGTGATGCGCGCCGACCTGCGAGTGCTGCGCTCCTTGGGAGCGTGAGTGACCTACCAGCGCGTGTGCACCAGTGACGCCGCGACCCGCGAAGCCGGGGCGCAATTCGCCGCCGTGCTGCGACCGGGTGACGTGGTGCTGCTGTCGGGCCCCCTTGGCGCCGGCAAGACGACCTTCGTGAAGGGAGTGGCGCGCGCACTGGGCGTGGTGGAGCGCGTGACCAGTCCGACATTCACTATGGTGCGCCAGCACGAGGCCCACAACGATCAAGGGATCTCACTCCTTCACCACGCCGACGTGTACCGAGTGGATTCACTGGGTGAGGTGCTCGACCTAGACCTCGGCGAGTTGGTCGAGGAGGCGGGCGTCGCGTTGGTCGAATGGGGCGACCTGGCGGCGTCGGTGTTTGGGCGCGAGGTGCTCACATTGGACTTCTCACTCGACGAGGATGACGAGGACGTCCGTCGCATCGAGGTGGGGGGAGCGATCGACGCGGCACGCGCGAACTCGCTGGGCATCTGGGGCGGCGCGTGAACATCCTGGCCATCGAGACCGCGACGACCGCGTGCGCGCTGGGACTTCGCACTCACGACGGCTTCGAGGTCGGCTGGGTCGTCGATGAGGACCGCCGCCACACCGAGGCCCTCACGCCGTCCATCGCTCGGCTGCTGCGCGAGTCGAACTTACGCGTGCGCGACTTGGACCGGGTTGTGGTCGACCGCGGACCCGGCCTCTTCACCGGTCTGCGAGTCGGTCTGGCCACCGCACTGGGCTTGAGCGAGGCGATCGGCTGCCCCCTGGTCGGGGTCACGTCACTCGAACTCTTGGCCTACGGGTGCCACGAGTCGGGTGCGCGTGGCACCCTGGTGTGCGCCGTGGACGGTCGACGAGGCGAGGTGTTCATCCAGACGTTTCGGCTCGAGGATTCCGTCGTCGAGGTCAGTGCGCCCACGGTGGCGCGTCCGCGCGACGTGGTCATCGAATGGGCCACGAACGGTGCGCCGGTCACCTTCACCGGCGACGGCGTCGAGCGCTACCTTCGCGATTTCGCTGCGGTGCCCAACGGCACGGTCGACGGTCAAACGGTCCCCTCGGTCGCTGCGGCCTTGTCGATCGGGTCCCTGCGTGACCCGGTGGCCCACGTCGATCCGTTGTACTTGCGAGAGGCCGACGCGGTGGCGAACTTCTCGACCCGTCAACGATCGTGAGCGCGGCCGTACCCTTCGCACTTCAGTGGCGCATCCGGGCCGCTGAGCGTCGCGACGTCGGCGAACTCCTCGTCATCGAGACCCAGCAGTTCCCCGAACCCTGGACGAAGTCGATGCTGCTGGGCGAGATCACTAATGCCGAGAACCGTCGCTACACCGTCGCCGAGGAGGCGGGCGTCATTATTGGCTACTTGGGCCTGATGTTCGTGCTGAAGGACGAATTGCACATCAACACCATCGGGACCCGCACCGGCCACGAAGGTCGCGGGGTGGCCACGTCACTGTTGGACGAGGCTTGGGCGCACGTGATCGCACGTGGAGTGGCGCGCGCGACGCTCGAGGTGGCGGTCTCGAACACCCGCGCGCTCGAGTTGTACTACCGCTACGGTTTCGCACCGGTGGGCGTTCGCAAGAACTATTACGAAAAGACCCACGAGGACGCGCTGATCTTGTGGGCCGATATTGCGCCGCGTCCCGACGCCTCGCGCTCGGGCGCCGCAGCTCCCTAGGCTGGGGAGATGGCCCTCGCCCTGGCGATAGAAACTAGCTGTGACGACACCGCCGCCGCGGTGGTGGACTCCGAGTTGCACGTGCACTCCTCGGTCATCGAATCCTCCATCGACCAACATCGCGCGTTCGGCGGCGTCGTGCCGGAGTTGGCGGGCCGCGCGCACCTCACGACGATCGGCCCGGTCGTGCGTCGCGCGCTGGTGGACGCTGGTCTGGACCCGCGGGCGCCGGCCATCGACGTGGTGGCGGTCACCAGCGGACCGGGGCTCATTGGTTCGCTCCTCATCGGCCTCTCGGCCGCCAAGGCCTTCGCATTGGCGTGGGAGGTCCCGTTCGTGGGCGTCAACCATCTCGAGGGGCACCTGTTCGCGCCGCTACTGGAGCGACCCGACCTTGAGTGGCCACTGGTCACCCTGCTGGTATCGGGCGGGCATTCGATGATCGTCCTGCAACACGGACCCGGACAGCACGAAGTCCTGGGTGAGACCATCGACGACGCGGCGGGCGAGGCGTACGACAAGGTGGCTCGCTGGCTGGGGCTCGCCTATCCCGGCGGTCCCGAGATCGACCGACTTGCCGCCCAGGGCACCCCGGGCGCACTCAAGTTGCCGGTGTCGATGACCGGCGACGACTACGACTTCTCGTTCTCGGGCCTCAAGACCGCCGTGGTGCGGGCGACGCAGAAGAATCCCGACGTGTCCCTCGCCGACGTGGCGGCCTCGTTCCAGGCCGCCGTGGCCGAGCAATTGCTGCGAAAGCTGCGCCACACGCTCGAGGCGTACCCCGACGTCAAGGGCGTGGCCCTGGCGGGGGGAGTGGCTGCGAATTCGACGCTACGTCGCGGTGTCGAAGGTCTGGCGGGTGAATTCGGCGTCGCGAGTTACCTCCCGAGTCTGACGATGTGCACCGACAACGCCGCGATGATCGCCGCCGCGGGGCTCTATCGATTCGTCCACGACGGACCAAGCGACTTCGCCCTCGCGGCGCGACCCAATTGGTCCCTGGCCGAGGTTTCGTGAGCGAGCGTTGGATTCCTCTAGACGTCGCTGACACCGACGAGGACCCTTTGGTGCAGTTTCGACGGTGGTTCGACGAGGCCCTGACTGAGATGCACGAGCGCGAGACCATTGCGTTGATCACCGCCTCATCCGACGCGCGACCCAGCGCCCGTATGGTGCTGTTGCGCTACGTCGGTGACGACGGATTCGGCTGGTTTTCGAATTATCAGTCGCGTAAGGGTCGCGAACTCGAGGAGAACCCTCACGCGTCACTTCTCTGGTACTGCGAACCTCTCGGGCGCCAGATCCGTGTCGAGGGCGACGTGCGGCCCATGGACGCCGCCTCGTCAGACGCCTACTTCGCCTCGCGGCCGCGTGGACACCAGATCGGTGCGCACGCCAGTGCGCAAAGTGCTGTCCTGTCGAACCGAGCGCAACTCGAAGAGCGCCTCGCACGCGTGGAGGTTGAGTTCGCGGACCTCGAGGTGCCTCGGCCCGAGAACTGGGGTGGCTTCCTTCTCACTCCGACCTACTTCGAGTTTTGGCAGCACCGCCGCGACCGTTTGCACGACCGGGTGGCCTACCTTCGCGACGGTGTCGCGTGGCGTCGTGAGCGACTGTCGCCCTGAGGCGACAGTCTTCCCTCAAGTGCGCTGATCGCGCTAAGAAACGGGCGCATCACGCCGCCGGGCATTCGGCGCCCGATTGAGGGTGAAAATCATGGTCGCAGGGGGTAGCACCCTTGAAGTACCAGGGTGGTTCGTGGCGTGACCGCGTTGGCACTCGGGGCCTCAGTCTGCTAAATTGGCAGTCACAACGTTTGAGTGCTAACCAAACAGGAGGCAATGCCAATGAAACTGCACCCACTAGAAGACCGCATCGTGGTCCGTCCCAACAGCGCGGAAGCGACCACGGCGTCGGGTCTGGTCATTCCCGACACCGCCAAGGAAAAGCCCCAGCAGGGTGAGGTGCTCGCCACCGGACCCGGCCGTCGCGCTGATTCCACGGGCGAACTGATCACCACTGGCGTGAGCGTCGGCGACACCGTCGTCTACTCCAAGTACGGCGGCACCGAGATCACTGTCGACGGTGAGGACCTCTTGATCCTCTCGAGCCGTGACGTACTCGCCACGATCACCAAGTAGGTCGACATGTCCAAACTGCTTAAATTCGACGAAGAGGCCCGCCGCGGCCTCGAAGCCGGTGTCGACAAGCTCGCCGACGCCGTCAAGGTGACCCTGGGGCCCAAGGGCCGCAACGTGGTCATCGGCAAGAAGTTCGGTGCCCCGACCATCACGAACGACGGAGTGTCGATCGCTCGCGAGATCGAGCTCGAAGACCCGTTCGAGAACATGGGTGCCCAGTTGGTGAAGGAAGTCGCCACCAAGACCAACGACGTGGCCGGTGACGGCACCACGACCGCCACGGTCCTGGCCCAGGCACTCATCAAGGAAGGTTTGCGCAACGTCGCAGCCGGCGCCAACCCCTCGGGCCTCAAGCGCGGCATCGAAAAGGCCGTCAAGGCGGCGGTCGAATCGATCCACGCCCAGAGCCAGCAGGTGAACGACAAGACCCAGATCGCTCAGGTCGCCACGATCTCGGCGGCTGACGCTTCCATCGGCGAGGTCATCGCCGACGCCATCGACAAGGTGGGCAAGGATGGCACGGTCACGGTCGAGGAGTCCAACACCTTCGGCATCGAGCTCGAACTCACCGAAGGTATGCAATTCGACAAGGGTTACCTCTCGCCGTACTTCGTCACTGACGCCGAGCGCCAGGAAGCGGTGCTCGAGGATGCCTACATCCTCTTCACCAGTTCCAAGATCTCCGCCGTACACGACCTCGTGCCGGTGTTGGAGAAGATCATGCAGTCGGGTCGGGCACTGCTCATCGTCGCCGAGGACGTCGACGGCGAGGCCTTGGCCACGCTCGTCGTGAACAAGATCCGCGGCACCTTCACTTCGGTCGCCGTCAAGGCCCCGGGCTTCGGTGAGCGTCGCAAGGCGATGCTCCAGGACATGGCTGTGTTGACGGGCGCGACGGTGATCTCCGAGGAGATCGGCCTCAAGCTCGACTCGGCCACCGTGGACCTGTTGGGTCGCGCACGTCGTATCGTCGTGACCAAGGACGCCACCACCATCGTCGATGGTGCGGGTTCGCCCGAGGACGTCGCCGGACGCGTCGCGCAGCTCAAGCGAGAGATCGAGGACACCGACTCCGACTGGGACCGCGAGAAGCTCCAAGAGCGCCTCGCCAAGCTCGCCGGTGGTGTGGCCGTTGTCAAGGTCGGCGCCGCCACTGAGGTCGAACTCAAGGAGAAGAAGCACCGCATCGAGGACGCATTGAGCGCCACTCGCGCGGCGATCGACGAGGGCATCGTGGCCGGCGGCGGTACCGCACTGGTACGTAGCCGCGCAGCGGTTGAAGCGTTGATCGCGACGCTCGAGGGAGACGAGGCCACCGGTGCGCGCATCGTGGCTAACTCACTCGAAGCACCGTTGCGTCACATCGCCGCGAACGCCGGATATGAGGGCGCCGTCAAGGTGCGCGAAGTAGCCGACGCCACTGGCAACGTGGGCCTCAACGCCGCGACGGGTGAACTGGTGGACTTGGTGGCCGCCGGCGTCATCGACCCGGCGAAGGTCACTCGATCGGCATTGCAGAATGCCGCGTCCATCGCAGCCTTGCTGCTCACGACCGAAGCCATCGTGGCTGACAAGCCCGAACCGGCTCACGCCGGTGGTGGCGATGGCGGCATGGGTGGTATGGGCGGCATGATGTAACACGTTGCTCACGCAATGTTTGAGAAACCGGGCCTTCGGGCCCGGTTTTTTCATCTTGCACCACTATCGAAGGTCAGGTGCGACTGTCAGACTGGGGCATGGCCCAGCGTGACCTCACTCGCGGACTTACCTTCGACGGCGCCGCCGCGAGTTACGACCGATTCCGACCGCGTTATCCCACCGGTCTGTTCGACGATCTAGCGGGGATCGTCGAACTCGACACTGACTCGCGCATCCTCGAAGTCGGTTGCGGTCCGGGCGTCGCCACTGAGGAGATGATGGCGCGGGGCTGGTCGGTGCTGGCCGTCGACCCCGGTGCGCAGCTGGCCAAGGTCGCGCGCGAGAAGTTCGGCGATGAGCGATTCGCGGTGGAGGTATCGACCTTCGACGAGTGGGACTCGCACGGCCGCCATTTCGACCTGCTGTTCTCCGCCGCGGCCTATCACTGGGTGGCCCCGTCCTTACGTTGGGTCAAGGCCGCCGACGTGCTGGTCGAACACGGTTCGATAGCCCTGGCGGGCAACAAGGCAGTCGCTGAGGGCACCTTCCACGATTTCGGCGTAGTGACGAGGGAGCTGCGTGTGGCGCACGGCGTCGACGATGAGCGCGACACATCAACGCTCGACGACCTGTCGGAGATTGTCGACTCGTGTGGCAACGACATCGGGGCGTTGTGGGAGGCGATGTCGCCCCAGGGATCCGACGTCATCGCGGGGGACCTCTTCGCCGTGCCCGACGTGCGCTTCTACCCATGGTCGACGACCTACTCAACGGTGGAGGCACTCGGACTCCTCGCGACGTACTCGCGCTATCTCGCCATGGATCCGTCGAAGCGTTCCGCGCTCTTCACGCGGTTGGCCGCCATCATCGACGACGAGTACGGCGGGGCGCTGACGCGCCACTACGTGAGCGTGTTGGCGGTGGCGCAAAGAACCGGTCGTTAGCCGACACCGCGACGCGCCGAGGGGGGCCGCGAGTACCGGGTGCGCTAGATTCTCACCCGTGGCCGACGATTCGACGACCTCAGCGACTGATTGAACCTAACTATTGAATGTCCGTCGTGTCACGAACTGAATCGTCCAGGGACGAAGGAGCGCGCGTTGCGGGGCGGAGCTTCCTCGTCACCCCGAGTTCGACGTCGATCCCGAGCTCAAGACTTTCGATGAGGTGCAAGAAGAAGCCGAAGAGGAGCGCGTCGAGGAACAACCCAACCTCGAGTTCGAACACAAGTTGTTCGGATCCTTCAGCCTCTCCACACGTAAGAAGCACCCATAGTGGTCTCGCGGTCCCTCTTACCGATTGAGATACCACGTGTCGAGGCTGCACTGACAGGTGACGAAGCCCGCGACGAAGTCATTTACGGCGTGTGTGTCGTGCTCCGAGTCCACTCGCCGTCGGACCTAGCGTCGAGTGACGCGGGGAGGGTCACTCGACGCAACTCGCGAGAAGTCGATCCTCAAGTGGCGTCACGTGAGATGGCGGTTCCCTCGAGGCGGTTGATCAGTCTTCGTTGCTCGCCTCGACGGCGAGGTGGGGCACGATGCGGTCTAGCCATTTGGGCATCCACCAGTTGGCCTTGCCCAAGAAGTGCATCATCGAGGGCACGAGCACCGTGCGCAGGATGAAGGCGTCGAGCAACACCGCACCGCCGAGTCCGATGCCGAATTCGGCGATGATGCGCTCACCGCCGAAGGCGAAGGAGAAGAACACGCAGATCATGATCAGCGCTGCGGCGGTGATCACGCGTCCAGTGTTCGCCTGGCCGTGGACGATGGCCGTCTCGTTATCACCGGTGTTGACCCACTCCTCGTGCATGCGAGAGACGAGGAAGACTTGGTAATCCATCGAGAGTCCAAAGAGGATGGCGATCATGATGATGGGCAGATAGGACTCGATCGGCCCCGAACCCGAGCCGATGAGCGAACTGCCCCAACCCCACTGGAACACTGCGACGACGAGACCGAAGGATGCGCCCACGGCCAACAAGTTCATCAGCGCTGCGACGAGCGGGATGAGGACGGAGCGGAACGCCACCATCAACAACAGACATCCCAGCAGCACGATCACCACCAGGAAGAGCGGAATTTTGGAGTCGAGGATGCCGGAGAAGTCATCGGAGAGAGCGCGTGAACCGCCGACGTAGATGGCGGTGTGTGACGACGACGTCGCCGCGGGCACGTAACTATTGCGAATGGCGTCGATGAGGGTGGTCGTCGTACGCGACTGCGGACTGGACTTGGACACGACGGTGATGAGAGCGACCGTCTTGGCGGCGTTGACGGTGACGGGACCGACGAATGCGACGTCGGGCGCGGTACGAAGTGTGGTGGCCAGTGAGTCCATCGCCGCGATGTCGGTAGTGGGATGTTGCAGGTCACCTACGACCAGCAACGGTCCGTTGGAGCCGGGACCGAAGCCCTGCGCGAGAAGGTCGTACGCGATGCGAGTAGTCGAACCCGAGGGATCCGAGCCCTGGTCCGAGATCCCGAGGTTGAGCGAGAAGACCGGCAGAGCGATCAGGACAATTGCCACTACCGACGCGAGTGACAGGGAGCGAGGGTGACGGCCCACGAAGAGAGCCCAGCGTTGCCATCCGCCTTCGACGATGGCGGGTTCGGGACCTTCGGCGGCGAGGCGGCGGCGTTCGCGGCGGCTCAACACGCGAAACTTCTGGAACGCCAGCAGGGAAGGCAACAGGCTGAGTGACGCCAACATGGTGATCAAGACGGTGACCGCCGCAGCGATGCCCAGACCATCAAGGAACGAGAAGCCCAGCACCAGCATCCCCAGTAGCGCCACGCACACGGTTGCGCCGGCGAACAACACCGCGCGGCCCGACGTGTTCACGGCGGTGACGATGGCGTCTTCGACGGTCATCCCCTGGCGGAGATTCTGGCGTGACCGCGTCACGATAAAGAGGGCGTAGTCAATACCGACGCCCAATCCGATCAGCGAGCCCAGGATGGGGGCGAACTGGGCGATGGAGAGCCCGTGGCTGAGCAGTGTGGTGGCTCCCGAGGCGATGCCGATAGCGAAGAGCGCGACGCCGAGGGGCAACAACATGGCCCACAGAGATCCGAAGGCGAGGAACAACACCACGGCCGTGAGGAGAAGGCCCACGCCCTCTCCCGGCGAACCCTTGGGCGACGACAATTGACCGAAGGCGTTGCCGCCAAACTCGACCTGCAGAGTCGACGAGCGTAGTTTTTCCGCGGCGTTCACCACCGCTTTGACGTCCTTGGTGGGGATCAAATTCGCTTGCTGAACGAAGGTGACCGTCACGTAGCCGATCGCCGGATTCAGTTTCGAGAAGGAGATGGGCGACACCACGCCCACGTCGGCGAACGTCTTGAGGTTGTTGATCACCGGGTTAATGGTCGCGGCGTCGCTCGAGAGTTGTCCCGTCTTCGCGTGGAACACGATCTGGTCGGCGTCGCCCGAGGCCTGGTGGAAACCCTTCTCGAGGAGTTGCAGAGCGTGTGTTGAGTTGGTTCCGGGCAAGCTGAAGGAGTTTGAATAAGCCGTCCCAGCGGTTTGGGCGGCGACGTTGACGCCAATGATCAGGACAATCCAGATGACGAGGACGAGCCAGCGTCGACGGACGCTGAAACGAGCGAGAGATTTCACGGTGTAGGGCTCCTAGGGGGTTGGGGTCCGGGTAACGGGGCGGTTGCCAAGTGGCGCAGCACCCCACATTAGGTGACCCGCGACCACGCCCGTTCGGTCGCGGGGATGGCCCCCTAGGGTCTTCGTCACTCAGATGGCCGCCGCCGCTGCCACCGGTCGGCGTCTGGTGAGTCCGCCCGTCGCGAACGCGGCCAGGCGGTCAATGGCGTCCAGTAGATTGGAGGCAATCACGTTCAGCTCAGAGCGCGGTTTCACCCCCGGAGGACGCCATGGCGGAAGTAGAAATCGGTATCTATAAGTCGGCTCGTCAGGCGTACGGCTTCGACGACATCGCGATCGTGCCTTCTCGGCGCACGCGTGACCCCGAAGATGTCGATATTTCCTGGCAGATCGACGCTTATAAGTTCGAATTGCCCGTTTTGGGCTCGGCGATGGACGGTGCGATCTCGCCCACGACGGCCATCGAGATGGGGCGCCTCGGGGGGCTGGGCGTGTTGAATCTCGAGGGTCTGTGGACCCGCTACGAGGACCCGACTCCGCTCTTTGACGAGATCCAGACCCTGGAGGACGACAAGGCGACTGCTCGCATGCAGCAGATGTACCTCGAGCCCGTGAAACTCGAGCTCGTTGCCGAGCGCATTCGCCAGATGAAGGCCGCTGGCATCATCACCTCCGCCTCGGTGACGCCACAGAAGACCGACTGGATGGCCAAGACCGTCCTCGACGCGGGACTCGACATCCTGGTGATCCAGGGCACCGTGGTGTCGGCCGAGCACGTCTCCAAGACGGTTGAGCCGTTGAACCTGAAGAAGTTCATCCGCGAGTTCGAATTGCCCGTCATCGTCGGTGGCTGCGCGAGCTACCAGGCCGCGCTTCACTTGATGCGCACTGGCGCCGCCGGGGTGCTGGTGGGCGTGGGACCGGGCAACGCCTGCACCTCACGCGCCGTGTTGGGCATCGGTGTTCCCCAGGCAACGGCCATTGCCGACGTCGCGGGCGCGCGCATGCGCCACCTCGACGAGACCGGCGTCTACGTGCACGTCATCGCAGACGGCGGCATGTCCAAGGGTGGCGACATCGCGAAGGCCATTGCCTGCGGCGCTGACGCGGTGATGATTGGCTCACCGTTGACCAGCGCGATCGAGGCGCCAGCGCACGGATTCCACTGGGGTATGGCGACATTTCACCCGACGCTGCCGCGCGGGACGCGCGTGCGCACCAAGGTGCGCGGCACTTTGAAGGAGGTGCTGGTCGGACCGGCGCACGAGAACGACGGGCGCCTCAATCTCTTCGGCGCGTTGCGTACTTCGATGGCGACCTGTGGGTACGAGACGCTCAAAGAGTTCCAAAAGGCCGAGATCATGCTGGCGCCCTCGTTGCAGACAGAGGGCAAGCAGCTCCAGCGCGCCCAAGGCGTAGGCATGGGCCATTGACGGTACTCGTCGTCGACTTCGGGGCGCAGTACGCCCAGCTGATTGCCAGACGGGTGCGTGAAGCGCGCGTTTTCTCCGAAATCGTCCAGAGCACCATCTCAGCGCAGGAGGTTCGCGCCAAGAAACCGTCGGCAATCATTCTCTCCGGCGGGCCCAAATCGGTGTACGAGGTGCCGGCCCCCTCGTTGGACCCGGCCATCTACGACCTCGGCATCCCGATCCTGGGTATTTGTTACGGGGCGCAGCTTATGGCTCTTCAGTTGGGCGGCGAAGTGGCTCACACCGGTGGTGGGGAGTACGGGCGCACCGAACTGACCCGCCAAGGTGCGAGCGTCTTGATGGACGAATGGCCCGAGGCCCAGTCGTGCTGGATGAGCCACGGCGACGCGATCGCCAGCGCCCCCGCTGGTTTCGTCGTCACTGCCTCCTCCCCGCTGGCGCCGGTCGCGGTGATGGAGGACGCCGAGCGTCGACTCTACGCCGTGCAATTCCACCCTGAGGTCGCGCATTCTGAGCGTGGCCAGGAGTTGCTCGAGAACTTCTTGCACCACGTGGCCGAGATCCCTCCGACGTGGACCAACACGTCGATCATTGACGACCAGGTCGCGGCGATCCGCGCCCAAGTCGGCACCGAGCGCGTGTTATGCGCATTGTCGGGCGGGGTGGACTCCGCGGTCGCGGCCGCGCTCGTCACCAAGGCGATCGGCACTCAACTCACCTGCGTGTTCGTCGACACCGGCCTCATGCGCAAAAACGAGGGCGAACAGATCGAAGCGACCTTCACGCGCCAGTTCGGCGTGCGCCTCATCCACGTCAAGGCCCAGGATCGCTTCTTCGACGCCCTGGCCGGGGTCACCGATCCCGAACGCAAACGCAAGATCATCGGCGAATTGTTCATCCGCGAGTTCGAGGCGGTGGCGCGCGAACTCACCGAGGGCGACGAGAGCCCGCGCTTCTTGGTGCAGGGCACGCTCTACCCCGACGTGATCGAGTCCGGATCGGGACACGCAGCCAATATCAAGAGTCACCACAACGTGGGTGGTTTGCCCGAGGACCTGTCCTTCGACCTGATCGAGCCGCTTCGGAGTCTGTTCAAGGACGAGGTTCGGCACGTGGGTGAGGAATTAGGCCTACCGGCAGAGATCGTCTGGCGTCAGCCCTTCCCCGGACCCGGACTGGGCGTGCGCATCATCGGCGAAGTGACGCGAGAACGCGCCGAGATCCTGCGCAACGCCGATCACGTGGTCGTCGATGAGATCAAGAAGGCTGGCTTGTACCGCGAACTCTGGCAGAGCTTCGCCGTGTTACCAGCAGTGCGTACGGTAGGGGTCATGGGAGATGGACGAACCTACGCGTACCCGATCGTCATCCGCGCCGTCACGTCCGACGACGCCATGACCGCCGACTGGGCGCGCTTGCCCTACGACGTCATCGAGTCAATCGCCAATCGGCTGATTCGAGAAGTGCCGGGTGTGAATCGCGTGGCTCTCGACGTAACGTCGAAGCCGCCGGGCACCATTGAGTGGGAGTGAACCGGCGCTCGTTCTCTGATGACGCGTTGTGGGGCAACGACTCGAGGGACGCCACACCCGCCCTGGACCCCGACAGCCTTCTCGAAGGTCTGACCGAACCCCAGCGCCGGGCCGTGATCCAACGCGGGGGACCGTTACTAGTGGTCGCTGGCGCCGGGTCGGGCAAGACGCGCGTCCTGACGCGGCGCATCGCGCACATTCTCGCCACGGGTGACGCGCGGTCCTATGAGATCATGGCCATCACCTTCACCAACAAGGCCGCCGACGAGATGCGCCGTCGCGT
>Ga0182030_10001857_pt1 | contig 44234 bp, 32 predicted proteins | sample 812S3MmetaG_FD_121299 | JGI IMG/M metagenome (GOLD analysis project Ga0182030, IMG submission 121299) | Permafrost microbial communities from Stordalen Mire, Sweden - 812S3M metaG (Illumina Assembly) | ecosystem: Environmental > Terrestrial > Soil > Wetlands > Permafrost | place: Sweden... | reverse complement strand
CTCCAGCACCACCACGTACTCCGACGGCCCCGCCGGTAGTCGGTAGCGCTGGGGTCGGTAGTTGAGCAGTAAACGTCAAAAATAGCCGATTGGATAGTTTTACCGCAGGGACAGAAGTCGACAGAAGCAGTCCAGATACTCGGGGAATAGGTGCATGTACCAACGGTGGCTGAACCGGGAGTATTCACGTCCAAAGATTCCCAAAAATTGGTCGATGAGTCGACGGTGCAGGTCATCATAGCAGTTTCCAAGCATGGCGGCGATCCAGTCACCGTCTGCTGGAGATTGGTGGAGGGAATCCCGAAAGCTGGACTACAACTGCAATCCGTGCAAAGCTGATAATACATCCCCCGGTCTGCATGGTCGGTGCACTCGCAACTTATCAACGTGTCGATCGCAGCGCAATCCTGCTGGCTACTGTCGTCCTTGGAGGTAGCGTAAACGATGGCGGTACCATTCGTGGGGGCGGTGTTGGTCACGCTCACTGTGGCACTTTCGGGGGTACTCGCGAACGTTAGATCGAGGTCGGCTGAGGCGATCATGCACCACGAGGCGCCAGTGCCTGGACAAGTGGTATTAGTCAACCACAAACTCGTCGAGTTGTCGCCCTCGCAGGGGACTGACAGGGCCGAGTTGGTCAGGTTAAGAGTGCCAAGGGACACGTAAGCGGTGACGGTGATCGTAGCGGACCCCAGACTGTCAGACGCAGTGATCGTCGCAGCCCCGACGCCAGCGGGAGTCCAAGTGCACGTGTAGGTCACACCCCCGCCCGGACTGGAACCACCGCCTGCCAGGGAGCCCAGCGTTCCGCTGGAGGCCGACACGGCGGGCGTGCCGACGTCACCGAACACCGTGATGATTATGGTCGCGGGCAGACCACCTTTGAAGCAGACCGGTGCGTTGCTGGCGCCCAGTTCGATTACTGGTGTTTCTGCGAAAGCGGCGGGCGTGAGGCAGGACACGAGCGGGAGTGCGGCAGCAAGGGCGAGGAAGGCCCGCGCGGCGGCCGACCAAGCCCGGGCGCGAGAAACAATTGCCATAGTCCTGCTTTCGCAGTGCTCCCCGCGCCAGGCGGCTCGGCTTCTGCCCAGCCTGGCGCGAAGGTCCGTTTTGAGGCTTTGGTGCGCAATCATGGCCATGGGCAGATTCTAGTACCACCCCAGCCCGGCGGAAAGCCAGGAAAGTACGGATTCAGTACGTAGGGCGGCCGTCTCGGGTCAGACACCCAACCGGTCATTATTGGTGTCGGGGGAAGCGGGCCCGCGGCGAAGAAGTCTTGCCAGCGCCTCGCGCGAGCCCCGAGCGTGAAGCTTCCTTGCGGCGCTGTTCAGATGGGTCTGAACTGTCCTGGTCGAAATGCCAAGCCGATAGGCCGTCTCCTTGGCGAGATCCCCCCGCAGCACACCCCGAAGAGCCGCCAGTTCTCGTGGGGTAAGCCTGCTACCGGAGGCCGGCCGGAAGGCGCGGTGGAGGGACGCGAGAAGGATCGTCTGCGCGGCCCGCGAGAGCACGGGCTCCCCCCGCGCCGCCTCCGCCAGCCCTGCCAGCAGTTCCTCCTCCCCCGCTGCCGGGCCAAAACAGCAGCGCGCACCGAGGCAAATCGCCTCCAGAACCACCTCCGGGTCCCCGCGGCCGTCATATAGTGCTATCGGGACAGAGGGTGCAATCTCACGGACCTCGGTCACGATCTCCAGGAGGAGGGCGCGCGGAACGCCCGTGCCCAGGAGGAGAACGGCCGGCGGATCCTGCGCGAGGCGCAACAAGCCATCAGCCGTGGGTGCCATCGGCGCGAACGCAAACCCCTGCCGGGCGGCGGGAGCAAGGCGGCCGAGCACGCCTTCGAGGCCCAGGCAGTCGACCCGCGGGCGGATGGAGCCTGCCGGTGCGCTGGCCGGGGAGCATTGCGGCGGGGTGGGCGGAGCCGCCGCGTCCGGAGCCGGGGGCGCCTGGACCGGCCCCGCGCTGCCTGGCCTACCCACCGGTGCCAGGCGGTCTTTCCCGTTGTGCTCGAGGTGCATGGGAGATCGGGGAACGTCATGCCCCAGCCGGGAGCGTCCCCGGCCCGGGTTCCCCGCCCCAATCGCCAGCGGTTGGCGCCTTGCCCAGGGCGGTCCCGGGCGGCAGTGCGCGCCACAGCCAGGCCGTCCCAGTGGCCAGAACCGCGTAGTAGAAGAGCACCGAGAGGAGGGGCGGCAGGCCTGCGGCTTCCCCCAGGGTCGGGGCGATTCGCCCCTCCAACAGCAGCGGGAGTTGGAGGTCGAGCAGCGGGTTGGGCACCGACGACGGCGGGCAGGCGGTGGTCAGTGTGGCGGCGGTGGTGATCAATATGGAGTAAGCGCCAAGCAGCAGCCCGGTGAGGGGGAAGCGGGCCAGTCCCATGGCGCAAGGCAGGGCCAGCAGAGGAAGGATCGGAGCCAGGTACCGCGGCCCGAGGGAAGGGCCGGCGGGCCAGTCCCAGGTGCGCCCGGACATCACGGTGGCGTGGAGAATGGGCACCCCGTAGGTCAGCCAAAACAGGCGGTCATTTGTCCGGGCCATCTCTTTATAGCCCGCGCCCGCCATGAGAAGGAACGGCGTCCAAAAAAACAGGCCGCGCATCGGGGAGACAAGGAGGTTGTAGGCAGTCGGGAGGTCGGGCCAGCGGACGGAGAACAGGCCGCTCCGCATTTGCGGGAAGGAATGGTTCAAGCTGTATGGCAGCGTCAGGGGATGGCCGAAGCAAGCCCAACTATATGCAGGGATCAGCAGTACGGGGGCGGCGGCGGCAAGCGAGAAAGCAAGAGCGCGGCGCCAGCCCCCGGCCCACAACCAGAGGAGCAGGGCCACCACGACTATCCCGCATGTGAATTCGCACGCCAGAGCCCAGCCGCAGCAAAACCCCGCAAGCAGATCGAACCGGTCCAGGGTGGTGACCGTCCCCATGGGCCGAGTGGCCAATCCGGCGGGCCTTGGCTTGGAGGGCGCTCCATGCGAGGCCGCGCAAGCAGGGGAGCTGCCGATGGCCCACAGGGCGACCGCGATCAGCCCCACTGTGATCGCGTGGGAAAGCATCATCGTCGCGTAGGGCAGCGGTGCGGCGCCAAGGAACAGGGTCAGCGTGGTCGCAAGGGCACACCGTGGCGGGACACGGGCGGCAAGCCAGGCGAACAAGCAGCCTGCTCCCAGCGCGGCTATGACTCCCGCAGAGCCGCTGCATGCCACCCAGCTCGATGCCACCCAGCCCGCGTCCGAGTTCAGGCCCCGCCCGGCAGACTGGAGTGCGAGCCGGCCTGCGATGAAGGCGGGCAGAGCCAGAGCGACCGTGCCTGGCGCCTTGTCACTGTAGAAATGGCCGAGCCACTCCGCTTTGTCGGGCGTGTTCGCGTGGTATTTGTCGATGGCGAGCCGCCCGTCCGCCAGTGAGTGCAGCAGATCAAGCCTCGATAAGGCGGTGGGGCTGGTCGCGGGATCTTGATGGACGTACGCCGTGCCGAAAAGCATCAGGCAGCAGATGCCGAAGAACGCCCGGTTGAGGCTCCGCCGCGCCCGCCCATCAGTTTGAGGGGCCTCAGAGTCGGCGCTGGCGTGTGCGGCGCCCCGGGATGAGTGCTCGGCAGGAGCGGGGCAGGTAACACGCGTATGCATACAGGCTCACCGAGCGTTGCAGTCACTGGAAAAGTGTAACCTCCGGGCGGATTTGTCAATTCCCAGTTCCCGCTCCCCCCGCGCGCCTACCGGGCCGGCTCCCGGACGAACCCCAGCACGAACGGAACCGCGCTCGATCCAGACTGGCCCTGGATGCCGACGCCGACACGGCGGTCGCAACGGTTACCCCAAGATCCCAACGGGATTGCGCCTCGCAGGGTCGGTGGGCCAGCGCCTACCCGGCGTACACTGCAACAGAAAACAATTAAACCTGAGAGATTTCCCCAGAACGGAAGTCTCACGCATTGCGCCCCTGAACGACCACGGAGACACGTGAAATAGTCGAGGATCGACGCGTTACGCAAGCGATTACGATCATCTAGGATTTCAGGTTCATGGCGAGGGCTGCGGCCGGCGTTCCCGGAGCCTCGCGCTTAAAGCTCAGCCGGAACCCCACGCCGGTTCAGAATCGCGCTGCCTGGGTTACCCAGGCGACGCCGGGCGAACGGAGCGCGCACCACCGCCTCCAATCGGGCTCCATCCAGCAATGCTCTGGACGCTCTCCCCCAAGGAAAACGGGCCGGGACCTTGCGGCCCCGGCCCTGCTTCCCACCTCCTTGAAATCCAGCACTGCGGGTCACTCGACCGAGACCCGCCGCGGCTTGACCTCCTCCGATTTCGGGAGCGTCAAGGTCAGGACCCCCTGTTCCATGCGCGCGGCGATCTTGGTGGTGTCAATGGCGGGGTCCAAATCGAACACCCGCTTGTAGTCGGCGGTGCCGCTTTCGCGGAACAGCCGCGTTCCGGGCAGGGCGGGGACGCTGCGATGGCCGACCAAGGTCAACTCGGTCCCTTCCAGTGTCACTTCCAAACCAGCCTTGGTCACGCCGGGCATTTCCGCCTCCAGCACGTAGCCGTCCTTGTTTTCGAAGATGTTCACCGCCGGCACGGCGAATTCCTGCGGTTTTGCGTTGGTCGGGCAAGCCGCGTTGGGCTCCCGTTGGATGATCAGTTTCATATGGTCTTGGTCTTTCCTGGTAGTCGTTTTTGTAAGGGTAAATCAGATGTTCGGCTGGTCCGCCGGGCGGGCGGGGACTGGCTGCCCGCCTGTTCCCCACCCCGGCGGCGGACCATCGCCCGGTTCAGTTCACGCTCACGTCGATCTGCTTCGGCTTCGCCTCCTCGGTTTTGGGGAGGGTCACCGTCAGAATTCCGTCGGTGTACTGCGCTTTGACCTTGTCGGCCGCCACCGCCGAGGGGAGTCCGACCGTCCGCTGGAACCGGCCCACGAACCGCTCGGCACGGCACACGCCGGCCTGGTTCACGTTGTGTTCCGCCTTCCGCTCGCCGGAGATGCTCAGGGTCCCTTCGTGCAGGGTCACCTCGATGGCCTCCTTCTTCATGCCAGGCAGTTCGGCCTGCACATAGACGTTCTCCTTGTCCTCATGCACGTCCACGGCCGGAGCCCAGCCGCCGAAGACCTGCGCCCCGGAAGCCAGCCCCGCCAGCGGGGCCTCAAAGAGGCGGTCCATTTCATCCCTGAGATCGGCCCAAGGCGTGAAGCCAGTCCAGGACCCCAGCACCGGCCGCTGCCAACGTAACAGACTGTTCATACGACTTGTTTCCTTTCGATTGTTCGGTTTTTCGTTTTAACTCGCACCTGCATCTATAGCTTGCCGGATGCCAAACGGCTGCTGTTCTCACATATCATTAGTACACAGGCACTTAGACTGCTCCTAGGTTTCGATTGGAAGTCGACATCTGAGCCATTATGGCACAGATGACCACAACGAAGCGTGCCGTGCTAGTGTGCCATTATGTCTCCCTGTCACAGCCGCCTCCATCGCTCCTTGCCCCTCCCCTTCCCCTTCGCGCCTTCGCGTCTTCGCGCGAGCCCCTCCCGGAACTTCACCGCCGGTCGCCGGGGGAAGAGGAAAAAACCTCACGCGAAGACGCGAAGACGCGAAGCGGGAGAATTCCCGCACCCAACGCATCTCACCACCTGCCCCCTTCTCACCCGCCCCCCTTCTCACCTTTCACACCCTCCACACTTCCGCCAGCCATCCACCCGCTGCCATCACCCCCGGATGGGGTGAAAGCCGGTAGCCGGGGGTCGAGCGCAGCGACACCCCCGGAACCCCGGCACAAGGGAACCCGCACCCCGGCGGGGTGCCAGAGCCGAGGGAACTGTCGGCACCTCGATCACCAGGCAGTCGCCCGACCTCCACGCCAAGGCCAAGCTGCGGCCGGGAACGAACAACATCCGGATTGACCGATCCGATGCGATTGTTACTTTGCTGGGCAGCTTGGCCGCCCCATCCCATTTCAAGATGGGACCCTGTGGTTGGAGAGGCGGGTTTGTGCCTGCGATGGCTTGCGGTCCTCGCCGAGCGCGAGCGGAGCCAAAACAGCTTTGGCCCCCTGGCAGACGGATGGAGAGTCACACGCCCCATGGCCAGAAGACGCCAAAGCGACGACCTGGAGGGTCTTATCGTCCCGGTGGCGGCGTTGTTGTTCTTCCTCGGGGCTGCCGTCCTCGCGATCCTCAAGACCCTGCTGGCCATCGTGGCGGCAGCGGCCATCGCCGCGCTGGCTGCGTTCGGAGTTTATCATCTGGCGCGGAGGTGGTGGCGGGACCGGACCAAGGTCGAGGATTACCTGCCCGAGATCGACTGGCGCCTGCCATTACTCCCGGTATTTGACACCACTTGGCTGTCTTTGCCCCACCCGGGATTCCCCAAGGTTGCGGACGTGCCCGCTCCGCCCATCATCGGAACCAGCGGTGCTTGGAAAGACGTGGTTGCCGGACTGGATCAGGTTCCTCCCCTGCGGGGCGCGTCAGGCCCCCGGGACCTGCTCAAGAGGGTTGCGGCGTGCGAGGCTGCGGCTCCCGGTACTCTCCGGCTGGCCTTGGCCCGCGCTGAGAATCTCGCGCGGAAGCGCCAAGCTGGGCTCCAGGCGGAGGTTCTGATCTGCCAGGAGGCAGGGCTGGCGCTTGAGGCCCGTGTCCGTCCCAAGCTGGTCCTGCTGCGGGACACCATCGAGGCCCTCGCCGCCGGGGGGGTTCTGGAGCGGGCGCGGGCACGTAGGTTGGTGCCCCATCTCGCGGACTTCGAGAGCCAATTCCAGGATCGCATCGAAGCTCACCGGATCCGGGCCACGCGCTACGAGAAGGCGGTGCGCGAGTTTCTGGATCCGGCCCTGCGTGAAGGCGTGCTCCGCGAACGCCTTGAGCAGGAGCTGGTGGCAATGAGGGCAATTCCCTCCTCCAGGGAATTCGCCGGCGCCGTCGCGGAGATGGAAGTCATCGACGAGCTCCGCTCGCTCCAGGCCGGTTCGCTCGTCATCAACGATCTGAAAATGGAGTCCGGACGGTACATTCATTTTGGGGGCAAAGCCCTCCTGAGCGCTCAGATCGACACCCTGGTCATCACCGGCAACGGGGTGTTTGTCATCGAGGTCAAGAACTGGAGTCGCGATTTCGCAGAGCACGGGGATGGCTTCGACCCTTACGAGCAGGCAAGCCGCGCCTCTTATCTGGTGTTCGATCGGCTTCGCAGTGCCGGGATGCACGTCCCAGTGCGCACCGTCATCGCCACAAAGGGCAGCCTGCCGGAGAAAGGGGACCAAAAGGTGGCGGTCGTGGCCATCGGGCGTATCCGAAGGTACATCGAACGCGACCGGCCGGGGCTCCTCGACGTCAACGAGATAAGGATGGCACTGGGGATCTGACCCGATCCCCTCTCCCAGCCACCCACGATGCCCGGGAGGGCTGCCCCATGGCGGCCGGCCCCCCACGGGCGTGCAGGCACCGGGTGTCTTTCCGGACTTGCCCGCCTCCCTCGCCTTTGCTGTACTCCCTTCCCGATGAAACGCGCCGCCCTTTGCCTTCTGACTGGCACCCTGCTCTGCCCCGGCCTCCGGGCGGACGACCTGACGCTCTGGTACGGCCAGCCCGCCACCTCGCCCATGAATGAGGCCCTGCCGGTGGGGAACGGGCGGCTGGGGGCGCTGGTCTTCGGCGCGCCTGAGAAAGAGCGGCTTTGCCTCAATGAGGACAGCCTCTGGACCGGACGGGACAACCCGGACGGGAATTATGACACCATGGGTGCCTACCAACTACTGGGGAACCTCTACTTCTCCTTCCCCGGCCACACCAACGCCGCCGATTACCACCGGGAGCTCGACCTGGCGAAGGCTTTCGCCCACGTGACCTACACGGCGGGCGGAACCCGTTACCACCGGGAGGTCTTCGCCAGCCAACCGGCCCAAGTCATCGTCGCGCGGTTCACCGCCGACCGGCCCGGGGGCTACACCGGCACGCTGGAGCTTGCGGACGCCCACCATGCCACAGTGACCGCCCAGGGAGCGCGCCTCACCGCGAGCGGCGCCCTCGACAACGGCATGGCCTATGAGTGGCAGGTCGTCATCGTGCCCGAGGGCGGCGAGGTGACCGCGGCACAGGGCTCGCTCGCGCTGCGCGGGTGCAACAGCTTCACGGTGATCGCCGGGGCCCGCACCGACTACGCCATGGACCCGGCGCACGGGTTCCGGGGCGCGCCGCCGCACCCCCGCGTCGAGGCCGAAGTGAACGCCGCCGCACGCCAGAGCTTTGACCAGCTCCGCATGGCCCACCTCAAGGATTACCGCGCGCTCTTCGATCGAGTGGCGCTCCGGCTCGGCCCCTCCACGCCGGACCAAGCCGCCATGCCCACGGATCTCCGCAAACTCGCCGCCGCCAAAACCGTGGACCCCGGGCTGGAGAACCTCCTGTTCCAGTACGGCCGATACCTGCTCATCTCCTGCTCGCGACCCGGCGGGTTGCCAGCGAACCTGCAAGGGCTTTGGAACGACAACAACAACCCGCCCTGGCATGCCGACTACCACGCCAACATCAACGTGCAGATGAACTACTGGCCGGCCGAGGTGGCCGCCCTGCCCGAGTGCCACACGCCCCTCTTCGACCTGATCACGAGCCAGCTTCCCGAATGGCGCAAGGCGACCTCGGCCTCGTCCGAGTACCAGCTCGCTGCGGGCAAGCCGGCCCGCGGCTTCGCGGTCCGCACCTCGCACAACATCAGCGGCGGCATGGGCTGGAACTGGGACAAGACGGCCAATGCCTGGTACTGCCTCCATTTTTGGGAACATTACGCCTTCAACCCGGACCCGGCGTACCTCCGCGACCGGGCGTACCCGGTGCTGAAGGAGACTTGCGAGTTTTGGGAGGATCACCTGAAACAACTGCCGGACGGCCGCTGGGTGGTGCCGCACGGCTGGTCGCCGGAGCACGGCCCCACGGAGGACGGCGTCAGCTACTGCCAGGAGATTGTCTGGGATCTCTTCAACAACTACGTCCACGCCGCCGACGCGCTGGGCCTGGACAGGGACTACCGGGACCACATCGCGGGGTTGCGCGACCGGCTCGTGGTGCCGGGGATCGGGAGCTGGGGCCAGTTGCTCGAATGGATCACCGAGAAGAAAAATGCCGGCGAACTCGACACACCCCAGGACCACCACCGCCACACGTCCCAGCTTTTCGCCGTCTATCCCGGCAGCCAGATCAGCGCGTCCGCCACCCCGGACCTCGCCCGCGCCGCGAAGGTGTCGCTCGACGCCCGCGGGGTCGATCCCCGCAGCGACGTACGCGAGTGGTCGTTCGCCTGGCGCGCCGCCCTCTACGCCCGGCTGCGGGACGGCGATTCGGCGCACCGGATGTTCCAGGATCTGTTCTCGGCGCGGAACACGTGCCCGAACCTCTTCGGCCTCCATCCGCCGATGCAGATCGACGGCAACTTCGGGATCACCGCCGCGGTCGCGGAGATGCTGCTCCAGAGCCAGGCGGGGGAGATCGAGCTGCTCCCCGCGCTCCCCTCCGCGTGGCGGGACGGCAGGGTGTCCGGGCTCCGCGCCCGCGGCGGTTTTGAGGTCGACATCGAATGGGCGGCTGGCAAGCTCAAGGCCGCCACGCTGCGCAACGCCCGCGCGGCGACAGCAAAGGTCCGCTCCGGCGGCTTGGTGAAAGAGATCAGGATCGAGGCCGGCCGGCCGCTGGTCCTCGGGGGCGAACTGCGGTAACCCGGTAATTATGAACGGAAAGCAGCTTAGGACACTCGCGGGCGCCTTCGCCCTGGCCTTCAACGCAACCATCGCCCGGGCCGATGAGGGGATGTGGCTCTACAACCAGCTCCCCACCAAAATCCTCCACGACCGCCACGGGTTCGATCTCACCGACGCCTGGCGCGAACATCTCCAGGAATCATCGGTAAAATTCGGCACCGGCGGATCCGCCGAGTTCGTTTCCGAGGAGGGCCTGATCCTCTCCAACCACCACGTCGGCTCGCGCGCCCTCCAGCGCGTGAGCACGGCGGAGCACAACTACCTCCGCGACGGCTTCCTCGCCCGCACCCGCGCCGAGGAGATCCCCTGCCCCGGCATCGAGACCCGGGTGCTGGTGGGCATGGAGGATGTCACCGACCGCGTGAATGCCGGTGTGAAATCGGGCAGCAGCGATGCCGAGTCCTCCCGCGCCCGGCGCGCCGCGATCGCGGCCATCGAGAAGGAGTCGCTCGCCCAGACCGGGCTGCGGAGCGAGGTGGTCACCCTTTACCAGGGCGCGCAATACCACCTCTACCGCTACCGGCGCTACACCGATATCCGGCTCGTGTTCGCCCCCGAGGAACAGATCGCCTTTTACGGCGGCGACCCCGACAATTTCGAATATCCCCGGTTCGACCTGGATATCTGCGTCTTCCGCGCCTACGAGAACGGCAAGCCGGCCAGGGTGAAGCACTGGTTGAAGTGGAACCCCGCCGGCCCGAAGGACGGTGAGCTGGTGTTCGTCTCGGGCCACCCCGGCCGGACCGACCGCCTCCGCACCGTCGCGGAGCTGGAGTTCCTGCGGGACGTCGAGTACCCCGGCACCCTCGCCCGCCTGAAGCGGTCAGAGGTGCTGCTCACCTCCTTCAGCGCCCGCAGTGGGGAGAATGCCCGCCGCGCCCGGAACGATCTCTTCGGTGTCCGCAACAGCCGCAAGGTGCGCGATGGCGCGCTCGCCGGCTTGCAGGATCCCCAACTGATGGCCGCGAAACGGGCCGCGGAGGAGGAGCTCCGCACCGCCGTGGCCGCCCGCGCTGATCTCGCCGACGTCGGCGAGGCCTGGGACCGCATGGCCCGCGCCCAGAAGGAAATCGCCGGGCTCAACCGCGATTACGAAATGCTGGAGCGCGCCTACGGTTTCAACTCCGTGCTCTACACCTACGCCACCCAACTCCTCCGCGCCTCGCGCAGCCGGACCGAACCAGAGGGCGAGCGGCTCGAGGAATACCGCGAGTCCGCCCGGGCTTCGCTGGAGCTGCAAATCCTCTCGGAAAACCCGGTCTATGCCGACCTGGAGACGATCAAACTGGGTGACTCCCTCGGCTGGTTGGTGGAAACGTACGGAGCCGACGACGCCCTGGTGAAAGGCGTGCTCGCCGGCAAATCACCCCGGGAACGCGCGGCGGAGCTGGTGCAAGGCACCCGCCTGGCGACCGCATCCGCCCGCAAGCAGATTTACCAAGGCGGGGCCGCCGCGCTGGACGCCGCCGCCGACCCGATGATCGAACTGGCCCGCTTGGTGGATCCCCCGGCCCGGAAGGCCCGCCACGAGATCGACGCCCGCCGCGAGGCCATCCGCCAGGCCCATGCGAAAATCGGCCGCGCCCGCTATGCCCTCTATGGCGCCAGCGAGGCGCCCGACGCCACCGGCACCCTGCGCCTCTCCTTCGGAACCGTCAGCGGCTACCAGGAGGACGGCCATGCCGTGCCGGCCCAGACCACCTTCGCCGGACTCTACGAGCGCGCCGCGTCCCAGGACCAGCGGCCTCCCTTCGACCTTCCCCCGCGCTGGATCGAGCGCAAGCGCAAGGTCGACCTCAAGGTCCCCTTCAACTTCGTCTCCACGGCCGACATCATCGGCGGCAACTCGGGCAGCCCGACCGTCAACCGCCAGGGAGAGTTCGTCGGCATCATCTTCGACGGCAACCTCCAGTCGCTCACGGGCGACTTCCTCTACACGGACAACCAGTGCAGGGCGCTGAGCGTGAGTTCGGCGGGGATCCTCGAGGCGCTAAGGCACGTCTATCAGGCGCGCAACCTCGTGGAGGAACTGACCAAGCGTTGAGCCGTCCGCCGCGGAATTGACCGCGGCCCGCCCTGGGTACCGTCGCCCGCTCCGCGAGGGGCAAAAAAAAGGCGCGCCCCGGGGTGGACATGGCCCGGGTTTTCCGCTAAAACGTCCCTCAATTAAACACAGGCACCACAACACCATAAGTTTATGAATTCCCTCTATTTCAAGGAACTAAAGGCTACCTTCGATCCCGCCCGCGCCCGGCTGAACCTGGGCTGCGGCCGCAACGTGAGCATCGTGGCGGGCGTCGAGACCGGCCAGTTGGTCGGCGGCCTGAAGACCCTCGAGGGAGTTGGGCAGTACGCCACCGGTTGTGGCGCCCGCTCGCTCATGATCTCCAACTACCTGCTCAACGGGGCCGGGCATGGCGAGAACTGCAAGATCGTGTTCCGCGACCCCAAGGAGGTCCGGCAGGTGCTCTCCGGGCTCGGCATCGTCGCCCCAACGGTGAGCGCGCATTGCGCCGCCTACGCGCACCTGAGCGCCAAGTGGGGCTCGGAGTATGTCGAGCCGTTCGTTCCCGGCCCGGTGATGGCCCGGGGCCTGGCCTACGTGGAGGATTGGTCCGAGGAATACCTCATCGGTCTCATCGAGAACGGCGTGGCCTCGGGCATCAAGGTCTATGGCTGGTTCTGGGGCCTCTGGGGCAACCCGGTCCTCCACAGCGGCTATCCGTGGGTGTTCGGCTGGGACGGCATGATGGCGCGCGGCCTCGACCGGTTCCGCGAAAAGACCGCGCGCATCCGCGCCAAGGCCAACCAGCTCGGCGCCTATCTCTCCCACGAGTTGCATCCCGGCACGGGCATCATCTGCTCCCGCGACTTCGCCCTGTTGTTGATGGCGGTGGACTATGACCCCTCCTTCTGCGTGTGGGGCGACCCGAGCCATTGCTGGGCGGGCGAGACCTGGACCCAGCGCTTCACCAGCCCGTTCGTCGCCCCCCGCGTGATGGGCAGCCATGCGAAGAACTTCAAGTACCTCCAGGGTGCCTCCACGTTGATGATCAGCGAGGACTGGCCGCAACGCGGACATCAGTTCTGCAGCCACGGCGAGGGCGAGGTGAACCTCCAGAGCTACACCAAAATGCTCCTCTCCATCGGCGCGGGCGACCGTTTCTGCGCGGTCAACGGCGGCGACATCATGCCGATCTTCAGCGAGGCCGAGGACAGCATCCTCCCGCTCACCGCGCCCGCGCCGCACCTGCTGGGCGCGTGCAGTGCCGGCATCAAGTGGGTGAATGACAACCTCACCGGCATGTCGATGGCGACGGGCACCTTCACGGACGGCATGGGCCAGTCCTGAGTTTCTTCCGCCACCGGAAAGGGCAGAGCCGCGGCTCTGCCCATTTTTTGCCCGCATCCCCGCCGTGAGGCCCGGGGTCGTGCGGCTACAGCCTCCGCAGGTGAAAGCCCCCGTCGACGTTGATCACCTCGCCGGTGCTGAAAGGGAGCAGATCCTGGGCAATCGCGGCGACCGCCCGCCCGACATCCTCCGGCGTCCCCCAACGCGCGATCGGCGTCAATCCGCCCTCGATCAGCGCATCGTATTTCTCCCGGACCGGCGCGGTCATGTCCGTGGCGATTACCCCGGGGCGGATTTCATAGACACGAATTCCATGCGGCGCGAGGCGCTCGGCGAAGAGGGGCGTCAGCATCGCCAGGCCGGCCTTGGAGATGCAGTATTCGCCCCGGGTGGTCGAGGCCGTGTAGGCGCTGATGGAACTGATGGTGACGATCTTCCGCTGAACCCGCGCCGCGGGTGTTTCCGCGTCGGCTTGGGCGATCATCCATCGGGCGGCTTGTTGCGTCAGAAAAAAAGGCCCCTTGAGATTGATGCGGAGCAGGCGGTCGAAACTCTCCTCCGAGAGTTCGAGGAGATCGGCTCGTTGACGGGGCGCGACCCCGGCGTTGTTGACGAGGAGGTCAAGCCGCCCGAAAGCCTCGCGGGTGGCCGCGAGCAGCGCCTGGCGACCCTCCCCTTCCCCGATGTCCGCCCGGCACACCTCCACCCGGATCGCCAGTCCGCACTCACGCGCCGCGGCCACGCAATCTTCCCGGGTCTGCGCCGCCGCCTGCTGGTCGGAGGCGTAACCCAGCATCAGATCGTGTCCCAACCGGGCCAGGGCGAGCGCGATGCCGCGCCCGATCCCGCGCGTCCCGCCGGTAACCAAGGCTGCGGCGTTCATTTCCCGGGAGCATAGGACGGTCCCCGCCAAAGGAAAAGGCAATCCCGGCCCGGCCCCGGTCAGACCGCGCCGGCGGGCCAATCCCCCACGAACGTCGGCTCAAACACCTCCGCGGTACCATGCCGGCGCAGCAACTGGACAAACTCCGCCAGCCCGCGCTTCTCCTCCGGACCCAGCGGATACTGGATGTTGCGCGTGAAATAGGCGGCGCAAAACGCCCGATCGTAGTCGGTGCGTTCCTGGATGATTTGGCCGATTTCCGCCATCCCAAGCCGGCCGGCGGCGGCAAGCCGGCGCCGAATTCCGGCATGGTCAATCCCCCGCCGCAAGGCCCACACGGCATACACGAACGGGAGCCCGGTGAGATCCCACCACGCCTGGCCGAGATCCCAGATTTGGTGCGCATGCGTGGTGCGGGCAAAGTCGAGCGCGTTGTCCCCGATCAGCAGAGTGTAGTCGGGCAGCCGGGAGAAATCATAGCTGGCCAGCGGCTTGAAGGCGGGCCGCAACCCGCGCTCCGCCAGCAACACGCGCAAGAGGTTCACGCTCGTCAGGGACGCGGTGTCGCAATAGACCTCCCGCACCGCTTCGATTGGCCCCCGGTGCGCCAGGAAAACGCTCGCCACCGGACCATGCGACACCACGCCGAACCCATCCAGGATGTCGTAGCGGTCGTTAAACAGCGGCTCGGTGACACTGACCAGCGCGGCGTCCAGTTCGTCCCGCTGGAGCAGGGCGGCAAGCTGCGAAGGGGTGGCGAACACCGTCTCATTCTCCAGGCCGCGCGTCAGCGGCACGGCATTCAAAAACCGGACGGATCCCACCCGGAAGCCGGCGGAACAGGTCACGGTGGCGGAAGGGGGAATGGGGTCGCGGACAGCCTCGCTGTTCTCCATGGCCGCCATTATGCCCCGGGCGCGCCTCGAAGCCAATTCAAACAAAAACCGGCGGACCCCCGAGGGATCCGCCGGTCGCAGAGAAACTGGAACACCGGGCCGGGCCCGGCGCCGTTACTCGGTCTTGCTCGCCTCGTCGGCGGCGTCGAACGCGTGCTGCAGCGCCACCAAGTCCTCGCCGGGCTTGAGAGCGTCGAGCACGGCCTGCTCGGCCTTGAGCTGCTCGTTGGAGTAGTTCGCAGCCTTGATGGACAGGCCGATGCGGCGGTCGCCCTTGTCGATCTTGATGACGCGGGCGGTCACCTCCTGGCCGACCTTGAGCACGTTCTTGATCTTGTCGACGCGATCCTCGCTGATCTGCGAGATGTGCACCAAGCCGTCAATTTCGTGCTGCAAGCCGATGAAGGCGCCGAAGCTCGCGAGCTTCGTGACCGCGCCGGTGACGAGGTCACCCACTTTGTACAGCTTGTCGATGCCCTCCCACGGGTCGCCGCCGAGCTGCTTGAGCCCCACCGCGATCCGTTGGTTCGCCTTGTCGACCTCGAGCACGATCGCCTCGAGTTCGTCGCCCTTCTTCAACACTTCGGAAGGGTGGTTGATCTTGCGCGTCCAGGAGATGTCCGAGACGTGGATCATGCCATCCAGCCCCTCTTCCAGCTCGATGAAGGCACCGTAGCTGGTCAGGTTGCGGATCTTGCCCTTGACGCGGGTGCCGGCCGGGTACTTCTCGGTGGCGCGGTCCCAAGGATTGGTCTCGAGCTGGCGCATGCCGAGGGAGATCTTCTGCTCCTCGCGGTTGATGCCGAGCACGACGGCCTCGATGGCCTGTTCGGGCTTGAGGACGTCGGACGGCTTCGCGATCCGCTTGGTCCAGGAGAGTTCGGTGACGTGCACCAGACCCTCGACACCGGGCTCGAGCTCCACGAACGCGCCATAGGGAACCAGGTTGACCACCTTGCCCTTGACCTTCGCGCCGACGGGGTACTTCTGCTCGATGCTGTCCCAAGGATTGGCGAGCTTCTGCTTGAGGCCGAGGCTGACCCGCTCCTTTTCGCGGTTGATGTCCAGCACCACCACGTCGATGTCCTGGCCCACCTTGAGGATCTCGGAGGGATGGCCGACGCGGCCCCAGCTCATGTCGGTGATGTGCAGCAAGCCGTCGATGCCGTTGAGGTCGATGAACGCGCCGAAATCGGTGATGTTCTTGACGGTGCCCTTGCGGATGTCGCCCGGGGTCATCTCGGTGAGCAGCTTCTGCCGGCGCTCCAGGCGCTCCTGCTCGATCAGCTCGCGGCGCGACAGCACGATGTTCTGGCGTTCCTGGTTGATCTTGACGACCTTGAAATCGTAGGTGTTGCCCACGTATTGGGCGAGGTTCTTCGGGGTGATGACGTCGATCTGCGACGCCGGGAGGAACGCCTCGACGCCGATGTTGACGAGCAACCCGCCCTTGACAATGGCCTTGACCTTGCCCGCGATCGTGCCGCCTTCGTTGCAGATGGTGAGAATCCGCTCCCAGTTCTTCTTGAACTCGGCCTTCTCCTTCGAGAGGACCACCATGCCTTCGCGGTCCTCGAGCTTCTCGATCAGCACATCGACCTGGTCCCCGACCTTCACAGTCTTGATGTCGTCGAACTCGCCGCCCGAGATGACGCCTTCGCTCTTGTAACCGATATCGACCAGGACTTCCTTGGGACGGACTTCAATAACTACACCGGTGACGATATTCCCGGCCGCAAAGGGCATTGCGCCTCTCTGCTTCATCGCCTCTTCCATCGTGAGCATACTTCACTTAAACGGACGAACAGGATCCTCCACGGGAGGACCACGGGGAGACTTGGTCAGCCTTGCGGCGAACGAAGACTCCATTGCCTAACGGACCAAACGTTGCAGTGGCAACGGAGGTTGAGGGTTAGGTAATCTGGTTAACCGAACTTTTCTCAGCCTTGATGAATGTCCGCACACGCGGCATTCAGGCAGCGTGCAATATACGCGGTTCCAAGTAGGCGGCGCAAGCGGTTTTGCGCAACAATTCTCAGTCTGAAGCCCCTGCTTGGCTTGCCAGACTGATGACTCCAGGCCCGACCCGCCAGGTGCGCTATTTCACCGGCGCCAGCGGCCGCGGGCGGATGGGCGGGGCTTTGGGCAGGTCGCGCGGATCCTGGGCGATCTGCCGCAGGAGGGCATCTATGGCATAGTCGAGTTGGCGGTCGCGGCCGTGAATGAGGCCGTCAGCCTCGAGGTCGAGTTCCACATCGGGGTCCACCCCGTGGCCTTCGATGATCCAGTCGTGCCCCTTGGGGTCCCAGCCGCCGAACTCGGGCTGGGTAAGAAAGCCGCCGTCGCGCAGGGGCTTGTCGCCGCGGATGCCAACCCAGCCGCCCCAGGTGCGCGTGCCGACCACGGGGCCCAGCTGGAACTCCTTGAAACCCAGGGCGAAGGTTTCGCAATCGCTGCCGCCCTGGCGGTTGATGAGGCAGATCATGTGGCCGTGGAACGCGTGAGAAGGGACGGTGTCCACGTTGCCGTAGCGGGTGCCGCCGACGGCGAGGACCTTCCGGTCGAGGTGGGACAGGATCATCTGCGCCACGGAGCCGCCGTGGTTCCACCGGTCGTCCATGATCAGGCCGCGCTTGTTCCATTGGGGCGGGAAGTCGCGTGCGAACTGGCGCAAGCCGCGCCCCTGCATGTCGTAGAGGTGGATGTAGCCGATCTGGCCCTTGCTCTTGGCCGCCACGTATTCGCGATTTTCACGCACCCAATCCGAGTAGCGAACGCGCGTGTCCTCGGCCAGCGTCTTGACCACCACGCGGCGGGCGTTCTTCAGCGTGGGGCTGTCGTTCAAGGACAACTCGACCTCCTGCCCGGCCCGGTTGGCCAGGCGCTTGAGGTAGTCTTCGCCCTTGGCCAGCGCGCGGCCATCGATGGCCACCAGCCATTGGCCGGGCTTGATGTGGAGGTCCGCGCGCGCGAGCGGCGAACTCCATTCAGGCATGGGGTAATCACCGCGGTAGATCTTGCGGATCACCCAGAACCCGGTGTCCGGGTCGCAGGCCAAATCGGCGCCCAGGAGCCCGGTGCCGACCCGCTTGCCCCCGCGGACATCTCCGCCACCGTGATAGGCATGGCCGACGTTCAACTCGCCGAACATCTCGCCGAGGCAGTCGGCCAGATCCTGCCGCGAACCGATCCGCCCGGCCAGCGATCCATACTGCTTCCAGACGGCATTCCAATCCACCCCGTGCATTTTGGGGTCGTAGAAGAAATCGCGCTGCAAGCGCCACGCCTCCCGCAGTTCCTGTCTCCATTCTTCGCGCGGGTTGATGCTGAGCGACCATCCGGAGAGATCGATTCTGGCCTCCTTCGCATCCTCGTCCTTGGGCGCGCTGGTCGCGCCCGCTTCGACCCGGAGGAAGCCCTCCTTCGTCTGATAGACCAGTACTTTGCGATCCATCGACACCTCGTAGGCAAGGACACCGGCGGCGAGGGTCTTGAGCTGCTCCTTCTCCAGGTCGTAAGTCTGGAGTTCGCCCGAGGGGCGCTCCTCGGCATCGCCCGCAAAGGGCATCAAGCCGCGGTTGCTGGTCTTGATCCAGTGGAGCTTGCCCTTGATCGCCGCGAGTCCGGAGTAGTTCCCGGGTTCGACCGGCACCCCGACGAAGCGGTCGGGGAGGCCGTCAAAGTCGATGTGGATCGGCTCGACCTTCTCCGGGGTGGCCTCGGCCGGCTTGTCCTTCCCTGGCGTCTCCCCGCCAGCCTTCGCCGCCCTGGTCTTGTCTTGGTCGGGCTTTTCCTTTTCCGGGTCGGTGTCGCCCCGCGCCGGGAACGGCAGCGAACCGTCGGCTTGGAGGGCCAGGACACAAGGCAGTGTGGCGTTGTCCACGATGAACCGCGACTCGAACCGGTCAACGAGCGGATTGATGAAACGGTCGGACAAGAAGTAAAGGAATTTGCCATTCGGGTCCCACGCGGGGGAGGAGGCGTTGTAAAGGGTCTCACTGACGGGATGGACGGTCCGTTCCCTGCCATCCCAAATCCGCACCTGGGAGTAGAGATTGGGCAGTTGGACCTCATAAGCAAGGTAGCGACTGTCTGGCGACCAGGCGTAATGGCTGATCTCCCATTCGCCGTGGTCCGCCACCACGGTGGTCTCATTGGTGAGGTCGGTGATTTTGAGCTGGTATTTCTCGTCGCCCCACGCGACGCGGGCGCCGTCGGGAGACCAGGCGGGTTGGAAATGCCAGCCGGGCGGGAGGCTGCCCACCACCTGGCGCGCGCCCGAGCCGTCGGCCGGGTGGAGCACCAGTTGCTCCTCGCCATCGACCTCCGTCCAGGCGGCGATGTGTTTGCCGTCCGGGGCGAAGGCGGGCGCCCGGGTGCGCGCGGAGCTGCTCTCGGTGAGGCGGCGGATGAGCCCCTTTTTGTGGGTCCGGGCCACAAAAAGGTCGCCCCGGGTTTCGAGCGCGATCCGCTCGCCATCTTTCGAAAGCGACCACCCGGTCAAGTATGCCTGGGGGTCGACGAACCGCTCGCGGACCTGCAGCCGGTCGCTCGGCAGTTGTATGGGAACCATGTGGTTGTCCCCGGTGGCCAGATCATAGACCCAAATGTCCATTTTGTGCTGATACACGATCTTGCCATCGCCCATCGCCGGCCAGCGCACGTCGTAGTCCTCGAACTGGGTTAGGCGTTTGACCTCGCCGCCGTCGGGCTTCATCGCGGCCAGGTTCGGGCGACCCCAGCGGTCGGTGAGGAAGTAGATGCGCCCGTCGGCCGCCCACATGGGGAAGGCGCTCTTGCCGTCATAATGCGAGACCTCCGTGAAGGAGAGGGGATCGATGGTCCCCACGTAGATCTTCTCTGCCTCGCCCCCCTTGTAGCGTTTCCAATTATGAAACTCGAGGCCGAGCTTCTGCATCGCCACGCGCTTGCCGTTGGGCTCGAAACTGAGCCAGGCGGCGGGTTCGAGCGGGATCATCTCCGGCAAACCGCCGTCGGGCGAAACCTGGTACACGCGATAGTCGTTGTTCGGCGTGTCGCGGCGGCTGCGAAACAGGATCTTGCCATCGGCAGTCCAGCCCAGCGCTTGATCGGACGCGGGGTGGAAGGTCAGCCGCACCGGCTCACCCCCCGTCGCATTCATCACATAGACATCATCGTTGCCTTCGTACTGGGCGGTGAAGGCCAGTAGCCGTCCGTCCGGTGAGAGCTTGGGCAGCCATTCCTCACCCTCGTGCGCCGTCAACCGCAGCGCCTCGCCGCCCGCCACCGGCACCCGCCAGAGGTCCCCTTCGGCGGCGAATACGATGGCGCCGCCACCGATCGTGGGATACCGGTAGAAGCCGTCCGGCAACGGGTCGGTGGGGGCCGCCGGAGATGATGGCATGCCGGCAAAGGCCAGCATGGTGAGCATGAGAACCTTGAGGAAGTCGCGCATGGGGAGAGTATGTGGTTGCTTTGGGAGTCTGTCAAAGGCCCGGCGGGGAGTGAAACCCAAGGGAGACGCCACCACTCCGATCCCCCTGACGCCTCGCGCGGCGGCACCCGGTGGGGCAGTCTCCGGGCCATGAATTACGGATGCTTTGGCCGGACGGGACTCACGCTGGCTGTCACTTCGTGCGGGGCCTGCGGTATCAGCCCAAATGGCAAGACGTGGCCCCGGCTGGAATTCCCCCCGAGGGCCAGGCGAATCTTGAGTCCTTCGCTGGGTTTTGGGCAGAAGTTGGCCAGTCTTGCCCGCCCCCGCGTCATCCGCGCCGCCGCGGCGTGGGATCCTCCGGCGTGGAGGCCCCAACCACGCCCGAACCGGGGATGAACAACGCCGCGAGGACCGCCCCCGCCAACAGGATGCCCGAGATCGCCCCCATCGCCACGGCGGGCCCCACGGAGGCACGCCCAAGCCAAACCGGAATGTTCGGGCCGAGGTAGCCCCCGAGGTTTCCCACCGAGTTCACCAGACCGATCCCCGCCGCCGCCGCAGTCCCGCGCAGGATCGCCGAGGGCATCGGCCAAAAAAGCGGCATGGAGCCGATGACCCCCAAGGTGCCCACTGAAAGGCAGAGGATCGCTGGGACCGGATGGGCCGCGAAAACTGCGCTCAACGCCAGGCCGCACGCCCCCGCTGTCACGTTCCAAATGTAGGGCCGCCTCCTCTCCCCGGTCCGGTCAGAATACCGGCTCAGCACGATCATCCCCGCCACCGCCACGGCGTAGGGGATGGCCGTGATCAGCCCGGTGTCCCGGTAGCCGGTCACCCCAAAGCCCTTGACGATCGTCGGCAACCAGAAGGAGATGCCATACAACCCGACCATCAAGGTGAAATAAACCGCGCTCAGCACGTACACCTGGCCGCACTGGAGCGCATCGCCAAGCCGCGCCCGTTCTTTCCCGGCGTCCTCGGCCGCGAGGTTGGCCTCGATCAACGACTTTTCCTCCGCGGACAACCACGCGGCCTCCGCCACCCCGTTGTCGAGGTAGAACCAGACCACCACGCCCGCCACCACCGACGGCAACCCGTCGCACAGGAAAAGCCACTGCCAGCCCCGCCAGCCGGCCACCCCGGAGAGGGAGTCCATGATCAGGCCGGAGAGCGGGTTCCCCAGCAACCCTGCGGCGGGGATGGCCGCCACGAACAGCGCGGTGCGGCCCGCCCGAAGCCGCGAGGGATACCAGAGCGTCAAATAGTAAATGATGCCCGGAAAAAAACCGGCCTCGGCGAACCCGAGCAGGAAACGCCGCACGTAAAAGCCCCAGGCCCCCTCCACCCAGATCATGGAAAGGCACACCAGCCCCCAGGTCACCATGATCCGCGCGATCCACCGCCGCGCCCCGAACCGCCGGAGCAGCAGGTTGCTCGGCACCTCGAAGAGAAAATAGCCGATGAAGAAAACCCCGGCCCCGACGCCGAACGCCTCCTCGCTCCAGCCAAGGTCCTTGAGCATCTGCAACTTGGCGAACCCCACGTCCACCCGGTCGAGATAAGCGAGCACGTAGCAGCCGAACAAAAACGGGAGCAGGCGCCGGTCCACCTTGGCGTAGGTGCGGGGTTCGAAGCGGTTGGCGTCGGTCGTGTGCGGCACGCGGGATTGAACCCTGCGCGGACGGCGGCTGCAAGCGAATAGCCCCCGCCACACCCTCGTTTTGCCACTGGACGGCGCCTGGCTGGAGCGGCAACATCGCCCCCATGAGAACGCTGCACCTCCTGCTCGGAACCGCCGCCCTCCTCCTCGCCCTCAGCCAAGGTCCCCCGCCCGCCACGGCCGCGGAGGCTGACGCCGCCCCCGCCACCAAGAGCGCCCTGGAGCGCGACCCCGCCGCCTGGCGGGACATCCTGCCCCCGTCCGACCTGAAAGGCTGGTACCGCGTCCCGGTTCCCCCCACGGGCAAACTGGGCCGCGAGCAATGGCACGTGGATGCCGCAAAGGGGATCCTCACCTGCGACGGCGACGGCGGGCACGACATGCTGCTCCTCAACGAGGAGATCGGCGACGCCATCTTCCATTTTGAGTTTTGCTACACGAAGATCGAAGGCAAGACCGGCTACAACAGCGGCGGCTACGTGCGCAATTCCAAGGACGGAGCCATCTGGCACCAGGCCCAGTTCGGTGACGCGAAGGACGGCTACCTGTTCGGCGAAACGCCCAACGCCGAGGGCAAGAAGCAGTTCTTCAACCTGGCCCGGGCGGTGAAGGACATGCGCGTGAAGCCGGCCGGCGAATGGAACACCTTCGAGGTCACGGCGCAGGGACGGGTGCTCACCCTCTGGGTGAACGGGGCGGTGACCTGCAAGTTCGAGGACTGCGGCCTCCCCAAGGGTTTCGTCGGCCTCGAGGGCGAAGGATATCGCATCGAATTCCGCAACCTGAAGATCAAACCCCTGCCCTGAGCCCTCCGGGGGATCGGCTTCGAACCGCCGGTGGTCGGTCGCAACAAAACGCTTGCGCCACCTCGTCGGCGTGGCTAATTTAGCCGCGACGGTGACCGCACCCATAGCTCAATTGGATAGAGCGTCTGACTACGGATCAGAAGGTTTCAGGTTCAACTCCTGATGGGTGCACCATTAGCATCTGGCTCCCAGTCACTTCCCTCTCCAGAAAGGCAGCCGACTCATGGTTCTGCTGCGGTGAAGCCGAGCCCGCTTCCCACGCTCCTCCCGCGTCCCCGCGCCGGTCCTGCCCGGACGGAGTGACCGGCGGCACGCCCCACATCGGCACGTAGTTGTCGCGGGGAACGACTCGGACGGACGAAATCAGGGTGCTCAGGTTCTGTGCCGACCGACAATCTGTACAGAACCCCCATCCAGACCCGGCGACAGCGGCACGGAATTCTCCCGGGAGCGCCCGCGCCCTCCGCGGCGAGGATGATGGCGATTCCAGCGTCAGCTTTCCCACCGGGAACGGGTTGCGCAGGATGTATTGGGCCAAGTCCTCAAGATCGACCTTCGCCTCCTCCACAGGGCCAGCCCGCAAAAAGCCCGCACGTCGCCCTCGACCAGTCTTCAAGTCCGACGGAGGAGGTGGGAAGCTACCGCGGCTGGGGGAGCGGTCAGTCGAACCAGTTCTCCACTTTCAATCCTATCAGGCGGTCGAAATCCCGGCGTTTGCGGGTGACGAAGGTAAGAGTTCGTCCAAATGCCACCCCGGCCAGCCAGATGTCCTGCAAGGCCAGGTTCTGGCCACCGGCAACCAGCGGCGACATGAGATCCGCAGCAGCCAGTGCATCCTGTTCCGTGAAGGGCAACACCTGAAAGCGAGCGATTATGTCGCGCTGAATTCTGGCCCAGAGCGACGCGGGCCTGGCCGAGCGCGCCGCCCCAAAACGCAACTCGAACACGGTCACGGAACTGATGTGAAGGCTGGTGGGAGGTTCGCGGTTGAGCCGGTCGAGAACCCGGGCTTCGGGGGTGCGCTTGACGATTTCGCTGACGATGTTGGTGTCGAGGAGAAACACAGCCTGTCACCGGAGATCGACCTGCCGGCGCGAAGTAGCCGAACGGCCTAGAGGACGAACTTCCTCCAAAGCGGTGAAAAACGGGTCGTCGTCAGCCAACCCTTCGCTGGCGTCGGGCAGGAGGGCTGCGGCCGGGTGGGGCGCGGGAGCGCACACGAAGCCACGCAAAGCCTGCTCCAGGAGTGCCCCGAGGGACTTGCCTTGCTGCCGGGCCTGCTCCTCGAGCTGACGCAGCAGTGCTTCATCAATGTCCAGTGTCGTCCGCACGAACGGACACTACGATTGGCCAACCGGCCTGTCAACGGCAACGACGTCGCCGTGCTCGCCAGCGGCGGTGTGTTCGATCTGGAAACGGCACGAGGTCCCAGTGGTCACCTGCTTCGTCTATTCGATAATGCGATCTGATACTGTTCGCCGCTTCCAGGGTCCATTTCGGTTGGCCTCGTTCGCGGTTGGGCGAATTATCGCTCCAACCGGTCCGCGGCCCCTGCCGGGCCAACGAGCACGAGGGAAGAAGCGGGGGCGAGACGCGACCGCTCCCAGAGAGGCGTGGAGCGCGGGGTCGGGGATCCGGATATAGGGCTGATCAACGCAACCGGTTGGAGGGTGGGTCTCAGGGGGGTTGCGGCTGGGGCTGCGGGCTGGCACTACTTGCTGCTTTCTGAAAAGGCAGCCTGGAATCGGTAGCTTCCGGCGCCGACGGCATAGACCGCCGCGTCGGGTTCCTGTCGCAAGAACTTCACGCTGGCCGCGGAATCGATGGGTTTGCCCGATTCCGTAACTCCACCCGCCTCCTTCGCCGGGACGTAAACCGTCGCGGTGGTGTTGGCTGGTATCGTAACTTCCCAGGTCAACCTGCCGCCTTCACGCTTCCACTGGCTGACGATCCGCCCATACAACGAGTCGTAGCTCACGGCCGCCCCCGCCAAATCTCCGACGATCTGCGGCTTCAGGACGATCTGTTTGAATCCCGGGCCAGCCGGATCGGATGAAATCCCGCCCAACCCGCGGTAGAACCACTCCTCGATGTGGCCCAGCATGCAGTGATTCTGCGAGGAACCCGGGTTCGTGTCCCACGCCTCGGTCAGGGAGGTCGCACCCTTTTTCAGCTGGTAGGCATATCCAGGGCCATCGTCGCGAACGAGCATGTCGTACAGCACGTCCCCGCGGCCCCCATCCGAAAGCGCGCGCATCAGGTAGTTGAAGCCGACGTCGCCCGCGGTAACCCGATTTCCCCCCGCCCGGATTTGGGCGACCAACCCGGCCAGCACCGCCCCGCGCCGGTCCTCAGGCACGATCCCCAAGGCCAACGGCATGGCATTGGCCGTCTGGCTGTTGCGGTCATACTGGTTCTTGTCGGGGTGGAAGAATTTGTTGTTGAAGGCGGCCTTTACGGCCTGCACCTGCGCTTCAAATTGGCGCGCTTCTTCCACCTTGCCCAGCAAGGCCGCGGCTTCCTTGAGGATTACCAGGTCCTGGTAATAAATCGCCGTAGCCGTCAACCCGCTCGAAGTGAGCTGCGACGCGCCGGGATTGCCCGGCCCGATGTCATACCAATCGCCCAAACCGTGCGAGACGATGTTCTGCCGGGCGGTGCTCTGGAGGTACTGGACATAGCGTTTCATGCCACCGTAATGCCGGGCCAGCAACGTGCGATCGCCGTACATCTGATAGGTTTCCCACGGAGCAATCACGAACGCGCTGCCCCATTCCGGCGAATCGCGGAACCCCCCGCCGAAAACGGTGTACTCCGGCGCGATGTCCGGCACCATGCCATTGGAGAGTTGGGCCTCGCTCATGTCGTTGGCGATCTTGGCGTAGAAGGTCGGGACCTCGTAGTTGTACATGATGCACCCGGCCAGGAGGTGCGCGCATTCCAGCCAGCCGAGCTTCTCCCGGTGCGGACAATCCGTCAGCACGCTTTGGAGGTTGCTCTCAATCGCCGCGTCGATGAGCGCGTGGATCCGATTCACGAGGGGATTCGCGCACGAGAACGAGCCGACCGTGGCCGCGGACGAATGCACGAACTGTGAGGTCAGGTCCTCCACCTGCGGCGGGGCGCCGGCCGGATGGCCGAAGGTCTCGACTTGGAGGTAGCGGGATCCGTAATAAAAGAAACGAGGCATCCAGGTTTCGCTGCTTCCCCCTTTGAGCGTGTAGCTGTAATAGGCCGGCCCGCCGCAACTCCCCTGCGAGACCAGTCCGTTGGTCTGCAGCAACTCACCGGGTGTAAGCCGCACGCTCGATCCCGCGGTCCCCTTCACGGTGAGCCGGGGCATGGAAGCACAGTTCTGGCCGAAATCGTAAACGGTGACCCCGGCGCTTGGCTGCGTGACCTTCACCGGTTTGTATTCCTTCATCACCTTGAGCCGGGGGGCGGCTTGCGCCGAAAGGCGGCCCCCGGGCCCATTCACCACCAACGCGGGCTTGAACGCGCCGGCGTCAAACCCCGGTTTGTCCCATCCCGGCATCTCCTGGCGGGCGTCGTAATCCTCACCCCCGTAAATGCAGGAAAACACCACCGGGCTCGGCGCCCAAGTCCAGGACTCGTCGCTCACCACCACCGTGGAGGTCCCGTCGGCATGCTCGATATAGAGTTGCAGAATCAGCTTGGGCGGGCCGAAGGTGCCGGTGAACTTGGTGTAGCGTCCCCCCGGCACGTTGTACATCCCGTTGCCCAGCATCACGCCGAGCGCGTTGCGCCCTCGCGCCAGTTGCGAGGTCACGTCGTAGGCTGTGTAGAGACAGGTTTTTCGGTAGTCGGTCCAGCCCGGGTCGAGGACCCGGTCCCCGACCTTTCCGCCGTTCAGACGCAGCTCGTAGAACCCCAAGCCGCACACGTAAACAACCGCGCGCTTGATTTCCTGGTCCACCGAGAACTCCTTGCGCAGTTGGATCGTGGCCGACGGTTTCAACCCCCCGATTTCGTTCTTGGGCTGGTTCCCGGATAGAGGAGAATGCCGCTGCCCATCGGTTAGATTTACCGCCCCCCACTCGCCACTCTCCACGCTGTCCTTGGCCGTCACCGTCGCTTTCAGCGCGGCGTTCTTGCCTCCCGAGAAGACCTCCATTTGCGCCAGGGCGAAACAGTACGGATTGTCCCCGCCCCGCCGGTTCCATAGCTTGGTGGCTGTCACCCGGATGTACCGGGCGGCCACGCCGTCGGCGGCAAACGCCACTGCCGCATGGCCGGGATTTCTATAATCGGCTCCGGTATGGTCGGCGATGGTTTTGGACATCTTGAACTCCGGGTCATCCGAACCCTCGATGCGGAAGCGGATGGGGAACCCAAACCCTTTGACGGGGCTCCCCGGGTAGCCGTGATTCAGCGCATGCAACACGACCCGCTCGACGGGGAGGTCCCTGCCCAAATCCACTTGCACCCATTTTTCTTCAGCCTCGCGGGCCGCCTCGGCGGCATGAAAACCCACCCGCTCACCGCCAACCGCCGGCGGGGCGGCGGCCACGGCGCCAATCCATTTGGCTTTCCAATCGTCGGGGGTCAACAGGCCCATGGTCCACGTCGCGGGACCACTCCAAGCGGAGACGGCTCCGTCCTGATCCCAGACCCGGACCTTCCAATGGCAGCGCATTCGCGGCGCCAATGGTTTGCCGGAGTATCTAACGTGGAGGCTTTGGTCCGAACTGACCTGGCCGCTGTCCCAAAGATCGCCTCGATCCTGGTCGAGCAATTCCGGGCTCGAGGCGACGAGGATTTGGCAGGCCGTCTGCCTTTCTCCCCGCCGGGCGGATTCGAGCACCCAGCCCAGGCGCGGGTTCTCGACCTCGATACCGAGCGGGGCCGTCTGATACTCGCAACGCAAACGGGTCACCAACGCAGCAGGGGCGGACGGGAGACCGGACAAAAGGAGCAGGCCGGCCCAGAGGCAGACCAGCGAACGCAACAGGGGCTTGGTGTTCATGGATAGGGGTTGATGATGGTGTGGTCGCGGGCGCGGGCGATGGGAAGCCGAGTTTGTGAAAGACCCGCGTTGCGTCACGTTGGCTGATGCCGGGCAGCTTCGGCATATCAGACGTTCACTTCGCAGACGGTGCCGGATTCTCGGCCACCCTCGGCGCGGGCGTCCTGCCCGGCGACTTCGAGCCAGAGCAGGATGGCTTCGCTGATGTTGGCCAACGCCTCGCCCTCGGTGTTTCCCTGACTCCAGCAGCCCGGCAGCGCAGGGCAGCCCACGGCAAACCCCTCCTCGGACCGGATGGGAATCACCGGATATTTCATAGGCACACCTTGGGCTTGACCGAGGGTCGTTTCAAGCGGATTGCGCACCATGGGACAGGCGGGAATGCCCGTGCGGCGAGACCCAACCTTGGCGGCGGGAGGTCTGGCGCGCGCCTTGACTTCTGACATGCTTTAAGGAATCCTTAAAGCATGAAAGATCTGGACGTGATGACTATCTCGAGGGTCGGACAGTCCACCTTCCCCAAGGCTTGGCGTGAGGTGGCCGGGCTGGGCGGCGGTGGCGTGGTGGAGGTCCGGCCGCTCAACGACGGCAAGCACAGCCTCTTGCTCACCCCGCTTCCGCCCCGGCGGGTGGGGGCGGTCGGCCTGCTCCAGGCCATGCGCCAATGCCCGCACGATTTCCCGGACCTGGACCGGCACACGCTGCCGTTCCGATGAGCTACTTGATCGACACCGACTTGCTGTCGTTCCTGCGCCGCAGGGGCCGCTCGCGCAAGCTGGAGCGGTTTGTCCAGGCGAACGAACCGCACATTTTCGTTTCGGTCGTCACGTGGGCGGAGATCGAGCACGGCATTTCCCTGGCGGATGAGGCTTTTCAAGCGGACCTGCGCGCATGGACGTCGACCGTGCGCGGGCAGTTTGCGGGAGCGACGCTGCCGCTGGACGAGGACGTTCTGGTGCGTTGGAAGAAGCTCCTTGCCGACCTCAAATCAAGGACCCGCACCATCGCTTGCGAGGATTCGCTGATCGCCGCCACGGCGCTGCATTTCAACCTCACCATCCTCACCAGCAATACCGCCCACTTTGCCCCTGCGGGCGTACCTGTTCTCAACCCGACGGAATGAGAGCTCCTTTCGCACCGGAATGAACGCTTCGCGGTCGGGGTGCTCCGGCCGGTCATGAAATTCCACCTGAAGCCCCGGGCCGGTCTTGCCGGCCCTTCCGGCGTGTTCGAGCGCGCCCGAAGGGCGCCTGGCCGACCCGGCAGCAATCGTGATGCCTGCATATTCAAAAAAAGTCGGCGGTCCACCCGGGCTGCTGACGTTCGCCGGTTTCCTCGACTGGCACCGGTTCGGCCAACGGCTGGCCAAGGTGCCGCCACGCACCAAAGAGCGGGGCCTCCCGTCCGCCGATCTGGGGCTGGCCTTTCGGGCCGACATGTTGGCGGGCGCGCAAAGGCCTGCCCAGGTGGCTTGTGCGCGCGGTGACGTCATGCTGCCGGCGCTGCTGTGCATCCAACAATTCGGCAGCCAGTCGAGGTTCACGCGCTGCTTCCGGGGCTTCAACACCGCGGGCAAGAACCCCGGCACCTTCCGCAGTCTCCGGCGGTGGTGCCTGGAGCGCTTGCCCAGCGGTCCGGGCGGCTACGAGCTGGATTTGGATTCGACGCGCCTGCTGCACGAGGACGGCCAAGCCTGGTGATGGCCTGGAGACCGAAGGCAAAGGAGGCGACTCCCGCCGGCGCAAATGGGATTCGCTTCACCGCTCTTTCCCGGAGGAAAGGACCACCCTGCCGAGGATCTCCGGCTGCGAGAGGATTGGGTGGATGGCCGATACAGGCGACACGGATCGATTGTCACCCAGGGTTGCGAAATCTCCATCCAAGAGTTTGCCTTTCCCAACATCCAAAGATCCTTCCTGGACGCGGTGCTGCTCCGCGTACGGGATTCCATTGATATAGAGCCTTCCCATTTTCAACTCCAGATCCTCGCCGGGCAAGCCAACAACGCGCTTGACGATCAGGCCCCCGCCATATCGTGCTACCACGACATCACCTCGCCGAGGCTCGCTGTCCCGATATGCCCACCGGTCCACCAGCAGCAGATCGCCCGGCCTCAGGGTCGGGAGCATGCTCTCCCCGCTTACAATCGCGAATCGAAACCGAGCGTGGAAGACGAGCGCCACGGAAATCGCTGCCACCCCCAGGACCACCATCCGCCGCCGCCAGAAAACATGACGGGCCAGGCCCATAATCATAATCCTCGACGTCCGGATTGGATGGCCGCTGAAGGTTCCACCCCTGCCTGGGTCAATGCCTGGTCCGCCTTCGCCTTGCCCAGCACCGTATTCACTGTCTCCTTGCCCTGAAAAGCCAGCGGAATGGCAAGCAAGTGGTTTAACCCCGCAATCACGTCCCCTTCGCGTCCAACCGACTGCCCAAGCCGAATTGCCTCGGCGGCGGACCTGGCCACGAAAGGATGCGTCGGATGCTCATAAAGCGCCTTCAGGTACACCTCGACGCAACGCTCGGAACGCCCCGCTATTTTGAGGTCCCGAAACAGCTCTTGAGCACAATCCAACTCCTGCTGGGTCCCTTCAAACTCCCGCATCCCTCGTTCCAGATCGCGGATGGCGCCGTCCCACGAGGCATCGGATTCTTGCCCTGCAGCCGCCCTGCCCCGGCCCGCAAACCAGCCAGCCAACGCTCGACTTTGAACTCCCAGGCGCAACCGGACGCACAGTCCGTCCAGGAGGATCTTGGTATTCTCAATTCTGGAGAACGAGTCCGGTGGCATGAGATACTCCAGCGGCGGCATGGCACTAATTGGGAGGAGCAGGTCCGGCCCCGCTCGCCGCTCACGCAGCCAATAGCCAGTGCCACCCGCGGCGAGGCTCAGCATCACCGCCCACATCAGCGGGGCGGGCTTCACGAAGTCCTTTGCTTTCATACTCACTTGCGTGTCATTCCCGGGCCGAAGGCAAATCACCGCGCTCTTGCACCGCACCGCCTCACGACCCAGAGACTGTTCCACTTTCAATTACGTTTCCATCCTACTCCCTCTTGCATTAAGGGAACGTTAAACCGCTGGAACTCATCCCTGAGGCACAGGACGAAGGGTCGCGGGGTTCCTATGGCTGACGTTGTGCGGTCCGTGACTTCCCGCGCCGGTTGCTTCGTGCTCAGTCCGCCCTGGGACCTTGACCAGCACGGGGCGCCGCTGGCCGACGTCGCCGGGTTCAACCAGCCCATCGTCCGCGTCACCCTTCGATGCATTGCTTTTCATTCCGGCGAAAGTACGCCGCCTGCAGCCAGGTTCCAGGTTTTCCCGCCGAGCCATTGATTCGCGGCCAGATCGGCTTTGGAACGGACGGTGTGACCGGTGCCATGGAGGTCGGTAATGCTATCGCCGGAAGCGCCGTCCGGGTCGGCCAAGCTCGTAATCGTGGCATCGGCCATGACTTTCCATTCGCGGGTAACGTCCAGGGCAAGCGCGGCATCCTGCACTGCAACTCCGGCCGGCCGGTGGTTCTGACGTGGGTTTCGCGGCGAACATATTCCGGAACCCAGGCTGATTTCATTGACCCCTCCGGGATGGGGAAGCGCCAATCGGAATGAGGTCGGCCGGGACGGCTGAGCGACGCCTGCGTCGCCACCCGCGCCACGCTCCCCCGCCCGCCCGGAACGGGGTTGCCCACGACGCGAACTTGGAGCAGCCTCCCCCCATGGAAAGGCCCCTGCCCCATCCCCGCCACCGCCACCAGGTGTGCCTCCTGGCGCTGGCGCTCGCCGCCCTCCCGGCGGGAACCCGGGCGGCCACCAATTTTCTGGCGGGAGCGGACCTTTCGCTGCTCGCTTGGTTTGAGTCCCAAGGGGTCGCCTACCGAACCAACGGCGGAGCCGGGGACGCGCTGGCCCTTCTCAAGAGCCAGGGCGTCAACTGTGTCCGCCTGCGGCTCTTCACCAGCAGCGCCACGCAGGCCGCGGCCGACCCGTACGACTATGAAAACAACCTCGCCTACACCATCCCGCTCGCGGTCCGGGTGAAGACCGCCGGCCTCCAATTCTTGCTCGATTTCCATTACTCGGACACTTGGGCCGATCCCGGCCACCAGGCCGTCCCCCCGACCTGGGCACCGGCGGATTTAGCCTCGCTGACGAATCAGGTGCGGGCTTACAACAGCAACTGCCTGGCGGCGTTCCGCGCGGCCGGCACCCCGCCGGACTTCGTCCAAATCGGCAACGCAATCACCGGCGGCCGGCTCTGGCCTGGGGCGCCGTGCCGGCCAAGAATGCCACTGTCCAATGGGGGCAGCTCGGCCAGTTGCTGAACGCCGCCATCCTGGGCATCCACGACGCGACCCCCGAATCCCCGCCGCAGATCATCGTCCACATCGACCGCGGAGGCGACTGGGCCGGCACCCAATGGTTCTTCGACAATCTAATCCTGACACAGGACGTGCAGTTCGACATGATCGGCGAAACCTACTACCCGTTCTGGCAGGGAACCCTCAAAGATCTCTCGAACTGTCTGGCGAACACCGCGCTGTCTTATGGCAAGCGGGTGGTGGTGGCGGAAACCTCGTTTCCCTGGACCAACTCCTATTGGACCACGAACCTGGACGGCCTCCCGGGGGCGGCCGACGCGCAGGCGGAGTATGCCACCGCCCTCGCCCAACTGGTCTGGAACGTGCCGTCGGGGCTGGGCGCGGGAGTCTTCTGGTGGGGTGCCGAGTACCAGGCGGTCCCGGGCCTGAATGAGGCGGGGTTCAACACCACCTCCTGGTTTGATGAGCAGGGGAACCTGCTCCCCGCTGCCGGGGTCTGGGGCCGGATGGTCGCTCCCCTGCTGTTGGCCGGGTCCCCCGGGGGCGCGGGCGTGGCGTTCCACTGGCCCCTCAGCGGCACCGGAACCACGCTCTGGTCCGCGACGAACCTGTCCTCGCCGCCCGGTTGGAGCCCCGTGACCATTCCGGTCCAGTTCGATGGCACCAACTTCAACGCCACGGTGGCGGCGACCGGGGCGGCCGGCCGGTTCTTCCGCCTTGAGGGCCATTGAGAGGGCGGCTGCCGGGGCGGAAAACAGAAGCGCCCGGAGCGTTGCCGCCCCGGGCGCGAAGAGTATCCGTTCCGTCCCCCGCTCCGCTTCGGGCGGGGTCATCGCGAGGCGATGCCCCTGCCGGGCGGCGCGGTGGCCGGCTTGGGTTTAACGGCCGCCGGTCAAGGGGTCTTGATCCGGAAGAAGCCGGCGGGCTGGCCCGGGGTCACCGGGATGGAGAGCGCGGCGTTCCCGTTGGAGTCGAACACGCCGGTCGCGTTCGTGGTCCACTGGGCCAGCGGCTGGGCGACGTTCGTCGTGGTGAGGATGGCGTAGGCGCCGCCGGGAATCCCGCCCGACGAGGTCACGGTCAGGTTGCCTCCGGAGATGGTCGCCTTGCTAAGCACCAGGGGCGCCGAGGGCGTGCCAAACACCTGGAGTTCCGCGTAACCCGAGTAACCATTCTCGACGTTCAAGAACGTGAACTTGACGGCGGCGACGTTGTGGGCCATGGCGCCGCCGGTGGCGGAATAGACGCTGATCCGATCCGCGGAAGGCGTGCTGCCGGGGACCGACGGGTTGTAGCTCGTGGTGATCAGGTTGACGAAGGTGGTCGGCGCGGAAACGGTGGAATAAGCGATGGTGTAACCCTGGCCGTCACGACCGCTGTCAGCCCAACCGGCATAACCGACCGTCTCGATCAGTTCGTAACCGGTCGGGTTGGAACCGAGGCTGTAGGTCACCGAGGTGCCGGCGCTGGTGCCGCCGGTGGCGAGGGTCGAGTTGCCGCCGTAGAAGAGCCCGACGTTGCCATCGGTCAGCACAGACACACCGGGGCAGCCTTCATCGTTGAAAGCGCCCGAACCGACCGCGATCGGGAGTTTACCGGCGATGAGACTGCCGGGGGCGGCGGTCCAAGTCGGGGCGAAACCCCAGCCACCATGTCCGGTCTGGTTGGCGTCCGCGGCGATCAGGCCGTTCGAAGCGGCCGGCACCGGGTTCACCGTGAAGGTGCTCGGGGTGCTCGGGGTGTTCCCGTAGGCGTTCGAGGCAACCACGTTGTAGGAACCGGAGTTGGCGGTGGTCAAACCGGTGAGGGTCAGGGTGGAGTTGGTGGCGCCAAGGATCGGCACGCCCCCAACCTGCCACTGGTAGCTGATGGGGGGAGCCCCGTCGAACTCGGCGGTGAACGTGACCGAGTTGCCCGCCACATCGGAGCCGGAGCCCGGCAGGGTGTCCTGCACCAAGGCGGGTGCCAGGGAGAACGGGGCGGAGGCCGCGCCGAAGACTTGGAGTTCAGCGTAACCCTGATAACCGTTCTTGGCGCCCGGGGTGGTGAAGTTGAATTCGAGGGCCACCACGTTGTGGGCCATGACAGCGCCGGACGGGGCGCTCATCGTAACCCGCGTCGCCGTCGGCACATTGATCGCCGCCGGAACGTAGTTGACACTGTCGAGCGTGGTGAAGGTGGTAGGGGCGCTCGCGGTGGAGTAGGAGACCGTGTAGGCCTCCACGTCACGGCCGGCATCGCTCCAGCCGCCAAAACTGACGATGCTGGTGAGATCGTAGCCGTACGGGGCGCTCCCGAGGATGTAGGTGAGCGTGTTGCCCCCGCTCGTGCCCGCCGTGGCGAGCGTGGTATTGATCGAGCTGCCCACGCTCCCGAACTTCCCGTCGGTCAGCGCCGGCACGCCGGAGGCCCCTTCCTCACCAAACCCGGGACCGCCATAGGTCGCGGCGCTGGGGAGATCCCCCGCAATCAAGCTGCCCGGGGCGATCGTCCAGGTCGGGGTGAAGAGGGCGCCACCGCCGGTCTGCTGCGCGGCGGCCACCAGCAACCCGCTGCCGTCGGTGCCAGGAGCAGGGTTGACCGTGAAGGCGCACGTGCCGCTGGAGGTCGTGCCCGAAGCGTTCGAGGCTTTGACCATGTAGCCCGGGCTCACCGAGGTGTCGGTGAGTTGGAGGTTGTTCAGGGTGAGCCATGCCTGGTTGGCACCCGGGATGGCGACCCCGTCCTTGTACCACTGGTAAGTGACCGTCGTAAGGCTGGTGAAAGCGGTCTCGAGGGTGACGGAACTCCCCACGACATCAGCACCCGTCGCCGGCTGGATGTTCTGGGAGAGCACCGGAGCAGGCGCGGAATGAACGCCGAACGCCTCAAACTCGGAATAGCCTTCGTACCCGTTCTCGGGACCGTTGGCCAGGGTGTTGAAGAAGAACTGCAGGCCGGCGACGTTCTTGGCCAGCACGCCGTTGGTCGAGGTGATGATCACGCGGGTGGCCGACTGCAGGCCGATCGGGACGACCGGCTCGAAGTCCACGTCCACCAGCAGGTTGGCGTAATTGGTCGGGTTGGCCGTGGTGGCGTAATACACTTGGAACCGGGACCAGTCGCGCCCATTGTCGCTCCAACCGCCGTACACCGTGATGTTGGTCAGATCCCAACCAGTGATGGAAACGGGCAGGGTGTAGCCGATGGCGGAACCCGCGCCCGATCCGACCGTGCCGCAGGTGGCCACGCCGGTGCTGGCATTGCCGGCGGCCGGGAGAGAACCAATGGAGCCGTCCGTCAGGACCGGAATGCCGCCCGCACCCTCCTCCTGGAAATTGCCCGTGCTGCTGACCGGGGCGAGCCCCTGCAAGAGATTCGTGGGAGCCACGACCCAGGTAGGGGTGAACTGCTGGAACGGGCCGGCACCAACCCAGAGCGTGAGCGGCCCGAGGCCCACCTGATTTGCGGGCGAGGTAACAATGCCGTTGACGTCCGAGGGAACCGGATTGACCGTGAACGAGGCGGGGGAACTGGAAACCGTGCCCAGGGAGTTGGCGGCAACCAAGCTGTAGCTGCCGGTGTCGGTCGGCTGCATGTCCGTGAGGGTGAACGTGGCGTTCGTGGCGCCGGGGATGGGCGTCGGGCCGCCACCAGTATCAACCTGCCACTGGTAGGCGATCGGCAGGGAGCCGTCGAATGAGGCAGTGAAGGTCACCGAGCTGCCCACCACATCCGAGGAACCGGAGGAGGGGAGCGTGTCGACCAGCAGGTTCGGCATGCCGGAGACGATGGTGAGCGCCACGGCTGAGCTCGTCGAGGAGCCTGAGGCATTGCTGACCACCACCTGGTACTGGATCGCAGTGTTCAGGGCGAGCGTCGTCGTGTCCACGTTGAGCGTGGCCCCCGTGCCGCCGGCAACCGGGGTCCACGTCGCGCCAGCAGTGCCGTTGTCCGTCAGCCACTGGTAGGTGAACGGGGCGGTGCCGCCGGGGTTCTCCGAGACGACGACCTGCGTACCCGCATATACCGTCCCCGACGGGGTGGAGAGGGTGGGGGGCAGCGCCGTAGCCGCGGCCGGCAGCGGGGTAGTGACCAGGCGGACGTTGTCGAAAATGATCTCAGTGCCCGTGTCCGCCTCCATCAACAGCGTCAAATCGCCGCTGACTTGGTAGCCGGTCGAGAAAAAGACATCCGTATCTCCGAACGAGCCGGCGCCCACGGTGTTGTTGTCAACCAGTGTTTGTGCCAGCGTGGTCCCGAACTGGTTCACTCCGTTGATCAGGGCGATCCGGCCGGCGCCGGTCGCGCCGGTCAGGTCCTGGCCAATCGCGATGGTCAACGCGTAGGTGGTGTTGGGCTGGAGCGGCCCGATGTCCTGGTAAACCCACCCGACGTACGCGGTGCAGTTGATCACCAGATAGTTGGTGCCATCCGCCGGCGGCGGCAGGGTTCCGTCGGCCTGGGCGGTGAACAGGCCGTTGGTAACGTCGTCAATCGCCTGACCGCTGTTCCCGCGGGCATTCCAGTTGGTGGCGGAGGATCCGTTGCCCAAGAAATTGGTCTCAAACGAGAAGTTCGGGATGGTGACGGGGCCGGCGGCGCGCGCCGATGGGGCCGCCAGCGCAGCCAGCACGGTGATGGCAAGGAGCCAAAACGTGGTAAAGTGGTTTCTCAAGTTTCGTTTCATTTGATCGTGGGTCGTGTTGTGGGTTTTGCAGAGGAAATGCCGGCTATCCCCGGAAGCCTCCTCCGACACTGCACCGGGCGCGGGACTGGTTCCAGAACCGCAGGATGCGAAGAAAGTTCAGCGCTCGGGGCATGGGCACATCCTGCCAACGAAGCGCCGCCGTGTCAAGGCTGGGGAGCACCGCGCAACGAGGCCACGACCAGTGGCGAGGCCGCCAAGTGGTCGTTTCCGACCGCGGGTTGCGGCCTCCGCGGCCAGCCGCAAGGACGCCCCCGCCAACCCTCGCCAGGAGGTTATCTCCCCTTCCGGTCGAGGTTCGCTTTGAGCTGCTCCGGGGTGACCTGGCTCTGGACGCCGCCGGCCGGCACCTCGACCTTCGCAGTCCAGAGAATGGCGTTGAGTACGAGCTTGCGGACATCGTCATTCGCCCAATTCCGATGGTAATGCCCGCCGGTGAACCCAAAGCCGCGGCCGCCGTCGGGTCGCTCGGCGGCCCACGCCATGTGCTGCGGCTCGCCGTTCTTCACCGCGGCGCGCACGCCCGGATTTCCCTCGTGCTCGCCGTCGCCTCGATCCATCGTGCTGGCGGGCGGGACCGCCGTCAGGATAGGGGTGACACCCTCCATGCCCTCGCGGAACCGCATGTGGAAATACCATTCGTCCTGGGTCTGGAACGGCTTCACGCCGCGGGTAATCGGATGGTCCGGCAACTTGTCGTAATGGGCCGTCCAGGTCGGGTTCACGGAGCGGTTGATTTCGAAACACCCACCCATCCAGTCCAGAAACTCCTTCTGGCCTTTCTGGATGGTCGGCTCGACGGCGTAGTGCAGGCAGACGAAACCGACCCCCTGCTTCATCAGAGCGCCGATGGTGGCCAGGTGGTCGCGCTGGAGCAGCGGGTGCCCGCCGCCGCCGTCGCTGTAAACCACCACCGTCGCCGCGCCCTGGAAGGCGGCGTCGGGATCCTGGGGCCAGCCGTTGCTGTAAACCTGGGTGGTGACCCCCGGGACGCCCGCGAGACAGCCGCTGAGGAGCAGGCAGCCCGCCCGGTGCTCATGCTCGCCCGGGCCGTGACTTGGGTTCCCGGCGATGAAAACGATCTTCTTGTCTTCCGCCCGCCCGAGGGTGACGGCGGCGGCGATCAAGAGGGGGAAAAGGAGGTTTTTCATGCGTCCCGGAGCATACCGAGGCAACGGGCCATGTCAAAGGCTAAAGGCGGACCCCTTGTGGGCCAAAACCACCAAGCCGGGAGCCGCACTGAGCGTGAACGGGGCGGCGCGGAAGTTGACGCGCGCGGGCAGACGGTTAGGCTGGCCGCACTGGCTACCCTATGAACCGCACTCCTGCCCCCGCTCGCGCCGCCGCCACCCTCGGTTGGCTGCTCATGGCCGTTGTCTTGCACGCCGCCCCCGCGCCCCTGACCCTGGTGCGAGAAAACCATTGGCTGGTCATCCGCGGGGCGGATCTGCCCGCCGGCGAAATCCGCGTCAACTACCTGGAAGCCTACTGCCGCGCGGGATCGACCGACGCTGACTGGGTGGGCCACACCGTGATTCCCCACACGAACGTCCTCGTCTCACTCTCTGCCGAAGGCCGCGTCCTCCGGTTGCGTGACACGCTGGCCGACGGGCTCGTGGTGGACCACACCATCACGGCGGGGACGGACGAGGTCGATTTCCAGGTCACCGCCCACAACCCGGGTCCGCGGCGCTCGGAAGCCCATTGGGCGCAGGCGTGCGTGCGCCTGGGGCCGTTCACCGGCCACAGCGACCGCCTGGATGCGGGGGATCTCGACGATTACCTGCCGCAGTGCTTTGTCTTCCTGGGCGGCCAACCGGCCCGGATGCCGACGGACCGTTGGGAGACCAAGGCGCGCTACACGCCCGGGCAGGTGTGGTGCCCGCGCGGGGTGCCGAGGGCCGACGTCAACCCGCGGCCGCTGAGCCCGCTGATCCCCGACAACGGACTGATCGGGTGCTTTGGCGGCGACGGCAAACGGCTCTTTGCCACCGCCTGGTCCCCCTGTCAGGAGTTGTTCCAGGGGGTGGCACGCTGTTTGCATGGGGATTTCCGGCTGGGTGGGGTGCCCCCGGGGGAGACGCGCAGTATCCACGGCAAGATCTACCTGCTGCCCAACGACATTCCGGCGCTGCTGCGGCGCTACCGGGCCGATTTTCCCGAGCACCAAGACGGGCAGTGGTAGGACGCGCGGACGAGGGACAGGCGAGGCGCGGTGTCATTACTTTATGCGACTCGACTTTTGGGGAACGGGCGGAAAGAATTGAAAACGAGGGACACGGCGGGCGTGTCACCGGGTCGGACCAGGGGCGGGGCGGTTGCGCGGGAAAGACAGGTTTATATGCGAAGATTTGTCGATGGCGGACGGCAGGCGATGCGTTGGGGATGGGTGGCGGGACTGGCAGTCTTGTTGGGGGCGTCGCCGCTGCGCGGGGAGGTCCCCCGCCCCGAACACCCGCGGCCGGACGCCTTCCGCACGAACTGGGCCACGCTCAATGGCGAATGGCAGTTCGAAATCGACGACCACGGCGACGGCGAGGCCCGGGGGCTGGTGGCGGGGAAGGATCTCTCCGGCAAGATCATTGTGCCCTTCTGCCCCGAGAGCAAGCTGTCCGGGGTCGGCCATTATGGCCTGATGCGGCACACCTGGTTTCGGCGCACCTTCGAGCTCCCGGCGGCCATGAAGGACCAGCGCGTCCGCCTGCACTTCGGCGGCGTGGATTACCAGGCGTGGGTCTGGGTCAACGGCAAGGCGGTGGGTTCGCATATTGGCGGCGACGTCTCGTTTGCCTTCGACATCACGCCGTTCCTCAAGCCGGGCGCGAACGAGGTGGTGCTGCATGCCTTCGATGACACGCCGGGCGGGAACCAGCCCACCGGCAAGCAAACCCACACGGTGAGCGAGGGCTGTGTCTATACCCGCACCACCGGCATCTGGCAGCCGGTCTGGCTGGAGGCCGTCGGCTCCTCGTTCGTGGAGAGCTTCGTGGTGGTGCCCGACCCCGACCGGTCCCGGGTGCTGATCACGGCCGTGGTGAACGGGGCCGGCACCGGCCTGACGCTCACCGCCACGGCTTCCGCGGGCGCCTCGGTAGTCGGCTCGGCCAGCGCTCCGCTGCAGGAGGGCACTGCGCGGTTGACCCTCGCGCTGAGCGAGAAGCACCTGTGGGAACCAGGCGCGCCCTTCCTCTACGATCTCAAATTCTCGCTGGCCGGCGGCGGAACCACGGTTGATGAGGTGGCCTCCTACTTCGGCCTGCGCAAGGTCACCACCGAGGGCCGGGCCATTTTGATCAACGGGAAACGGGTGTTCCAGCGCCTGATCCTGGACCAGGGCTTTTACCCGGACGGAGTGTGGACGGCTCCCTCGGACGCGGAACTCAAGGCCGACATCGAGCGGTCCATGGCGGCGGGCTACAACGGCGCCCGCCTCCACCAAAAGGTCTTCGAGCCGCGCTATCTTTATTGGGCCGACAAGCTCGGCTACCTCGTCTGGGGAGAGTTCCCGAACTGGGGCTTCAACTACCAGCCGGTTAATTACGCCAACTTCACCAACGAATGGAGCGAGGTGGTGCGCCGCGACCTGAATCATCCCGCCATCATCGGTTGGTGCCCGTTCAACGAAACCGGCGGCGACGCGGGCGAACTCCAGCGGATCGTCTGGCGCCAGACCAAGGATGCCGACCCGACGCGGCCGGTGATCGAGAGCAGTGGCTACGCCCACACCCTGCCCACGCCCGAGGTGCTCGACGCCCATGATTACGACCAGTCGCCGCAGAGCTTCCGCCAGCGGTGGATGGATTTCTTCCGCCGCGACGCCGTGGCGCTGGAGTTGCCCGCGCGTTACGGGCTGGCCAGGTCGCGCGATCGTGGCGAACCGTTCATGGTGAGCGAGTTCGGCGGCACCGGCTGGGGGGACAAGCAGGGAGGCTGGGGCTACGGCAACGGGCCGCAGAACCTTGAGGAGTTTTACCAGCGCTATGAGGGGCTCGTCGGGGCGCTGCTCGACAATCCGGACATGTTCGGCTTCTGCTACACGCAGCTCACCGATGTGGAGCAGGAGCACAACGGCCTGTATTATTATGACCGACGGCCCAAGTTCGACCTGAAACGGCTCCACGCGATCACCGCGCGCGGGGCCGCGTTCGAGCAGACCGGCCCCGCCACCCCGGCCCCGGCCGAGACCCGCCCGCGCCGGTGGCAGGTGCTCGTCGGGGCGGCCATGGACGGCCCGCTGGCGCAACCCTGGCATTTCACCACCACGGCCCCCGCGGGCGACTGGCTCGGCGAGACCTTCGACGACAGCGGGTGGAGGACCGCCCCGGCCCCCTTCGGTAACGCCCTGCCGGGCGTCAAGACCCCATGGACGACCGGCGATATCTGGCTTCGCCAGTCATTCGACGCCGCGGACCTGTCCGTCTCGACGGGCGCGTTGGTCATTTTCCACGACGAGGACACCGAGATCTACCTCAACGGGAAAAAAATCTGGTCTCGCCCGGGCTACATCACCTCCTACGAGGTGTTCCCGATCACGCAGGAACTGCGGCAGACCCTCAAACCGGGCCGCAACACCCTCGCGGTACACACGCACCAGACGACCGGGGGCCAGTTCATCGACCTGGCGATTCTTCGGGAGCCTTGAGCGGCGATGCGGCGGCCCGGCCTTCCTCCGCGATAGCCTTATCCCCCGCGGGGGGCTTGGCCTCCTGTAGGCCCGGTGCCCCCACCGGGCGTCTTCGGCTTCCACGTCGGGGCCATGATCTCGACATGGCCCCCTTCGACCGGGTGGGCGCCTGGTCCCGATGGTTTAGCTCTTTGGCTACCAGGTGGACCCGTTGTTGACTGGACTCAACGAGGCGTTGGCGGGATGCCCCCCGGCTTTCTAACGACAAGCCTGATGCTGTAGGCCGCGTGTCCCCACGCGGCGGCGGCTCGAAATCGCCGGGTGAGGGCACCCGGCCTACAACCTGAGCCGCTGCCACGCGCCCTCGCCGGTCTCGCCCTCCCCCTCGCCTTCGCCGGGCCTACGGCGGGGATGATGGCGGGCCTCCGGTCTAATGCTCCGCAGGTTCCTCAACCGCCCCGTTCTGGAGATGTGGCTAAGGATGAGGTGGGGGGCCGCGGCTCAGAACTTCTCCGCCAGGGCGTCGAGCCCGGCTTGGGAGACCTTGAGATCCGACTCGGAGGGACCGCCGCTGAACGCCGCGAGGAGATAGCCGCCGCGCACCTTGCGAATGAGGCCGCCTTCCCACCCAAATTCGCCGGTCATGGGGGGACGCCCCGCATGGCCACTGTTCTTGAGGGTATCGGCCATCTCGGCCGCCTTCGCGTAGGCGATGGCCAGCAGGTTCGAGCCCTTGTCCTTCTCCTTGGGATCGTTGCGCATCGCCCCCACCACGACCATCTTCGACGACCACGCCTCGGTCTTCTCCCCCTCGATGAAGGCGATCAGGCCGGCACCGTGGATCTTGAGTTCGACCGCCGTCTTCGACATGACGGTCAGGGCGGAATCGACCCCCTGCGCGAACACCGCTCCGGGTGCGGCGGGGGTGGCGGGGGTGGGGGTTTGGGCGAAGGCCGGAAATGCGGCCGCGAGCAGCAAGAGGAGGAATTTCATGCCCCACCATAGCGCCAGTGCCCGGCCCGGGAAAATAAATAAAGCCCGCCCGGTCACGGATGCCCCGGGCGCGCCACACAACGGCCACGCCCTCACGCTGGCCAGACGGTGGGCAGGAAGGCGGGGGCCCGCCGGACCAAGGTGGCCTGCTCGAAGGCGAAGGCCAGGGCCAGGAGCCGCCCCTCGCTCCACGCCCGCCCGAAAAATGAGATCCCCACCGGGAGGCCGTCGATCCGGCCCAGTGGCACGGTGATGTGCGGATAGCCCGCGACCGCCGCCGGGGAGGTGCCGCCGCCGATGTCGTGGTCGCCGAGGACCAGATCCGTGACGTGCGCCGGGCCGGTCGTAGGGACGATGATCGCGTCCAGGCCGTGGCGGTCCATGGTCGCGTCCAGTCCTTCGGAGCGGGCCAGACGGCGGCAGGTGGCCAGCGCTTCGAGGTAAGCAGGGTCGGTGAGCGGCCCACGGGCCTGGGCTTTCAGGAACAGATCCTGGCCAAACCAGCGCAACTCCCGGTCGGCATGGCGCCGGTTGAACTCGATCAGGCCTGCCAGATCGCGGACCGGAGCCGCGGGACCGAGCGCCGCCAGATAGGCATTGATACCGTCCTTGAACTCGTAGCTAAGAACGGTCCCCTCCGCGCCCTCGAAGGCCGGGCCCTGGGGCACCTCAACCGGGTCCCGGAACTCGGCACCGAGGCCCTGCATCGATTCCAAGGCCTGCCGCATCAACTCGTCCACGCGCGGATGAAACCCGAAGCAACTCCGGGCAATGCCCAGCCGCGCCCCAGCCATGGCACCCGGCCTGAGCCAGGACGTGTAACCGGCCCCGGACTTCCCCTCCGCTCCGGCGGTCGCGGGGTCGAGCGGATCCACGCCCGCCAGCACCCCGAGCAGAATCGCCGCATCCGTGACCGTCCGGGTCATCGGCCCCGCCGTATCCTGGCTGCGCGAGATCGGGATGATGCCCGAGCGGCTGACCAACCCAACGGTGGGCTTGAGTCCGACGATGCCGTTAAACGAGGAGGGCGAGACGATGGAGCCATCCGTCTCGGTCCCCACGGCGGCCGCGCACAAGCCCGCCGCGACCGCCACCGCCGAGCCGGAGCTCGACCCCGAGGGGTTGCGGTCCAGGACATACGGGTTGCGCGTGAGGCCGCCGCGGCCGCTCCAGCCGCTGGAGGACCCCGAACCGCGATAGTTGGCCCACTCGCTTAGATTGGTCTTCCCCAGCAACACCGCGCCCGCCGCCCGCAACCGCCCGGCGACGAACGAGTCCCGCGGGGCCACGGAGCCGGCCAGCGCGAGCGACCCCGCGGTGGTCGTCATCCGGTCGTGGGTGTCAAGGTTGTCCTTGAGTAGGATCGGGATCCCGTGCAGAGGCCCCCGCGGACCCGACGCGCGGCGCTCGCGATCGAGGGCAGCCGCGATGCCGGCCGCGTCGGGGTTCACCTCGATGATCGAGTTGAGCCGGGGACCCCGCCGGTCGATCTCTTCGATCCGCGCGAGGTATTGCCGGGTGAGGGAGAGGGAGGTGGCGCGCCCGGAGGCCATCAGCGCGCCCAGGTCGGCCAGCGAAACATCATCCAAGCGGAACGCCCCCGCCACGCGCACGGCGTCCGGGCGGACCACGGACTGCCCCCCGCCCGCCCGCAGGCCGGGCGCCGCCGCCGCCATCGCCGCCAACCGCAGAAATGCTCTTCTTCTCATGACCCGATTCGTTGTGCCCGACGGGTATCACGATGACACCGCGGGACGTACGAGGCAACCGGCAAACACGCGCGGGGCCGGCACCGAGAGGAAGATTGCGCCGCGCCCCCGCCGTCGCTAACGTGGCGCGCTGACAAATGAACGACTGCCGG
>Ga0182030_10001855_pt1 | contig 44261 bp, 27 predicted proteins | sample 812S3MmetaG_FD_121299 | JGI IMG/M metagenome (GOLD analysis project Ga0182030, IMG submission 121299) | Permafrost microbial communities from Stordalen Mire, Sweden - 812S3M metaG (Illumina Assembly) | ecosystem: Environmental > Terrestrial > Soil > Wetlands > Permafrost | place: Sweden... | reverse complement strand
TCGAGTCCGCCTTTATAGTCCGAGCGGGGGGCGGGGCCAATTCGCCTCGCGCCGGCCGCCCGAGCTCAGTCGCGCTTCAGCAGCCGCTCGAAATAGTCGCGCTCCTCTTCCGGCCGGTTCGGATCGGCGAGGCGACGGCGCAGCTCTTCGAGCACGCGGCGCGCACGCTCGGCGACGTCGGCGCCGCCGTGCAGCGAACCCTCGAGCGCGCCGCCGTGATCGCCCGATTCGCGTCCGAGCGGATCGCGTCCCGGGCCGCCGCCGCCCGGCCGCCGGCCGACCGCTTTGTAACCGCGGCCGCCCTGGCCATTGCCCTGACCCTGCGCTTGCTGCTGCAAGCCCTGCGCGCCCTCACGCAACGCTTCGAGCGCCCGCCCTTGGGCGTCGACGGCGCGGCCCTTGCCGGTGCGGCCCTGGCCGTCGAGGCCGTCGGCGTCGCCTTTGCCGTCCTGGCCCTGGCCTTCGCCTTGCTGCTGCTGGCCGTCGCCCTTGAGGTCGCCTTCGGCCTCCTTCATGTCGCCCTGGGCGTCGTCGAAGCCCTTCTCGCCCTTCATGCCGAGTTCTTTCAGCCGCTGCTGCAATTCGGCGAGCCGGTCGCGCAGCGCCTGCTGACGCTGGTCCAGCGACGACTGGCCTTGGTCGCCCTGCTGCGCGTCGGGCGGCGCGTCTTTGCCGAGCTGGTCGCGCTGATCCTGGCGGAAGGTGTCGTCGCGCAACGCCTGCTGGTCGCGCAGCAGCTTGCCGAGTTCGTCCATCTGCTTGCGCAGCTCGCGGCTCGCCGGGTCTTGCTCGGCGCTTTCGGCGCCGCGCATGTTCTCGAACATGTTCTGCAACTGGTCGAGCATGGCCTGGGCGTCGTCGCGCGCGCCGTTGCGCGCCATGTCCTCCATGCGGTCGAGCAGCGATTCGAGCTCCTGCTGCGGCAATTGCGCGTCGGCGTCGTTCTGCTGCTGCGGCGCCTGCTGGGCGAGGTCGCGCATATAGCGTTCGGCGGCGTCGCGCAGCTCCTGGGTCAGCTTGCGCAGCTCTTCGTCGCTGGCGCCGCGCTGGAGCGCCTCGCGCAGCTTCTGCTCGGCGGCGCGCAAGTCGCGTTGCGCCTGCGAGGCGTCGCCGTCCTCGAGCCTGAGCGCCATCGCCCACAGCAGATCGGCGACGGCGAGGAGATCGGCGTCGGCGTGGGCGCTGACGAGGCGCGCGCGCGCCTCGCGCAGGCCAAGATAGACGCCCGCCTGCGTGTGGAAGAAATCGGGCGCGATCGTCAGCGCGTCGATCGCCTTCAAGACTCGCGGCGGCTCATGGTCGGGGTCGAGCACGAGCGCGCGCCGCTGTTCGACCAGGGCGCGGGCGAGCGGATTGTGAAACGAGCGCTGCGGCAGCGTGAAGGCGGTCGGCGGCGCGGCGCCGACGCGCCCGGAGACGCCGGTCGCCTTCAAGGTCATGACGACCTCGGCGCCCGCCCAGGGATGTTGGGAGAGGTCGCCGGTGGTGCTCGCCTCGCCGGTTCCGTTCGCCGAGCTCGGCAGGCCGAGCGCAAGCTGGGGCGGCGGAACGAGCGAGCGCGGCGGCGACTCTTTTCCCGGCGGCTTGGCGAATTCGGCTTCCGCGCCGGCGATTCCGTAACGGTCGGCGAGCGAATAATGCAGCGTCAGCGAGCCGCTGAGGTTGCCGCGCGGCGGCTCGAGCAGCGTGACCATCGGCGCGCCGAGCGGCGTCGCCACGATTGAGAAGCGGCCGACCGGCGCGCCGTCGCGGCGGAACTCGACGACGCCGTCGCCGGCGATCGTCCAGCGCTTCTCGGTCGGGGCGCCGGGCGCGGCCGCTGCGGGCTTGTCGGCCGGCTTGGCGGGGTCGGCGACAGGCGCGATTGCGCCTTCAACCCGGGTTTCGAACACGTCGCTGTCGGCGCGCACGACCAGCGCCGACCCTTCCGGCGTGACGATCTTCTGCGACGGATCGCGCTCGGTGGCGAGATCGAGCAGGATCGGCGGCTTGTCGGCGTAGGGAGGCGGATCGATCCAGGCGTCGAGCCGCGCCGCCGCCGCGACGGCGCCGCCGCCGCGCCAATCGAAGGCGGCGGCGACCCGGCCGTAGCGTTCCGGCCCGGCGACCAGCCCGGCGGCGAGCGCCGCGATCAGGACGGCGAATCGCAGCGCGCGGGGATCGCGCCACGCCATGCCCGGCGACGGAGCGGCGGGAACCAGGCGATCGAGCTGGCGGGCCAGGCGTTCGCGGTGCAGCGCCCACAGCGCCCGGGTGGCCGAGTCGTCGCCCGACATCGCCAACCGGTCGTCGAGCGAGGCGGCGGGACGGTGCGGCGCGCCCGAATCGCGGTCGAGTCGGTCGAGCGTCTCGGCGCGGGCGGGGCGTTTGAGCCGCGCCAACGGCAGCAGCGCGACCAGCAGGGCGACCGCGAAAGCTGCGACGCCGCCGATTCGCGCGGGGCGCGGCAGCGCCAGCCACAGGCCGAGCCATGACGCGGCGAGAAACAGCGCGACCGCGGTCGCCGCCCACACCAGCGGCGGCCAGACCCGCTCGAAGACGATCACCGCCTCGGCGCGGCGCGCCAACGCCTTGAGCCTCGCCCCGACAGGCGCGCGGGGCTCGGGTCGCGGGTCTTCGACCGGGTCTGAATCCAATGAGACGCCTCCGCGCCGGCGGCAGGTGCGTCCGGCGCCCGTCGACAGCCTACCCTCGTTGCAACCACGGCGGAAGTTTGTCGAGGCCGATCAATTCCGCGTAGGTCGGCCGCGGTCTGACGACCGCGTACTGGTCGCCCTTGACCAGGACTTCGGGGACGAGCAGGCGGGAATTGTAGGTTCCCGCCTGCACGGCGCCATAGGCGCCGGCCGACATCACCGCCAGCAGGTCGCCCGCCTCGGGCGCCGCGAGCTCGCGGTCGAGGGCGAGAAAGTCGCCGCTCTCGCAAACCGGCCCGACGACGTCGGCGTGGAGCCGCGGCGCGTTCGGCGCCGGTTCGGCGACCGGCAGGATCTCGTGATGGGCCTCGTAGAGGGTCGGGCGGACGAGGTCGTTCATCGCCGCATCGACGATGACGAAGGCCTTCGCTTCGCCCCGCTTGACGTAAAGCACAGTGGTCGTCAGCACGCCGGCGTTGCCGACGATCAGCCGCCCCGGCTCGAAATAGAGCTTGCAGTCGAGGTCGCGGGTGCTGCGGGCGACGATCTCGGCGTAGCGCTCGGGGCGGGGCGGCGGATCGTTGTCGAAGCGATAAGGGATGCCGAGGCCGCCGCCGAGGTCGACGTGGTCGATCGCATGCCCGTCGGCGCGCAACGTGCGAACGAAATCGGCGAGCAGCGTGAAGGCGTCGTCGAACGGCTGCATGTCGACGATCTGCGAGCCGATGTGCATGTCGACGCCGGCGATGACCAGGCCGGGCAGGGCGCGCGCGCGGCCATAGACCTCGCGGGCGCGCGAGATCGGCACGCCGAACTTGTTCTCGGCCTTGCCGGTGGCGATCTTGGCGTGGGTGCGCGCGTCGACGTCGGGATTGACGCGGATGGCGATGCGCGCCGTCTGGCCGCGCGCGCTCGCGACCTCGGACAGAACCTCCAGCTCCGGCTCGGATTCGACGTTGAAACAGAGGATGCCCTCTTCGAGGCCGAGCGCCATTTCGGCGCGCGTCTTGCCGACGCCGGAGAAGATGATCCTGTCGCCCGGAACGCCGGCGGCGCGCGCGCGCCTCAGCTCGCCTTCGGAGACGACGTCCATGCCGGCGCCGAGCCTCGCCAGGGTCTCGAGCACCGCCTGGTTGGAATTGGCCTTCATTGCATAGCAAACGAGCGAGGGGCGATCCGCGAAGGCGGCGCGGAAGACTTCGAAGTGCCGTTCGATGGTGGCGCTCGAATAGCAATAGAACGGCGTGCCGACCTCGGCGGCGATTTTCGCCAACCGGACGTCTTCGGCGTGCAGCGCGCCGTTGCGGTAGGCGAAATGGTGCATGGCGGGCTACAGAATCGGATCGAGCACGAACGGCTTCTTGGGCGGCGTGATCGGCGGATTTTTCGGCCGGCCCATCTGGTCGGTGACGTCGGAGCTCGCGGTCGGCGTCGGCGTCGGCGTTGCGATCGCCCCGCCCGGCGGCTCGAGCGGCCCGCGGCGGCCGCAGCCGGCGGCGAGCAGGGCGACGCCGAAGAGGAGCGACAGCGCGACAACGCGCTTGGCGGACGGGAAACGGGAAATGGTCAAGGAGGGGCTCCGACGATCGGTCCGCACTATAGCCGAAAGCCTCACGGAAGCGAGGGGGGAGGGGGCCCCGTCGTTGCTCCTCGTGCGCCAATCGCGGCGTTCAGGGGCCGGTCGCGCCACGAGCCACGCGAGGCGTCGCGGCGGTGCGCTTTAGCCGCGCCACGGCGTTGTCGAGCGCGCTGAGGAAATTGGAGCGGTCGCGCGGGCCGAAAGGCTTGGGCCCCGAAGTCGCCAGTCCGGTCTCGCGCAGGTGGTCCATCAAGTTGCGCGTCGCCAGCGCCATGCCGATCGAATCTTCGGAGAAGCGCCGACCGGTCGGGGCGAGGACGTCCGCGCCGGCCTTGACGCAGCGGCTTGCCAAGGGCACGTCGGCGGTGACGACGATCGCGCCCGGCCCGGCGCGCTCGGCGATCCAGTCGTCCGCCGCATCCGGCCCCGCCGCGACGACGATCCGTTCGATTCCCGGCGCGCGGGGGACAAGGATCGGGCTGTTGGCGACGACGAACGCGTCGATGTGATAGCGCGCAGCGACGCGGTAGGTTTCGTCCTTGACCGGGCAGGCGTCGGCGTCGAGGTAAATGCGCAGGCGCGGCGCGGCGGGCTCCATGGTTTGGGGTGTAACCGCAAACCTGGACGAGGGCCACTCGCGGCGCGCCTGGGCGGTCCCGACCGGTTGAAGACGGTTTCTGGACCCGACTCGCGAAGGGTCCGCGGTCTCGCCGCGTTGCCGTGGTCGGCTGGGCGATTTTGTTCGAGAATCGACGGCGTCAGTCCCGGTCCCTTACCGCTTCGCTCGGTCGCAGGCCGAAGGGCGGTCACGCCATACAATCGCCACGGTGGCGCGCAGTGTCATATTCTGTTCTTCCAACGGGCGTCTCTAACCTGCCAGTGCGAAATTTAATCATCGGGGCGATTGCGTCAAATGTCCGAAAACAACAACGAAGGCCCTGAGGGGTTGGCTGATCCGTTCTACTATGATGATTCCATATCTCAACGAGCTATGGCCTTTTATTATGTTGCTAAGCTGTCTGACACAGTCAAAGACAGAGCGACGAAGGAGTTGTGCCTGACGATGTTGCGAAAACTCAACAGCAGCATCAAGGCCCCCTCCACGGCGGAGTTGCACGCGATCGACGGCGGCGCGCAATTGACGACCCCGCAAAATCCGTAAGGCCGGCGCGCCCTTGCGCCGATCCCCGTCATGGGCCAAATAGGCCGCGGGAGGTTGGCGAAGGACGTACCGCTCGCCAACCGGGTCAGGTCCGGAAGGAAGCAGCCCTAACGAGCCAGGGCGGGTCTTTGTCCAACCTCCTACCGTCGTCTAGGGCGCGCTCGAGCCGGAGCGGCGCCGGGACCCGCCATCCGAGCGCTCGCCAATGACCGACGAGAAAGCGCCGCAGGCCGTCGCCGCCGAGCCGACGCTCGCCCTCGCGCTTCCGTCCGCCACGGCGGGCGGCGCGGCCGGCTATCGCGTGCTGGCGCGCAAATACCGGCCCGCCCGATTCGAGGACCTCATCGGCCAGGAGCCGATGGTGCGCACGCTCGCCAATTCCTTCGCCGCCGGCCGCATCCATCAGGCCTATATCCTCACCGGCGTGCGCGGGGTCGGCAAGACCACCACCGCCCGCATCCTCGCGCGCGCCTTCAATTATTCCGTCCCCGGCAAGATCGACCGGCCTTCGATCGATATGCCGGAATTCGGCGTCCACTGCCAGGCGATCATGGAATCGCGCCACGTCGACGTCATCGAGATGGACGCGGCCTCGCACACCGGCATCGACGACGTGCGCGAGATCATCGAGAACGCGCGCTACCGCCCAGTTTCTGCGCGCACCAAGGTCTATATCGTCGACGAAGTCCACATGTTGTCGAAGCAGGCGTTCAACGGCCTGCTCAAGACGCTCGAGGAGCCGCCGGAGCACGTCAAGTTCCTGTTCGCGACCACCGAGATCGAGAAAGTGCCGATCACGGTGCGCTCGCGCTGCATCCGCTTCGACCTCAAGCGCATCGAGACCGGCGTGATGGTGCGCCATCTCGACAAAATCTGTGCCCTCGAAGGCGTGACGGCCGAGCCCGACGCCTTGTCGCTGATCGCTCGCGTCGCCGAAGGCTCGGTGCGCGACGCGCTGTCGCTGCTCGACCAGGCGATCGCCCACGGCTCGGCGGCCAAGGTCGAGGCCGCCGACCTCAGGGCGATGCTCGGCCTCTCCGATCGCGGCGAGGTCATCGACCTCTTCGCCCACGCCATGGCCGGAGAGATCGCGCCGGCGCTCGAACTGACGGCGAAGCTGCATCTCGCCGGCGCCGACCCCGCCGAGCTGTTGATCGAACTCGCCGAATTCTGTCATCTCGTCACCCGCCTCAAGCTTGCGCCGAACGGCGTCGACGACGCCGCGATCAGCGAGACGGAGCGGCGTCGCGGCGCGGAAATGGCGGAGAAGCTCTCGATCGGCCAATTGACGCGCGCCTGGCAGATCCTGCTCAAGGGCGTCGAGGACGTGAAGGATTCGCCGCGGCCGCTCGCCTCGGCCGAGATGGCGTTGATCCGCCTCGCCTTCGCCGCCGATCTGCCGACGCCGGAAGACGCTTTGCGCAAGCTCGTGGAGGCCGGCGAGGGCGCGCCGCGGCTCGCGCCGATCGGCGCCGCTGCGCCGCCGCCGTCGTCGCGCGTTTCGCCGCGGACCAGCGAGGCCCTGGCCAAGCGCGCGCCGGCTTCGGCCGTCGCCGTGTCTGCGCCCGCCGTCGCGCCGATTGCCGCCGCCGCGCCGACGCCGGCCGGGCCGCGGCTCGCCAGGTTCGAGGATGTCGTCGCCCTGTCGCGCGCCCGGCGCGACATCAAGCTCAGCCAGGCGCTCGAAGCCGACGTGCGGCTGGCGCGCTTCGAGCCGGGGCGGATCGAGTTCTCGCTGGTCGACGGCGCCTCGCCCGAGATCGTCCAGGCTTTGTCGCGCCGCCTCGCCGAATGGACCGGCGAGCGCTGGATGGTGACGCTCGCCGCCGGCGCGATCGCGCCGACCTTGCGCGAGCAGGCGGAAGCGCGCCGCGCCGAACGGCTCGGCGACGCCAGCGAGCATCCGGTGGTGCGCAGGATACTCGAGCGCTTTCCCGGCGCCAGGATCGTCGACGTGCGCGGCCCCGAGGCGCCGCAGGCCGACGCGCCGGCCAACGGCGGCGACGAAGTCGCCTATGGCGACGCGCCCGACGACGACGAATTGTGAGCGGAGGCGCCGATGGTCGACATTCTCGGTATGATGAAGAAGGCGCAGGCCGTGCAGGCGCAACTGCAGGAGGCGCAGGAGGCGTTGGCGCGGCTCGAAGTCGAAGGCCAGTCGGGCGGCGGCCTGGTCAACGTGACGCTGACCGGCAAGGGCGAAATGAAGGCGGTGGCGGTCGACCCGTCGCTGCTTGCGCCGAGCGAAAAGGAAATGCTCGAAGACCTGATCCTCGCCGCCTACAATGACGCCAAGGGCAAGGCCGATCGCCTGGCGGCGGAAAAGATGCAGAGCCTCGCCGCCGGCCTGCCGCTGCCGCCGGGCATGAAGCTGCCGTTCTGAGGCCCCATGTCGACCAATGTCGCCGGTCCGGAAATCGAGCGGCTGATCCAGCTTCTGGCGCGGCTGCCGGGGCTCGGGCCGCGTTCGGCGCGGCGCGCGGCGCTGCATCTCATCCGCAAGCGCGATTCGCTGCTCGGCCCGCTCGCCGAAGCGCTGCGCGTCGCTCACGAGCGCATTGTTTCCTGCTCGGTGTGCGGCAACGTCGATACGCGCGATCCCTGCACGATCTGCGCCGACCAGCGGCGCGACGATGGGACGTTGGTGGTGGTGGAATCGGTCGGCGACCTGTGGGCGCTCGAGCGCGCCCAGGCGACGCGCGCGCGCTATCACGTGCTCGGCGGCGCCCTGTCGCCGCTCGACGGCGTCGGCCCGGAAGACCTCAACATCGCCGGCCTGGTCGCGCGCGTCGCCGAGGGAGGGGTGCAGGAGGTCGTGCTGGCGGTCAACGCCACCGTCGACGGTCAGACGACCGCCCATTACGTGACCGAGCTTCTCAGCCCCTATTCGGTCAAGGTGACCCGGCTCGCCCATGGCGTGCCGGTCGGGGGCGAGCTCGATTACCTCGACGACGGCACGCTGGCCGCGGCGATGCGCCAGCGCACGGCGTTCTGAGCCGGGCTATTCGGCCGCCTCGCGCTGCGCGGGGCGCTGGTCGTCCGACCCCGCCATGTCCGGCGTCGCTTCCCCTTCAGGATGCTTCGCTCTGCGCCACAGCCGGTTCGAGAGCTGGTCGAGATAGAGGTAGATCACCGGCGTGGTGAACAGGGTCAACGCCTGGCTGAACAGCAGGCCGCCGACCATCGTGTAGCCGAGCGGTTGGCGCAGTTCGGAGCCGGTGCCCTGTCCGAGCATCAGCGGCACGCCGCCGAGCATCGCCGCCATCGTCGTCATCATGATCGGGCGGAAGCGCAGCAGCGCCGCCTTGCGGATCGCCTGCTCCGTCGTCAAATGCTCGTCGCGTTCGGCGGCGATGGCGAAGTCGACCATCATGATGCCGTTCTTCTTGACGATGCCGATCAGCAGAATCAACCCTATCAATGCGATGAGGCTGAATTCGTAGCCGAACGCCATCAGCGTCGCCAACGCGCCGAATCCGGCCGACGGCAAGGTCGAAAGAATCGTCAGCGGATGGATGAAGCTCTCGTAGAGGATGCCGAGGATGATGTAGACGACGACCAGCGCCGCCAGGATCAACAGCGGTACGGTGGTCAGGGATTCCTGGAACGCCTGAGCATTGCCCTGGAAGGTCGTCGACAGCGTGGGCGGCAGGCGCAGGTCGCGCTCAGCCTGCTGCACGGCCTCAGTCGCCTGACCGAGCGCCATGCCGGGCGCGAGGTTGAAGCTGATGGTGACCGCAGGGAATTGCGACTGGTGACTGATCGACAGCGGCGCGACCGGCGTCGTCGTCCATTTGGCGAAGGCGCTGAGCGGCACCATCTGGCCGCTCGAGGGCGAACGGATGTAGATGAGGTCCAGGCTCTTCGGGTCGCCCTGCAGGTCGGGCCGAATTTCCTCGATCACGTCGTAGGTGTTGACCTGGGTGAAATACTGCGCGACTTGCCGCTGGCCGTAGGCGTCGTACAGCGTGTCGTCGATCAGTTGCGGCTGGATGCCGAAACGCGCCGCCATGTTGCGATCGATGGTCAGATGGAGGGTCGCGCCGGCGTTCTGCTGATCGGTGGCGACGTCGCGCAGCTCCGGAAGGCTCCCGAATTTGGCCAGAACCTTCGGAGCCCAAAGATTGAGTTCGTCAGAGTCGGCGTCCTGGAGCGTGTACTGGAACTGCGTCCGGGCGAACCGCGCGCCGACGGTGACGTCCTGCGCGACCTGGAGGTAGAGATGCGCGCCATTCACCTGCGCGAGCTTGGGCCGTAGCCGCGCGATGATCTGGAAGGCGTCGGCCTTTCGCTCTTCGCGCGGTTTCAACGTTATGAACATACGGCCGCTGTTCTGCGCCGAGCTGCCGACGCCGGAGCCGAGCGCCATGCCGACGGTGGCGACGTCCGGGTCGGCCTGGACGATCGCGCCGAGCTGCTCCTGCAGCTTCATCATCTGCGCGAAGGAGACGTCCTGGGGCGCGTCCGAGGTGCCGAACAGCACGCCGGTGTCCTGCTGCGGGAAGAAGCCCTTGGGGATGATGACGAACAGGTAGACCGTGGCGGCGAGCGTGGCGAGGAAGACCATCAAGGTCGCCGCGCGGTGGCGCAGAACGGCGTCGAGCCCGCGCGCATAGCCGTTGGCGAGCGCCGCGAAGCCGCGCTCGCACATCATGAACAGGCGGCTGTGCCGGTCGTGCGTGTGATCGCGCAGGAAACGCGAGGCCATCATCGGCGTCAGCGTCAGCGACACGACCGCCGACACCACGATCGTCATCGCAAGGGTGACGGCGAATTCGCGGAACAGGCGTCCGATCAGGCCGCTCATCAGCAAGAGCGGGATCAGCACGGCGATCAGCGACATCGAGATCGACAACACGGTGAAGCCAACCTCGCCGGCGCCGCGCAGCGCGGCGCGGAACGGATTCTCGCCATGTTCGACGTAGCGCGTGATGTTCTCCAGCACGACGATCGCGTCGTCGACGACGAAGCCGACGGCGATCGTCAGCGCCATCAGCGAAAGATTGTCGAGGCTGTAGCCGGCCGCCCACATCAACGCGCAAGCGCCGAGCAGCGCCAGCGGCACGGTGACGCTGGGAATGAACGTCGCCCAGAAGTTGCGCAGGAAGACGAAGATCACCGACACGACGAGGACGATCGTCAGCAGCAGCGTGAACTGGACGTCGTCGACCGACGCGCGGATGGTGGTCGTGCGATCGGAAAGGATCGTGAGGTGCATCGAGGCCGGGATCGACGCCTCGAGGCGGGTCATTGCCTGCTTGATCTTCTCGACCGTCCTGATGACATTGACGCCCGGCTGCTTGAAGATGACGAGAAAGACGTCGCGTTTGCCGTTTCCCCACGCTGCCTGGGTGTCGTCGGCCGGGCCGTCGACGGCTTTGCCGATATCGCGGACGCGAACCGGCGCGCCGTTGCGATAGGCGACGATGATGTCGTTCCATTCCTTCGCATGCGTGATCTGGTCGTTGTCGAAAATGGTGAAGGTCTGCCGAACGCCGTTCATCGCGCCCTTGGGGCTGTCGACCGTCGCCTGGCCGACCTGCGTGCGAACGTCCTCCAGCTGCAGATTCTTCTCGGCGAGCTTGGCCGGGTCGATCTGGATGCGCACCGCGGGCTGCTGCTGACCGGCGACACGAACCAGAGACACGCCCGAGATCTGGCTGAATTGCTGGGCGAGAATGTTCTCGGTCGCGTCGTCGACCTCGGTGATCGGCGCGGTGTCGGAGGCGACCGAGAGGATGAGGATCGGCGCGTCGGACGGATTGACCTTGCGATAGGTCGGCGAGTTGGGAAGATCTTTCGGCAATTGACCCGAGGCGGCGTTGATCGCCGCCTGGATGTCGTTGGCCGCAGCGTCGATGTTGCGGTCGAGGTCGAACTGGACCGTGATCGCGGTCGCCCCGAGCGAGCTCGTCGAGGTCATCTGCGTCACGCCCGGAATCTGCGCGATCTGCCGCTCGAGCGGCTGGGCGACCGAGGACGCCATCGTGTCGGGCGACGCGCCGGGCAGGCTGGCGCTGATCGTGATGGTGGGGAAGTCGATCTGCGGCAGCGGCGCGACCGGCAGCAGAGGATAGGCGACAAGGCCGGCGAGCAGGATCGCCACCATGATCAGGGTGGTGGCGACCGGATGGCGGATGAACGGACCGGAGACCCCCTCGCGGATCGGCCCGCTCGTCGCAGTCGGCTCGGTTGCCGTCATCGGCTCAGCCCCCTCCGCCGGCTGCCGCTTCGATGGCGACGCGCGCGCCCGGCTGCAGCCCGAATTGGCCGGCCGTCACCACCTTGTCGCCTTCGTCGAGGCCCTTGGCGACGACGGCGAGATCGGCGTCCTCGTGGGAAAGCGTGATCGGTCGGGTGACCGCCCGGTTGTCCGAGCCGACGACATAGACGAACAGGCCGTCCGGCCCGCGCTGGACGGCGAGATCGGGAATGACCAGCGCATTCTTGTCGACATCGACCTGCAGCCGCACGGCGACCGCCTGGCCCGGCCACAGCGCATGGTCGGCGTTGGCGAATTCGCCTTTGAGACGGATCGACCCGGTGGTCGGGTCGACCTGGTTGTCGACGACCGTCAGTTTGCCGATCCCGAGCAAGGTTGCTCCGTCGGAGGTGCGCGCTTCGATCGGGGGCGCGCCGGCGGCGAGCGCTGCGGAGATGCGCGGCAGATCGTCCTGCGGCGTGCTGAAGATGACGGAGACCGGTTCGATCTCGGCGATTGTGACGATGCCCGTCTGCTGCGAGGCGTTGACCATGTTGCCCTGGTCGACCAGGCGGAAGCCGACCCGGCCGGTGAGCGGAGCGGAAATCGTCGTGTAATCGAGCTGCACCTGCGCCGCGTCGATCGCCGCGGCGTCGGACGCTTCCTGGGCGATGAGCTGGTTGACCAGCGCGTTCTGGGTGTCGAGCTGCTGCTGGGTGGCGAAGCTCTGCTTGGCGAGGGTGGAATAGCGTTGGAGGTCGAGCTTGGCGTTGGCGAGCGTCGCCCGGTCCTGCGCCTGTTTCGCCTTGGCCTGGTCGAGCGCGGCCTGGAACGGGCGGGGATCGATCTGCGCCAGCAGGTCGCCGGCCTTGACCACCTGGCCCTCATCGAAGGCGATCTTGGTGATCTGGCCGTCGACGCGGGTGCGAACCGTGACGGTGTTCTCGGCCTGGATTTGGCCGAGCCCGTCGATATAGACCGGATAATCGGCGCGCTTCGCCGTCGCAACGGAAACGGTCACCGCCCTTGACGCGTTGGCCGCGGCGCTCGGCGCCGAAGCGGGCTGCGGCTTGGCGGCGAACAGGGCGGCGTGAGCGCGTTGCGCCGCCGGCTCGGCCGAAGGGAACAGACGGCCGACGACGCCGGGCGCATAGACGCCGTAAGCCACGGCTCCGGCGACGATCGCTGCCGCGACGCCGGCTAGTCCTCGAGGTCCCATAACCTGATTTTTCCTTCGCCGCCGACGGCGCCGCCGCGCAGGTCCGCGCCGCCCCACACGGCGCGCGCGGAAGAAAGCTCCGCGCTCGCCGGCTGTCATAGCGAAGATGATCGAGTAACCGGTAAATATCGAGGCGAGAACGATCAATCCTGTGTGAGGACCGCGGACAAAGGCTCGTGAACAGAAGCGCTTGCCGAGGCTCGGCGGGGAAGGAAGACGCCTCGAATCCGCATTTGAGGACTACCGCGCGGGCGGGGTTCGGCGGTTACCGTCGGGCGCGCGCCGCGGGAGCCGGCGAGTCGCCCTCGGGTCGAATCCAAACGCGGCCGAATCACACATTGACCACTCGCGCCCGCTCGATCGGCTGGACGGGCCGCGCGCGAACCCGCGGCGGATTTGGCGCCGGGCCGAACAGTGCGATGCGCTCCGCGGCCGAGGAACGCAGGAACGGATAGCGCGCCTCGATTTGATCCTGAACGAGGCGCGTGTCGGCCAGCAGGCATGCGACCTTGGCGGTGAAATTGGGGTATTCGCGCGGCTCGCACCATGGCGTCATGATGAAGACCCGACGAAAGAACGCGACATGATCGGCGCGCGCCGTCGCCGCGGTGTAATCGGCGTCGAAATGCTCGGCGGCGAGATAGGCCGGCCGCAGCGTGACATAAGGAAGCTCGGGAAAACGCCCGGCCAGATCGAACCGCGCGGCCGTTCGAGCCGCCTCGACCACGACGCGCCCTTCTTTGAGGAGCGGCGCAATGAGATCGGGATACACAGTGTAGGCGGGGAAGACCGCGCTCAAGTCGCGGGCGACGCTGACGCGCGTCGTGCTCGCCAATTCGCCGTCGATGAAAGTCGTGGTGATGAAGGTGTCCGGCGCCTCGTCGTAGTGGGGGTCGTAAAGCCGTTGGTCGTCATGCGGCTCGATCAGGCCGTTGCGAACATAGGCGTCGTATCGCAGGCGGTAGACGGCTTCCTTTTGGTCGGCGGTCTGCGCGACGCGAAACTCGACTCTCTGCAGGAAGCGCAAAATCCGCTCGGAGAATCGAGACGCAACGTCGCCGACGTGCAAATTCATTGAAACCCCCGCTTAACCTTACCGACGCATTAAGGTTAGCGAAGGGGCGCAAAGAGTAAAGGTTTATTAACCAGATTTCGCGCGGCGTGGTTAATGCGCGCGTGACGGACTGTCACGCTGTTTGCAGACGGCGTTACGCGGCCAGTCCGCTGACCAATTCTTCCAAAGTAAGTTGGGCAAAACGGTCGAGCGCCGGCTCCGATTCGCCCAACGCAAGACAGGCGCACCAGTCGACGAATTCGCTCAACGGGACGCGCAGTTCATGAACGTTTCCAGCGGTTGTCGCGTTAGCGCGCACGCGATTGCGGTGAACGGTCCAAGTCGAAAAGTCGCCATAATCGGCGAGAGCCTCAATTCGACAATTGAAATGTGAAAAATCGAATTCGTCGATTGCCGCGAGGACGCGCGGGAGCCGCCCGCAGCGATAGTCAACCGTCAAAGCGGCGAATTCGTCGAGGGAAGCCGTGTTGCGAAGCGCCCTGCTGATGTCGCACCAGCGAACGAACGAACGCAGATCGACGTTAACGATTGGCAGGTCGACGCCGGACATGAACAGCGCCATGTGCAGCCCTTCTCGCGCGTCCAGCCAGTCGGCGTGATCGGCGAACGCGGACACGTCATCGACGAGGTTTCTCGCGCGCGCAAAGTCCGCGGCTGCGAAGACGCCGACTGCTCGAGCCGGCGGCTTGGCCTGCAACTGGGGTCGGTCGTCACTGGCGGATACGGCGCGCAGGTTCATGGCTCTTCGACGTCCCGAAAGCGGGCAATCCGCCGCGTGTTGGCGGCGGAAGCGCGGGTGAACAATGTCAGAGCGGTTTAAAGGAGTTTTTAATGCGGACCATCGATAGTGGGATCTAGCTTTCTAACACTTTGGTAGTGTTTATGGCGTTGACGCGCGTTCCAAGCGCCACGAGATCGGACGGCAGCCTGCCCGACGACCTCTATATCGCCTTCGTCGACGACCTGCTGGTCGATGTCGACGCGTTGTTCTTTTCTTCCCTGGTCGTGACGATTGCCCAGCTTGTCGCCGCCTACGCGGCGCAGAGCGCAATTCTCTGGCTCTGCGCCACGCTGTCGCTCATCGTCTGCGCGTTCCGCCTCTGGTTCATGGGGATGCATGCTCGTCAGAGACCGAGCGCAAACGTCGCTGCCGCGAGAAGACAAGAGCGAATCTATGCGATCGGCGCGGTCGCCAGCCTCACGGCGCTTTCATTTTGGACTTTTCTCGCTTTCTACGCCTCGCAGGACAGCTTTGCGCGGTTGATCGGTACGACGATGACGATCGCATACGCGTTCGGCATGCTCACGCGCAGCTTCGCCACATATCGCGGCATGGATCTGTTGCTGGTCGCCGGCTTCACTCCGATCGCCGCTGGCCTCGTCGCCGCGGGCGGTTGGTATCCGGCTGGAATTCTCGTCGGCCTGCTTCCCCTGGTCGTATTTGCCAAAGGTTCCTCACTCCGGATACGCGCAAATTTTCTCAGCGTCATCGACGCGCAGAACCAAATGGCCGTGCTCGCCAAGCGCCTCGACATGGCGCTCAACAACATGTCGCACGGCCTGATGATGATCGACGCCAAGGGCCATGTGACCGTCGCCAATCGCCAGTTGCTCAATCTGCTCCGCCTCGGCGACGACGACCTCCCGACGGGCGCCAGCCTCCGCACCGTCGCGCGCACGCTGATGCGCCGCAAGATTATCGCCCAGAGCGAGATCGAGAGGGTGTGGAAGGCGCTGGCGGGCGTCGCGATCGGGCGCGACATGGTCGCGCCGTTCGAGACGCGCGACGATCGCGCGATCGAAATCACCGTCCATCGCATGACGGGCGAGGGCGAGGGCGCGGTCGTCGTGGTTCAGGACGTCACCGAACGGCGCAACGCCGCCCGCGCGATCGATCGCTTGGCGCGCGTCGATTCCGTGACCGATCTGCCGAACCGCCGTCGCTTCGAAGAGGAACTGATCGAGACCTTGCGCGGGCGCAGCGACGGGGTCGAGAGCGCCAACATCCTGTTCCTCGACCTCGACGACTTCAAGCAGGTCAACGACAGCCTCGGCCACGCGCGCGGCGACAAGCTGCTGACCGCGGTCGCCCGCCGACTGCAGGCGATCGTGCGCGACAGCGACCTCGTTGCGCGTTGGGGAGGCGACGAATTCGCCATCCTGCAGCGACCGGTGGCCGATCCCGGCGAGGCCGGCGAACTCGCCGAGCAGATCCTGCGCGAAATCCGCCGTCCGGTGTTCATCGACGGCTATGAAGTCATCGTCGGCGCCAGCGTCGGCTCGGCGAGCGCGCCGCAGGACGGCGCGACGCCCGAGGCGATCCTGTCCAACGCCGACATGGCGCTCTACGCCGCCAAGGCGGAAGGACGCAGCAATTGGCGCGCGTTCGAGAAATCGATGGACGCCAAGATCCAGATCCGCCGGCTGGTCGAGCTCGACCTGCGCGCCGCGGTCGCCAACGACGCCATCGAGGTCTATTTTCAGCCGATCGTCAATGTCGCGACGCGCCACGTGTCGGGCTTCGAGGCGCTCGCGCGCTGGAACCATCCGGTGCGCGGCCGCGTCTCGCCGGCCGAGTTCATTCCGATCATTGAGGAGCTCGGCCTGATGAACGAGTTCGGCGCCAGCGTGCTGCGCCGAGCCTGCCTCGCCTGCTCAGCGTGGCCCGAAGACATCAGCGTCTCGGTCAATCTGTCGCCGGCGCAATTCCGCAGCGGTCGAGTCGTCGAAACGGTGCGCGAGGCGCTCGCCGCGGCCAATCTCTCGTCGCGGCGACTCGACCTCGAGATCACCGAGTCGACGCTGCTCGACGACCGCGGCACCACCCGCGAGACTTTGGCGGCGTTGCGCGAGCTCGGCGTGCGCATCTCGCTCGACGACTTCGGCACCGGCTATTCGAGCCTGAGCTACGTGCTCGCGTTCCCGCTCGATCGGATCAAGATCGACCGTTCCTTCACCATCGGACTCGGCCTGCAGGAGCGCGCCTCGATCCTGGTCGAGAGTGTCGCGCAGATGTGCGGCAAACTCGGCATGACGGTGCTGGTCGAGGGCGTCGAGACCGACCTGCAGTTGCGTTTCATCGAGCGGCTCGGCACGATCGCCGAGGTCCAGGGCTTCTATTTCAGCCCGGCGGTGCCGGAAGGCGAGGCGCGCCGCCTCGTCGCCGAGAAGAAGCGCCTCGTCGCCTGACGCGCGTCACTCCAGCCTGACCACGACCGAATCCGACGCGCCGTTGGCGTCGATCACCGACAGGCGCGCGAAACCGGCGCCGTCGGGACGCCACGCCGATTGCCGGCGCAGGTCGGGCTCGCCGATCGGCGCGCCGTTGACGAGCCAGGTCAACGGCAGCGCCCCGCCAAGCGCCTTCAGCGCCAGCGTCTCGTCGCGGTCGCCGTCGGCGAGGCCGAGATCGACGCGCGCGCCGTCGGGGGGGTAGGCGATCTTCAGCGGCGTGGCGCCGGCGGCGGCGATGGTCTTGGGCGCGTCGCGGCGCAGGTGGCGCAACGGCGGCGGCAGATCGGCGCTGGCGGCGACCCGTAGCACACCCTTGGGCGCACGGATCGGTTCGACGTCGCGGCCGAGCCGGGCGAAGGCGTCGAACAACAGCGGCGCGGCCGCCTGGCGTCCGACCAGCCCGGGCGTCGGGCCGTTGTCGGGGCGCCCGACCCAGACGGCGATCGTCGTCAGGCGGTCGTAGCCGATCGCCAAGGCGTCGCGGAAGCCATAGGAGGTGCCGGTCTTGAAGGCGATGCGGCCGGACAGTTCGTCGGCCGGCGGCGGCGCGCCGCGCAGGATGTCCTCGACATAATAGGCGGCGACCGGATCGGTGACGCGCTTCGCCCCAATGGTCGGCGGCGCGCCGTCGAGCCGCTCGACCAGCGCCGGCGCCTCGCCTCCGCGCGCCAGGCCCGCGTAGAGCCGCGCGAGATCGGTCAGCGATATGCCGAGGCCGCCAAGGCCGATCGCCAGCCCGACCGGCGCATCCTTCGGCATCTCGACTTCGGCGCCGGCGCCGTGCAGCCGGGCGAGGAAGGTCGCCGGGCCGACGTCGGCCAAAAGCTCGATCGCCGGCAGGTTGAGCGACATCTGCAGCGCCTTGCGCGCCGTCACCGTGCCCTGATAGCCGAGGTCGAAGTTCTGCGGCGCATAGGCGCCGTAGCGCGCCGGTCGGTCGGCGAGCACCGTCTCCGGATGGGCGAGCCCCTGTTCGAAGGCGAGCGCGTAGATGAAGGGCTTCAGCGCCGAACCGGGCGAGCGCAGCGCGCGCGACATGTCGAGCGCGCCGCCGCGCGCCGCGTCGAGATAATCGGCGGCGCCGACGCGCGCCCGCACTTCGCCGGTCGGGTTGTCGATCACGACAATCGCCGCCGACAATTTCGGGCCGAGCCGCATCGCCGCATCGCGCGCGAGCGTCTCGAGCTTCTCTTGCAGCCGCGCGTCGATCGACAGCTTGACGACGCGCGCCTCGGGGTCGGCGGCGACGGCCTCTTCGGCGGCGTGGGCGGCGAGGATCGGCAACGGCCGTCGCACCTCAGGGATCGGCTCGCGCTTGGCTGCTTCCGCCTCTTCGCGGCTGACGATTCCGCGCGCCGCGACCCGATCGAGCACGCGCGCGCGCGCGACCCGCGCCGCCTCGGGGAAGCGTTCGGGCCGGCGCGACTCCGGCGATTGCGGCAGCGCCACCAGCAGCGCCGCCTCGCCGATCGTCAGCCTGCGAGGCTCCTTGCCGAAATAGGCGAGCGAAGCGGCGCGCACGCCCTCGAGGTTGCCGCCGAACGGCGCCAGCGTCAGATAGCGGTCGAGGACGCCCTCCTTGGCGAGGCGGCCTTCGATCTGCCAGGCGCGCACGATCTGCCTCAGTTTGGCCGAGAGGTTGCGGTCGTCGCGCGGCTCGATCAGACGCGCGACCTGCATCGTCAGCGTCGAGCCGCCGGAGACGACATGGCCGCGCGTGACGAACTGGCCGGCCGCGCGCGCCATCGCGCGCCAGTCGACCCCGTGATGCGCATAGAAGCGCTCGTCCTCGTAGCCGAGCAGCATCGCCAGATAGCGCGGATCGACCTCCTCGACGGTCGTCGGCAGCCGCCAGCGGCCGTCGGGCAGGGTGAAGGCGCGTAGCAGACGGCCGTCGCGGTCGACGACGACCGTCGAGCCGAGCCGCGCCGAGGCGAGATCGAGCGGGCCGAGGTTTTCGACATAGCCGTTCCACGCCGCCGGCCCGCCGAGGCCGACCACGCAAACGAGCGCGCCGAGGGTCGCGAAGAGGCGGCGTTCGCGCGCGCGCGATGGCCCTTCCCCCCTTGCGGGGGAAGGTGTCGGGCGAAGCCCGACGGATGAGGGGTCGCGCCTCGAGGCGCGCTGCTCAGGAGTGCGACGACCGAAGCGTATGATTGAATCGAGAACGCGCATCTAGGAACTCGCACTTGGGCGATGCGCCATTCGGCGCGACCCCTCATCCGGCCCGACTTCGTCGGGCCCCCTTCCCCCGCAAGGGGGGAAGGGGCGGGCGGCGGCAGCGCGCTTCACTTCGCCGTCACCTCGATCGCGCCGAAGCCGGTGCGGCCGAAGCGGTCGGGGCGGTACATGTCTTCCGCCGTCGCCGCCGGATAGACGTAGAGCCCCGGCGCGACCGCGCGCGCGACATAGGCGACCGAGAAGAACGCCGACTGGCCGGGCTCGCGGTCGAAAGCGGCGACGAAGCGGTCGTCGCGATACTCCGTGTGCGCCGGGTCGATGTCGCGCTTCAGCCACGCGAAGGCGTCGATCGAGCCGCTGTCGAACAGGGTCGGGTTGTCGATCTCGAGGCCGGCCGGCAGGCGATCGACCACCAGCAGCTTGGCGGAGCGCGCTTCGCTCTCGGTGATCTTCAGCACCACCACGATGCGATCGTTCTGCGCGATCGTCTTCAGGTCGGTCTGGGTCCCGTCGAGCCTGTAGAACGTCCGTTCGACCGCGTAGCCCTCCGAGGCCGGCGGATCATGCGCGATCGGCACGCCTGAAGCGGTGGTGACGAGCTCAGCCGTCGCCTTGCCGACATTGGCGACCGTGATCAGTTTTTGGCCGAGCGCGAAACCGCTCCACGTGCGGTAGATCGCGCCGTCGACCGGCCGCCCGTCGACCGCGAATTGGCTCGACGCCTTCGCTTTGGCGAGGGCCTCGGCGGCCAGAACCATCCAGTCGTTCTCCTGCGTGCTCGTCGCGACGCGCGCCGCGCGCGCGCGTTCGAGCGCGCCGCCGGCGCGGCCGATCGGGTCGCCCGGCAGCTCCGCCGCGGTCATTTCGGCTTCGACGACCAGCGCCAGCGTCGCCGCCGCGTCGCGCAGCGTCGAGCCGTAGTCCGGGCGAGACAGACCGTTGTCCTGCTCGGCGTCGAGAGCGTCGAGCGCCGCCGCGAAGCCCTTGCCGGCGCGCGCGCGGTCGCCGAGCATCGCCAGCGCCGCGGCGAGCTGCGCCTTGGCGAGCGGCGTCTTGAACGCGTCCTGCTTGGCGTCGGCGAGATAGCGCAGGTCGCCGATCACCGGCCGACCGTTGCGCGCCAGCACATAGAGCGCATAGGCGAGCGGCTCGCCGGCGCCTTCGCCGGGATCGGCGGCGTTGATCGCCGAATTGCGCAGATGGTCGAGCGCGAGCTCGAAGCCGGCCTGCGGCACGGCGAACGACTTCTCGCGCGCGCGGGTGAGGAAATCGGTCACGAACGCGTCGAGCCACAGGTCGTCGCTGTCGGCGTCGGCGGTCCACAGGCCGAACGCTCCGTTGGCGCTTTGCCGCGCCATCTCGCGGTCGATCGCCTGCCTGACGCGCGCATCGACGTCGCCGTCGCCGGAGAGATGTTCGAGCGCGGCGATCTGGTTGAGGTAGAGCAGCGGCATGGCGCGGCTGACGACCTGTTCCGAACAGCCGTAGGGATAGCGGTCGAGCGCCTGCAGCAGCGCCGGGACATCGAGCGCGCCGAACGGCGAGGCGGCGACCGAGACCGAGCCGGTTCCGGGAACGAAATCGGCGACGAGGTCGTCGGCGATGGTCGCGCTTTCGCCCGCCGCGAGCGGTTTGACCGTGCGGCGATAGACGTCGGGAGCGCCGGCCGAGACGCCGAGCGCGAAGCGCTGGGTCAGCGTCAGGCCCGGGCCGGTCAGCTTGAGGTCGAGCGTCGCGGTCCCCACGCCGGCGGCGACGATCGGCGCGACGAGGCTGGCGCGCTGATGGGCGGCGAGCTTGACCGTGCGGCTCAGCGCGTCGGCGTCGGCGGTCAGCGGCCCATGGATGTCGAGATCGAGCCGATAGTCGCCGGCTTCGCCCTCGACATTGTCGAAGTCGACGTGAATCTGCGAGCGGTCGCCGAGATCGAGGAAGCGCGGCAGCGTCGCCGTGACGACCACCGGGTCGCGCACGATCACGTCCGCTTCGGCCGAGCCGACCTTCGACTTCGACCAGGCGACCGCCATCACCTTGACCGTGCCGTTGAACGCCGGCAGGTCGAACGCGATGCGCGCGGCGCCGTCGGCGCCGACTTTGACCACGCCGGAGAACAGGGCGAGCGGCGGCTGGGTCGGCAGATTGCCTTCGAGACTGCCGGAACTGTCGCCGCCGGTCTGCAGCGCGCCCGCCGCGCCCTGCATGCCGTCGATCAGCATGCCGTAGAGGTCGCGGATGTCGACGGCGAGCCTGCGCTGGCCGAAGAAATAGCCGCGCGGGTCGGGCGTCTTGTAGCCGGTGAGATTGAGGATGCCGACGTCGACCGCGGCGACCGCGACCTCCGCCTCCTCGCCAGGCGCGAGCCCGCCGATCTGGATCGGCACGCTCATCGCTCCGCGCGGCCGCGTCTTGTCGGGCGCGTGGATCGCGACGTCGAGCTTGTGGGCGGCTTCGTCAATCGAGAACCAGGCGAGGCCGAGCGCGCGGCCAGGCATGCGCCTGGCTTTGAGGTCGAGCGGCCGATGGGTCAGCGCGACGGCGTAGGCGCCGGGCCCCCACTCGGCGCCGACGTCGAACGGAACGACATTGTCGCCCTGGACGAGATCGACGTCGATGAACCTCTCCAGCTTGTCGCCGATGAGCGCGATCGTCGCCTTGCCGGCGAACTGCGACGCAATCCTGAGCTTCGCCGGCTCGCCCGGCGCGTAGCTCGGCTTGTCGAGTGTGACGACGACGTTGTCGGGCGTGTCGGGGCCGGCGGTTCCCGACCAGCCGACGTCGAAGCTGATGCTGGTCTCTTCGCCGTCGGCCGACTTCAGGTCGAGGCGATGACGGCCCCAGGCGACCGGCGCGCTGAACTTCGCCGGCGCCTGGGGGTCGATGTCGATCGTTCCCGCGGCGAGGCGCTTGGACGACTTGACCGGCTCGTAACTCCAGCGGCCGTCGGAATTGAACCACTGGAAGTCTTCGCTGATCTGGTAGAGCGACCACGACACCGCCTTGCGCGCGGCGCGCGTTCCGTCCGGCGCGACGGCGATCGCCTGGAAGGTCGCGACGTCGCCCTGGCCGAGGCTGTCGTCGAAATCCTTCTTCACGCCGATCATCGCGGTTTTGGCGCGCACCGGCAGCGTCGTCACGCGCTCGACCGTGCGGCCGCCCGCTTCGGCGACGTCGACGATGATCTTGGCTTCGAGCGGCTTGGCGGCGCCGCCGTCGGGCAGATCGACCGACAGATCGACGTGGCCGTTTTCGTCGGTCTGGGTCTTGTCGGGGAACTGGTTCTCGACCGCGGTGAACTCGTCGTCGGTCAGGCCGGCGACGTAGCCGGGGAAGCCGGCGAGCGCCGAATCCGAAACCGCCTCCAGCCGGATCGCCCCGGTGACGTCGAGCCCCGCCGCGGGCGCGCCATAGAGGAAGCGCGCGTCGAGCGACACGGCGACGGGTTCGCCGGGCGTCGCCTCGGGCTTCTCGGTCTTCAGCGCGAAGTCGAGCCGCTCGGGCACATAGTCCTCGAGCAGGAATTCGGCGTGGCCGATGCTGTCGCCCTTGGGATCGGCGTAGGCGTCGATCGTCCATTTGCCAGGCGCGGCGTCGGAGAGCAGCGGCACGGCTACGGCGCGTCCGCCCAGCCCCTGGTCGGCGACCGTCTGGCGCTTGTACTCGACGCCATCGGGGCGCTTGACGACCAGGGTCAGCGGCAGGCCGCTCTTCGCGTCGCTCTTCGCGTCGCGCAGCAGCGCGGCGACGAACACGGTCTCGCCCGACCTGTAGACGCCGCGCTCGGTATAGACGAAGGCGTCGAGCGCGCTCGGCGCGTCGCGGCCGGAGACTCCGCGATCGGTGAGGTCGAAAGCCGGCTGGCCGAGGTTGAGGAAGCCGTAGTCGTCGCCGACCGTCGCCACCAGCAGGCCGGGCGCCGAGCCGCCGGTCCCGCGCGACAGGCCGGGATCGAAATCGACGCGGCCGTCGGCGCCGGTCGCCTTGGTCGCCAGCACTTCGTTGTTGCGCGCGATCAGCTTCAGTTCGACCCCCTGCAGGGGCAGGGCGGTGGCAAGCGAGCGCACGAGCGCGTGAATGCCGTCGTCGCCGGAGAAGCTCGTCAGACCGAGGTCGGAGACGACCATCCATTGCGTCGCGAGCTGCGTGTCCTGATCCTCGTCGCTCGTCGCCGTCGGCGCGTTCGCGCCCTTCCATGGCCGCGCGGTGACCAGATAGACGCCGGGGTCGAGCTTGCCGACCGCCTTGAGGATCGGGAAATCGGTGACGACGTCCTGGTTGAGCGTGGAGGCGACGTCCATCGTCCCGCTCCACGCCTTGACGCCGTCCTGCTGCTCGATCTCGCCGGCGCGCGACAGCGTGATCGGCTTGAGGAAATCGTCGCGCGCCGTCTCGGCGAGCAGATTGCGGTCGCCGATGCGATAGACGTCGATCGACACTTTCGTGGTGTTGACCGTGGTCAGCGGCGCGCCGAGCTGGCCGTCGCGCGGCAGCACATAGGCGCGGCCGGCGAAATGCGCCTGCGGCGAGCGGTCGCGCACGTAGACCTCGTAGTCGGCGTTCTTGAGCAGCGATTCGCCGACCGCGGAGGGCAGGCCCTGGCGCAGCACGATCGCGTAGCGCTCGCCGTGCTTGACGCCCTCGACGCAGATCTGCTGGTCCTCGGCGGAGATCGCCGTGTCCGGCGCGCCGGCGACCGCGACATAGGGGGTGAAGTCGGTCTTGCGCGCGAGCTGTTCGGAGAAGTTGAAGCAGACGCGCGGCTGCGCGGACTCGTTGTCGACCTTGTAGTCGACGATGCGGAAGCCGTGCTTCTCGCGCATATCTTCGTAGGTTTTGCCCACGTCCTCGTCGTCGCGGCGGTCGAGGCTGGCGCGATAGGCGTCGAGCGCGGGGCGCCACATTTCATGCCGCGCGAAGAGTTCGCCGAGCAGCGCCAGCGCCTCGGCTTGCGCCGGGGCGCCGGTCGCGCGCTGATAGGCGGCGTAGGCGGCGGTCTGGCCGCGTTCGACCAGGTCGTAGCGGCCGTCCGCCTGCGCGTCGTCGGCCGCGGCGCCGAGCCTGGCGAGCGCGAGCCAGGAGGCCGAACTCTTCGGGTCGGCGGCGACCGCCGCGCCGAGCCAGGCGCCGGCGTCCTTGTAATTGCCGGCGCCGGCGTCGGAGTTCGCCTCCTTGCGCATCTGCTCGACGCTCTTGCCTTTCAGCCTGGCGCCGATCTGCGCGGTCTCCTTGCGCAGGGTCTCTGTCAGGCGCACGACGTCGCTGGCGAGATCGTCACGGGCATAGGGCTTGACCTCGGCGGCAGCCAGCGCGGCGCCGGCGGCGAGCAGCAGCGCGAGCGCGAGGAAGCAGCGAACGGCCTTGAGCATGTTTCGACCCTTGTCGGCGGCTGGGACCGCGAGCGCGCCGGACGGTAAAGGGGTTCGGCGACGGTGTCCTTACGGGACAGCCGATGCTAGCATGGCGACGCGACGCGGAGGGAGCGGAATGAAGCACAGTCGCATCTGGGCGGCCGCGGCGCTCGTGCTGTTTGCGGCCGGCGCCGGCCAGGCCTGCGCCGCGTCGCCGACCCCTGCGTCGTCGTCGTCGGCCGCTCGGCTCGAGGCGCAGAAGGCGGCGTTCCTGGCGCTGCCCGAGGCGGACCGCAAGGCGGTGCAGGACGCGCTCGGCTGGCTCGACTTTTACAACGGCGCGGTCGACGGCGCCTTCGGCAAGCGCACCCGCGATTCGATCGTCGCCTATCAGCAGAGCGTCGGCGCGTCGGCGGACGGGGTCGTCAGCCCTGCCGAACTGGAGGCGCTGAAGGGCGCAGCGCAGCGGGCGCGGGCGGCGGTCGATTTCGCCCTGATCGACGACCGGATTTCCGGCGTGCGCATTGGCGCGCCGCTCAAAGTGCTGACCACGCTCAAGCCTTCGAGCGCCGATACGACCCTCGAGAGCGGCGACGGCGGCGTCTCGCTGGCGCTGCTGTCCCGGCCGGCGCCCGAGGGGGCCGCCGCCGACGCCGGCCTCGCCGCGCTCTATGCCGAGCGCTCCGCCGGAGCGGGCGCGAGCAAGATTTCCTACAAGGCGATCAAGGCCGGCGAATTCTTCGTCGTCGCCGGCGAGGACAAGGGCGCAAAATTCTACATGCGCTTCGCCAGCTCGCCGCCCGACTGGCCGGGCGGGCCGTCGCTGCGCGGCTTCGTCTTCGCCTATCCGCGCGAAAGAGCGAGCGCGTTCGACAAGCTGTCGCTCGCCGTGGCCAATGCCTTCGACCCGTTCGCCGACACGCCGGCGGCCCGCGGGGCGGCGCGCATGCAGGCCGTCTCGGCGCGCTCGGACCAGGACGTCGCGCGCGTCGCGGCCGGCGCGCCGGTGATCGGCCTTTCGCCCGGTTCGCGGCCGACGCCGATTCCGCCGCCCGTGACGCCGACGCCGACCCCCGCCTTGCCGGCCGAGCTGCGCGCTACGGCGCTGTTTGTCGCGCCGGGCCAGGCGCTGACGGCGCTGCCGGTGATCGCCTGCGCCGAACTCTCGGTCGCCGGCAGGCCGGCCAAGATCCTGCGCGCCGACGCGCCGAGCGGCATGACGCTGATCGGCGGCGACTTCGGCGCCGGCGCCGAGGCGCCGAAGCTCGCGACCGGCGCGACCGACCTCATTGTGCTGAGTCTCGCGTCCGCTTCGGCCGGCACGTCGACGCTCGAGGCGAGCCCCGCGACCGTCGCGCCGGCCGGCGGCGGTTCCGCCGTTGTCGCGGCCCTGGGCAAGGCCGCGAGCGGAGCGCCGGCCTTCGACCGCGAGGGCGCGCTCGCCGGAATCATCGCGCCGATCAGGGGCGAGCCGCGTCGGGTCGGCGCTGCGGCGATCGCCGAGGCGCACAAGCTGATCGGCGCGGAGGCGATCGGCGCCTTCCTCGGCATCGCGCCCGCCGCGGCGGCCGCGGATGCGGCCACGCTGTCGGCCGGCGAAATCGCCGCCCGCGAGCGCAGCGCTGTCGCAGATGTCATGTGCCGCCCATGAATGTTTCGACGACAGTCCGACGGCGGCGCGCTTTGGTGTTCGATTCCGGCCTCGGCGGGCTGACGGTGTTCGCGCGCATCGCCGAGGCGCGCCCCGACCTCGAACTCGTCTACGTCGCCGACGACGCCTTTTTCCCCTATGGCGCCCTCGCCGAAGAGGCGCTGGTCGAACGGGTCTGCGCGGCGATGAACGACCTCGTCGCGCGCTACGCGCCCGACCTCGTCGTCATCGCCTGCAACACGGCTTCGACACTGGTGTTGCCGCCTCTGCGCGCCGCCCATCCGCGACTGCCCTTCGTGGGCACGGTGCCGGCGATCAAGCCGGCGGCGGAGGCGTCTAAGTCGCGCATGATCAGCGTGCTGGCGACGCCCGGCACGGTCGCGCGCGACTACACCCGCGCGCTGGCGCGCGATTTCGCCGCCGGCTGCGAGGTGACGCTGGTCGGCTCGCCGCATCTGGCCTCGCTCGCCGAGCGCCATCTGCGCGGCGAGCCCGTCGCGGACGGCGAAATCACGCGCGAGATCGCGCCGTGCTTTGTCGCGCGGGAAGGTCGGCGCACCGACCAGGTCGTGCTCGCCTGCACGCATTTTCCGTTATTGATCGGTCATTTCACGCGGCTGGCGCCGTGGCCGGTCGCGTTCGTCGATCCCGCGCCGGCGATCGCTCGCCGCGTTCATGCGCTGATCGGCCCTGGCGGGGCGGGGGCGGCGCCGCGGCCATTCGCGGCGGAGTTCACCAGCGGCCGACCGCCGCCCGAAGCGCTGCGAAAAGCCTTGCGCGGCCTCGGGCTGGCGGTTACCTCGGCGGGTGAGCGCGCCGTGGCCGATTGAACAACGGCGGCGTCGCCGCCGAGACCAGCGAAAGGCCGCCGGAATGCGCACCGCCCAGGGTCAGCCCGTTCGCCTCGAGGACTATCGCGTCCCCGAATTCCTGGTCGATACGGTCGAACTCGACATTTCGCTCGATCGCGAGGCGACGCGGATCGTCGCGACGCTGGCGATGCGGCCGCGCCCGCAGGGACAGCCCGACGCGGCGCTGGAACTCGACGGAGACGAACTCGATCTCGTGTCGGTCGCGCTCGACGGCGCGCCGCTCGCCCCCGACGCCTATGTCGCGTTGCCCTCCGGTTTCACGCTCGCCGCTCCGCCGCGCCGGCCTTTCACGCTGCGCTTCGAGACGCGGCTCAATCCCTCCGCCAACACCAAGCTGATGGGGCTCTATCGCTCGGGTCTGGCCTATTGCACCCAGTGCGAAGCCGAAGGCTTCCGCCGCATAACCTACTTCCCCGACCGGCCCGACGTGCTTGCGACCTATCGCGTGCGGCTCGAAGCGGACAAGACCGAGGCGCCGGTGCTGCTCGCCAACGGCAATCTCGAGAGTTCCGGCGACCTCGAGGGCGGCCGCCACTGGGCTTTGTGGCGCGATCCGTTCAAGAAGCCCTGCTATCTGTTCGCCGTCGTCGCCGGCGATCTCGCCCATGTCGCGGATTCCTTCGTCACCATGTCGGGCCGGCGCGTCGCGCTCGGCGTCTATGTCGAGCGCGGCCGCGAAGAACGCGCGACTTACGCGATGGATGCGCTGAAGCGCGCGATGGCATGGGACGAGCGCGCCTTCGGCCGCGAATACGATCTCGACTGCTTCAACATCGTCGCCGTCTCCGACTTCAATATGGGGGCGATGGAGAACAAGGGGCTCAACGTCTTCAACGACAAGTACGTGCTCGCGTCGCCGCAGACGGCGTCCGACGAAGACTACGCCGGCATCGAGGGCGTCATCGCCCACGAGTACTTCCACAATTGGACCGGCAACCGCGTCACCTGCCGCGACTGGTTCCAGCTCTGCCTGAAGGAAGGGCTGACCGTCTTCCGCGATCAGGAATTCTCCGCCGACCAGCGCTCGGCGCCGGTCAAGCGCATCGCCGATGTGCGCGGCCTCCGCTCGGCGCAGTTCGCCGAGGACGCCGGCCCGCTCGCCCATCCGGTTCGCCCGTCGGTCTACCACGAGATCAACAACTTCTACACCGCGACGGTCTACCAGAAGGGCGCCGAGCTCATCCGCATGCTGCGCGCGCTGATCGGCGCGGAGGCCTTCCGCACCGGCATGGATCTCTATTTCCAGCGTTGCGACGGCACGGCGGCGACAGTCGAGGACTTCCTCGCCTGCTTCGCCGAGGTCTCGGGGCGCGATCTGACGAACTTCAAGCGGTGGTACGGCCAGGCCGGCACGCCGCTGCTCACCGTGCGCACGCGCTGGGACAAGGCGCTGGGCGCCTTCCAGGTCGACGTCGCCCAGTCGCTTGTGCCCACTCCCGGCCAGCCCGACAAGGCGCCGGCGACGATGCCGATCGCGCTCGGCCTTGTCGATCCCGAATTCGGCGACGTTCCCCTCATTTCGGCCGACGCGAGCGCGCGCGAGCTCGAAGCGGGGGTCTTCGTTCTCGACGGCGAGCGGCGTTCGATCGTGTTCACCGGGCTCGCGCGCCGGCCCGCGTTGTCGTTTCTGCGCGGCTTCTCGGCGCCGGTCCGGCTCGACGACGATCTCCGAGAAGTCGACCTGCTGACGCTGCTGGCGCGCGACAGCGACAGCTTCAATCGCTGGCAGGCGCTGCAGACGCTGGCGACGCGGCTGCTCTTGCGCGCGGTCGCGGCGATCCGCAACGGCGCGCCGCCGCCCCAGGAGCCCGCCTTCGTCGAGGCCTATGGCTCGGTCGTCGCCGACGTTCGCGCCGGCAAGATCGATCCGGCTTTCGCCGCGCTCGCCTTGACGCTGCCGAGCGAAGCCGACCTCGCGCGCGAGACGGCGCTCAACGTCGATCCCGAGGCGATCCATCGCGCGCGCGAGAACCTGCGTGGCGCGCTCGGCCGCGCCCATGCCGACGCGTTGGCGAAGCTCCACGCCAGCATGGCGGACGCATCGCCGTTCTCGCCCGACGCCGAGGGCGCCGGAAGGCGCGCTTTGCGCAATGTTGCGCTGGCGATGGTCGTCGCCGGCAATGCGGTCGAAGGCGCCGACCTCGCCTACCGTCAGGTCGCCGAAGCCGACAACATGTCGGCGCGGCTCGGCGCGCTGGCGGCGATCGCCCTCATCCCCGGCGCGCGGCGCGAGCATGCGCTGCAGGCGTTCGCCCGCCGTTTCGCGGCCGAGCCGCTGATCCTCGACAAGTGGTTTGCGCTGCAGGCGCAGATTCCCGAGGCGGGGACGCTCGAGCGGGTGCGCGAGCTCATGAGCCATCACGCCTTTTCGCTGCGCAACCCCAACCGCGTGCGGGCGCTGATCGGCGGCTTCGCCGCCAATGCGACGCAGTTCAATCGCGCCGACGGCGCCGGCTACGCTTTTCTCGCCGATGTCGTGCTCGAACTCGACCCCGCCAATCCGCAGGTGGCGGCGCGACTGCTGACCGCAATGCGCTCGTGGCGGTCGCTCGAACCGCAACGTCAGGCGCGGGCCGAGGCGGCCTTGCGCCGCATCCTCGCCCAGCCGCAACTTTCGGCCGACCTGCGCGACATCGCGTCCCGTTCGCTCGGCTGAAACGCCGCCGATCGCCCGGCAAAAAGCCGTCGGGATTCTGCCGCAACGGTCCGCCGCCGGCTTGCGAGTCGCGGGCGGATTCCGGCCGCAAATTTTTCGCGTCAACGATTCATTAAGGTCTGGACAAAGATTCTCACAAGGATTCTTATCTTGGTGATTCGGGTGGTTGCGGCGGGTTTTCCCGATCTCTTCTCGATAGGTCTTGGGGGATGCGATGACGCGTGCGAGCGCGGCAATCGGCGACTCGCGCCTGCGGCGCAGCCGATCCGGGCGGGCCAAAAGGGCTCCGGACGCGGCGACATGGGATCGTCTTGCCGCATGGGCGCCCGCGGTTCCGCCCGTCTTCGCCGTCCTGCTGCTCGTCGCCCTGTTCGGACTCACGTTCGAGCATCTGCGCGCCGAGCGGGAACGCACGCTCGCTGAAGCGGCGCGCAATCTCGACGTCTTCGCCACGACGCTGGCGTCGCGCCTTGACGCCGCGCTGGCGGCGTCGCCCGCGCCGGCGCCGGCCGAAGCGCTGCGCGCGGTGCTCGCCGCCAATCCCGACCTCAAGCCGTCGCGCTCGTTGCTCGCCGACGGCAATGGCGTGGTGATCGCCGCCGACCCGCCGCTGGCGAGCGCCGCGGCGCTCGAATCCCTGCTCGGCGCGGACGCGCCGCTCACCATTCTCGCCGACAAGGCGGGGGCGCTCAGGGTGCACGGCGCCAACGGCGACGAGTTCGCCGCGGTTCGCAACCTGCGCGCCGCGCCCGGCCAGGTCGCCTTCGTCGCGCCGGTCGAAGAGGCGTTGCGCCCCTGGCGGCGCTCGGCGCTGACCATGATCCTGCTGCTGGGCGCCGCCTCCTTTGCATTGATGGGCTCGACAAGCGCCTTCGCGCTGCAGGCGCGGCGCTCGCAGGCGCGCGCCCGCGCCGAAGCGACGATGCGCGCCCACGTCGATCTCGCGCTCAACCGCGGCCGCTGCGGCCTGTGGAACTGGGACCTCGCCCAAGGCCGCATAGCCTGGTCGAAATCGATGTTCGAGATGCTCGGCCTGCCGCCGAACCCCGGCCTGATGTCGCTCGACGAATTGCAGGCGATGGTTCATCCCGACGACGAACCGCTGGCGGCGATCGCAGCGCGCGCGCTGGAAGAAAGTCCCCCGTCGGTCGATTTCGAGCTGAGGATGCGCAACCGCGACGGCGAATGGATCTGGCTGCGCAAGCGCGCCGAGCTGGTCGCCGACGCGGCGTCCGGCGGACGGCGGCTGGTCGGCATCGCCGTCGACGTCAGCGACCAGAAGCGCGAGGCCGAACAGTCGGCGACCGCCGATCAGCGGCTGCGCGAGGCGATCGAAGCGATCTCGGAAGCCTTCGTCCTGTGGGACTCGTCGAACCACCTGGTGCTGTGCAACTCGAAATACCAGCGCCTGCACAATCTGCCGTCCGAGGCGGTCAAGGTCGGCGCGCCCTATGCTGAGCTCGCTGCGCTCGGCGCGGCGCCGCTCGTCGACCGCGAGACCGACGTGCAGCCCGGCGGCGAGGCGCTCGGGGCGAGCGACGCGCGCACCTATGAAGCGCGTCTCGCCGACGGTCGCTGGCTGCAAGTCAACGAGCGGCGCACCCGCGACGGCGGCTACGTCTCGGTCGGCACCGACATCACCAATCTCAAGGAGCACGAGCAGCAATTGCTCGAGTCGGAACAACTGCTGCTCGCCACGGTCGCCCAGTTGCGTCAGTCGCGCCGCTCGCTCGAGGCGCAGGCCCAACAGCTCGTCGACCTGGCCGAACGCTATCACGAGCAGAAGGCGCAGGCCGAGGCGGCCAACCGCGCCAAGGCCGAATTCCTCGCCAACATGAGCCACGAGCTGCGCACGCCGCTCAACGCGGTCATCGGCTTCTCGCAATTGATGGAGGGCGAGACCTTCGGTCCGCTCGGCTCCGACAAGTATCGCGACTATTGCGCCCACATTCTCACCAGCGGCCAATATCTGCTCAACGTCATCAGCGACGTGCTCGACATGTCGCGGCTGGAATCGGGCCGAATTCGCCTGCGTCCGGAGTCGTTCAAAGTCGAGCAGGCGATCAGCAAGGCGGTGCTCGACGTCGCCGGCGCTGCGCGCGACAAGCGTGTGGCGATCGAGGTCGAGGTCGACGGCGCCGATTCGATCGAGGCCGACGTCTCCGCGGTCGAGCGCATCCTGATCACGCTGCTGCGCAACGCGGTGAAATTCTCACCGGAAGGCGGGGTCGTCACCGTCGGCGCGCAGGCCTTCACCGATCAGATGTACTTCTATGTCGAGGACGCCGGCTCGGGCATCGGCCCGGAGGACATCTCGCGTCTCGGCCGCCCGTTCGAGCAGGCCGATACGACGATGGCCAACGGCATGAAGGGCTCGGGCCTCGGCCTGGCGATCGCCAATTCGCTGATCGAGCTGCACGGCGGCGTGCTGCGCATCACCTCGAAGCCGGGAGAGGGCACGGCAGTGCTCGTCAGCCTGCCGCGTTCGCCGCGCAGCCCACGCGCGCTGGCGCTGGCGGCCGTGGCCTGACGCGCGGCGCGCCGCCGTTCGCCTCAGCCGAGCTTGTCGCGTACGATCCTGCCGAGCTCGATGTAGTCGGTCTTGCCCGAACCGAGCATGGGCATCGTCTCCAGCACCAGCACCAGCGCCGGCGCCATGTATTCGGCCGCGCCCTTGGACTTCAGCCACGCCTGGACTTCGGCGCGGGTCGCGCCGGGCTTGGTCGTCGCCATGACGATGCGCTCGCCCTTCCTCGGATCGGGCGCGGCGACCACCGCCGGCGGATTCTCGGGCCACAGGTCGAGCGTCATGTCCTCGACGGCGGCGAGCGACACCATCTCCCCGGCGATGTTGGCGAAGCGTTTGGCGCGGCCGCGGATCCACCCGTAGCCGTCGCGATCGATGACGACGATGTCGCCGGTGTCGTGCCAGCCGTTCGGCGGCGGTTCGATCTCGCCCGGATTGTCGGCGCGCTGGTAGCCGGCCATGATGTTAGGGCCGCGCACGAGCAGCCGGCCGCCTTCCTCGATGCCGGCGACATGCTCGATGCGGCTTTCGATGCCCGGCAGCAGCCGGCCGACCGAGCCGTTGCGGTTGAACATCGGCGTGTTGACCGCCAGCACCGGTGATCCCTCGGTCACGCCGTAGCCCTCGTAGAGCTTGAGGCCAAACCGCTCGAGATAGAGGCGCCGGGTCGCGGCGCGAATCGATTCGGCGCCGCCGACGACGTAGCGCAGCGAGCGGAAATGGTAGGCGTCGGCGTTGCGGCCGTAGCCGGCGAGGAACGTGTCGGTGCCAAACAGGGCGGTCGCATTGATGCGGTAGACCAGTTCGGGGATCTGCCGGTAATGCAGCGGCGTCGGGTAGAGAAACACCTTCATCCCGGTCATCAGGCCAAGGATCAGGCCGCCGGTCAGGCCGAAGGCGTGGAAGATCGGCAAAGGGTTGAAGGCGATGTCGGCCGCGGTGAAATCGTAGCGGGCGAAGATCTGGCAGATGTTGGCGAGGATGTTGGCGTTGCTCAGCACGACGCCCTTCGGCACGCCCTCGGAACCCGAAGTGAACAAAATGGCGGCAGGGTCGTCGGGCTTGCGCGGATACAGCGCGCGACCGCGATCGAGAATGGCGCGCAGCTTGTCGATCGTACCGGCCTGATCGCGCACGTCCTCCAGCCAAACGAAGCGCGCTTCGCTCCCCATCTGCCGCACCAGCTCCTGGAGCTTGGCCTTCTCGATAAAGCTGCGCGAGCACAGCACGGTGCGGATGCGCGCGGTGCGGCAGGCGGCGATGAGGTTGAAGGCGCCCGCGGTGAAGTTCAGCATCCCGGCGATCCGCCCCGAAGCCTGAATCGCCATGAATGCCACTGCGGCGGCGTTGGCGTTGGGGAGCATCAGGCCGACGGTTTCGCCCGGCGCGCTGCGTTCGGCGATCTTGCGCGCCAGCAGCGCCACGCCGATGCGGAATCGGTTCTGGGTCAAGGTCCCCGACACCGGGTCCTCGAGGATCAGGTGTCGGCCATGGCGCTCGCGGGCGCCCTCCTCGAACGCCTGAAGCAGCGTGCGGCGAAAGTTGGCGGCGACGTACACCGACTCGGACATCATGTCGTAGAACGCCGCGCCGGCCGCCAAGCGCCGCGCGCGGCCGGTGAGTTCCGGATCGACGGAGAGCCGCCGCGCCGGAAGGAAGGTCACTTTCGTCTTTGGGAACCAGCTGCGGCGGACGTGGGTGGTGGGCAGACACGACAGCGGCGAGCGGTCGGGACCTTCGATCCTCACCGCTGTGATCGTCGCACCGCTCCTGTCAGCGATCATCGCCGCGCCGACGAAGACTTTGGTCAGCGAACCCGTCACGGCGCTGCGACCCTCGGGGAACAACACCAGCCGGCGACCTTCGAGCGCCCTTGTCACCAACTCGCGCGCGGCGATCGGCTTGGCGGGGTCGAGCAGGCGCGCGTCGCACAATCGCAGGAACTGGCGGATCCACCAGCGGCGCGCCAGCGCCGCGTCGACGACCAGCAGCGGACGGTCCACGAGCAGCGAAAGGATGATCGGCGCGTCGAGCAGCGAAATGTGGTTGACGGCGACGATGTTGCGCGAGCCGGCCGGAGGCAACGCGTCGAGGCCGACGACCTCGAGCCGCAGCGCGACCCGCCACAGCGTCCGCAGCGTGAAAACCAGGAAATTGGCCGGCAGCCGGCGGAAGAAGTAGATCGCGGCGGCGAAATTGGCGACGCCGAGCAGGACCATCGCCCCCGACTCGCTGAGCCCGGCCAGCTTGAGCAACAGGGTCGTGACCAGCGAGCCGGCGACCATGTAGATCGCGTTGAGGGTGTTGACCGCGCCGATAACGCGCGCGCGGCGGTCCTCGCCCGCCCAGCTCTGCACGGCGGCAAAGATCGGCACCACGAATAGGCCGGCGGCGCAGGAATAGGCGAGCGTGTCGAAGACGATCCGCCGCCCGAGGGCGTCGCCGAAGAACTGCATGAGGCCGATCGTCTCGTGCGTCGGCGGCAGCGAGGCGGTCGCCACGCCGAGGTCGATCGCGAATACGCCCATCAGGATCAGCAGGAACGGCGCCGGCGCGAGCTCGATGCGGCCGTGGGACAGCACCGCGGCGAGCATCGAGCCGGCGGCGACGCCAACGGCGAAGACCAGCGTGATCGCCGTCTCGACATCGACGCCGCCGCCGATGCGCGATTTGACGATGACCGGGACGAGCGAAAGGGTGATCGCGCCGATCATCCAGAACCAGCTCACCGCCGCCGCGCCGACCCACTGCCGGTCGTCGGCGCGCGCTTCGCGCAGGATCCGCCGCGTCGCGGTCCACGGGTTGTAGTCGACGATCAGGCCCGGCGCGCCGACGCCGGTCGCCGGGATGAACAGCGACGAGACGTAGCAGGCGGCGGCGACGACGACGAGCTGGGCGACGACGCTCCAAGCCGACCGCCCCTCGGCGGCCGCCCAACCGCCGATCACCAGGCCGCAGAGGATGGCGGCGAAGGTCGCCGCCTCGATCAGCGCGTTGCCGGGGATCAGCTCATCGCGTTTCAGGTGGTCGGGCAGGATGCCGTATTTGATCGGTCCGAACAGCGCCGAGACGCAGCCGAGGCCGAACAGCGCGAGATAGAGCAGCGACAGCGACGAGAACCAGAAGCCGGCCGCGGCGATCAATTGCACGAAGATCTCGGCGAACTTCAGCCGCTGCGCGATCGCCGCCTTGTCGTGCGCGTCGGCCACTTCGCCGCCGATCGGCGACAGCGGGATCGACGGCAGGATGAACACCGCCACGGCCAGCGTCACCTTGACGCCGGCGTCCTCCGCGCCGAAGCGGAAGAGGATCAGCATCGCCAGCAGCTGGCGGACGAAATTGTCGTTGAAGGCGGAAAAAAACTGGCACCAGAACAGCGGCGCGAAGCGCCGGGCGCCCATCAATTGACTGAACATTATGGCCGACGCCCGTCCGGGGTCACATTGCGCGGATGGGAAACCAAACCCCCGTCCGCGTCAAGCGAAGGTCCCTGCGACTTGCGGTCCGAGGGTCAGTTGGCCATGTAGCGGATGCCGATCTTGAGATTCTGCAGCGTGCTCTTGTTGGACCCGAACAGGTCCAAGCTGAGATACTGGTAGCCGATGTCGAGCGTCGCGCTCGGGCTGAGCTGGTAGCCGAAGCCCGCCATCAGCTCTCCGGCCATCGAATAGCGGGTCGAGTTGAAATGGCGGTCCCAGTTCTGATTGCCGAAGTCGACGTTGGGCTGCGTCCCGAGCGGCGTGTAGATCGCGTAGCCGCCGCCGTCGACGCCGGTTTGGACGACCCACAGGTTTGGCGCGCCGCTGCCCGAGGTGTTGCCACGGTAGGGCGTGCCGTCCGCGTTGATGAGGAAATGCGTCGAGCCCGAAATCGTGTTGGCGTTGAGACCGGCGCCAGCGCCGATATATGGCGTGAAGCCCCAGAAATTGCCGAGGTCGAAATAGGCGCTGGCGAGCGCCGTATTGTTGGTCTGGGTCGCATGGAGGTAGCCGGTGCAGGCGACCGGCGCCCACAGGTAGCCGACCGGCACCGCCGTGCCGCCGACCTCGTTCGACTCCGCGACGGTGGCGTCCGGACACAACGAGCCCTTGTTGTAAGAGAGGCTCGGACCGGTCGAATACATATAAGTGGCTTCGAGCCGCAGGTAGTTGTTGACCCGGTAGCCGACGCCGATGTCGGCGTTCAGCCCGTCGATGTTCTTGTTGTTTCCGCGGGTGACTCCCACGTTGCTCGAGGCGTTGCCGGGCGGGGCGTTGACGTAGCTCGCGCCCGTCAGCGCGTCGGGCAAGATCGCCGGCACCAGCCCGGCGGTGGGGACGACGGTCGGCTCGTTTCCAATTCCGTAGCCGACGTCGCCGCGCAGGTACCAATTGGAGCCGACCTCGGTCAGCGGGCTCTGGCTGTCGGGATAGGTCATCGGCGGCGAGGCCGTGCCGAAAAGGTCGGCGCCGAGCGTCGGCGTCGGCGCCAGCGCGAGGCCGGCGAGAGCGGCGGCGACTGAGGTCTTCATCGGTTGCTTCCCCGTGCGGCGGCGCTGCGAGTCGCGGTCGCCCTTGGGGAAACTTGGCCGACAGTCCTTAATTTCGGATTAACCCTAACGGAGCCTTGCCGAGCCGCGTAACGGGCGGGAACAAGGGCCAGTCGGGGCGATCAGCGCCCCGACGCCGCGTCGCGGGCGATGCTCTCGTGGTTGCGCAAAGCGAGCGGGCCGAGCCCGTGCTTGGCGGCGAGCAGCGCGAGATTGTCGGCGCGCAACGCCGAATGGCCGGCGCCGGAGGTCGCGCCGCGATGGGCGTGGATCTTCACCTGCTGCGGCCCGAGATCGTGAAAGGCGACGCCGGCCGTATGCAGGCGCAGGTACCAGTCCCAGTCCCAATAGATCGGCAGCGTCTCGTCGAACGGTCCGAGGCGCGCGCTGAGGCCGCGCGAGAAGGCGAAGCCGGAAACGAGAATCTTGTTGTCGGAGCGGATCGACTCCGGGCTGGTCGACGCCGGGAAGGGAATGGTCTCGAGCGCGCTCATCTGGTCGTCGACGATCACGATTTCGCCCGAAGCGAGGGTCGCCGCCTGTTCGCCGCCGATCGCCGCATCGACCGCCGCAAGATAAGACGGCGAGCCCCAACGGTCGTCGTCGTCGAGGAAGGCGACGATCCCGCCCTGCGCCAGCGCGACGCCGAGGTTGCGCGCCCGCACCTGTCCGGCCTCGCGATTGTCGGCGCAGCGGACCGCACGCTCGGCGGCGAACCACTCGGCGAGAAACTCCGCCGCGCCGACGCCGTCGTCGACGACCAGGATCTCGTAGTCGTCGAAGTCCTGGCGCAGGACCGAGGCGACCGCCTCGGCGAGCATGGCGTGGCGGTTCCTGGTCGGTATGACGACCGAAATCGCAGGCGATCGCCTGGGCACGCGCGTTCTCCCCTTGCCGTCGGCGCGGCCGCCGGCGCCGAGGCCGACGATAGCGGCTTTGCCGCGGCTGTGAAGGGGCTTGCGGGGGTCAGCCGGCGCGCCAGTCGGCGGCGCCGAGCTCGCGATAGTAGGTTGCGACTCGGTCGTGCCACAGCCGGCGGGCCTGGAGGTGCTCGATCCCGGGGACGCGGCCGGGCAGGTCGAGCCCCTCGATCAGGCTCTCGATCTCGCGCCGCGCCGCGGTCTGCGAGTTGTTGAGGCCCGCGCCCGCCTCCTCGATCGGGTCGAGCGCGGTCAGTCCGATCGGGAACAGCTCACGGAAGATGACGCGGTCGTGCAGGCCGTCGACGACCCGGAACCGCAGCTCGCTCGCCAGCCGCGAGACGCTGAGCGCGACCTGGCGTGCGTTGTTGCTGGCGATCGTCGCCATGCGGTTGCGCACCATCACCCAGTCGATGACGCCGTTGTCGACCATCCGCCGCTTGCGCCGCGCCTCCATCACCAGATCGGCGTAGTGGGCGACCGCGCCGCGCTGCGCGCGATCGTGGTGGACGCGCGAGAAGACGTCGACGTCGATGAAGCTGTCGTTGAGTGGCGAGACGAGCGTGTCGGCGAGCGAATGGGCGAGCCGCATCAGATAGGAGTCGTGGGCTGGCGTGTCGATGACGACGAATTCGTACTCGTGCTCGACGGCGTCGATCGCCTCGGCGAACAGCGCGAACTCGCGCGCCTCGTTGGCGCGCACGTCGTTGGTTTCGGCGCGCTCCATCGCGCAATGGCGGGGCAGCTCGATCGGCCGCGAGGCGTGGCTCGACCACGAGCGGCGGTTCTCGAAGAAGCGGGTCAGCGTCTGCTGTCGCGTGTCGAGATCGATGCAGGCGACCTTATGGCCCGCCTTCAGCAACGCCACGGCGAGATGGATGGAGATCGTCGACTTGCCCGCGCCACCCTTCTCGTTGCCGACCACGATGACGTGCGCGCTGCGAAGATCTGGGGCGTCGTCGTCGAAGTCCATGGCGCCGAATCATCACGCTTCGGGATCGATCGACCATAGACGCTTTGCGCGGCGGCGCAATCGTCGCGCAGCCTTCGTCGCCGCCTCAGCGCGCCGGTTCGGCGTGTCCGACGATGCGGATCACTTCGGGGAATCGGTCGCGCAGCTCGCGCTCGAGCGCGTCGACGCGATCGTGGGTCGTCGAAACGGTCAGGTCGGAATTGGCGCGGCAATGGAAGATCACATAGTAGCCGCCGGGCCCGAGACGCACGCGCACGTCGTGGATTTCGCTCAAGTCGCCGTCCTGCGCCGCGCGCTCGGCCAGCGCCGCTGCGATCCGCTCGGCCAGGGCCGCGTCGGCCGGTTCGCCGCCGAGCTCGCGGATTTCCATCGGCTCGATATGAGTCTCGACCTCGATGTCGTCGCCCAGCTCGGCCTCGATCTCGGCTTCGAGACGGCTGGCGATGTCATGAGCGGCGGCGAGCCGCATGGCGCCGTCGACCTCGAGATCGAACGTGACGCTCTTGCGCTTGGAGACGTTCTGGACGCCGAGATGGTGGACGAACAGGCGCCGCCGGCCTGCGATGAGCAGGATCTGCTCGCGCAAAGTCTCGTCGTCGAGCGCGATCGGGTTGGCGATGATCGTCACCGCGACCTGCGGCAGCTTGGCGTCGATCGCCTCGACGACGTCGGCCTTGATCGCCGTGACGCGTTCGAGCGGCAGGGTGCGCGAGACGAACAGGCCGAGTTCGCCGACCACCTTGGCGCCGCTGCGCCGCAGACGGATGAAGTCGGTTCCGGCGACGCCCGGCACCTTCTCGACCGTCAGTCGCAGCGACTCCGCCAGACCCTTCGGCGCCGCGTCGACCAGCGCGTCGACGGTGCGGCGGCCGAGGCGGAAGCCGGCGACGCCGATGAACAGCGCAACGCCGATCGCGGCCAGCGCGTCGGCGTGCGGCAGGCCGGCGCGGGTCGCCGCGAGACCGACCAGCACCAGCACCGAACCGAAGAGGTCGCTGGAGAAATGCAGCGCGTCGGCGGCGAGCGCGTCGCTGCCGGTGCGCGTGGCGACCGCGACCAGCGTGCGCCAGCGTACGAGATCGATCGCGATCGAGGCGATGATCGCGCCGAACGCGTAGACGTTGGCGTCGACCGTCATCGGTTCGGCCCCGATCCGCCGAACGGCGACGGCGACGACCGCCGCGGAGAGCACGAACAGGAAGCCGGTCTGGAACAGCGCCGCCACCGCCTCGAATTTGGCGTGGCCGAACGGATGATCTTCGTCGGCCGGCTTGTCCGCCGCGCGCACGGCGTAATAGGTGAGGCCGCTGGCGGCGACGTCGAGGCCGTTGTGCGCCGCCTCGGAGAGCAGCGCGAGCGACCCCGCCATCAGCCCGGCGGCGAATTTCACCAGCGTCATCAAGACGCTCGCCCCGACAGAGGCGAGCGCCGTGCGGCGCTTCAGCCGCGCGTTCGCGTCAATTTGCCCTGCGACCGTCATGGCGGTGGTGTATGGTTTCCCCTCGCGCCGGCGGTGGTTCGCGCGCGTCGCCCTTATGGCGCGTCCGTAAGAGCGAGGCAAACCCGGAAGGAACAGACCATGGAATATCTCCACACCATGATCCGCGTCACCGATCTCGACGCCTCGCTTGCCTTTTTCGTCGGCGCGATGGGCCTCGTCGAGCTGCGGAGGGTGCGCAACGAGAAGGGGCGCTTCACCCTCGTCTTCCTCGCCGCGCCGGGCGACGTCGAGCGGGCGGGGAAGGACCAGTCGCCGCTGGTCGAGCTGACCCACAACTGGGACCCGGAAGTCTACGCCGGCGGACGCAATTTCGGCCATCTCGCCTATCGGGTCGACGACATCTACGCCTTCTGCGAGCGGTTGATGAAGGCGGGCGTGACGATCAACCGTCCGCCGCGCGACGGCCACATGGCGTTCATCCGTACGCCCGACGCGATCTCGATCGAGCTGTTGCAGAAGGGCCAGGCGCTGGCCCCGGCCGAGCCGTGGGCGTCGATGCCGAACACCGGCGTCTGGTGAGCGGAGCCATCAGAGGATCGCCGCATTGACCATATTGCGGAACACCTGGCGGAAATGAAGATAATGGTCGGGCGCGTGGGTCATCACGATCGCGAACAGCGCGTCGCGCGGCGAGACCCAGAACGCCGCGCCGGAAACGCCGCCCCAGGCGAACTCGCCAGTCGAGCCGGTGGTCGGCGCGACGCCCGCCTCGACGCGCACCGAGAAGCCGAGTCCGTAGCCGTAGCCGGGCGCGAGATAGGGACTGCGCCGGTCGATGTCGGGGCCGAGATGGTCGCTCGCCATATAGGCGAGGGTGCGCGGCCCCAGCACGCGCACGCCGTCGAGCGCGCCGCCGCCGGCGACCATGGCGAGAAAGCGCGCGTAGTCGCCGATCGTCGAGACCAGCCCGCTGCCGCCCATCTCGAACGGCGGCGGCGCGCTGGCGTCGACGAGATCGATCCGCGACGCCGTCAGCGCGTCGTAGGAGAACGGCTCGGCGAGCCGGGCGCGCTTGGCGGGCGGCGTATGGAAGGCGGTGTCGACCATGCCGAGCGGGGCGAAGATCCGCTCGGCGAGGAATTCGCCCAGACGCCTGCCGGAGACGACCTCGAGCGCACGGCCGAGCACGTCGGTCGACAGCCCGTATTCCCACACCTCGCCCGGCTGGCGCAGCAGCGGCAGCGCGGCGAGCCGCTCGATCTGCTCGGCCGACGGCCGCGACGCGTCGAGGATGTCGGCTTCGGCGACCAGCCGATGCACCGGCGAGCCGCCGGCGAAGCCGTAGGTGAGCCCCGAGGTGTGACGCATCAGATCGTGAATCGTGATCGGCCGCTTGGCGGGGACGAGGCGCAGCGTGTCGCCGCGTTCGACCCCGACCTTGGTCTCGGCGAAGGCGGGGAGATATTTGGCGATCGGGTCGGAGAGCAGCAGCCGCCCTTCTTCGACCAGGGTCATCGCGGCGACGCAGACGATCGGCTTGGTCATCGAGTAGATGCGGAAGATCGCGTCTTCCGTCATCGCCGGGCCGCCGGGCTTCAGCCGCCCATAGCGCTCGGCGTGGACGATCCGGCCGTGACGGGCGACGAGGGTCGACAGGCCGCAAGCCCGGCCGACTGCGACTTCGCGCGCCATCGCCTCGTCGAGGCGGCGCAGCGCAGGGCGCGACAGGTCGACCTCCTCGGGATCGGCGGTCGGCAGGCCGTGGCGTTGGCTCGGCGGCGCAGTCATCGCAACATCCTCGTCGCCGGATCGGTCGGCGCGACGAGGATGGTCCGCTGGCGCGTCGCGGGCAAGTCGCCCTCGGGGCGCCATGACGGGACGGGAGGCCGGCGTTGAGCGACGGAGAGGACCTCTTCGCGCCCCTCGGGCCGCCGCCGCCGCTGCCCGAGCGACTGAGGCCGCAGACCCTCGACGAAGTCGCGGGCCAGGAGCACCTGACCGGACCGGAAGGCGCGCTGACGCGCATGCTCGCCGCGCCGGGCCTCGGCTCGATGATCTTCTGGGGCCCGCCGGGCTCGGGCAAGACGACGGTGGCGCGGCTGATCGGCAAGCAGGCGAGCGCGGAATTCGTCCAGGTCTCGGCGATCCACTCCGGCGTCGCGGAACTCAAGAAGATCTTCGAGACGGCGCGCGCGCGCCGCGCCGACGGTCGCGCGACGCTGCTGTTCGTCAACGAGATCCATCGCTTCAACCGCGCCCAGCAGGATTCGTTCCTGCCCGTGATGGAGGACGGCTCGATCACGCTGATCGGCGCGACGACCGAGAACCCGTCGTTCGAGCTCAACGCCGCGCTGCTGTCGCGTGCGCGGGTGCTGGTGTTCAAGCCGCTCGACGCGGCGGCGATCGCGCGGCTGATCGCGCGCGCCGAGGACGTTGTCGGCAAGCCGCTGCCGCTCGACGCGCAGGCGCGCGCTGCGCTCATCCAGATGGCCGACGGCGACGGCCGCGCCGCGCTGACGCTGGCCGAAGAGGTGTGGCGCGCCGCGCGCGAGGGCGAGACGTTCGATCCGGCCGGCCTGGTCGCGGTGGTGCAGCGGCGCGCGCCGATCTACGACAAGGCGCAGGAGGGCCACTACAACCTCATCTCGGCGCTGCACAAGAGCGTGCGCGGTTCCGACCCTGACGCCGCGCTCTATTATCTCGCGCGCATGCTCGACGCCGGCGAGAACCCGTTGTTTCTCGCCCGCCGCATCGTGCGGATGGCGAGCGAGGACGTCGGCCTCGCCGATCCGCAGGCCCTCGTCGTCGCCAACGCCGCCAAGGACGCCTACGATTTTCTCGGCAGCCCGGAGGGCGAGCTGGCGATCGCTCAAGCCGTCGTCTATGTCGCCACCGCGCCGAAATCGAATGCGCTCTATACGGCGTTCACGGCGGCGACCGCGCTCGCCAAATCGACCGGCTCGCCGCCGCCGCCCAAGGTCATTCTCAACGCGCCGACCAAGCTGATGCGCGAGGAAGGTTACGGCGACGGCTACCGTTACGATCACGATCAGCCCGACGCCTTCTCCGGCCAGGACTACTGGCCCGAAGCGATCGGCCGCCGCGCCCTCTACGAGCCGGTCGAACGCGGCTTCGAACGCGAGATCCGCAAGCGGCTGGAGTGGTGGGAGAAGCTCAGGCGGGAGCGGCGGGGCGAGTAGGGGGCGCGTCAAGTTTGGCGTCAAGTTTCGCCGGGCGGGATGTCAGGAAATGTCAAGTTTTGTCAAGGGTTATCAAGGCCATATGCGACAAGTTATTCAATGATATCAATGGAACGCACCGAAGAAACTTGACATTTGACGCCGTGGGCGGCCGCGTCAAGGAAGGGGGCGGAGGAGCGAGGGCGGGCCGAAGTTGCTCATTCCATAACCCTAGCACGATTTCTGATTTTTAGAAAGTCAATCCGCCGTCGCGATGCTGAAAAACGGGTGACACAAGCGACCAACTTGGCATAGGCTGTGGCATATGCTAACAGAGGCGGCATGACGGAAGCGCGGCATGTCAGGCTTTTCAAGAACGGCAGGAACCAGGCCGTGCGAATTCCGCGCGAATTCGAACTGCCGGGCGCCGACGCGATCATGCGGCGCGAAGGCGACAGGCTGATTATCGAGCCTGCGGCGCCGCGCTCGCTGTTGAGCGTCTTGGCCGGGCTGGAGCGCATCGAGGAGAGCTTTCCGGCGATCGACGACGCGCCGCCCAATCCCGTTGATTTCTGATGGCGTATCTTCTCGACACGAACGTCGTCTCCGATCTTGTCCGCAATCCGCAAGGGGCGGTAGTCGAGCACGTCCGCCGCGTTGGGGAAGCGAACGTCTGCACGAGCGTCATCGCCGCGGCGGAGTTGCGCTTCGGCGCTGAGAAGAAAGGTTCGCTCCGGCTGTCTCGTCAACTCGAGGCGGTGCTCGGCGCGCTCGAAATCCTGCCGTTCGAAGTCCCCGCCGACGCCGTGTACGGGGAAATTCGCGCCCGGCTCGAAAGGGCGGGCCGACCGATCGGCGGCAATGACCTGTTGATCGCCGCC
>Ga0182030_10001854_pt1 | contig 44272 bp, 39 predicted proteins | sample 812S3MmetaG_FD_121299 | JGI IMG/M metagenome (GOLD analysis project Ga0182030, IMG submission 121299) | Permafrost microbial communities from Stordalen Mire, Sweden - 812S3M metaG (Illumina Assembly) | ecosystem: Environmental > Terrestrial > Soil > Wetlands > Permafrost | place: Sweden... | reverse complement strand
TCTCCGATACGTCAAAGGGCTGGTGTGCCATCACGGCACGCCAGCCCTACTTTGCATTCTGATCAACGACGCGGCAACCTAATCTGATCCTGTTTGCCTGGGGCTGATCCTTATCCAGGCTGCCACAGGCTTTCAACCGGTGCTCCTATTCCAGCCATTCTGTCCGATTCCCCAAGTCCCACCCGCGGGCGCAGTGACTCGCCTAAGTACCCACCACTCGGCAACCACACGCAACTCCGCGCTGCCGCGCGCTCTCATCTTCCACTTCCTCCATATTGTGATTCACGAGATGCTCCAGGCTGCGACCATTTCCCCGTCGCAAGCCCCGCAGGGGCGAAAGATGTTAGCCCAGAGCGCAAGCCCTGGGTACCGCGCAAGAACCACAGAGCCCCGGAACGGGGCGGAAGAGTCACAGCCGCATCTTTCGCCCCTGACGGGGCTGGCAAATGCGAGCCGGGGCCCACGGCTTGCGCCGTGGGCTCTGTTCTTTCGCCCCTTTGCGGCGAGCCGCTATGCGTGGCTGCGCCCTAGCGGCGTCGATATCCGCTGCTAGGGCTTGAACGCGTGATTTGGCGCTTCAGCCAGTGGGCAGCGCTCCTTGCGGTCGCAGCTCTGCCAGGGATTTCCTCTTTCGACGGACCGTTCGGTTTGGCCAAAGACGCGCGGGCGGAACCGCCCACGCCACCTACAGCAATCGGAAGTTCACTTCGATATCCGCCACCATCACCACCGGCTTGCCGTTCACGGTGGCTGGTTTGAAACGCCAGTGCCGCACCGCTTCGACGGCGCGCTCGTCCAATCCCAAGCCCAAACGTTGCCGCACCGAAATATTCTGTGCCTGGCCGCTGGTATTGATCTCAATCCGCAACACCACCATCCCTTGCAGTTTTGCCTTGCGCGCGTCCTCTGAATATTCCGGCTCGCTCTTGAACAGCAACACCGGCGAAGTGATCGCGCCGTGGCCTGAGCCGCTGTAGATGGTGACTCCACCGTCACCGTCTCCTGGTCCCAGGCCAGGTCCATGGCCAGGTCCGATTCCCTTTCCATCGCCCGGACCAATCCCCAATCCCTTGCCGGGCCCGCCCGAAAGCGGCCCGTTGACGCCGTTCGGATCGCCCCAGTTCGCGTAGTTGAGCGACGGTAGTTTGATACTGGGATCGCCCACCAGTGTCGGTTCCATCGGCAGAACCGGGTCCAGATTTTCGATCTTCACCATGGGCTGCACAAACTGGTGTGTGCTGAATCGAGGCACGGCGCCGATGCTCGCCGGCAAGGGGTCGCGCATGCCGCCGCCACCGCCGCCAGTCAACTTGTGTTCGCTGGATGCGTGGTAGTCGCACAAGTCCGAAGGCTCCAGCAGCACTTCGTGAATTTTCTGAATGATGGGTGTGCTGACGCCAGTCACCGCCAGGACGGCGACGATGGCGGCAGCGTGGATCAGCCCTGAAAGCAGCGCGGACCGCTGGGGCGAACTTAGCATATTGAGTCACCTGCCTGAGCGGGCCCATGCAGTTCTTGAGCCAATCCCTAAGTGGTTGACTGACTCCTGTTACTCGCTCTGACTCAGTGATCCTTGGAGCCGACACTGTGCGCCCTGGGACTCAGCAAGCTTTACGATCCAAGAGCCTCTTCTCTGGACGCGGCGATTGTCGCAAGCCCCGCAGGGGCGCCAGATCATAGCCCAGGGCGCAAGCCCTGGGAACCTCGTGGAAGTCACCTGGCCCCGGAACGGGGCGGAAGAATCACGAGACGGGCATCTTTCGCCCCGTTCCGGGGCTGGCAAATTCTTGACCCGGACCCACGACTTGCGTCGTGGGCTATGATCTTTCGCCCTTCGGGCTATCCTTGTGCGGCCTACCGTTCTTGCGAAGCCTCTCTCACCAAAACATTTTGGAACTTACGTGTCGCCGGCCGCCGGCTTCCACAATTCAATCGGGTTTCCTTCCGAATCGTGCAGTCGGACGAACCGGCCATTGGGATACACCTGCCCCTCCACGGAGATTCCGTTGGCGCGCAATTGCACCACCATGGCGTCGAGATTGCTGCCCGAAAATGTACCATCCAGACCCGTTCGGCCTCGCCGAAATACGTTGTGTCGTTGGGGAACGGAGCAAAAGGCATCGGTCCTGCGTCCTGCTGCCAGGGCGGTTCGCCATAATCCTTCGGCAACAGGGCAATCCGCTGGTTGTCCCGGTACCACCCGTTCTCACGAATTTTTCACTCATTCCCGTAGGTTTCCCGCGGAATGAGTCGAAACATTCCATTCCGCCTGCTACCCTCAAACCGGGATGGGACCAACGCTCTACCTATTTTGATGTCCACCAGGACCGGTCAGGGCAAGCTAAAGCATGCCGCACCTGGGCCATCAAACCTTTCCTCAACCCATTGAAAACGCATCTGTTCATGTACAAATTGGCTTCGTTTGGCGAAGTCAAAACTGAAGCAACCAAAGCGATCCATCCGGCACGTCAATACTTGCGTTCCCCCCAGTTGGGGGGGTGTGGACAATTCCCACAAAAGAGTCAAAATTGTCTGAATATACCTCAACCCTTTCGAGCTATACTGTGATTTACAGGGTGGCCATATGAAGAAATACGGCAAGTTCGCAGCACTCATCGTCGTAGTAGTAGGCACTTTGGTTTGGCTTGCCGTCACGGGCGGCAAGGATTCCCAGACCTACTATAAGACCGTGGCCGAAGTTTGCCAGGGCCGGGACCAGGTGATGGGTAAGCGCATCCGGGTGGGCGGCGACGTGGAAGACGGGTCCATTCAGCGCGTCGGCAACACCACTCAGTTCGTTCTGGTGTTCGATAACCAGAAGCTCAAGGTGATTTATACCGGCACCGAACCGCTGCCCGACACCTTCAAGCCGGGCGCCGAAGCGCTTGCCGATGGCAAACTCTATGGCGACCAGGTGTTCCGCGCGTCGAAAGTCCAGGCCAAATGCGCGTCGAAGTATGAGTCCAAGCCGAGCATGACTCCCGGCCAGGCCGCTCCCAATATCAACACCGGTAAGAGCTAGAACAGTTAGAGGGGAACTATGGAAAATCTGGGTTCGCTGGCCATCCTGCTGGCCTTCTGCGTGGCCTTGTACGCCACGTTTGCGTGCGTGGTTGGCCGCCTCAAGAGAAAACCGTTCTTAGTGGTTAGCGGCCAGCGCGCGGTCTACGCCATCTGGCTGCTGATGACGCTGGCGTCCGGCATCCTGGTCTATTCCCTGCTGGTCAGCGACTTCCGCTTCTCCTACGTTGCGGAGCATTCCAACCGCACCATGCCTTTTCTGTATAAGTTTGCGGCATGGTGGGGCGGCCAGGAAGGGTCGCTGCTGTTCTGGACTTTCCTGCTCTCTACGTATGCCGCCATCGTGGTCCAACGGCAGCAGCGCAAGCCGAACAAAGTTCTGGGAGTGCTGCTGGCAGTGGGATTGACGGCGCCGCTCAGCTCCATCCTTTATGGGTTGCTTTCGCTCCCGGGGCTGCAGGACACAATCGGAAGTTTTCTTACCGGTCTCACCGGAGCTGCCTCGGCCGGCTTACTGGAACGGGTTACCTTGGGCATCGCCGGCGTGGTCACCGCCGGCGTATTCGCAGTCGCCTTAGGCGTGGTGGGTGTCCTGCACCCGTCGCAGGACCGCAGTGAGCTTCCCGACATGATGCCGTGGGTGGTCGCCATCCTCACCACCATTCAGGCATTCTTCCTGGTGCTGAACAACTTCATCGCGAATCCTTTCCGCATGCTGGCGGTGGATAAACTCATCACCTCCGTCCCGGATGGCAACGGCCTCAGCCCGCTTCTGCAATATCCCGCCATGGCCATCCACCCGCCGATGCTGTATCTCGGCTACGTTGGATTCTCGGTGCCGTTCGCCTTCGCCATCGGCTCACTCATCACCAGGCAACCCGGCGATGCCTGGATCTTCACCACGCGCCGCTGGACACTGGTGACCTGGCTCTTCCAATCCACGGGCGTCATGCTGGGCGCGGCCTGGGCTTATCACGTACTCGGTTGGGGCGGCTACTGGGGCTGGGATCCGGTTGAGAATGCTTCCCTGCTGCCCTGGCTGGCCGGCACTGCTTTTCTTCATTCCGTGATGATGCAGGAAAAGAAAGGCATGATGAAGATCTGGAACATTGTTCTCATCTCCACCACCTTCTTCCTGTGCATCCTCGGCACTTTCCTCACCCGTTCCGGAGTGGTGCAATCGGTGCACGCCTTCGCCCGGTCCGAAATCGGAAAGTATTTCGTCACGTTCATGGCCGTGGGCATCGCGGCCACGGTGTATCTGATTCTGGAACGCCTGGAATATCTGAAGAGTGAATCCCAACTGGAAAGCGTGATTTCGCGCGAGTCCAGCTTCCTGTTCAATAACCTCATCCTGCTGGCAAGCTGTTTCGCGGTTTTGTGGGGCACGCTGTTCCCGGTGATCTCCGAAGCGGTCAGCGGCGACAAGATTTCGCTGGACCCGGATTGGTACAACCGCCTGATGGTGCCGATCGGCCTGTTCCTGCTGCTGCTGACCGGTGTGGGGCCGCTCTTTGCGTGGCGGAAAACTTCCGCCGACAGTCTGCGCCGCAACTTCCAGTGGCCGGGCATCGCCAGCTTCGTGCTGGTTGTGGGCCTCTTCGCCGCCGGTATGCGCCACCCCTACGCGCTGATCTCGTTCGGCTTCTGCCTGTTCGTGGCCCTCACCGTGATCATGGAATTTTACAAAGGGGCGGCTTCGATCGCCGCCAAGAATTCCATGAATCTGATTCGCGCCACGGTGGAATTGACGCATCGCAACACACGCCGCTACGGCGGCTACCTGGTCCACATGGGGATTGTCCTGATGTTCGTCGGCTTCACCGGCCACGCCTTCAACAAGGCCGAAACCAAGGAATTGAACGTGGGCGATTCCATGCAGGTGGGTGCTTACACGTTGAAGATGGTGGACCTGAAGCAGGGCGACAACCCGGTCTACCAGTTTCACCGCGCCACCATGGACATTACGAAAAACGGCGAGAGCCTCGGCCAGTTAGAACCGGAAAAGCGCTTTTATATGGCCAGCCGCCAGGGCACTTCCGAAGTGGGCGTGCGGCCGCGCCTGAATGAGGATCTCTACCTGAATTTCGGCGGCATGTCGGACGACAACCAGCGCGCCATCATTCAGGCTTATGTTTTCCCGCTGGTATCGTGGATCTGGATCGGCGGGCTGGTGCTGATTGGGGGCACCTTCGTTTGCCTGGTCCCCAGCAAAGTCAAAATGCAGTACGCCCGCACCGAAGTGGTGGGTATGGTTACCTCTCATGCGACCCTTCAAAAATAGCTTTCTGCTTGTCCTCATCGCGGTGGCGGCACTGGCCCAGACGGCCTCTGAAAAACCATCGCTGGATGTTCGCCGGGTAGGCATGCGGCTGCAATGCCAGTGCGGCTGCAAGGATTCCGTTGCCAGTTGCAGCATGCTGGAGTGCGGCCACTCGAAACCGGCCAAGGAAAAAATCGCCCGCATGCAGGCTCTGGGCATGACGGACCAGCAGATCATCGACGACTTCATCCGCGAAGACGGGCCCGGCATTTACCTGGCGCCACCGAGCGCCTATGGCTGGATTGTGCCCTACGCTTCGGCCGGCCTTGGCCTGGTGGCGGTCTGGCTGTTCCTCAAGAAAGCCTACAAGCCCCGGCCTGCCGCCGCACTGGCGCCTATCGACCTGGACGACCCGGAGCTCGCCAAGTATAAGGACCAGATCGAAAAGGAACTCTCGAACCTCGAATGATTATCGCCATCACATGCACTGTTGCGATCGTCGTTATCGTTTTCGTCCTGGGTGTCAGACCCAAGGACATTCCACCACCGGAGCCGGTCTCGCCGTTCGCGCACCTGGATGAGCGGAAGGCGTCGATCTACGAGAACTTGCGGGATCTGCAGTTCGAATATCGTCTGGGCAAGCTTTCCGACGACGATTATCAGGCAACCAAGAAAGATCTCCAGAAGGAATTGGCCAAAGTGCTGGGGGAAGTGGACCGCATCAAGAGCGGATTGCCGGCGGTGACCGCTGCGGCCGCTGCCGCGCCCGTTGCGCCCGCCGCGCCGCCCTCACAGCCTGACGGACTTACCTGTCCCCACTGCAACGCCAAATTTGAGAAGCCCCTTAAATTCTGTGGTGAATGCGGCAAGCCCATGCAGGTGGCGCTATGAGGAATACTTACCGGAAATTGCGGAGCGCGGGCGGAACCGCCCACGCCACCACTGCCGCGGCCGCAGCGCTGCTTTTCTGCTTTTCGCTGCCTGCTTTCTCCGCCATCACCGGCACCGTCATCAACCGCACCACGGGCCAGCCCCAGGCCGGCGCCACGGTGGGCTTCAACCGCCTCGGCCAGAATGGCATTGAGCTGGTGGACCAGGCCAAGTCCGACGCGCAAGGCAAGTTCTCCATCAATCAAACCCCGCAAGGCCCCTGCGTCCTGCGCACGGCTTTCGACGGCATCACGTACAACCACATGCTGCCGCCCGGATCGCCCTCCACCGATCTCACCATCGACGTCTTCAACGTCTCCAAGCAGCCCGGCGCAGCCAGGATTTCCAAGGACATGCTGATCTTCGAACCCTCCGGCGGCCAGATGATGGTCCACGAGACGTTCCTCTTCGCGAACGACAGTAAGACCGCCTGGTACGATGCCGACAACGGCACGCTGCACTTCTTCATGCCGGCCGCGGCAGGCGGAAAAGCCACCGTTCAGGGCACCGCGCCGGAAGGAATGCCGATCCCCGCAGCCGTAGCGCCCACCGCAACACCGAACGTCTTCAAAGTGGATTTCCCGGTGAAGCCCGGCGAGACCACTTTCGAGGTGAGCTTCACGGTCCCCTATACCGACGGCGCGGATTACGAAGGCAAAGTAGTTACCAAGGACGAGAACACTTACCTCATCGCGCCCAACGGCGTGACGCTCGAAGCCGAGGGACTCAACGACCTCGGCGTGGAACCCAAATCCCAGGCCCATATTTACGGACTCGCCGCCAGCACTTACAAAATTAAACTGTCGGGCGGCGTAGCAGCGGCGCCCGCCGACGCCGACGCAGCCGATCCAGAGGCTGAGAACGGCCCGCAGATCGAACAGATCATGCCGCGCCTGTATAGCCAGACGGTGCCCATCATTCTGCTGGCCCTGGGCGTTCTGGCCGTGGGATTCGCCATGCTGTATCGCGCCAGAACCGCCGCCGGGCAGGAGACCAATGAGCGCGGTCGCGGTTGAGGACGTCTGGAAGTTTTACGGCGATTACCCGGCCTTGCGCGACGTTCGCCTGGAAGCCGCGCCCGGTTCCTGCCTCGCGTTGATCGGGCGGAACGGCGCCGGCAAAACCACTCTGCTCCGCATCATCGCGGGCTTCTCCAAAGCGCAGCGCGGCAAAATCAAGATCCACGGCGCCGATCCGCGCGAAACCGAAACGCGCCGCCAGTTGGGCTTCCTCGGCCACGGCATCGCGGTATACGACGAGCTGTCCGCCCTGGAAAACCTGACGCTCTACGGCAAGCTCTATAACCTGAAGGATCCGCATCAATCCGCCCTCGAATGGCTGGAGCGCACGGGCCTGGAGCGCGTTCGCAACGGCCTGGTGCGGGAGTTTTCGCGCGGCATGCGCCAGCGTCTGGCGGTAGCCCGCGCGTTCCTGCACGAACCCAGCGTGCTGTTGCTCGACGAACCTTTCACGGCGCTCGATGACCGCGCCATTGCGGTGTTGCAGCGCCTGCTGCGGGAAGCCCTGGCCGCCGGCAAGACCATCGTGATGTCCACCCACCAGTTGCGGGAAGCCCTGGAACTGGCTACGCACGTCGCGCTGCTCAGCCGCGGCCAACTGGCGTACCACGGCGCGTGCACGCCGGAAATGGTGGCCGACCCCGGCTATATCTACGCGCGGTACGGAGAGGCTTGATGGGGTTCCTGCGCCAGGTCTGGGTGGTCACCATGAAGGATCTGCGGGCGGAAATCCGCACCAAGGAAGCCATCAATGCTTCCCTGGCCTTCTCGATCGTGATCCTCCTGCTGTTCAGTTTCGCCTTCGATCCCACCGACGAAACCATGCGCGGACTTTCCGGCGGCCTGCTGTGGATTGTCTTCGCCTTCGCCGGCACCCTGATGTTGAACCGCAGCTTTGCCCGCGAGTTGCCCAACGATTGCCTGGATGCCCTGGTGGCAGCGCCCATTCCCACGTCCGCCCTGTTCCTGGGCAAATGCCTGGCCAACTACGTGTTGGTGCTGGCCGTGGAACTGGTTTCGCTGCCGGTGTTCGGTATCTTCTACAACGTGCATTGGGCCCGCCAGATTCCGGAACTGCTCCTGGTGCTGATGCTGGGCTCCTGGGCGCTGACGGTCATCGGGACCATCTTCAGCGCGCTCACGGTCAACATCAAACTACGCGAAGTAATGCTGCCGATGCTCACCTATCCCATTCTGATTCCCGCGCTGATGTCGGCCATGCAATTGACCACCGCGCTGGTTGGCGGCACTCCCATCAATTCCGACACCATCGATTCGCTGAAGATGCTGGTGGGTTTCGACGTCATCTTCACGGCCGTCTCACTGGTGCTGGTAGAGACCGTGCTGGTGGGCTGATGAGCGGCGCGCTGTTCTCCTTCTTCGGCTCCGGCGCCCCTATAGCCATGGCCGCCGCCGTGGTGGCGCTGGTGGCCAGCGTGGTCTTCCTGCGCACACGCAACTTCCTGTATGATGCGCTGGCGCTGGCCGCCACGCAGGCAGGCTTCGTGCTACTAGCGGCCGCACTGGCCGCCGCCGTGATTTGGACCCACGCGACCGCGCGCTCATGGTGGCAATGGGATACGCGCCTGACCACGGCTTTGCTCTGCGGCCTGGTCTACGCCGCGTACCTGATGCTGCGCCGCGCCATCGAAGAGCCAACCGAACGCGCCACATCGGCCGCGGTGGTCTCCATCTTTGCGTTCCTGGATGCGCCGCTCGCGGCCATTGCCATCGCCTGGTGGCGTGCGCGCCGCGCGTTGCCGCCGGAAGGCGCCGCGCCACCGGGCTGGAGCGCAACCGCCGGTGTACCGGCGTTCGCCATGTTGCTTGCCGCCGTCGCGATGACGGTAATCCTGCTCCGCCGCGAAGAACGCCGCCGCGCTCTGGACGCCGAGCGACGCGCCGCACTGACGCTCTAAGCGATGCGGGACAGGCCCGCTGGCCTGTCAACGCGGTCGAAGCCCGCACTCTGCTTCAGCTCCATCACCAGCGCTGTGACGACGAAGCAAACCACCGGTAGCTGGCCGGCCCACGGGCTTTGCGAAGAGAGCAAGATGGACGTGGCGGGCGTCAGCAGCAGCAGCGCCCAGCACTTCAGCCAGCCCGGCACCGAAGTCCGCTGCACGGTGAAGACCAGCAGGGGCAGCAGCAGCGCGCCATCGTTGGCATAGCCGTGCCGGCCCATCAAGAGGCCGGCTGCCACCGCCGCTGCGCCGGCCAATCCCACGTTCGATACGCGGCGGCAGACCATCCACAATAACGCGGCCATCGCCAGGAAAAGCGCGATCTCAGCCGGAACCGGCCACGGAGTCCAATAGGCGATGCCGTGTAGGTTGGGCATGCGGAAGGCTGCCGGCGAGAGGATCCGGAACACCGCCCAATACTGGGACGGCCACCGCCATCCTTCAAGCGCGAAGCAAGCCGCCACCAGGACCGCACCGGTTGCGCAGGCGGAAGCTAGCGCACTCCAGCGCTTCTGCGCGATGAGCAGAATAGGAATTCCGGCCGCCAGGTGATACTTGCAAAGGCAGAGCGCGAAAACCGCACCCGCCAGCCGCGGCGAACCACGTTCGAGCAGCCACAATCCGGCGGCCACCCAGAGCAGCCAGAACGGTGTATCCTGCCCGTAGATTAGCAGCAGCGCGGCCGGCATCGACCACACCAGTGCCGCCGCCATCAGCACGCGATTGACGCCCGGCCACGCAAGGGCGAACAGCGCCAGCGCCACCATGCTGGCCGCCAGCCACACCAACTGGGCCGTGCGGTAAGGCATCCAGCCCTCCAGCTTCACGCCATAAGCCACCACCGGCAGCCGCCCGGTCGGGACCGTCTGTCCGCGCTCGGCTTCGAGCTTGCTCAGCGCGTCCCAGTCGTAAAGGCGGCCCGTGCCGGCCAGTTTGCCGGCCGAATAAAACTGGTTGAAGTCCACGCCCCATCCGCCGGCGTTGTTGAGCGCCATGTAGATATTGAAGGCAAGGCCCAGCGCGCACACCAACCCGATCGACAACATGGCCCGCGCAGTCATCAGCCGCAAACAATAGCACGAACTGCGCGGGAATTGTATATACTAATTCGCTAGTATGAGACAGCGCGTCGCGATTGCCCTCAGCGCAATCATATTGACAGCCGCTTCAGCCCAGGCGCAACCCCGTCCCACTTTCGATGTCGCCTCGCTGAAGCCCAGCCCGCCGCCGGAAGGCGACAAGTTCAATATCAACCTGGGCACGGCGCGCCACGGCACAGTTACGCTTACGAACGCCAGCCTGGCGGATTGCCTGCGCTATGCCTTTTCCATTACCAACAACGACCAGATCACCGGTCCGGACTGGATCAAAGACAAGACGGTGCGCTTCGATATCGAGGCCAAGGCGCCCGCCAGTACGCCCGTGTCGGTCCTTCGGGAGATGCTGCAGACGCTCCTCAAGGAACGTTTCAAACTGGAATTCCACGCGGCGCAAAAGGACCTTTCTTATGCGGCGCTGGTGATCGGGAAAAACGGTCCGAAGTTTGCAGAAGTTCCGGAAGATACGGATGCTTCTCCCAAGAACACGTTCCTCATGGGAAAGATCATCTCTAATCGGATCCAGATGGCGACTTTTGTCACTCTGCTCTCACGCTTCCAGCGGGAGACAGTCGTGGACATGACGGGACTCAAGGGATGGTACACCATCGACCTGCAGTGGACGCCGGAACCGCCCGATACCGGGGGCCGCGCCGGCCAACCGCCGCCCATCGACGCCCTAGTCGGCCCGACGGTTTTTTCCGCCATCGAATCGCAGCTCGGCCTGAAGCTGGAACACCGCAAAGGTCCGCTCGATGTGATGGTGATCGACCACGCGGAACGAGTGCCGGTGGGAAACTAGAAGCGGAACGCGGTTGCAGTTAGCATGTCGCCGCTCAAACTAGAGAATCGCCACATGGTTGCGACGGCCATAAGCGATCAGCTTCGCATCACGGGTGACCAAGCGGGCGCTGTAGGCTCTCGCGGTTGCTACGATCATGCGGTCGGCGGGATCGCCGTGAAAGGGCTCAGGAAGTCGAGTGCTGTCGAGTGCGATTTCGGGCGTCAACGGAGCTACTGTCAGACCTGGCATTTCGAGGGCCTTCTTCACCCACTGATCGCACGTAGATGTCAGGCGGATTCGGCCTTTGGCTTCGAGCATTCCCAATTCCCAAACGGAAATCACGGAAAGGAGCAGATTCCCGCGGCCGGCGGCGCGCTCGATGGCTTTCAGGATGGGAGCCGTGAAGTGTTCCTTGGCTCCCATTTGCAGCCAGATCCAGTAGTGCGTGTCGAGCAGCAGGGGCGATCCGGCCGCACTACTCATCCGCGCTCCATTTCTCGTCAACGGGCGCGATGATGTCGCCCAGGATTTCTACTGAGCCTTTCATGCGGCCAAGCAGCGCGGGGGCTTCCGGATCGGCGGGAAGCAGGCGTGCCACCGGGCGTCCCCGTTTGGTAATGACAATCTCCTTGCGGGATTGCTGGACTTCATCGAGAAGATGAAGGCAGCGGGCCTTGAACTCGCCGGCTGGGATTTGGGCTTTCATACTATGGTCATATTACCATGGTCATCCGACAAACCGGGCGCGAATTGCAGATACATCGTCCGCCGGTTGAGTCTATCTTACTTCTTGACGGAGAATCGATAGACGGTGGTGGACTTGTAGGTCTGTCCGGGCTTCAACTCGGTGGAAGGGAAGGCCGGGTGGTTGGGGGAATCGGGATAATGCTGAGTCTCCAGACAGTAGGCGAAGCGCGCCGGATAGAACTTGCCGCCTTTGCCGGTGAGGGTGCCATCGAGAAAATTGCCGGTATAGAATTGAACGCCGGGTTCGGTGGTGAGCACCTCCATGACGCGGCCGGTGGTGGGCTCTTCAACGCGCGCTGCCAGTGAGAGTCCGGCGCCTGTGCGGTCGATGACCCAATTGTGGTCATAGCCGTGTCCCAGTTTGAGCTGCTCATCGTCCTGGGCGATGCGGGCGCCAATGGCGGTGGGCTTCGTGAAATCGAAGGGCGTGCCTGCGACTGGCTTCAGCTCGCCGGTGGGAATGAGGCCGGAATCGACCGGTGTAAATCGCGAAGCACTCAGCATCATCAAGTGGCCGAGGATGTCGCCGTTGCCCGCTCCCTTGAGGTTGTAATACGCGTGGTTGGTGAGGTTGAGAACCGTGTCCTTATCGGTGGCGGCGGTGTAGTTGATCTTGACTTCGTTGGCTTCGGTGAGGTGATAGTCCACCGTGACGCGGAGGTTGCCGGGATAGCCCTGGTCGCCATCTTTGCTGAGGATGGTGAGCTGAAGACCGCCGTCGGAAAGCACTTTGGGAGTCCAGACAAACTTGTCGAAGCCGCGAGAGCCGCCATGAAGGGAGTTCACGCCGTCGTTAGCGGGAACCGTATAGAGCTTGCCGTCGAGAGTGAATTTGGCGTGGCCGATGCGATTGCCGTAGCGGCCGATGAGGGCGCCGAAGTACGGCTGCTTGGGATTCAGGTAGCCGGCGAGGGAATCGAAGCCGAGGACGATATCGGCCATGGCGCCCGCGCGGTCGGGTGTTTTCAAGGAAACAATCGCGCCGCCATAGGTGGAGATCTTCAATTCCAGTCCGGCGGAATTGGTGAGGGTGAAGATCTGAACGGCCTCACCTTCCGGGGTCTTGCCGAAATCGGCTTTCGAGATCCTGGTGGCGGCGTGGACGGACAGGGCGCCGATGGCGAACAGGGCAACAGCGGATGATAGCGCTACCATACAGGAAACACCTCCCGGAGAATGCCATTGTATAACGAAGCGATCATCCGTGAATTCGTTGCAAGCGCTATCAGGCGGCTGGCACAGCACGAAGTAGATTGAATCCGCGTAGAATGGAGTTTGACCTCATGAATCTTGAACAGGTGGCCCGGCGCGCCAAGGTTTCCACCGCAACGGTTTCCCGGGTGCTCAATAATGCAAGCGTGGTCAAAGGTTCGACACGCGCGCGGGTGGTGAAAGCCATCGAGGAGCTGAAATACCATCCCAATCTGCATGCCCGCAGCCTGGCGGGAGGCAAGAGCCGCACGATTGGCGTGATTGTTTCCAACCTGGAGAACCCGTTTTTCTTCGACATCTACAAGGTGATTGAGAGCGACGCGCATGCGCGCGGCTATGAAGTGGTGATGGCGAATACCGACTACCGTCCCGAGCAGCTGGTGACGAGCGTGCGGCTGATGATCGGGCGGCGAGTGGCGGGGCTGGCGATGATTGTTTCGGAAATGGCGCCGGAACTCATGGAGGAACTGCGCGATTCGCGAGTGCCGGTGGTGTTCTATGACGTGGGCGCGCCGCGCGCCAACCTGACCAGTATCCGGGTGAATTACCGCCGGGGCATCGACAAGGTGGTGGATTACCTGCACAGCCTGGGGCACAGGAGGGTGGGCTTCGTCGGGCACCATTCGATTCTGGGGCCGATCAACGAACGCATGAAGGCGGTGATGGACGCGGTGGCGCGGATACCGACTCTGGAAGTGCGAACCGCGGCGGATGCCGACACGATGGAAGGCGGACGGCATGCGGCGCGGCTGCTGCTGGCCGACGGGTATCGGCCCACGGCAATTGTCTCGGTGAACGACGTGATGGCGGTGGGAGTGCTGCGCGAACTGCGCGAACGGGGTATCCGCGTGCCGCAGGATATGTCGGTGACGGGTTTCGACAACGTGAAACTCTCGGAATTCTGTTATCCGGCATTGACCACGGTGCACATTCCGCGGGAACAGATTGGCCATATTATTTGCGAATCACTCATGCCGAAAGCGGGGAAATCGGCGGTGGCGGAGACGGAGATTATGATCGATCCGGATTTCGTGCTGAGGGATTCGACGGGACCGGCGCCGGTGGAAGGGTAGGAGCGCGGGAGAACGGCACGGCTGCACGGTGCGTGCGATGGCGGTTCAACGCTCGCTTACGCGCGCGGCTCGAATGCCAAGGGAATAGGCACACACGGCAGGAGCGTGGAGTGCGCGGACGACTGGGCCTGGCGGGGCCCGGCTGCAGCGAGTGACACTCGGTGGGCAAGATACCATTCTGGATACCATCCCGCACCCCTGAGGCTGCGGCGACTCGCCGAAACTTGACATTGGCGGGGCGGGTTCCTACGATAGGCAGGTGCAAGCGATTACAGATGTTTCTTTGGCTCCAGCCCTGCTGCTCGAAGCCGCTTCCGAGACTCTGCTGAGGCTATCCCCCGTCGATCTCATCATCATCGTTTTGTACTTTCTGACGGTGCTGGGAATCGGCTTCTATCTGAAAACTTACACGAAGACGGGTGAAGATTTCTTCCTGGCCGGGCGGGAAATGACGGCGTGGGTGGCCGGTCTGAGTTTTCTGGCGGCCAATCTGGGATCGCTGGAACTGATGGGCTGGGCCGGCAATGCGTATCAATACGGCATTCTGGCGGCTCACTGGTATTGGATTGGCGCGATTCCGGCGATGGTGTTTCTGGCGATTGTGATGATCCCGTTCTATTACATTTCCAAGACACACTCGGTGCCGGGATACCTGAAGCTGCGCTTCGGCGAACCGGCGCGGGCGCTTTCGGCAATTTCCTTCGGACTGATGACGGTGTTGATGAGCGGCATCAACATGTATGCCATGGCCGTGGTGCTGAAGGTGGTGCTGGGGTGGGACATTTATTTCAGCATCTGGGTTTCGTCAATTACGGTGGCGCTCTACGTTACCTTGGGCGGGCTGCTCTCGGCGATCTTCAACGAAGTGCTGCAGTTCGTTTTGATCTGGCTGGGCGCACTGTTGATTTCGATCATCGGGCTGGTGGAAGCGGGGGGATGGCGCGGGATGGTGGCGCGCATCCACACGAATTTCCCGACACAGGATTACACGCACATCTGGAGAACGCTGGGCTCTTTCCAGGACAACCCCATGGGCATCAACTGGGTGGGAATTGTGTTCGGCTTGGGCGCGGTGATCTCAATGGGTTACTGGACCACGGACTTCCTGGTGGTGCAGCGAGTGATTTCGGCCAAAGACCTGCGGTCCGCGAAGCTGGCGCCGCTGATTGGCGCGGCCTTCAAAATGTGCGTGCCGTTCATTGTGATTCTGCCGGGACTGCTGGGGCTGGCGATGCTGGATACGCCGGGCCACCATTTCCTGGTGGGCGGAGAAGCCGCCGCGGAAGCCTTAACGCACGGCCAGGTGCTGCACACCTACGACGAAGTGCTGCCGATCATGCTGGCGCGCTATTGCGGGCCCGGGCTGATGGGGTTGGGGATTACGGCGCTGATTGCGGGTTTCATGTCGGGGATGGCGGGCAACGTGAGCGCGTTCGCGACGGTGTGGACGTACGACATCTACCGCGCGATGTTCCGCAAGGACGCCACGGATGCGCACTACGTGAGCATGGGGCGGTGGTGCACGATTGGAGGGGTGCTGGTATCGATCGGCACGGCGTACCTGGCGCTGCACGCCCACAGCATCATGGACTATGTGCAGGAGCTGTTCAGCTTTTTCATCGCGCCGCTGTTCGGCACGGTGCTGCTGGGGATGTTGTGGAAGCGCGCGACGGGGCCGGGCGGATTCTGGGGTCTGCTGGCGGGGACACTTTCGGCAATCGGGATGTGGGCCTGGGTGAAGACGGTGCCTTCGGCGGTGCGGTACATCGCCCTGTCGCCGGCGGCAAAGCCCATGGCGGAAAACATGTTTCGCGCCCTATGGTCCGGGCTGATCTGCGCTTCAGTGACGGTGCTGGTGAGCCTCGGGACCAAGCCGAAGACCGACGCCGAACTGGCGGGCCTGGTTTACGGCTGCACGGAAATTCCGTCGGAAGGCCATCTGCCGTTGTGGCAGCGGCCGATTTTCTGGGCGGGCGTGGTATCGCTGGCGTTTGTGGCGATCCAGATTGTTTTCTGGTAAGGAGGACTGATGCATCGACCTGGAATGCTGTCCATATGGTTTTTCATTGGCTTGCTACTGCTGGCGTACGGAGTCTTGATCCTGGGCGCGGGCATCTCTGACTACGTGTCGCCGCCACCGCACCCGCTGGTGCTGGCTGAGCTTCACGCCGGAATCTGGTGGGGCGGCCTGTTGATTGCGATGGGGCTTTTTTACACGGTGAAGTTTCGTCCAGGGAGGAATGGTTAAATGCCGGTTAGCGGGAGCCGCAAGATGACGTTCGGAATGATTGTGGGAAATCGCGGATTTTTCCCCGGTCACCTGGCCCAGAGTGGGCGCACAGAGATGATGGCGGCTATCGAGAAGGCCGGCCACGGCGTGATTGCGGTAGGGCCGGAAGAGACCAAACACGGCGCGATTGAGAGCCGCGCGGAAGCCACGCGCTGCGCGGAGTTATTCCGCAAACACAGCGACCAGATCGACGGAATCATTATCACGCTGCCGAACTTCGGCGATGAAAGGGCCATCGCGGATACGCTGCGGGCGGCCAACCTGACGGTTCCCGTGCTGGTGCAGGCCACTCCGGATACGCCGGGACTGATGACCATCAAGGACCGGCGCGACAGCTTCTGCGGCAAGATGTCGGCCTGCAATAACCTGACGCAGTATGGTATTCCCTTCTCGTTGACGACGCTGCATACGGAAGCGCCGGGTTCCGAGTTGTTTACCAAAGACCTTGCCTGGTTTGCGCCGGTGTGCCGCGTAGTGAAGGGGCTGCGGCGGCTGCGCATCGGCTCGATTGGCGCGCGGCCGGCGGCATTCAATACGGTCCGTTACAGCGAGAAGATTCTGGAAGCCAACGGCATCTCGATTGAGCCGATCGATCTTTCGGAAATTCTGGGCCGCATCGCGAAGATGGGCGACCACGACGATGCGGCGCAGGCCAAGCTGGCGTCCATCAAGAAATATGTCCCGACCGATGCGGTTCCGGCGGAAGCGCTGATGAAGATGGCCAAGCTGGGAGCGGTAATCGACCACTGGATGGCGCAAACGGAGGTGGCTATCAGCGCGGTGCAATGCTGGACATCGCTCGAAGAATATTTCGGCGTGGTGCCGTGCACGGTGATGAGCATGATGAGCGAGAACCTGATGTCGAGCGCCTGCGAAGTGGATATTTGCGGGGCGATCGGGATGCATGCGCTGCAACTGGCGTCGGAGACGCCGAGCGCGCTGCTGGACTGGAACAACAACTACGGAGAGGACCCGGACAAGGCGGTGTGCTTCCACTGCAGCAACCTGCCGAAGCATTTTTTCCGCAAGGCGAAGATGGATTTCCAGGAGATTATCGCCGGCACGGTGGGGCGCGAAAACACGTACGGGACTTGCGTGGGGCTGGTGAAACCGGGTCCCATGAGTTTCGCGCGTTTTTCCACGGACGACAGCAACGGCCGCATCCGCGGCTATGTGGGCGAAGGCGCGTTCACGGACGATCCGCTGAACACGTTCGGCGGCGCGGGCGTGGTGGAGATCAAGAACCTGCAGGGCCTGCTGCGGTACATCTGCGAGCGGGGCTTCGAACACCACGTGGCGGCGAACCTCTCGACGGTGGCTGCGGCAGTGCGGGAAGCGGCTACGCGGTATCTGGGGTGGGAGATTTACGAGCATCGGTAGCGAATCTTCAACGCGGAGGCGCGGAGAAGAAGAGAAAAGCAGGAGTCAAGAGCGCAGGATGTGGCGCCCGTTACTTCTGATTTCTGACTGCTGGCTTCTGACTCCTTTCTCCTCCAGGAAATCTTATGAGTATTGTAGCGGGCGTGGATTTTGGGACCTTGAGTGTCCGGGTTTCGATATTCGATAGCGCCAAAGGGAAGCTGGGCGCGGGAGGCGGCGAGTATCCTCTGCATCGAAAGAAAGAAGATCCGGACTACGCCACGCAAAGCCACGCCGACCATATGAGGGCGCTGGCGACGGCCATGCGGGGCGCGCTGGAGAACGCGGGAATCGACGGGCGCTCGATTGAGTCGATGGCGCTGGATACGACCGGGTCAAGCGTCATTCCGGTGGATGCGCAGCTCCATCCGATTGACGATTACTACTTGTGGTGCGACCACCGCGCGTGGCGGGAAGCGGCGGAGATTACGGCGCTGGCGCACGAGCGGAAGCTCGAAGCCATCGATTGGTGCGGCGGCGTGTATTCCTCCGAGTGGGGTTGGGCGAAACTGCTGCACTGGCTGCGGCACAACCCGGCGAAGCGCGCGCAGTTCGCCACGGCGTTGGAACATTGCGACATGGTGGCGGCGGTGCTTTGCGGCATTCACGATGTGGCCGCGGCGCCGCGCAGCGCTTGCGCGATGGGCCACAAATGGATGTGGAACCGGGCGCTGGGCGGATTGCCACCGGAAGATTTTCTGACGGCGCTCGACCCGCTGCTGGCAGGGGTGCGCGCGAAAATGGGCGGGCGATACGAAACTTCCGACAAACTCGCCGGGCATCTTTCCGCGGAATGGGCGGCGACGCTGGGATTGCGCCCGGGGATTCCGATTCCGGTGGGTGCGTTCGACGCGCACTGGGACGCCATCGGCGCTGGCGTGGGGCTGGGCGACGTGGTGAACGTGGTGGGCACATCCACCTGCATCATGGCGCTGGGTGAAAAGCCGAGCCTGATTCCGGGCCTGTGCGGGGTGGTGAACGGGTCGATTGACCCGGAGCGCGCGGGAATCGAAGCCGGGCTTTCGGCGACGGGCGATATTTTCGAAGCGATTGCGCGGCGCGCGGGGAGCAGCGTGGACGCGCTTTCACACGGCCTGGAAAATTATGCGGCGGGCGAAACCGGATTGCTGCGCTTAACGTGGGACAATGGCGACCGTACGGTGCTGGTGAATGCGGAATTGAGCGGCGTGACGCTGGGCTGGCGGTTGACGCACACGGCGCAGGATGAACTGTTCGCTGCCATCGAAGGGACGGCATTTCACACGCGCGTGATTCTGGAGCGCATGGAGGAGAACGGCGTGCCGGTGCGGCGCATCATTAACGGCGGCGGCATTCCACAGAAGAACCAGGTGCTGAACCAGGTTTACGCGAATGTGATGGGGAAACCGATTCTGGTGCCTGCGGGAGACGTGACGAGTCTGGGTTCGGCGATATTTGCGTTCCTGGCGGCCGGAACGTTTGCGAGCGTGGAAGCGGCGCAGGCGGCGCTGTGCCCGAAGTATGTCACAGTGGAACCGCAAGCGGCCGCGACGGCGGTGTACGGGGATCTGTATCCGCTCTATCGCCGGCTCTATTTTTCACTGGGGCGGCGGCAATCGCCGGCGGCGGAGATGGGCGAGATTCTACCGGAGCTGCGGAGAATTGCGGCTGCGGCGCGCGGAGGAAAAAGTGCTGGACAAACTACGGGCTGAGGTTTTGGCGGCCAATCTGGAGCTGGTGCGGAGCGGACTGGTGATTTTCACATTTGGCAACGCCAGCGGCGTTTCGCGCGATGAAGGGCTGGTGGCGATCAAACCCAGTGGCGTGCCGTACGACAAGATGACGCCGGACGATATGGTGATCACGGACCTTGCGGGCAAGGTGGTGGAAGGAAAACTGCGGCCGTCGTCGGACCTGGCAACGCATGTGGCGCTATACCGGGCGTTTCCGAAAATAGGCGGGGTGGTGCATACGCACTCGCGGCATGCGACGGCGTGGGCGCAGGCGGGACGCGAGATACCGTGCTTCGGAACGACGCACGCGGATTATTTCCACGGACCGGTGCCGTTGACGCGGCCGCTGAGCGCAGCGGAAATCGATGGCGATTACGAGGGGAATACGGGCGTGGCGATCATCGAACGGATGAAAGGGCTCGATCCGCTGGGATGCCCGGGAGTGCTGGTGCACGGGCACGCGCCGTTCGCGTGGGGCAAGACGGTTCACGACGCCGCGCACCTCGCCGTGATTCTGGAAGAACTGGCGGCGATGGCGTGGATGACGGTGACGATCAATCCGGATACGAAGCCGATTTCGCAGGCGCAGCGGGATAAGCATCATTTCCGGAAACACGGGCCGAAGGCGCATTACGGGCAGGGGTAAAGGGGCTGGCGAGGGTGGTACTTGATTTGTAGCGCCGGCAGTCTTTGCCGCCGGTTCTCGCTTAGGGGCGCAACGACACCGGCGGCAAGACCGCCGGCGCTACCGGCCGGGGCCTGGGCGCTTGAGAGATTTGGAAACTGGGACAAGGGCGCTGCGCTTGCTTACGCGCGCGGCTCGGAATGTGGGCGTGCGGGATCGGCGGGGCGGTTATTCCAGCAGGTGGCCCATTTTCTCTTTCTTGGTGCGCAGGTAGGCTTCGCGCGAGTCGAGGACGTCCGCAATACAGGGGACCCGCTCGGCGACCACGACGCCGGCTTTTTCCACGGCTTGCACTTTCTCTGGATTGTTCGATAACAGACGGATTGCGGGCAAACCAAAATAGCCGAGAATGGCGCCGGGAAGGGCGTAGGTGCGAAGGTCGGAATCGAAGCCCAGTTGTTCGTTGGCTTCCACGGTGTCGGCGCCGTGGTCCTGCAGTTCGTAGGCGCGCAGTTTGTTGAGCAGGCCGATGCCGCGGCCTTCCTGGTGCTCATAGATCAACAGACCGCGGCCTTCGCGGGCGATCGAGGTAAGGGCGATTTCGAGCTGAGCGCGGCAATCGCAGCGCAGGCTGTGAAATACGTCGCCGGTGAGGCATTCGGAGTGAATGCGCACCAGGGGAGCGGTTTCGCCGGTCAGACTGCCCATCTGGAGGACCACAGCTTCCTCCACACGGTCGTCAAACGCACCTTCGAAACCAAAAATGCGGAAGAGTCCGAACTGGGTTGGAAAATCCGCTTCGGCCACTTTTCGAAGCCGCAGCGCGGAGTTATTATTCATGCCGACTATGGAGGACCTTGTTGCTTCCATTATAATAATTTCCGGCACCGAATGTCCGATCCGCTGCAAGGTTACCTGGTCTCGCTGCTGGTGAAACTGGCGGCGATGGCCGCCATCGCCAGCGTGCTGGCCCGATCTAATTCGTTCAAGGCGATGCTGATGCGGGAGAGCCGCACGATCAACCAGCGCCTGTCACTGGCGCTCTGGTTGAGCGTGGCGTTCGCCTCGAGCGTCGCGGTACGGGTGGCCGGCAAGACCAATTATCAAGGCGCCGACCTGGGACTGGAAGGCAGCATGCTGGCAGGGCTGCTGGGCGGATACATTACCGGCCTGGTGGCGGGGATACTGATTGCGCTACCGACTTTCCTGCGCGGCGAGTATCTGACGCTGCCGCTGTTCGCGGCGATTGGCGTGTTTGGCGGGCTGTTACGCGATCTGGCTCCCAGTCCGGAAGAGGTCTGGCGATTTTCGCCGCTCTTCGATTTGACCATCTACCGCTTCTTCAAGGAAAAGCGCAACCACTGGCGAACCGGCTTCCAACTGATTTTCTTAGCAGCCATTCTGTGCGCCGAAGGGTTGCGGCAAATGTTGGGTATAGGCTGGAACGACAAAGTGTTCCGGCTGGAGCCGCCGGCGGGTTCGGGCCCGTTGGCGATGGCGGCGCTTTATGCCACCACGCTGTTCGCGGTGGCCATCCCGCTGAAAATCTGGAACAACACGCGCAACGAGAGCAAGCTGGAGGAACAGTCGCGGCTGCTGGTGGAAGCGCGGCTGGCGGCGCTGACCAGCCAGATCAACCCGCATTTCCTGTTCAATACGCTGAATTCGGTTTCTTCGTTGATCCGCACCAACCCGAACCAGGCGCGGGTAATGGTGGTGAAGTTATCCAAAGTGCTACGGCGGCTGTTGCGCAAGCACGAACATTTCAGCGCGCTGCGCGACGAATTGAGTTTTATTGAAGACTATCTATCCATTGAAGTGATACGCTTTGGAGACAAGCTCCGTTTTGAAGCGGACGTAGCGGGCGATACCGTGGACATGCTGGTGCCCAGCATGCTGCTGCAACCGCTGGTGGAAAATTGTATCAAGCACGGCCTGAGCAATAAAGTGGACGGCGGCACCATCCGGATCCGCACGTACCGCAGCGAAACCAAGCTGCACCTGTTGGTGGCGGATGACGGCGTGGGCATTCCGGAAGAGAAACTGGCGACGCTGCTGGAGCGGGGCATTGGGGTCAGCAACGTGAACGAGCGGCTGAAAGTGCTGTTCGGAAACGAGTACCGGATGTGGATTGAAAGCGAGCCCGGGAACGGAACGCGGGTGCAGATTGAGATGCCGGAATTGCAGACTAATCTGGCGGCAGTTTCATGAAATGAGTGAAAACGAGGAGACGTCTTGAGCAGAACCGAAGAATCCGTGGGCACCTGGCCGGTACAAGGATTGCCGGCCACCTTGGCGGACAGAACGCGCCGCGTCTATGACCGCATGGCAGCGGTCTACCCGGTCTCAACCATGCTGTTCCATTCGAGGGCGCACCGATGCGCCCTGGAAGCTTCCGGCATTACCGACGGCATGCGGGTGCTGGAAGTGGCCACGGGCAGCGGCGAGATGTTCCGCCGGTTGGTGAGGGCCAATGCGAGCGGGGCGACGATTGGCGTGGACCTGTCGCCGAACATGGCGGCGCGGACGCAGCGCACGGCACGCCAGAAATTTCCGCGGGCGTCGACGCATTGCCAGGCGGTGGACGCGCGGCACATGCCGTTCCGCAGCGAATCGTTCGACGCGCTGTTCTGCTGCTACATGCTGGAGTTGCTCTCCACCGAAGACATCGGGCGGGCGCTGCGCGAATTCCGGCGGGTGCTGCGGCCGGAGGGACGGTTGACGCTGGTGCTGATTGGGCAGAACACAACGCTGTTTAATGCGGCTTACAAGGTGGGGGGACGCGTGGCGCCGGCGTTCTGGGGCCGGCAGGTGGAGCGGCGGGTTCCGGAAATGATGGAATCGGCGCGTTTCGAAATTCTGGACGACCGGCAGGTGCAACAGACCTTTTATCCTTCACGGGTACTGGTGGCCCAACGGTAGCGGGAGCGGAGGAACGAGGCCGCGAGGGAGTGTGACCGGCGGGCGTGGCCCGGCTGCACCAAGTGACACTCGGTGCGCGGGAATGCCCCACAAAAGCGCACCCCGGGTTAGTCGGCCTTCGAATAGTAATACGTGTACTTGCTGTACAACTCGGAAGCGCGAGCGCCGTTGGCGACGATGCCGAGCACGTTGTTCTCGCAGAGCGACTGCATGGCGCGGGTGACGTTGTCAAAGGTGGTGGAACCGATTTTCACTACCAGGACCGCTCCGTCGGCGAGTGTGGCCAGCAGATTGGCGTCGGCCGAAAACAGCAGCGGGGGCGTATCGAAGATGGCCCAGTTGAAACTGCGGGGCAGTTCCTCAAAGAGGGATTTCACCTGGCGCAGGTTGAGGAGTTCGAGGGGATTCTTGACCGGGGAACCGGCCGGCAGAAGGTAGAGGTTCATGCCCTCCACGCGGCGAAGAGCCTGAGCGAAGGTGCAGCGGCCGGTGAGGTAATCGGAGAGGCCGGGCGCGCGGTCGATCTGAAAGAGGTTGTGGATGATGGGGCGGCGGAGATCGAAATCGCCGAGCAGAACGGAGCTTTCCGCCAGATTGGATTCCGCCAGAGCCAGGTTGACCGCGGTGAAGGTCTTGCCCTCGGCGGGCGAGGGACTGGTGACGATGACGGAGTGCAGGGGCTGCAGGGTCTGGAGATGGTTGATGCGTGTACGCAGGGTGCGGAATTCTTCAGCCGGCGTCTCGTGCGAGTTGTTGAGATCGAGCAGGTGGGATTCAGGCGCGGGGCTGTAGGGCACCACCACGACCTCCTGCAGCATGCCAGGGTGAATGTTTAACCGTACGCCGGGCGCGGTGGGGCCATTTTGCGGCAGATATTCAAGAACAGGCGCCGGAGGGGCAGCCTCGGGGTGTTCCCCGGGGAGAGATTCCCCTTGTTCGGCCCTCCGTAAAGCATCGTGTACTCGGCTCATTTTTTCTCCACTGACGCAGGTACTCCACTGACGATTTCAATATTTCAATTTAGGTAGGACGATTGCCGGACAGGTAGTAGTATGCGGCGCCGCTCATCAGAAATCCGCCGATAACGATGGCGCTCGACCAGGCCAGCCAGGCGAGGCGGCGTTTGCGCCGCACCAGCAGCGCATTTTCGAGCAGCGGCACGCTGCTTAAAACCGGCAGGTTGGTGTAAGCGCGGACGTCCTTCAAATTCTTTAGCGAGGTATTTTTTAATTCCTTGGCGCCTGCCAGACCGAAACCCGCGAGCATGCCGATGAAAGTGCCGAGCCCGACGATGGCCCAACGATTGGGTTCGGCGGGAGTCTCCGGCAAGTCGGCGGTTTCCAACAACTCCAGAGTCTCGCCGTCGTGGTGCTCTTCCAGATTTTGGGCGGTTTCGGACTGGTCTTTGACCTTGCTCTTGGCGTCATAGGCCTGGCGGGCCAGAGTCAGTTCAGCCTGCAGGTCGTTGTACTGCTGCAGCAACTGGGGACTGGCGGCCACTCTGGCCTGGAGGATCTGCAGATCTTTATTGGCGGCGTCGAGACGGTTTTTCTGGCGCGCCATTTCCGAATTCGAGTTGGCAATCTGGCCTTCGACGGTCTTTTCATTGACCTGCAATTCCTGAAGATGCTGTTGGGCCGCCGGGTCGCGCACGGTTCTGATTTGGGGCCCCGCCGCTGGTCTCTGCGAGGCAATCTCGCTCTTTTCCACCTCAGCGCGGCGGGTTTCCAGCTGGGAGATGATCTTCTTGGCTGTCAGGACGTCCGGATAATCGTCCTTATATGTCATGCGCAGGGTCGCCAGCCTCCCGTTGGCGTCGTTGATGTCTTTTTCAATTTGGAGCAAACGGTCATTCCGCAGAGTGGCTTCGGGAGCGGTGGTGAAAGTCTGCTCCACGCTGCCGGCGGCGGTGTTTTCCATTAATTTGAGATTCTGGAGCTGGATTTCAGCTGCATACTTCTGTTCCTGGGTGCGGCCCATGCTTTCTTCCAGGGAACGAATTTCCGACGCTTTGTTGCTCGCGGCCGCCGTGTTGTACCCAGCGTCCTGGGGCAATTCGCCCGGATGCTGAGCGGAGAATTGCGCCACGGCTTGCTGGGCGGTGTTCATCCGGTCCTGGGCCTTTTTCAACTCATCGGTGAGGAAGCTGGCGGTAGCGGTGGCCTGGGTATGCTGGAGAGAGAAGTTGTATTCCTGAAACAGGCCGGTGATCTCGCGCACCACTTGCTGCGCCTTAAAGCGGTCGGAGTAGCCAAACCGGATTTCGAAGGCCTGGGCGCCCTTGGCGGTGGCGCCGCCGGAGGGCTCATAGAGTTTGATGTGGATGTCCTTGAGGCGCATTCTCTCGGCAACTTCGTCGAGCGTGATGCGGGCGCGTTCCTTCTTGTACAAATCGAGGGCGGGTTTCTGAATGATTTCCATCAACGAAGTGCGGCCCAGGATCTGAACCTGCATTTGTTCCAGGCGCTGTGCCATCGAAGGCATACCGACACCCTCCACCAGACTGGTGGGCACGGTGGGAGGGATGATCCGCATGACGGCGCGGGATTCATAGGTATCGGGATAAAGGAACGCCGCGACTACGGCAATCACCAACCCGGCGAAAGTCGGGCCAATTACCCAGGAACGATAGCGCCGCAGCATATCGATGTAGTCTTCGATATCCGGCTGGCGGCGAGTAACAGACACAAAATTCTGCGGAGATGCCATAAGAAACGTCCTAACCTTCGGTGATTCCCAAACCAAGCACTGCGGTTACCTTGTTTACTTGACCCAGACGTGGTCGTTAGCCTTCAGCAAAACGTTCTTTTCGGGGTGCTTGCCGCTGAGCAAGTCGTTGTAACTGACGGTCACGGTCGGCGTACCGGCGCGGATCACTTTGATGTGCTTCTTGTCGGCAAAATCCTTGAAACCGCCGCGCGCGGAAATGGCTTCGAACAAATGCAGGGGCATGATGTAGGGCATTTCGCCGGGGGTTCCGATTCCCTCGCCATCGAAATAGATCTTCTTGCTCCGGACCTGTTCCACCTGCACGGCCGAGTGGGCCACCTGGAGGAACTTCTCGGCCGCCTTATTGATAGACGATTCCAGTTCGACAGGAGTGAGACCGTCAGCCTTGACGGGTCCAAGCAGGGGAATCGAAATGTTGCCATCGGGCAGCACGCTGTAAGTGCCGTTCAACTGAGCATTTTCCCAAACCTTCACGCCCAGCACGTCCTCGGGTCCAATTACGTACGTTTCGCCAACTGGCGCGCCAGCCGGCTTGGCGCCCTGCCTTGCGGCCATAACTGCCGGGTCCGGTTGATCGACCGGCATCACCGGTGAGAGACTGATGGGCTTCTGGTCCGCGGGTGGTTTGGCGGGCGCCGACTCTTGTGGCGTGGACGCAGGGGTGGTGTTCTGCGCTGGAGGACGCGCTTCCTGTGCACCCATGCTCAACGCAGGGAGAACCGCCAATAAGGCGGCCAATAATGCCGTTGTCATTGCTTTCCTCTGAGACCCCTTCGGACACGGCAGCCGCTTCTCACTTGGTGGCAAGGATCTACGGCGGCGCGCATTCCTAAGAATTCTCTTCCCTAGTGTACAGCATTTATGGGTAAATTCAGATGGGTTCCAGGACTACCAAGACGAGTACTGGGTTTACCCCACGCAATTCCCTCATAATCTAAGTAAACAGTGGCGATACGGGGGCCTTGTCTTGGGATACACGTCCACATAGTGGCAATCTCCCAAAAACCGGATTAGGGCAGCAGCCCGAAGTTCATAAGTCTATGAATAAACTTGCTATTCTCAGTATATTCGGGTGAATTTGAGACGGCATCAAACGTGCACAGGACTGTCGGAAGACAAGTCCCGCTCGTCTGTTAGAGCGCAATCATGTTCCAGGAACTCAAGTTCCAACTGTCGACCGCGATACTGACCATTCTTACACTGGCGGCTTGTGTTGCCGCGATTGTTAACTTTGAGCAGTACGAGCATTTCCGGTTACCCGACGACGGCGTGATCTGGGTGGACCGGGCAGGCCATGTGGAAGCCCTGAGCGTGGCCCCGGATGGACCGGCGGCGAACTGGATTCACCCGGGGGACTGGCTGCTTTCGATTGGCCGCGAGTCGACGAGCGCGCCGGAAACCATCGGACAGCCGGAGGGAATGGCGCGGCCGAAGGCTCCGCCGCCGGTAGAAATCCACGAAGCGCTGGATGTTCCAAAAGTACTGGTGGCCATCAAGTCGTGGAATTACGCCAAGTACAATCTGCGGCGCGGCACGGTGGATGTGCCGTCCAGGCTGATTGTGGGGGAAGTTCCCAAGAACGCCTCGGTCACTTACCAGTATTTCGTGGGAACTGCATTCCTGCTGATTGGGCTGTTCGTTTATTTCCGCCGCGGCAGCGCGCAAAAGGCACAGCACTTCTACGTGCTTTGCGTGGCTTCGTTCATCAGCTTCACGTTCCATTACACGGGCTACCTGGACGCGTTCGACAGCCTGATCCTGGTGGGCAACGTGGTGACGGGCCTGCTGGCGCCGACGGTTTTCCTGCACTTCTGCCTGACGTTTCCGGAGCCGCGCAAATGGCTGCAGAAACCGGTGCGGCTGGCGTTCCTGTACGTGCCGGTGCTGGTGCTGACTGCGCTCTACCTTTCGATTGCGACGGGGGTGATCCGGACTTCGATACCGCCCTCGGAGATGCGGTGGCACCTGGACCGCCTGTTCCTGCTGGTTTCGGCGGCGTTATACATAGCCGGGGGATTCGCGCTCAGCGCGGAATACCACCGGACTGAAGACACGATTGTGCGGCAGCAGCTGAAGTGGCTGCGCAACGGGGCGTTCCTGGGGATGGGTCCGTACGCTCTGGTGTACATCATTCCGTACGCCATGGGTGCCATTCCGAACCATTACCAGGACTGGGCGGTGCTCTCCATGGTGATGGTGCCGCTGACGCTGGCTTACGCGATTGTGCGTTACCGGCTGATGGACGTGGACATTTTGTTCCGCCGCGGGTACGCGTACACGTTGGCGACGGTCTGCGTGCTGGCGGCGTTTTACGGGATCACATTTTTCCTGGGCAGCCTGTTCCTGAAGAGCGGCAATGCCGGCGGGAACCAGCCGCGCACGGGGCCATCCATCCTGGTGATGCTGATTGCGGCCTTTCTGTTCCAACCCATCCGCAACTGGATGCAGGAACGGCTGGATAAGCATTTTTACCGGGAGAGCTACGATTACCGCCGCACACTGGTGGAGTTCGCGCGCGAGTTGAGCGCGCAGATGGATCTGGAGGCTATGCTGGCGTCGGTGGGCGAGCGCCTGCTGAAAACGCTGTCGATCCGCCAGTTGGGTTTTTTCCTGGCGGAGGAAAGCGCGGAGGGACAGCAGTTCCGCCTGAAGACGGTGATGGGCTCAAACCCGCGGCAGGCGGGCGCGGCGGAGGATCTGGACCTGAGCTTCCTCGACTGGAAGCTGCCCGAATCGTACCTATTTTTTGAGCGCACCAGGCACCAGTTGGATGCGGTCTCGCGGTCGTGGCCGGTCTCAGTGCGGCGGACCATCGCCGAGCTGGACTTTACGTACTACCTGCCGTGCAAAGTGCGCGGCCGGACGATTGCATACATGGGCGTGAGCCGGACGACGGACGGCGAATACCTTTCGAGCGTGGATGTGGAACTGCTGCTCACGCTGACGGGCTACGTAGCCATCGCGATTGAGAATGCTTCGCTCTACCACTCCCTACAGCGGAAAGTGGAGGAGTATGAGCGGCTGAAGGAATTCAGCGAGAACATTGTCGAATCGATCAATGTGGGGATTCTGGCGGCAGACCTGGAAGACCGCGTGGAAAGCTGGAATTCGCAGATTGAGCAGCTCAGCGGAATCACGCGCGAGCACGCCTTGGGCAAGCGGCTCTGTGAGCTGTTCCCGGCCGAGCTGACCGATCAGTTCGACAGGGTACGAGGGCAAACCGGCATCCACAATATTTATAAATTTGTGCTGAAGCCGGCCGTGCATGGAAGCGCCAACGGCAACGGAAACGGCCATGGGGCGCCGGCGCGCTTCCGCGAAGCCACGCTGAACGTGGCGATAGCGCCGCTGGTTTCGCGCGAGCAGGAACAGATCGGGCGGCTGATTATTTTCGACGACGTGACGGACCGGGCGGAACTGGAACAGCGGTTGGTACAGGCCGACAAGCTATCGAGCATCGGGCTGCTGGCGGCGGGCGTGGCGCACGAGGTGAACACGCCGCTGGCGGTGATTTCCACGTACGCGCAGATGCTGGCCAAGCAAGTGGCCGACGATTCGGCGAAAACGGTGATTCTGGACAAGATTGCCAAGCAGACCTTCCGCGCCAGCGAAATTGTGAATTCGCTCTTGAATTTCTCGCGGACGTCCAGCACTTCGTTCGGCGACGTGAACCTGAACAAAGTGATTGGTGAGACACTTTCGCTGCTGGAACACCAGCTACAGAAAGCGGGGATCACCGTGAAGGTGGAACTGGAGCCGGGCCTTCCCGCCGTGCATGGAAACACGGGCAAGCTGCAGCAGGTGTTCCTGAACCTGTTCCTCAACGCACGCGACGCCATGACGGCGGGCGGCGTGATGGAAGTGCGGACGTGGTCGGAGGGCCTGGGGGTGAAGGCGGAAGTAGCCGATTCCGGTTCGGGGATTGCGCCGGAGAACCTGCATCGCATTTACGATCCCTTCTTCACGACGAAGGCCGCGCGCAAAGGCACGGGGCTGGGACTTTCGGTGACGTACGGTATCATTCAAGAGCACGGCGGCTCGATTGAAGTCGCCAACCGGCCAAGCGGCGGAGCCCGCTTCCGCCTGGAACTGCCGGTGGCGCGGGCCGCGGCAAGGACGCCGGTGAATGCCGCTTGAAATGACCATTCCTTTAGCTACCACACGCGATACCAAAGGCAACATTCTGGTTGTAGATGACGAGGCGGATATCCGCGAGGGCTTGCAGGATCTGCTTCTCTCCGAAGGCTACGCGGTGGACCTGGCGCAGAACGGCACCGAGGGCATTCACAAAATGGAGACCCGCGGGTATGACCTGGTGCTGCTGGATCTGATGATGCCGGACCGTTCGGGCATGGAGGTTCTGCAGGAAGTGCGCGGGCGGGACCGGGAAACGCCCATCTTCCTGATCACCGCTTACGGCTCCGTGGATGCGGCGGTCGAGGCGCTGAAGTTAGGCGCTAACGATTATTTCTCCAAGCCCTGGGACAACGACAAGCTGATCATCGAGATTGAGCGCATGATTGCGCGGCGGCGCCTGGAGTACGAGAACACGTACCTGAAGCGCGCTTTTAAGCAACGCTATAGCTTTCCCAACATCATCGGCAAGAGCGAGCGGATGGTGCGGATGCTGGACCTGGTGGCGCAGGTGGCCACCAGCCGCTCCACCATTCTGATTACGGGCGAGACGGGCACGGGCAAGGAACTGGTGGCCAAGGCCATCCATGCGAATTCCACGCGGGCGGACAAAATGTTTGTGGCGGTAAACAGCGGATCGCTGCCGCCGGAACTGCTGGAATCGACTTTGTTCGGTCACCTGAAGGGCGCGTTCACCAGCGCGGTGCAGACCAAGAAAGGCTACTTCGAAGTGGCCGATGGCGGGACCATTTTCTTCGACGAGATCGGCACCATCGGACCGGAGATGCAGATCAAACTGCTGCGCGTGTTCGAGGACCGCGAGTTCACGCCGTTAGGCTCGACCGACCCGATTAAGGTGGATGTGCGCATTCTGGCGGCCACCAACGCCGATCTGCATGAACTGGTGCGGCAGGGCAAGTTCCGTGAAGATCTGTACTACCGGCTGAACGTGATCCAGATCGGGCTGCCGGCGCTGCGCGAGCGCAAGGAAGACATACCGGCGCTGGTGGACCACTTCTTTACGCAATACTGCCGGGACAACGGGAAGTTTCTGGACCCGGCCGGAAAGTCGATGCTGCATTTCGCCGGGGACGCGATGCAGGTGCTGATGGAGCACAACTGGCCTGGGAACGTGCGCGAACTGGAGAACGTGGTGGAGCGCGCGGTGGTGCTGGCGTCATCCGCGGAAGTGCCGCTGGACGTGCTGCCGGAAGCGCTGCTGGCGGCCAACGGCGTGCGGGTGCAGCGGGGCGATGGCGCGCCACTGGCAGCCAACGCGTCGCTGTTTGAAATTGTCAACGACTACGAACGGCGCATCATTCTGGAGCGCCTGGAGCAGTGCAGTTGGAGCCAGACTGAAGCGGCGGAAAGCCTGAGCGTTCCGCTCAGCACGCTGAACCAGAAGATCAAGCGGCTGGACATCAAGATCCGCAAGAAATCCGAAGGGTAAGCAGAGGCGAAGGCAGCTTGTGGCGCCGCACGGTTTGCCTCAGGCGGGTCAATGGTGTATATCATTGAGCTAAGCGCACGCGCTGGAGAAGCGATTATGGACGAAGACACCAAGCCCTGCCCGGTATGCGGAGAAACGATCAAAGCAGTGGCGCTCAAATGCCGCTTCTGCAATACGGACCTTTCGGCATTCGCGGCCACCAAAGATGCTGAAACCGAGAAAGACCTTTTTGAGGGACACCCGGCTGTAATCTACAGCATCGGCCAGCTTACGCCATTTGTGATGGCCCTGGGGCTCGCCATCCTGGCCGGCTACCTCATTGAGCACAACTATGAGGGCGAGGGCATTGGCTACGTGGTGCTGGGCTTTTTTGTGCTGTGCGGTTTCATTGCTGCGCGGTACGTGGCGCGGAGCCGCAGCATTCACTTCGAGATCACCACGCAGCGGATCAAAGTGGAACGCGGGCTGCTTTCTAAAGTGCAGGAGAGCCTGGAACTGTTCCGCATCGACCATTTCGAACTGCGCAAGCCGCTGGGGATGCGGCTGTTGGGCCAAGCCTCGCTGCATCTTTACACAACGGACACGGAACTCGCCAGCTTTTACATTTACGGCGTGCCGGGCCTCGAAGCGATGTCGGACACGCTACGGAACTGCCAGTTGCGCGAGCGGACAAGACGCGGGTTGACCACGTTTGTGAAGGCGTAGGGATAGGCCGGCTTCGCCGGCTGGAGTTGGAAGGCGTTGCTTGAAGTCAGGTGGGACAGACGATCGGTTTTTGTCGTCTGTCAGGCGGCGCGTTGCCCCAAGATGACAGACGACAAACACCCATCGTCCTACTTACATCACCGGCCCAATGCGCCAGGGGACGAATTCTTTGTGACCCAGTTCTTCGGCGCAGGTGCGGCGGCCGGAGGCTACTTCTAAGAGCAAATCGAAAATTTCCCGGCCTACGGTCTGCACGGTGGCGTCGCCATCGGCGATGCGGCCGGCGTTGACTTCCATGTTGTCGCGCATGCGGCGGTAGGTGTCGCTGTTGGTCGCGATTTTCAAGACCGGAATGGTGGGAAAGCCGATGGCGCTGCCGCGGCCGGTGGTGAAGGCGATCAGATTGCAGCCGCCAGCGGCCAGACCGGCGAGCGACGCCGGATCGTAGCCGGGCGTGTTCATGAAAACGAAACCGGGCGCGGTGACGGTCTCGGCATATTGATAAACGTCGATCAGCGGAGACGTGCCGCCCTTGGCCACCGCGCCGAGAGACTTTTCCAGGATGTTGGTGAGGCCGCCGGCTTTGTTGCCAGGCGAAGGATTGTCGTCGAAGCTGCCTTCGAAACGGCTGAGGTAGCGCTTGTAATCACGAATGACGCCGAGGAGCTTTTCGGCCACTTCGCGGTTGCGCGCGCGCTTCACCAGCAGGTGCTCGGCGCCGAAAATCTCGGGTGTCTCCGCCAGCACGGCAGTGCCGCCGATCTCCGCCAGCAGGTCCGAGCAATATCCCAGAGCCGGGTTGGCCGTGATGCCGGAGAAAGAATCGGAGCCGCCGCAATTCAACCCCAGAACCAGCTTGGATGCCGGAGCGTCGGTACGGCGTTCGGCGGCGGCGCGTTCCAGGAAACGGCCGATTTCCCGCCGCGCGGCTTCCGCGGCGCCGCGCGTTCCACCGCTCGATTGCAGCGTGAGGCCGGCCAGGCGGCCGCTAGCGGGCGCGTTCGATCCCAGGTAATGGTCAATCTGATTGGTCTCGCAGCCCAGCCCGAGCACCACGGCGGCTGAGACGTTGGGATGCGCCAGCACTCCGCCCAACGTGCGGCGCAGCTGATCGACGTCGGGTCCCGGGGCGTGCGCGCAGCCTTCGCCGTGCGGGAATGCCACCACGCCATCCACGTTGGGGGGCAGCGTTTCGCCGCTATAGCTTTGGGCAATCAACCCGGCGGTGTGGGCGGCGCAGTTGCTGGCCGCCACCACGGCGATATAGTTGCGCGTGCCCACGCGGCCATCTTCACGAACGTATCCCTGAAACGTGGGCGTGCCGCGGCGGACCGGCGGAGCAATCTCGCCGGCAGGAAATTCGTAGGCCAGTTGCAGTTCTTCGAAGCCCAGATTGTGCGTGTGGACATGGCTACCGGGTTCGATAGCCATGCGGGCGCGGCCGATATCCTGGCCGTAACGCTCCACCATCTGGCCCGGCGCGATGCTGCGCAGCGCCAGTTTGTGGCCGGCCGGGATGGCGTCCACGGTGACCACGCGCACGCCGTCCACCAACAACTCCGTTCCGGGCGCGATGGAAACGCGCGCAACGGCGATATTGTCCGATGGACGGAGATGGATGGCGGAGTTTTCAGCAGTCGGCAATTTCGCGATATCGAGCAGCATCACATCCACCATGTCATCAGATCGCGGTTGTGAGAAGCAAATCCGGCGGCGGCGTAGAGCGCGGCGGCGCGGGAGTTGCCGCGGGCCACTTCGAGGCGCAGGGCGTTCCACTGGCGCGCGCGGCAAAGGCCCGCGGCGAACCGCAGCGCTTGGCCGCCCAGGCCCATGCCGCGCCAGCGTTCGCCCACGAACAGTTCATCCAAGAGCCCGAAGCGCCCTCCAAACTCCAGGCTGTAGCCCAGCACCAGGACCAGATAGCCGGCGGTCTGGCCCTCCGCCCGAATGATCCAAACACCGCCGAATTCCGGTTCAGCGAGCAATTGCTCCATAGCGCGGCGCGCGCGGGCTGGGTCGAACGGCCCCACGCCCTGAGAGTAGAGTTCGGCCATCATGAGCAGGACGGAATCGAGCTGGGTGACGTGGAGCGGCACGAAAGCGGCGTCCACTGTGTGAGAACCCACGCCCCTATAATAGGAGAAATGGCCAGGAAAATTCCGCCCGCCGTGTGGCTGCTTTTGCCCCTGGCATATTTCCTATTTTTTTTTGACATGACAAGGGTGGGGCTGATTGGCCCCGACGAACCGCGCTATGCTTCCATCGCGCGCGCCATGGCGGCCACCGGCGACTGGGTGACGCCCCGCCTGAACGGCCAGCCATGGTTCGAAAAGCCGGCGCTGCTTTATTGGATGGAAGGCGCGGCGTTCCGCGGCCGGCTGGGTGCGGAAGTGGCTCCGCGGCTTCCCGTCGCGCTGGCTGCCTGCGCCTTTCTGCTGTTCTTCTGGTGGATGCTGCGGCGCGAGTTTGGAACGCGCGCCGCCAGTTTGTCCACCGCGATTCTGGGCACGTCGGGCGGCTGGATTGTGTGCGCTCAAGTGGGCGTTCCGGATCTGCCGCTGACGGTCACGTTTTCGGCGGCCATGCTGCTGGCATTGCCCTGGGTGGCGCGGCGCGACGCGAAACTGCTGCCGGCGGCCGCCGTCTGCCTGGCCCTGGCGGTACTGGCCAAAGGGCTGGTCCCGCTGGTGCTGGTGACTCCGCTGCTGGTTCCGTGGGGCCGGCCGCTGCGCACCGCATGGCGCGATGACCTGGTCTGGCTGCGGCCGCGCGTGCTGTTGCCGTTCCTGGTGGTGGTACTGCCCTGGTACGTGCTCTGCACATGGCGCAACGGCATTCCGTTTCTGAAAGATCTTTTTTGGAAGCACCACTTTGAGCGCTTCGTTTCGGCGGCGGCCTTGCAACACGGGCAGCCCTTCTGGTTTTATCTGCCGGTGCTGCTGGCGGGGCTGCTGCCGTGGACGCCGCTGGCGGTTCTTACCCTGCGCCGTACGTTCCTGAAAGACCCGCGGCGCCTGTTTCTGTTGTGCTGGCTGCTGCTGGGGCTGCTTTTCTTTTCGGCATCCGTGAACAAGCTGCCGGCTTACGTTCTTCCGTTGTTGCCGGCCGCGGCCGTTCTGATGGGATTGGGTCTGGCGGAGGCCGGCAACGCCGCGCCCACGCTGACCGTCTGCACGGTTCTGCTGGCGGCATTCGCCGTCGCCGGGCCGATATTGCCGGCGGCTGTGCCGGCGGGCCTGTCGCGTGTCGCGCCGCCGCCCTTCCGCTGGTTCTGGCTGCTTCCACCCGCGCTGGCTGCCGGCGTGTGGATGCTGGAACGCCATGGGCGCCGGCTGGCGGCCGTGCTGACCATCGCCGCCGGGACCGCGGCGGGGACAGTCTACGTAAAGCAGGTTGCCGAGCCGGAACTGGACCGGACAGCCTCTGCGCGCGGGCTGTGGCGGGAGATCGCGCCGCGCGCGGCCGCGATCTGCATCGACTGGCTGCCGCGCGGCATGCAATATTCTCTGGACTATTATTCGACTGCGCCGCTGCCAACCTGCGAACAGCGTGCCAGGCCGATAGAACTACTGCAACTGCAGGGCCAGGCGCCGCGGCTGATGCCGCCGGGCCACCATGCGGCCCAGGTAGGGCAATAGGGTTGACCACCATGCCCGCGGCATTGTACTCTCACGTATCCTAGGGATGACATCATGATTCTGCCTCACGATCCGACCACGCTCCTGTGTTTGATGATTATCAGCCTGATCTGCCTGGGCTCCTGGGCCAACTTTTTCAAAGTGGCCGGCAAGTGGCGTTTCGAACTATTCTGCTTCGATTTTGCGCTCGGCTTGTTTGTTGTGGCCCTCATCCTGGCCCTGACGGCAGGCAATCTAGGCTACGACGGTTTCGATTTTCGCGACGATGTAATGAATGCCGGCAAGCGGCAATGGATGTTCGCGCTGCTGGCGGCGGTGATTTTCAATTTCGGCAACATGCTGCTGATTGGGGCCTTCTCCGTGGCCGGTTTGACGCTGGCTTACCCGGTGGGCTTTGGCGTGGCGTTCCTGGTGGGGTCCATTATCAGTTGGGCCACCGGACCGGGAGTCAACGCCGCGTTCCTGTCTGGCGGCTGCGGCTTGTTGTTACTGGCAGTGATTTTGAACTGCTCGGCTTATGCGCGGTTGGGAGTCTTGAAGCACGAGACCCAGGCGCGCGCCGGAACGGCCAAGAGCACGCGGCGGCCATCCTCCCTGCAGGGGATCATTCTGTCGATGGTGGGCGGCGTCCTGTTGGGCAGTTTTGTGCCGCTGCTGGCCAAGGCGCAGGACCCGGACGTCGGCCTGGGCCCCTACTCCACCATGGTGTTCTTCGGAGTGGGCGTGGTGATGTCGACCTTCGTGCTCAATCTGTTCTTCATGAACCTGCCGATTGAAGGCGACCCGCTGGAATTCAGCGACTTCTTCAGCGGTACTCTGAAGCAACATGCCGCCGGATTCATGGCTGGCGGATTGTGGGCGCTGGGCGGCTTGGCTGCGCTGGTGGCGACCAGCCCTAAGACCGACACGCATCTGCAGCCAGTGACCGTGGATATGTTGTCGCAATTCGCTCCGGTGCTGGCGACCCTCTTCGGCCTGGTGGTATGGAGAGAATACAAAGCGGGAGACGTGCGGGTGAAGACCACCTCGCTGGCGATGCTGCTGCTGTTCGCGGGCGGAGTGGTGGCCATCTCACTGGCCTCGGCCTACACGCGTTCGTAATCAGACGGGCGCTGGTATCCCCAATTTGACGTACCAGGGTGTGGCGGGGCGAATGGCCTCGTTGACGGCGTTAATGTTGCGCACGCCTTCGCGCTGGAGCCACTCTTCGAGTCCCCTGGCTCCCTGCTTGGCATAAACCGGAATGCCCTCCTTCCACGTGGCGCGGCCGCACAAAACTCCCGAATAGTCCGTACCGGCCTCCGCGGCCATCTTCAGGGATTCGGTGAATTGGGCATTGCCGACCCCGGCGCTGAGATAAATAAAGGGCCGCGCGGCCAAGCCGGCGGCTTCGCGGAAATGCGTGAGGGCTTCGGCGCGGGTGTAGGCCTTCTGTCCGCCATAGACGCTGGAGCCTTCGACGAATTCCGCGTTGACCGGCACTTCCACTTTCAGCACGTCCACGCGGTATTGCGGCTTGGAGAACTCTTCCATGCTTTTCTTGACGACCGAGGGCTTGGCTTTGGCGTACTCCAAACCCTTTTCGTCGCCGCCTTTGGGGTCGTAGCCGACGAATTCCAGGAAGAAGGGGATGTCCCAGGTTTCGCATTCCGCGCCGATGCGTTCGATGAACGCGTGCTTGATGTCGTTAATGGCGGGTTCTTCGAAAGGCGTGTAATAGATGAGAATCTTGACCGCATCGGCGCCCCAATCCAAAATGCGTTTGGCGGAGACGTGCGGCAGCAGATCGGGCAGGCGGCCGGGCTGAGTATTGTCGTAGCCGCTCAACTCATAGGCCAGCAGAAGGCCGGCGTTGGAACTGCGGGCGTGGCTGGCTTCTATACCGAATTCCGGATCGAGGAGGATGGCGCTGGCGTGTGGGGTGAGGACCCTGGTGACGACCGACTTAAACTCACCCATCATGGAGGGCGTGATCTCCTTGACGCTGACTCCGCGCGCGGACGCCAGCGATTTCTGTAAACTGCCGCGTTGATCCATGGCCGCCGCGGCAATCACACCGCGTTCATTGGCCAGTGCTTTCATCCGCTTTAATTTGCCTTCGGAGAGTGTCATTGCCACATTATATGACATGCGACAATGATGGCGATCGGCTATAGCGAGCACCTATGACAGAAGCTTACAGCGCCCGAAGCCTGACCATCGACGGCATGGAAGTGGTGGAGTTGAGCGATGCCGCACACGCGCTCGCGGTCACCGTGGCGCCCGGGATCGGCAACATGGCGTATCGGTTGCGAAGCGGCGCGGAGGACCTGCTCTGGTTTCCTTTCGACGGGCCAGGCCAACTGCAAGGCAAGCCGGCGCTCTGCGGCATCCCTTTCCTGGCGCCGTGGGCCAACCGCATGGATGGCGATGCTTACTGGGCAAACGGGCGCCGTTATCAGCTGAACCCCGAGCTAGGAAATCTGCGCCGCGATGCCAACCAGAAACCGATTCACGGCCTGCTGAACTTCTCGCCCGACTGGCGCCTGGTCTCATCCGGAAGCGACGCCGCTGGCGCCTGGACCAGCAGCCAGTTGGAATTCGCAACGCACCCGGCGTTGATGGCGCAGTTCCCGTTCGCCCACACCATCCACATGACGCACCGGTTGGCGGACGGCGAATTGCAGGTAGAGACGTGCCTGGAAAACCATTCGGCCGAACCGATGCCGGTGGCCATCGGTTACCACCCGTACTTCCGGCTGCCCGGCGCGCCGCGCGACCAATGGCGCGTCCACCTGGCGGCACGCGACCACCTTCTGCTGAACAACCAGCTGATACCCACCGGCGAGCGCCGCGCCACAGCGGGCGATTTTTCGGATCCGCATCCGCTGAGCGCCGGGCCGCTCGACGATGTCTTCAGCGGCCTCGCGCGCGATCCGGATGGCCTGGCGCGTTTTTGGGTGGAAGCGGCCGGACGGCGGCTCACCGTTACCTACGGGCCGCTGTATACGGTGGCGGTGATTTATGCGCCGGCGGGCAAAGACTTCATCTGCTTTGAGCCCATGGCCGCCATCACCAACGCCTTCAACCTGGAACATGCCGGCCGGTACGCGGAGTTGCAACACGTGCCGCCAGGCGGCGTGTGGCGCGAGAGTTTCTGGGTTCAGTACCAGGCCGCGGATAGGCCGGCCGGCGCCGTGTCATGACGATTTCGAGACTTCAGGCACGGGTAACCTAGCTGAGTTATCTGTAAAGCAACCGGGCCTCTTACCGGAAATTTTCCACGATCACCAGATTCGTCTGGCTTTGATCGACGCGCGGAAACAGAATGGTTTTGCCGTCAGGTGACATCGAGAAGGTGGCATTGCCCATGTCTGGATCTTTGAACCGGAATACGACCTCGCTGCGTTTGGCGGAGAAATTGAAGAACGAGACGGCCAGGCCTTTGGCGGCTCGATCCACTTCCAGGTAATAGACGCCGTTTTGCATGGGCTGAATGGTGGTGGCCCAACGGAGGTCGTGCTCGGGAACGATGGCTTCCTCCTCTTCCCCGCCCGATACCGGAACGCGCCAGAAGGTGCGGCGATTGCGAAAATAAACAAATTTGCCATCGGCCGATTCCACCGGCTGCGCGGCGCCGGGTTCGTGCGAAAGCTGCTCGGGGTTGCCGCCATTCAGGGCGGCTTTCCAGATGTGGCCGCGGGCTGCGTAATAAACATTCTTGCCATCGTGGGAAAAAGAGCCGTTGATGGCATCCACCTGCACGGTCCTGGGTTTGGCATCGGCAGTGGCGGACACCGTTTGCAGTTCCTGGCCGCGATCGCCGGAGGAATCGAAGATCAGCATCTTGCCATCCGGCGACCAGCGCACGCGCTGCAATTCCGGACCGTTGAGGTGCGTCACCTGAACAGGACCGCGGCCTTCCATGTCGTAGAGCCAGATTTCGTCGTGGCCGGTGCGGTCGGAGATATCGGCGATCATTTTGCCATCGGGCGAAAAACGCGGGCAGTATTCGCTGCCGGAAGATCGAATCAAGGGGCTGCCTTCGTTCGGGCCTTTGACATCCCCCAGGGAGGCGCGCCATATGGATGCAACGTTGGGGCTGACGGTGTACACCAGCCGGTTGCCGGCGGGCGCGGCCGTCACATACGAAGCCTGGCGTCCAGCGATGATCAGGTCGCGCGGGCTGCCGCCCACCGCCGGCACGCGCCAGACTTTCCAACCGCCGGCGCGATCCCCGGTGTACATCAGGTCCTGGCCGTCGTGCGTCCAGGTGATTCCGCGGATGGCATGGTCGTCGAAGGTGAGGCGGCGCGGATTGGCGCCAGTCGCATCGGTGAGAAAAATGTCGGCCCCGCCGGAGACGGTGCCGCGAACGAAGGCGATGGTGTTGCCGTCAGGAGAAACGGCGGGTGTGGAATCGCCATCGGAGCCGGCCGGCGGATGGGTGATGGCGCGGATGGCGCCGGTATCTAGCGAGAGGATGGCGAGCGCGGCGGGTTGCTTTTCGGTTTGCTGCACCGCCACCAGCGAGCGGCCGTCGTGCATCCAGGATAGGGCCGGAAAGGGCTGGGCTTCGTCGCCGGGAGCCGCACAGCCGGGATATTTGCGTTCGTCGCCGGGAGAGGCCGTCCCGATCACTACGCACTCCGCGCTTTGATCTTCCACGCGCACAAAGGCGAGACGGGCGCCGTCCACGGACCAGGCCGGGCTGAGGTCGTTGGCGGGGCCGTGGGTCAACTGCCGCGGTTCGCCCTTCGGTATATCCCGCACCTCAATGTGAAAAACGTCGTCTTTGGAAACGTTACCGCGCGCGCTGTAGGCCAGTCGCCCGCCATCCGGCGAGAAGACCGGGTAGGCCTTGGCGCCGGCTTCGTTGGTGACTTCGACGGTCTTCGGCACGACTGCGGGTCCGGTGGCCAGCCGGCCCAGAAGGGTTACAATCGCCCCCACCGAGCACAGGCACAGGGCCAGGAGAACCGCCGGCTGGCGGAGGAAAGTGCGGGATGCCATAAGCTGCATTATCTCAACACGGGGACGCAACGTTGGTGAGAAATGTTCCGAAGCGATTTGCGCGGCCCTGGCCACTTCTGCGACACTGGCCTTTTCATGACATTGAAGCCGCTATGGGCGCTCCTGGTCTGTTGGTCTCCGGCACTGGCACAGTATAACGGCCTGCCCGACAAGGAAACGCTGTATTACAACATCGAATGGCGGCTGATAACGGCCGGGAAGGCCAAGATCCAGTGGCTCGACGTGCCCAATAAGGGCTGGCAGGTGAACCTGCATCTGGAATCGGCGGGCCTGGTTTCCAAGCTGTACCGGGTGGACGACGATTACAGTGCGAACCTGACGCAGGCCATTTGCGCGCAGCAAGTGAACCTGAGCACGCACGAAGGCAGCCGCGACCGCGAGACCAAGATCGGTTTCGACTATAACAGCCATAAGGCCGACTATCTGGAACGTGACCGCGCGAAGAACGCCGTGTTCCTGCAGCGCGAGACGGAGATCCCCAACTGCACGCATGAGATCGCCGGCGGGCTGTATTACCTGCGCACGTTGAATCTGGAACCCGGCCAGAGCACGCAGATTGCCGTGACCGACGGCAAGAAAAGCGTGATGGCGAAAGTGGAAGCGCAGCAGCGCGAAGACGTCAAAACGCCCGAAGGCGTCTTCAAGACGATCCGCTACGAGGCGTACCTGTTCGACAACGTGCTCTACCGCCGCAGCGCGCGCCTCTACATCTGGCTGACCGACGACCGCCGCAAGCTGCCCGTGCAGATCCGAGTGCGTCTGCAGTTCGCGATTGGCTCCATCACGTTGCAACTGGAGAAGCACGAGTAGGGGCTCAGGGGTCGAGACGAGTCTCGACCCGGCAGGCAGAGTGCCTGCGCCACGGCCCTGAAAGACCCGCCTTACTTGTTAAGTCTCTCGATTATTCTGCAACAAAAATCTCTTCAGTATCGTAACCGTTAGACAAGGGGCAATCATGACTCTGTGGAACGACGTCCGCTACGGCGCTCGCATGTTATGGAAAGCGCCCGCATTTGCGTTGACCTCCATCGTCACGCTGGCTCTGGGAATCGGCGCCACGACGGCGGTCTATAGCTGCGCCGACGCACTGCTCTGGAAGCCCATCCCGCTGCCGCATCTGGAAACCATGGTCATGATCGGGCAGGGCACCGACGATCCGAATGACTTTGACCGCGCCACGCCGGCCGATATCGACGATGTGCACAGCCAGAGCGCCAGCCTCCAGAGCCTGGCCACCTGGCAGATCGGTCTGGCAAATATCGTCAGCACCGGGGGGCAGCCGGAACGCGCTGCGCAGGCGCTGGTGAGCGCTAATTTTTTCGAGGTGATCGAGGTGCAGCCGGCGCTGGGCCGCGCGTTTCAGCCTGGCGAGGACCAGCCGGGCCGGGAACGCGAAGTGATCTTCAGTGACGCATTTTGGCGCAACCGTTTCGCGGGCAACCCGAACATCCTGGGCAAAATCATCCGGCTGGACGACCAGAACTATACGGTAATCGGAGTGATGCCCTCCAAGTACGCTTTCCCGCTGGGCGTGGACTTGTGGACTCCCATGGCACTTACGCCTGCTGAGCGCGCTTCGCGGAGTTCCCAGTCGATCGATTCCGTCGCGCGCCTGAAACCGGGGCGCACCGTGGAGCAGGCACAAGTGGAACTGAAAGGTATCGCCAGGCGCCTGACGCAGGCTTACCCGGACACCAACAAGAACCGCCATTTCGCGGTATGGCCCTCGCACCGGTACATCGTGGACCGGGAAACCAACCAGTACGTGATCATGATGCTGGCCTCGGTCTGCTTCGTGCTGCTGATTGCCTGCGTCAATGTAGCCAACCTCCAATTTGCGCGGGCCACCGGGCGTTTGCGCGAAGTGGCCGTGAGAACGGCGCTGGGCGCCGGACGCGGGCGAATCATCACGCAACTGGTGACGGAGAGCATTCTGCTATCGCTGGCGGGCGCGGTGCTCGGACTGCTGGTGGCGTACTGGGGAATCGGCATGATTCGCAACGGAATGCCCCCGGAGATTGAAAAATACATTGTGGGATGGAAGGAAATGCGGCTGGATGGACGGGCGCTGGCCTTCACGCTGGCCGCCGCGCTGGGCAGCGGAATTCTGGCGGGCCTGGCTCCGGCATGGCAGAATTCGCGGCCCAACCTGACCGATGCGTTGAAGGAAGGCGGCCGCGGCGGTTCGGGTTCGCGCGCCCATCACCGCCTGCGCAACATTCTGGTGGCCGGTGAAATGGCGCTGGCGGTGGTGCTGCTGGTGGGCGCGGGACTGATGATGCGCGGTTTCCACAACCTGATGGTCTCGGGCGAAAACCTGGAGCCCGCCAGTCTGCTGACCATGCGTCTGGGCCTGACCGATATCAAGTATCCGGAACCATACCGGCAGGCAGCGTTTTACCGCCAGGCCCTGGCGCGCATTGAGGCCATTCCGGGCGTGCGTTCGGCAACGGCGGTCACCGCCCTGCCCTATTCCAACCATTCCAACAACCGGTTCTTTGCCATCGAAGGCCGCGCGGTGGAACCCGAGAATCCGCCGGTTGCGATGTACCAGCTGACCAGTTCGGAATACTTCGACACGCTGCATGTCGGTTTGCGGGCCGGGCGTTTCCTGACGGAAGCGGACGGCGCGGACACGCCGCGCGTAGCGTTAATCAACCAGAGTCTGGCGGACCGCTGGTGGAAGGGCGAATCTGCTATCGGCCGGCGCGTCAAACTGGGCAACGCCGATTCCAAGGCGGCCTGGATGACGATTGTCGGAGTGGTGAACGATGTGGTGCACAACCCGTACAACCGGGAACCGCGGCGCATGATGTATGTGCCCTACCAGCAGGCGCCCGGACTGTGGATGGATATCGGCGTGCGCACCTCGGGCGATGCGCTCCTGTTGGCGCCGGCGGTCACGGCTGCCATCCGGTCGGTTGACCCCGAACTGCCCATCAGCGACCTGCAGACGCTGGCGAAATCCCTCTACGACCGCAGCATCGGGCTGAAGTACGTGGAAGTCTTCATGGGGATCTTCGGCATGCTGGCACTGGTGTTAGCGTCGGTGGGCGTCTACGGAGTGATGTCGTACGTGGTCTCGGAACAGACTCGCGACATTGGAATTCGCATGGCGCTGGGTGCGCCCCGCGCCGGTGTGATGCGGCTCTTATTCCTGCGCGGCATGGTGACTGCGGCGGCAGGACTGGTGGTGGGCATTCCATTGGCCTATGGCCTGGCGCGCGTGGTGCAGGACTTGATCTACGGCATCACGGCGAGCGACCCGGTTTCGTTTATCGGAATCCCGCTGGCGCTGCTGGGCGCGATGGCGCTGGCCATTTACATACCGGCACGGCGGGCGATGAGTATCGACCCGCTGGTGGCGCTGCGGTACGAATAGAGTGGGACATCGTCTTTCGTCGTCTGTTTGAATGTATAAGGCCTGAGATGGCGAAGGGTTCTCCTGAAGGGTACAATGCCGAGACCGGTTTTTACGAACCGGCTCAGAAACCTCATTCAGGAGAACCGCATGAACGTCAACC
>Ga0182030_10001853_pt1 | contig 44280 bp, 40 predicted proteins | sample 812S3MmetaG_FD_121299 | JGI IMG/M metagenome (GOLD analysis project Ga0182030, IMG submission 121299) | Permafrost microbial communities from Stordalen Mire, Sweden - 812S3M metaG (Illumina Assembly) | ecosystem: Environmental > Terrestrial > Soil > Wetlands > Permafrost | place: Sweden... | reverse complement strand
TTCACCCGACCCAGCACTTCCACTCGACTCAGCTCTTTCCTGCTCAATCCCGTTCTCCCCAATCTCCGTTCCTCCTCGCGAAGGAACTCTAAAAGGGGACACTTCTAATGTGGTCTCATGGGGACACTTTTAATGTGGTTCAACAGGAACGGAGCCGGCTGGCGAGGAAATGATTCAGTGCTGCCGAGCTGCGAGCTATGAGCCGCGAGCTTCGAGCAAACCGTAGCCCCGTAGCCCGAAGCTCGGGGCCTTGTAATTCCGAACTATCCCCATGCCAAAAATTCGCAATTAACCGTGCTTAACGCTTCGCCGTATAATACAGTTCACGTGATCACAGTCTCCAAAGAGGACTACCTTAAGGCGATTCTTGAGGCCGAGAGCGAAGGGGAAGCTGTTATTTCGGCGACGCTCGCCCACTGGCTCAAAGTTTCGCCTCCGGCGGTAACCATGGCTGTGCGCCGGCTGAAGAAGGACGGCCTGGTGCGGGTAAATGCTGACGGACGCGTTCGCCTGACCGCTGCCGGAAAGAAGATTGCCCGCAAACTGACGGTTCGCCACCACCTGATCGAGCGCATGCTCGCCGAAATTTTCGGAATGGAATGGTATAAGGTGCACGACGAGGCGGAACGTTTGGAACACGCGGTCTCGCCCGATTTCGAGGCCAGGCTCCTCGCCAAACTTGGGCGTGGAGTCGCGTGTCCGCACGGTAATCTGACCGAATTGGAGAGTCCCGCGAGCCGGCGGCGTCGGGGCCTGCTGCTGCTGGCTCAGGGCGAACCCGGGGAGAACTTTCAGGTGAGTGGCATCTACGAACGCGATCGCCACCTGCTGGAGTTTCTGGAACAGCGCGGCATCCGCCCCGGAGCCAAAATTCATGTTGCGCATCGCAATTACGACCACACTCTGACCCTGACCACCGGCGCCGGCCGGGTTTCGCTCGGTGTATCCGCGGCTGAAAAGGTCTGGGTCAAAGCGGCAGACGGGAAAGCCGTGTCCAAAGGGTAAGGGCTCGTCCGCTCGCTGATCCAGAAATCGCTGTCCTGGCATTCGAAAAATCCAATACTCCAGAGTCACAAAAGTAATTAACCGTAGTTTATGTCGTGATGTATACTTACGCTAATTAGCCAGCGAGTGACGGGCCCCGTTTTCCCTTTCGTACCGCATCGATGGAATGAGTGAACCAAAGACAGCATCGGAGCCGCAAGGGTTAACCGTAACCCGATCGAACGTCGTCATCACGCATGAGGACATCGATCGGGCGCACGACCGCGAACGAGTTTCGGAGACGCGGGCGCGGCGCGGATTCCGCCCACGGTTGCGGTTGTTCTGGTTGCTCATAGGTCCCGGCATCCTGGTGATGCTAGGCGAAAATGATGGTCCCAGCATGCTGTCGTATGCGGCGACCGGGGCGCGTTTCGGCATCGGTTTTTTCCTGCCGTTCGTGGTGCTCACATTCCTCATGGCTTGCGTGGTGCAGGAAATGACCGTGCGTTTGGGCGCGGCCACTCATCGCGGGCACGCCGAGCTGATCTTCGATCGCTTCGGTCCTTTCTGGGGCTGGTTCTCGATGATCGACCTGATGATTGGCAACTTTCTCACACTGGTCACGGAGTTCATCGCCATCCGCGCCGGGCTCGGATTCTTCGGCGTGCGGCCGGCGGTTGCGGTCCTGGCCGCGTTGTTGGTGCTCTCGGTCGCGCTCATGACGCATCGGTACTGGACGTGGGAGCGGCTCATTTTAGGCGCGGCGATGTTCAACCTAGTGTTCGTCCCGGTGGCTTTGCTGACCCATCCGCACTGGGGAATGGTGGGCCGCGCATTGCTGACTTGGAGGCCACTGCCCGGCGGGATCTCGCAGGAGACGGTTCTGATCCTGCTGGCGGATATCGGAGCGACCGTCACTCCGTGGATGCTGTTTTTTCAGCAAAGCGCGATTGCCGATAAGGGTCTCACCACGCGGGACATCCACTTCGGACGCATCGACACGGTGCTGGGAGCAGCTTTGGCGACAATTGCCGCGCTCGCGGCGATGCTGGCGACGGCTCCGCTGTTCATGCACCACATGTCGGCAGCGAACTTCGAAGCCGCCGAGTTCGCCCAGGCACTGCAACCGTTTATTGGACACTGGGGAGCGGCGCTTTTCGCATTGGGCATGTTCGAGGCAGGAATGGTTGCCGCCATTACGATTTCAACTTCGTCCGCGTACGCCTTCGGAGAAGTGGCGCGGCGCCCGCACAGTTTGAATCTCCCCTTCAAGCAAGGGAGGGCGTTCTACCTCGTTCTTCTGATCGAAGCTGCCGCCGCAGCGGGACTGGTCCTGATCCCGGGAATTCCATTGGTATACATCGTGCTGCTGGTGAACGTGATCGCCGTCCTGGCCATGCCTCCGGCGCTTCTCTTTCTGTACATGCTGGTGAACGATCGTGAAATCATGGGCGCGCTGGTCAGCCCGCCGTGGGCGAATGTGCTGGCACTGGGGGTCGTGACCGTACTGGTCAGCGCCGGGCTCTTGTTTGGGATCAGCGTGATTGCGCCCAACGTTCTGGCGCTGGTTGGAGGCAAGTAGATGGAAAAACAATTTGATTCCGCGCACGCCGCTGAATTGAGCCACGAAGATCTCACCTCGGTGGTGACCGCGCTGGAGCCTGATCAGATCATTTCCGCCAAGGAACACCATCATTGTCCGCGACGGCGTCTCACTCGCACCGAGATGGTACTTTTCTGGGCGCTGAGGATTTATCTGATCTTTATGGTCGGCGTGGTTGTTTATCAGATTTGGACGGGCGTGCGGTAGGGCGGATCGCTTCACTCACGCGAGCTACGGTCTTTCAGTTCCAATAGATCCCATTGATTGCCGTACAGGTCTTCGAAAACTGCAACGGTGCCGTAGGCCTCTTCGCTCGGGGGTCGTACGAACTTTACTTTGCGCTCAGTCATTTCGTGATAGTCACGCCAGAAATCGTCGGTGTGCAGAAAAAGAAAAACTCGCCCGCCGGTCTGGTTGCCGATACGGCTCACCTGTTCTGGCGTCGCGGCTCGGGCCAGGAGCAAGCTTGTACCTTGAGAGTCCGGTGGGGCGATCAATACCCAGCGCTTTTGTTCGCTCAAACGAGTATCTTCGACCACTCTGAAGTTGAGTGTGCGAGTGAAGAACTCCAGCGCTTCATCGTACTCGCGGACAACCAGCGCGACATAGCCCAGCGTCTGCATCATGGGTCGTTCTTACTTTAGCTCAATCGGGCGGCAGCGGTTCCCACAACGGCCTTCAAAACGAATTACACTACTAGCTTCGGGGTCCGCAATTGCCCTCCGGTCCTTGCGCCGGAGCTTGGGAAGGAACACCACCATGTCATCGAATAGTTTTGGCGCTCGTGCAACTTTCGAAGTTGGCGGCAAAGAATACGAGCTTTACCGGCTCGATACTCTCGACAAGCAGGGCATCTCGACGAAGCACTTACCGTTTTCGCTGCGCATTTTGCTGGAGAACCTGCTGCGCACCGAAGACGGGCGCAACGCGACGCAGGGCGAAATTCGCGCGCTCGCGGCGTGGAACAAGAATTCGAAGCCGGAAAAAGAGATCGCCTTCACGCCCAGCCGCGTATTGCTGCAGGATTTCACCGGCGTTCCCGCAGTTGTCGATCTGGCAGCCATGCGCGACGCCATGAAACGTCTGGGCGGCGACCCGAAGCTCATCAATCCGCTACAGCCCGCCGAACTGGTGATCGACCATTCGGTGCAGGTCGACGAATTCGGATCGCCGGGCGCCTTCGACGTAAACGCGCTGCTGGAATTCCAACGCAACAAAGAACGCTACGCGTTTCTGCGCTGGGGACAAACCGGCTTCCGCAACCTTGCCATCGTGCCGCCGGATACCGGCATCGTCCACCAGGTCAATCTCGAATATCTGGCGCGCGTGGTGTTTGTGCACGAAGCAAACGGGAAGCGCACCGCCTATCCTGACACACTTGTCGGCACCGATTCGCATACCACGATGGTGAACGGCCTCGGCGTTCTGGGCTGGGGCGTGGGAGGCATCGAAGCCGAGGCCGCCATGCTGGGACAGCCTGTGTCCATGCTCATCCCGCTGGTGGTTGGCGTGAAGCTTACCGGACGCTTGCGCGAAGGCGCCACGGCTACCGATCTTGTTCTTACCATTACCGAGATGCTGCGCAAGCACGGCGTTGTCGGAAAGTTTGTCGAATACTTTGGTCCAGGCCTGCAAGACCTACCACTCGCCGATCGAGCTACGATTGCGAACATGGCTCCCGAGTATGGCGCGACTTGCGGCATCTTCCCGATCGACAAAGAGAGCCTGCGCTATCTGAAACTCACCGGGCGCAGCGACGAGCAGATCGCGCTGGTCGAAGCCTACGCTCGCGAGCAGGGACTTTTTCACGACGCCAACACGCCCGAAGCCGAATACTCCGAGTTGCTGAGTCTGGATCTTGCCACGGTCGAATCGAGTCTGGCCGGACCGAAGCGTCCGCAGGATCGAGTCGTGCTGTCGAAAGCGCGCGAGTCGTTTGCGCAGGCGTTGCCTTCCCTGATCAAACAGAAGGCTGAGGCCGCCTTTGCGGCTCCGGACGAGGCTGTCCTTAAGCAGGCCGCCCGCAAGCAGGTCAACAGCTGGGAACAGGAGGGCGGAAGTCCAACCGCCGTCGGTGTCGAGGACCCGAACGTCCACGAACACATTCCGACGAATGGGAATGTGGCGCTGCATCACGGCAGTGTCGTGATTGCCGCGATCACGAGTTGCACGAACACATCGAACCCGTCCGTGATGCTGGCTGCAGGACTGCTGGCGAAGAAGGCGGTAGAGCACGGCCTTGAAGTGCCCGCGACGGTCAAGACTTCGCTTGCCCCCGGATCGAAGGTCGTCCTCGACTACCTCGAAAAGGCCGGACTGATGCCGTATCTGGAGAAGCTGAAGTTCCACATCGTCGGATATGGATGTACTACATGCATCGGGAACTCCGGCCCGCTGCCGGTTGAAGTTTCGAAAGAAATCGACGAGAAAAATCTGGTTGTCGCCTCGGTGCTCTCCGGCAATCGCAACTTTGAGGGCCGAATCAATTCTGAAGTCCGCGCCAACTATCTGATGTCGCCGCCGCTGGTGGTGGCATTCGCTCTGGCCGGCCGCATCGACGTTGATCTGCGCAAGGATCCCGTCGGAAAAGGCAAGGACGGCAAGCCCGTCTATCTCGCCGACATCTGGCCTTCGCAGCAGGAAGTCGAGCAGGCAATGGCAAGCGCGATTACGTCCGAGATGTTTCGCAAGAGCTATGCGCAGGTGTACTCGGGAGACGAGCGCTGGCGCGGGCTGCCGGTTCCAAAGGGCGAGACCTACGCGTGGGAAAAGGACTCTACCTACATCCGGCAGGCGCCCTACTTCGATGACATGGCGCTGAAACCGTCCGCCGTTGAGGACATTGCGGGCGCGCGCGTGTTGGCCGTGCTCGGCGACAGCGTTACCACCGATCACATCTCGCCCGCCGGTTCTATTAAGAAAGATGGCCCCGCGGGCAAATACTTAATTGCTCACGGCGTGCAGCCGGCGGATTTCAATTCGTACGGATCGCGTCGCGGCAATCATGAAGTGATGGTGCGCGGCACCTTCGCCAACGTTCGCCTGCGCAACAAGATGGTGAACACTGAGGGTGGATTCACCCGCCACTTGCCCGATGGCGCGGAAATGTCGATCTTCGACGCATCGGAAAAATATCATGCCGAAAAAGTGCCGCTGGTGATTCTCGCCGGCAAGGAATACGGGTCCGGGAGTTCGCGCGATTGGGCGGCCAAGGGCCCGCGTCTGCTCGGCGTTCGCGCCGTGATTGCGGAGAGCTACGAACGCATTCACCGCTCGAACTTGGTCGGCATGGGCATTCTGCCGCTGCAATTTCTGCCGGGAGAAAATGCGGAGACGCTGAAGTTGACCGGCGAAGAAGTTTTCGAGATCGCAGGAATTCGCGAGGTGGTCGAGAAATTTTCTTCCGGCCGGAAAATTACGGTGCGCGTGAAGGGCGGGAAGGCGAGGGAAGTTCAAGCTATCGTCCGCATCGACACTCCGCAGGAAGCGCTCTACTACGCCAACGGAGGCATTCTCCAGTACGTGCTGCGGCAACTGCTGGCGGAGGAGGCGCAACCGGAAGTGGTGACCGCCTAGCTGCCGAGCTGCGCTCGGCTGGAGCGATCCTTTGTGTGGTGGCGGGACTTTGCCCCGCCGGGACGGGGCAGAGCCCCGTCACCACACGAATTCGCTGCGTGCTAATCTCAAATTCCCATGTCTGTCGCGGCCCAATTTGTTCCTGCTGCCTATAGCTTGACTGCGGTCGGGGTCTGGGGTGCGAGTGATTTTCTGGGTGGCGTGGGAGCGCGGCGCGTGAATGCGTTCTTATTCACGGCCATCGTACACATCAGTGGCCTGGTTGTAATCGGTGCTCTGGCGCTGATTACTCGCGCGCCATTTCCTGGAAACGCCAGCCTGGTCTGGTCGCTGACCGCCGGGTCGATCGGAGGCCTCGCCCTAGCTCTGTTCTATCGTGCGTTGGCCAGCGGAAATATGGGACTCGTCGCGCCCGTGGGCGCCGTTCTCGGCGCCGCGATTCCCGCCATCGTGACCGCTTTCGCGGAGGGCTTTCCCGGATATCGGCATGTGCTCGGTTTCATTCTGGCTGGAATCGGCGTCTGGCTCATCTCGCGGACCGAAGCTGGCACTGGCCGTCCCCACGGGTTAGGTATGGCCGTGCTCGCCGGAATTGGCTTCGCAGGTTTTTACCTCTGCATCCACCATGCGGGCAACGCCTCGGCCCTGTGGGTCGCCGCCTGCTCTCGATCCGCTTCCTTCCTGGTCGCGGCAACGATCGTTCTGTTCGGAAGATACCTCCGCACGGTGCCGGCGCCGGTGCTGGGCATTGCCGCGGCTGCGGGGATCCTCGATATTACCGGCAGCACCGTGTTCATTCTTGCGTCTCAAATCGGGCGCCTGGACGACGCGGTCGTGCTCAGTTCGCTCTATCCCGCCGTTACCGTTGTGCTTGCCCGCATCTTTTTGCACGAGCACTTCAGCCGCGCCCGTACCCTCGGCATGGTCGCCGCTCTGATAGCTGTGCCGATGATCGCGGGATAGGGAATGGGGCGAACTTAGATGGAACGAAACTCGGGCCCTTGGCGTATAAAGTCCTCTGAGGATGGTTTATGGGGACTCTGAAAATCTCATTGATCGCGACTTTAGATTGCGACTGCGGCCGGTTTTTCTGCCTGGGAGTTCGGTTTGGCGGGGAGGATTTGGCCCGCCCATCCCCAGATGGCCGCCTTTCTGCTGACACTCATCATCGCTATTGCGGTTCAAATTGCTTGGCTGCGGCTGGCTGACGGACAAGGCAACCGAGGCTGACACGCTCTCCAGTCGCTGATACTCTCTTCCCGTGCCTTTGCTTGAAGTTCGCAACCTGAGCAAGACTTTCGATCTCGCGGAATCTCCGTTCGGCGGGCGCCACGCGGGCGAAGTTCGCGCCGTGGATGATGTTTCGCTCGATATCCACGAAGGCGAAACGCTCGGTTTGGTGGGCGAATCGGGCTCCGGCAAGAGCACTCTTGGACGGCTGATTCTCCGCCTCATCGAGCCGACTTCGGGTTCCGTGCTCTTCGATGGTGTCGATCTAGTGAAAGCGAACGGCTCCGAGTTGCGCCGTCTTCGCCGCGACATGCAAATCATCTTTCAGGACCCGTTCGGTTCGCTGGACCCGCGCTACCGCGTCGAGGACGTGATTGCCGAGCCGCTCATTCTTCATCAGAAGATCATCCGCGGGAGCCTCAGCCACGATGCTCGCCGGCAGCGCGTGCGAGAACTTTTGCGCGCCGTGGGTATGGATGAATCCGCTATGCCCTGCTACGCGCACGAGTTTTCCGGGGGCCAGCGGCAGCGCATCGGCATTGCGCGCGCGCTCGCCCTGCAGCCGAAGTTCATCGTCGCCGATGAGCCGGTTTCGGCGCTCGACGTCAGCGTCGGCGCACAGATCGTGAATCTTCTGCAGCAACTGCAGCACGATTTCGGCCTCACTTATCTGTTCATCTCGCACTCCATGCCGGTAGTTCGCTACCTCTCGACCCGTATCGCGGTGATGTATGGGGGCAAGATCGTTGAGATCGGAAGCACGGAGCAGATCACTACCCAGCCGCGGCATGCATACACGCGAAAACTGCTGGCGGCAACGCCGGAGATGGCGGCATCGTAATATTCGCCGCTTGGCTGTTGTCCTTCCGATGGAAGGAAATTACAATCTCTTCCTGTCCGGGGAGAAACCCATGGCGACCAACCCTTCCGTGTCACCGCAGCTATCGCAGGTACCGTCGCAGCCTCTGCAGGAACCAGCGCGCTTGTCTGAAGGGCAACGCCTCGTCGACACTTTCTTTGCCCCCAGCAAGACTTTCACCGACCTGCGAAGGAGCGCCAGTTGGTGGGCGCCATTTCTGATCATCGCGCTCGTTTCGCTGCTGTTTGTTTATGTGGTCGATCAGAAGGTCGGTTTTCGCAAGGTGGCGGATAATCAGATCCAGTTGCGACCGAAGCAGGCCGAGCGCATTGACCGCTTACCTGCGGATCAACGGGAAAGAGTCATGGCGCAACAGGTCACGATCACAAGAATCATCTCCTACGCGGTTCCCGTGTTTGCGCTCATCGTGTACGCAATATTCGCCGGGGTCCTGTTTGCGACCCTTAAGTTTGGCGCGAGCGCCGACGTGAAATTCAAGGCCCTGTTTGCTCTAATTGTCTACACACGCCTGCCCGAGCTGCTGCGGGCGTTGCTGGCAGTCGTTTCGATTCTGGCGGGAGTCAGCGGGGATGGATTTAATATTGAGAACCCTGTGGCTGTCAATCCCGGATATTTCATCGACCCGAGCGGCTCGGCCGTACTGCGCGCCCTGCTCACACCGTTGGATGTCGTCACCATCTGGACATTGGTCCTGACGGCCATCGGCATTACTTGCATCAGCAAGGTGAAACGTGGAACCGCGTTCGCCGTAGTTTTCGGCTGGTTTGCTGTCGTGGTGTTGGCTAGGGTGGCGCTTGCCGCCGCGTTTTCCTAAGGTTCGATAAACGGGGAAGATTCTGAGCGACTTCTGCATCGACATGCCGCAGGAACTCAACTACTGGCTCACAACCGTTCAGATGCCAATCTCGCCGGCGCAGTCGTTGCCGCAGAGCGCTGACGTCGCCATTATCGGTGCCGGATTCACCGGACTCTCCGCCGCGCTCTCGCTGGCCAAACGCGGTGCGAAGGTCGTGGTGCTCGAATCGGAAACCATCGGCTGGGGCGCAAGCTCGCGCAACGGCGGCATGGTGCTCAGCGGGCTGAAGCTCGGCGTCAACAAACTAATCACGATGTATAAACGAGAGCTTACGCACCGCATGTACGCCGCGTCGCTTGCGACTATCGATTCGGTGGAGCGCATCGTGAAAGAGGAAAACATCGCCTGCGATTTCGCCCGCACCGGACACCTCGAAGTCGCCTGCAAACAGGCGCATTTCGACGACTACGCCCGCCAGGTTGAAGTGATCGCGCGCGAATTCAACCACCAGTTGCGGGTCGTTCCGCGCGACCAACTCCCCAGCGAGATCGGTTCCGGCATTTATCACGGCGGCATAGTCGACGAAGTCTCAGCCGGGCTCAATCCCGCGCGTTACGTGGCCGGACTCGGCGCCGCTGCTATGCGCGCCGGAGCTTGGGTTTGCGAACACACACGACTGCAGAACATCCAACGTGAATCGCGTGACGGCGCGCCAGGTTTCAGGCTGAACAGCGCTCGTGGCGCGATTTGGGCGCGCAATGTGCTGGTCGGTACCAGCGGCTACACGGGTGCGGCGACTCCCGCGCTGCGTAAGAAAATCATTCCCATCGGATCGTTTATTATTACAACCCAAGTGCTCCCTGAAGCGCTGGCCCGCGAACTTAGCCCGCGTAACCGGCAGATCTACGATTCCAAAAACTATCTTTATTACTACCGGATCACGCCCGACAACCGCATGTTGTTCGGCGGCCGCGCTGCGTTTTTTCCGGAGACCGACCAGACCATCCGCAAAAGCGCAGAAATTCTGCGGCTTGGCATGATTGGTGTCTATCCCCAACTGCGTGACACCAGAGTCGAATACGTCTGGGGTGGTACGCTGGATTTCTGCTTCGACATCATGCCGCACGCCGGGCTGATGGACGGCATCTATTTCGCCGTTGGGTATGCCGGACACGGCGTCGCCATGGCAACGTACCAAGGGCAGAAGATGGCGGAATGGATCGCCGACGGGAAGACCGACAATCCGTTTGCGGAGATTCCATTCCCGGGCGCGCCGCTCGGGTTGTATAACGGCAAGCCGTGGTTTCTGCCATTCGCGGGAGCATACTACAAGGTCTTAGACTGGGTATCGTGAGAAGAGCAGGTCTCAGATCGCAGGTCTCAGGTCTCAGGAATTCGTGATGGAGTGATGACGGAGTAGTCCTTGTCTTTCCTGAGACCTAACACCTGACACCTTTTTGGAGAATCGCATGTCCATATTTGGCCTTATCGAATACGCCGACGCCACCCCCGAAGTCCGCGCCATCTACGACGACATCATGGCCACGCGCAAGACCGACTGGATCAACAATTTCTGGAAGTCGATCGCGCACGATCCGGTCAGGCTGAAGCGGACCTGGGAAGACATCAAGCAGATCATGGCTCCCGGTGCCCTCGATCCGCTCACCAAGGAATTGATCTACGTTGCGGTCTCGGTCACGAACCAATGCGAATATTGCATTGCTTCGCATACCGCTTCGGCGATAAACAAAGGCATGACCGATGCCCAGTTCAAGGAGTTGATATCCGTGGTCGGGATTGCGAACGAAACCAATCGCCTGGTTGCGGGGTATCGGGTGGAAGTCGACGAGCGCTTCAAACCGCAAACCGGCCAATGAAGTCAAGCGGCGGATGTCCGCACGACGCCGCCGATTAGCACTCCTCACGAAGTTCTATAATCGTTAGACTGAACCAGGACGCAAATCAAAACACGAATCTCCGGGGCGAAACAAGAATCGAATCAGAGAGCGAATCACGAGCGCGCTCGAAAGAGGTGAGGTATGGCCGAGATGACGGCGGCTCCCGTCGCAACCCACGGTTTTTTCCTGGATGGGAAGTGGCTGGACGAGGGCGACATTCTCGACATCTGTGCGCCCTACGACGGCGCCCTCCTCGCGCATGTTCACCAGGGACGCCGGGAGCACGCCGAAGCCGCCATTACCGCCGCGGTCAAGGCCTTTGGAACCACGCGGCGACTGCCTGCCTTCGAACGTCAGCGAGTTCTGCGCCAGATCTCGGTCGGCATCCATGATCGCAAAGAAGAGTTTGCACGCACGATTGCGCTGGAAGCGGGCAAGCCCATTAAGAGCGCTCGCACCGAAGTGGACCGCGCGGTCTTCACCTTCAACATCGCGGCCGAAGAGACGGTTCGCGGCTACGGCGAGTATTTGCCGCTGGATTGGCAGCAGTCGACCGCCGGGCGTTGGGGCATCGTAAAGCGTTTTCCCCTCGGCCCCGTCGCCGGTATCACGCCTTTCAATTTCCCCTTGAACCTGGTCGCCCACAAAGTCGCGCCCGCCATTGCCGCCGGCTGTTCCATGGTGCTCAAGCCCGCGCCGCAGACGCCGCTTACCTCCCTGCTGCTGGCGGAAGTGATCCAGCAGGCCGGGTGGCCGGATGGCGGATTCAACGCGGTGCTGCTCTCCAACGAAGATTCCGGCCTGCTCGTCACCGATGAACGCATCAAGCTCATCAGCTTCACGGGCAGCGCCGCCGTCGGTTGGGCTATCAAGAACGATGCGGGCAAGAAAAAAGTCGTTCTCGAACTGGGAGGGAATTCGGGCGTCATCGTTCACAGCGACGCCGATCTCGCTTACGCCGCCGACCGTTGCGTCACTGGGAGCTTTGCCTACGCCGGGCAATCCTGCATTTCCGTACAGCGCATTCTGGTCGAGCACTCCGTCTACGGAAAATTCACCGAGTTGTTTCTGGCGGAAGTCCGGAAGCTGAAAGCCGGAGATCCGCTCGACGAGGCGAGCGACCTTGGTCCGCTCATCCGCGAAAGCGACGCCATCCGTGCCGCTGACTGGGTACAAGAAGCGGTGCGCGGCGGTGCGCGCCTGCTCTGTGGCGGCAACCGCAAAGGCTCTTTGTTCGAGCCCACCGTACTTACGGGCACCAAGCCCACGATGAAGGTGAATTGCGAGGAAATTTTTGCGCCGGTTGTGACCGTCGAGCCCTACAACGATTTCGCCTCCGCGCTGAAACAGATCAACAGTTCCGCATACGGATTACAGGCCGGACTTTTCACCCGCGACGCCAAACTCATCTTTCAGGCCTATGACGAACTCGAAGTCGGAGGTTTGATCGCCGGCGACGTTCCGACGTTTCGCGTCGACCACATGCCCTATGGCGGCATCAAAGATTCCGGACTGGGCCGCGAGGGCCTGCGCGACGCGATTCAGGAAATGACGGAACCCAAGCTGCTGGTCATGCACTTGCGCTGAGATTTCGTGATCCGCGAATTTTTTGGCAACGGATTCACAATGCATTAACCGGGAGGTGCTAGCTTCCGGGCGGATTCAAGAAATGACTCGAGTTTTCTTAACGTTCAATTTTCCAAGACGAAATCGCGCACCGATAAAGAGAAAAAAGAAAACCTGCGCGGCCTATTCCATTTTGCCGGTCAACTGTTATACTCTGCTGTTTCAGTATCGCGGGTCACACCAGCACGTGACGTAAGTCATACAGATGCGGTCAGCCGGGAGCGGCCTAAGCCAATCTCGCAAAATTCACATTCAATGCAGATTTTTCCACGCAGCAGCAATGCTATTGCCCGGGCCTCCATGGTCCTCACGGTTCTTGCCGTGGCCGGGCTGTTTTGGGCCATGGTGCAGGTTGAGCGCTCTCCGTACATCACGTATGCCGGAGTGCGAAAGACGCAGCCTGTCCCGTTTAGCCACCAGCACCATGTGACCGGGCTGGGCATCGACTGCCGCTACTGTCACACCTCGGTTGAGCAATCGAGCTTTGCCGGCATCCCGCCGACCAAGACCTGCATCAACTGCCATGCGCAGATCTGGACCAACGCGGCTTATCTGGAGCCAGTTCGCGAGAGTTTTCGCACGGGCCGATCTCTGGAATGGACGCGCGTCAATCAGTTGCCCGATTACGTGTATTTCAATCACAGCATCCACGTGAATAAGGGTGTGGGCTGCAACACTTGCCATGGTCCTGTGGACCGTATGCCGCTGACATATCAGTATGCGTCGCTGCAGATGGAATTTTGCCTTGATTGCCACCGTGCTCCAGAAAAATATCTGCGCCCGCGCGAACAGGTTTTCAATATGCGTTATGAAGAGCCCTCCACGGGCGAGCCTGTCATCGTGAAGGAAAACGGGAAGGAAAACGCATACTCCGATCAGGAAGCGCTTGGGAACGCTCTGAAGGAGCAATACAAAGTGCGCTCGGTGAAAGACATCACCAGTTGCAACACCTGCCATCGCTAGGGTCAGGGTTTCAATCGCAAGAACTGAGAACTGAGAACTGAAAGCTGAAAGCTGAGAACTGAAAATCGACGATGAGTATGGACGAGCAAAAAGTGAAACCGGCCGGAACCAACGCCGGAGCGAGTGGTGGAGCCGACGTCTGTCCCAGCAAGCGAAAGCAGCTTGACCTCGCGACCGTCAAGGAGCAGATCGATCAGACGACCGGCCCCGAGTACTGGCGCAGCCTCGAAGAGTTGGCTGGCAGCGCCGAGTTTCAGGAGATGCTGCACCGCGAGTTTCCGAAGGGCGCTTCGGAGTGGCTCGACGACTTCTCGCGCCGTGGCTTCCTCAAGACTATGGGCGCGTCGCTGGCGCTCGCCGGTTTGACCGGGTGCACGCGCATGCCGATCACCGAGATCGTGCCCTATGTGCGGCAGCCCGAGAACGTCGTTCCCGGCCGCCCGATGTTCTACGCGACCGCGTTCACGCTCGGCGGTTACGCCTCGCCGATTCTGGTCGAAAGCCATCTTTTCCGTCCGACGAAAATCGAAGGCAATCCGCAACATCCCGCCAGCCTCGGTGGCACGGACGTTTACGCGCAGGCTTCGCTGCTCGATCTTTACGATCCCGACCGGGCGCAGAACATCACCTGCTTGGGCGACGTTCGTTCGTGGAATGCGTTCATGGAGGCAGTTCGCGGCCCGTTGACTGTGCAGAAGAGCTTGGCGGGCGGCGGCGTTCGCATCCTGACGCAGACCGTCACCTCGCCCACGCTGGCGGCGCAGATTCGCAGTTATCTGGAAGCGAATCCGATGGCCAAGTGGCACGTCTACGAACCGATCAGCCGCGACAATGTCTATGAAGGCGCAAAGCTGGCGTTCGGCGAGCCGGTCGAGACGCGCTACGATTTTTCGAAGGCCGATGTGATCGTCTCCCTCGATGCTGACTTCCTCTCGGCCGGCTTCCCGGGATCGACGCGCTACATTCGCGACTTTGCAGCGCGCCGAAATCCAGATGCGAACATGAACCGGCTGTATGTGGTCGAGAGTACGCCGAGTTCGACGGGGATGAAGGCGGATCATCGATTGCCGCTGCGGGCAGGGGAGATTGATGACTTTACCCGTGCGCTGGCGAGCGCCGTCGGCGTAAGTGCTGGCGGCAGAACAAGTGGTTCGGAGCAGAAGTTTGTTTCAGCGCTCGCCAAGGACCTGCAAGCGCACAATGGCTCTAGTGTCGTTATCGTTGGCGATCATCAACCGCCCGCTGTCCACGCGATTGCGCATGCCATCAATCAGAGACTGGGGAACGTCGGCAGCACGGTCTTTTATACGGATCTAGTCGATGCCAACCCGGTGAACCGTAACGAATCGGTGCACGCCCTCGTCGAAGACATGCGCGCCGGCAAAGTCGACCTGCTCTTGATTCTCGGCGGGAATCCCGCTTACGACGCGCCAGCCGAACTCGAATTCGCTTCGGCGCTGAAGTCGAATGCAGTCAATCTGAAAGTGTTTCTTGGCACGCATCGCAACGAGACAGCTGAACTCTGTCACTGGCACGTTCCCGAAGCGCACTATCTCGAGTCCTGGAGCGACGCTCGTGCCTACGACGGAACGGCCAGCATCATTCAGCCACTCATCGAGCCGCTCTACGGCGGCAAGAGCGCGCACGAAATCATTACCATTCTTGCAGGGCAGTCCGGCCTCACGGGGCACGATCTCGTTCAGGCCTACTGGCAGAAGCAGCACACTGGTTCTGACTTTGATGCTTTCTGGCGCAAGTCTCTGCACGACGGCTGGGTCGAAGGTACAACTTATGCTCCGAAGACTGTTGCGTTAAGAGCTGCCAGCGTGGCGAGTGAATCGGAACTCGGCATTATTGGCGAAGACGACAGGCCAGGCGCCAAGTACGAGTTGAACTTCCGCCGCGATCCCTCAATCTACGACGGGCGCTTCTCGAACAACGGATGGTTGCAGGAACTCCCGAAGCCACTTACCAAGCTAACTTGGGACAATCCCATAATGATCGGCCCGGCGCTGGCCCAGCGCCTGAAGCTTAACTTCAAAGACGTTGCGGAACTGGAATTCAACAACGAGAAAATCAAGGGCGCAGTCTGGATTCAAGCTGGCCATCCCGACAACTCGATCACAGTCTTTTTCGGCTACGGACGCACCCGCGCCGGTCGCGTCGGCAGCGGCACGGGCTTCGACGCCTACCCGCTGCGCAGGGGAGGAACGACCTGGTTTGGTACCGACGGCGTGAGGGGCATGACCTGGTTTGGCGACGGCGCACGGCTTCGCCCTACCGGCGAAACCTACCAGCTCGCCAGCACGCAGGGTTATCAGTCGATGGAAACGCCTGACGGCAGCGAGCGTCCGCTGGTGCAGGAGCGCAGTCTTGAGGAATACAAGAAAGAGCCGAATTTCGCGAAGGAAGGCGAACCGCCGGCCGCTCTCACGCTCTACAAACCTTTCGATTACTCAAAGGAGACTTATTCGTGGGGCATGGCGATCGACCTGAACTCCTGCGTCGGATGCAATAACTGCATCGTCGCCTGCCAGTCGGAAAACAACGTCGCCGTGGTCGGCAAAGAGCAGACTCTCAAAGGCCGCCACATGCACTGGCTCCGCGTCGACGCTTACTACAACGGCCCGCGCGATAATCCGAAGGGCTTTTTCCAGCCCGTGCCCTGCATGCAGTGCGAGGATGCGCCTTGCGAACTGGTTTGTCCGGTGCAGGCTACCGTTCACAGCAGCGAGGGTCTGAACGACATGGTCTATAACCGCTGTGTCGGCACTCGTTATTGCTCGAATAACTGTCCTTACAAAGTGAGACGATTCAATTTCCTGCTTTTCCAGGACTGGGAGACTCCGCAGTTCAAGCTCATGCGTAATCCGGACGTGACGGTGCGCAGCCGCGGAGTCATGGAGAAGTGCACTTACTGCGTGCAGAGAATTAGCGAGAAGCGCATCGACGCCGAGCGAGCCGATTCCACTATTAAGGAAGGCGAGTTGCAGACGGCCTGCCAGCAGTCCTGTCCGGCCAACGCCATAGTCTTCGGCAACCTGAATGATCCGAACAGTCAGGTCAATAAGTGGAAACAGCAACCGAGAAACTATTCGCTTTTAGGTGAATTAAACACGCGGCCGCGCACAACATATCTGGCGGAAGTACGCAATCCCAACCCCGAGTTAGAAGGCAAGTTAGAACCCGATTCAAAGGCATAGTGGAGAGCAAGTAAGGCATGGCTACGAACACGCAAATACCCGTGGCAGACAGGCGAGTACCGGTGATCGCGCCGGGCCATACCTTCTCCACCATCGGCGAGAAGATCAGCAATATCGTGCTGAGCCGCCCAGTCTCGCTGGGATGGATCTTCGGCTTCCTGATCGTGTTCTCGATGATGAACCTGCTGATGATTGCCCTCGGGTACTTGTTCATTAAGGGCACGGGAATCTGGGGCATCAACATTCCCATCGGGTGGGGATTCGCCATCGTTAACTTCGTCTGGTGGATCGGTATTGGCCACGCCGGCACGCTGATTTCAGCGATTCTGTGCCTGCTTCGCCAGACTTGGCGCAACTCGATCAACCGCTTCGCCGAAGCTATGACGCTATTTGCGGTGGCCTGCGCCGGCATCTTCCCGCTGGCTCACACTGGACGCCCATGGCTCGCGTACTGGCTCTTTCCGTATCCGAACACCATGCGTTACTGGCCGAATTTCCGCAGTCCGCTGGTGTGGGACGTGTTCGCTGTTTCGACTTACTTCACTATTTCGCTGGTGTTCTGGTTTGTGGGACTTATACCTGACTTCGCCTCGTTGCGAGACCGCGCCGAGAGTACCTTGGTCCAGCGTATCTATGGATTGCTCGCGATGGGATGGCGTGGTTCCGCGCGCCACTGGCACCGTTATGAGACGGCCTACCTACTCCTCGCCGGGCTTGCCACGCCGCTGGTACTCTCTGTTCACACCGTTGTTAGCTTCGATTTCGCGGTCGGCATTGTTCCTGGGTGGCACACGACGATCTTTCCGCCGTACTTTGTGGCGGGCGCTATCTATTCCGGTTTTGCCATGGTGCTTTGTCTTGCGATTCCGATCCGCGCGATCTACGGACTGCAGGATTTCATCACCATGCGCCACCTGGAAAACGCGGCCAAAGTGATGCTGGCGACCGGCCTTATTGTTGCCTACGGCTACGGCATGGAGGCGTTCATGGGTTGGTACAGCGGCAGCCAGTTCGATTCGTTCCTGCTCTGGAACCGGCTGCACGGGCCCTATCGGCTGTCATATGCTGCATTGCTCGCTTGCAACATTTTCATCCCGCAGGTTCTTTGGCTGAAGAAGTTTCGCGTCTCGACCGGCTGGCTTTGGCTCGTCTCGTTCGTGGTTCTGGTCGGTATGTGGCTGGAGCGCTTTATCATCGTAGTCGTCAGTTTGAGCCGCGACTTCCTGACTTCTTCATGGGGCCAATACTACCCCACGAAGTGGGACTGGATGACTTTCGCTGGCACCATTGGCATGTTTCTAACTGCCATGTGGCTGTTTGTACGCATTCTGCCCATGATCTCCATCTTCGAATTGCGCACTTTGCTGCCGGAGTCGCAGGTGCACGAGGCGGCGGAGGTGAAGCAATGACAATCGAAACCAGCGAGTCACCCATTTACGGATTGATGGCCGAATTCGATTCGGCGCAAGAACTGGTCGCCGCTGCGCACAAGACTCACGCGGCAGGCTATCAGAAGATCGACGCCTACAGCCCGTTTCCCATCGAGGGCTTGGCCGAGGCTATCGGCTTTCACAAGAACAGCGTGCCTCTCGTCGTGCTTATCGGAGGACTTATCGGCGGGATATCGGCGTACGCGCTGCAGTATTGGGTGGCGGTGATCACGTATCCGGTCAACGTTGCTGGACGCCCGTATCACTCCTGGCCTTCGTTCATCATCGTGACTTTCGAGCTGACGATTCTTTTCGCGGGACTTTCGGCTGCTATCGGCATGATTGCCCTGAACGGCCTCCCTATGCCCTATCACCCGGTGTTTAACGTGCCCGAGTTCGCCAAGGCCTCGGAGAACAAATTCTTTCTGATCGTGTTTTCGAGCGACCCGAAATATGACGCTGCCCGCACGCGCTCGTTTCTCAACGACCTTGCTCCACGCATGATCGCGGAGGTGCCAAGCTAGCCATGGGTACAACGCGCAACCTCCGAAAGCTTCTGCCGGTGCTGGCGCTGATCGCCGTGACCGCCGGATGCCGCATCGACATGCATATACAGCCGTATTACCGGCCCATGGCGAAGAGCGATTTTTTCAGTGACGATCGCTCTGCCCGGTTGCCGATCGAGGGCACGGTCGCACGGGGCGATCTTCGCGAAGATACCTACTTCTACACTGGGAAAATCGGCAACAATCTTGGCGACTTTCTGCCATTCCCGGCGACCCAAGAAGTTCTCGATCGCGGACGCGAGCGCTTCAATATCAACTGCACACCGTGTCACGGGCGTGTCGGCGACGGCAACGGCTTCATCCCATCGCGCGGATTTCGCCGGCCGCCGTCGTATCACATCGACCGTTTGCGCAAAGTGCCGATAGGCTACTTCTTCGACGTCATGACGAACGGTTTCGGCGTGATGCCTGAATACGGCACGCAGGTTGCGCCGCGCGATCGCTGGTGCATCGCGGCGTACATCCGCGCACTGCAACTTAGCCAGAATGCAACTTCGGCTGAGATTCCCTCGGGACAAAAAGTTCCGTCAGCACCGCCGCAGTTCCGCGACATTGGCAACGGAGCTACGCTGCCACAAATCGCGCCGCCCGCCGCCGCAACCAAAGGGGAATCCAAATGACCACGGCCGCTATGAATAAGTCGGACCTGATGGCCCCGCCCGTGGCTCAGATTATGCAGCAGCGGTCGCTCGTCATCGGCGTGATTGGTGCCGTTGTTTCCGTCGTTGGGGCTTTTCTCGCTCCCGGAAGTTTTTATTCCGCGTATCTTACGGGCTTCATGTTCTGGCTCGGTCTCTCGCTCGGATGCATGGCCATCCTGATGCTCTACCACCTGGTCGGCGGCGCGTGGGGCACGGTGATTCGCCGCATTCTCGAGTCGGGCATGATGACGCTGCCACTCATGTTCGTCCTGTTCATTCCGATTTTGTTGAATCTGCCCAAGCTGTATTTCTGGGCCCGGCCCGATGGGTGGACTGATCCGAAGATCGCGGAGATCGCGCACAGCTATCTCAATTTCAACGGCATTCTGGCCCGCTACATCTTGTACTTCGTTATCTGGATCGGGATGGCCCACTTCCTGAATCGCTGGTCTACCGAGCAGGACTCGACTGCCGGGCAGAGCACGGTGCGCTTCCGCGCGTTGAGTTCGATTGGACTTGTTATTTACTCGCTCACGATTTCCTTCGCCGTGATCGACTGGGTAATGTCGCTGCAAGCGCGCTGGATCTCGACTATCTACGGTCTGCTCTTCATTGCGGGCGAAGCGCTCTCCGCCTTCTGCTTCTGCGTGGTGATCGAGAGCATTCTCGGCAAGCGCAAGCCGATGTCCGAGTATCTGACGGATACGGAAGTCCACGACCACGGCAAGTTCATGCTCGCCTTCGTAATGGTTTGGGCGTACTTCAATTTTTCGCAATGGCTCATCATCTGGGCCGGCAACCTGCCCGAAGAGATTCCGTGGTATGTGCGCCGCATGAATGGAGGGTGGGAAACGGTCGGCCTGTTCCTCGTGGTGTTTCACTTCGCGGTGCCGTTCGCGCTCCTGCTCTCGCGCCAGTTGAAGCGCAAGACTCACACTCTGGTCTGGCTCGCGTCCTGGCTGATATTCATGCGCATTGTCGACATTTTTTGGCACATCGAGCCGGCATCGCATCCTGCGTTTCACGTCAGTTGGGTGCTTTTCACGATCGTCGCGGGAATCGGCGGTCTTTGGATGGCTTACTTCTTTCACAACCTGAGAGCGCGTCCGTTGCTGGCCGTGAACGCGCCGCAGACGCTGAGACTTCTGGAGCCGTCGCATGAGTGACGAAATGAATCAGGGCCGCTCCGGCCAGGAAGCCGGTTTCGAACGCGAAGACTTGAGTTCGCGCGGCATCTTCTTTTTTATGATCGGCCTCGCGATCGTTGGCGTAGCCATTTACTTCATCATCATCGGCATGTACTCGTTCCTCGACAAATATGAGCGCTCGCAGATGGCCACCGCCAGTCCGTTGCTTACTTCGAACGGGGCGATGTCGCGCGTGGTCACGCAGGAGTACATGGAGCAACGGTTCAAGGAAAACGGCGTTCCCATGCTCGAAGTCAACGAGCGCGGCCAGTTTCGCGACTTCCTCCTCAATCAGGAGAACCAACTCAACAGCTATGGCTGGATCGACAAAGATGCAGGCGTGGCGCACATTCCGATCGAGCGTGCCATGGATTTGATCGTCCAGCGCGGATTGCCGGTGTATCCGCAAAGCAGCACGAATGCGAGCGCTGCGGCAAGCAAAGCGCCCGCTCAGAAATCGGCAGCAGCGAAGCAGCAGATGCTTGGCCCCTAAAGGGGGCGTGTGCTTTCGAAGCGATTGCGGTATCGCTAAAGCGATACGCTGATACGAACCCACGGTATCGCTAAGACGATGCCCTGATACGAAGGAACCGTTCCGGCCGGACAGCCGGAAAGGAAAAAGCAGTGCATAGTAAAAGCAGTTTCGCCAACTTGATCGTCGCAGCGACTTTCGCGCTCATGCTCTCGGTCGTTCCGCTGTTTGCGCAGGGTGCGCGCGGTCCCATCATGGGCGGCGGCATCATGAGTCCGCCCGCCAACCAGCGTCCACCTGGACTTGAATTCGTCGGCATTGAGCAACATCTCAACGCCGACGTTCCCGTCGATCTCGAATTCCGCGACGAACTCGGCAACCCGGTCAAACTCGCCGACTATTTCGGCCATGGACGCCCGGTCATCCTGAACCTGGGCTACTATCAATGCCCCATGTTGTGCGGCGAATTGCTGCAAGGGCTAGTCGGTTCGATGAAGGCACTCACCTTCAATCTCGGCCAGGATTTTGACATTATCACGGTGAGCTTCGACCCGCGCGAAACCACGGAAATGGCGGCCGAAAAAAAGCGGGACATGATGAAGCGCTACGGCCGCCCCAATGCCGATAAAGGTTGGCACTTTCTCACCGGCAGGGCAGACCAGATTAATGCGCTCACGCAAGCGGTGGGCTTCCAATATCAGTTCGATCCGAAAACCGAGCAGTACGCCCACGCGGCCGCCATCGTTATGCTCACGCCCGACCACCACATTTCGGGATACTTCTATGGGGTCGAGTTCTCTCCCAAGGATCTGCGCCTTGGACTGGTGCAGGCCTCGCACAACAAGATCGGCAACATCGGCGACCAGGTGCTTCTATACTGCTACCACTACGATCCCAGGACCGGAAAATACGGCGCCGTCGTCAGCAACATTCTGAAGCTGGCGGCGCTCGGCACCATGCTCATTCTGGGAACATTTATGTTCGTCATGTTCCGGTTCGATCATAAGGCGGCGCATGGCGAATCGGGGCGAGTGAAGTAACTATGTCGAAATTTCTACCTTTGTGGCCCGATCAGGCCTCGACCATGTCAGGCCAGGTGGATGCACTCTACATCTATCTGCTCCTGGTCGCTGGTGTCATGACCGCGCTCATCTTTGTCGCCGTTACGGTGCTGGCGATCAAGTACCGCCGCGTGCGTGGACGCGAAGCCCAACAGATCGAAGGCTCCACCATCCTCGAAATCACATGGTCGGTCATTCCTTTTTTCGTGATGTTGACCTTCTTCATCTGGGGCGCCGTACTCTACTTCAAGGAACGCACACCTCCCGCGGATTCCACCGAAATTTACGTCGTCGCCAAGCAATGGATGTGGAAGTTCGAGCACATGGAGGGGCAGCGCGAGATCAACGAACTGCACGTGCCCACCGGCCAGAACATCAAGCTCATCATGACCTCGCAGGACGTGATCCACAGCTTCTTCGTCCCGGCATTCCGGCTCAAGCAGGACGTCTTGCCCGGCCGTTACACCACGCTCTGGTTCAAGGCCACGGTGCCCGGCCGCTATCATTTGTTCTGCGCCGAATACTGCGGGACCAACCACTCCGGGATGGGCGGCGAAATCGTCGTCATGGAGCCGCGGGATTACGCGCAGTGGATGGCGGGCGGACCGGCAGCCCCCTTGCAGGAGACCGGCAAGCAGTTATTCGCTACGCTCGGATGCGCGACCTGCCATCGTTCCGACGTCCAAGGGCGCGGCCCCAATCTGGTGGGTATCTACAACAAACCGGTTCTGCTCGAAGACGGACGCACGGTGACAGCGGATGAGAACTATGTTCGCGAGTCCATCCTCAATCCCACGGCAAAGATTGTGAACGGGTTCAAACCGGTGATGCCCACCTTCCAGGGTATCGTCAGCGAAGAGCAGTTGAACGCGCTGGTGGCCTATGTGAAATCGTTGGCCCAGCCAACCCCGGGAAGCGCGGGGCTGCAGAACGAGCCCGCCGCTTCTCCGGCACAAACACAGAAGACGCAGGTGCAATAGTTATGGCGAGCGCAGTAATACCGGCGAATCAGGCTCCGAAATTGAACTATCTCAACAACGGCCATAGCCTCAGGTCCTGGCTGTTGACCACCGATCACAAGCGGATCGCGGTCCTCTATCTGATTTCCGTGACGACGTTCTTCTTCTTTGGCGGCTTCTTCGCCATGCTCATCCGCCTCGAGTTACTAACTCCGCAAGGCGACCTGATGCAGGCCGACACCTATAACAAGGTGTTTACCATGCACGGCATGATCATGGTCTTCTTCTTTCTGATCCCGGTGGTGCCGGCGGTGCTGGGGAATTTTCTGATTCCCATCATGATTGGGGCGAAAGATCTTGCCTTCCCGCGCATCAACCTCCTGAGCTGGTATCTCTACATCATCGGCGGCATTCTGATTACACACGTCATGTTGACCGGTGGCGTGGACACGGGCTGGACTTTCTACAGTCCCTTCAGCACTGAGTACACGAATACCAAGATTGTCGAGGCCGGACTCGCCGTTTTCATCGCAGGCTTCTCGTCCATCTTCACCGGGCTCAATTTCATCGTCACTATTCACCGCATGCGCGCGCCCGGCCTTACCTGGAGTCGCCTGCCCTTATTCATTTGGGCCAACTATGCCACGAGCCTCATCATGATCCTCGGGACGCCGGTTGTCGCCATCACCATCGTGCTTGTGGCCGTTGAGAGACTCTTCCATCTGGGCATCTTCGCTCCCAGGCTCGGCGGCGACCCGCTCCTGTTCCAACACCTCTTCTGGTTCTACTCCCACCCGGCGGTGTACATCATGATCCTGCCGTCGATGGGAGTGATCAGCGAACTTATCGGCTGCTTCTCGCGCAAGCGCATCTTTGGGTACAAGTTCGTGGCGCTCTCGAGCATCGCCATCGCCGTCATCGGCTTTCTGGTCTGGGCGCACCACATGTTCGTGGCCGGTATCTCGCTCTACGCTGCCATGATCTTTTCGTTTCTGACTTTCTTCGTCGGCGTGCCATCCGCAGTCAAAGTGTTCAATTGGACGGCAACCCTCTATAAGGGTTCGATTAGTTACGCTACGCCCATGCTTTACGCCTTCGGCTTCATCGGGCTGTTTACCATCGGAGGCTTAACCGGTCTCTTTCTCGCGACCCTCGGCATCGACGTCCATGTTACCGACACTTACTTCGTCGTCGCCCACTTCCACTACGTCATGGTAGGTGGTGTCTTGATGGGGTATCTCGGAGGTCTGCATTTCTGGTGGCCGAAGATCAGCGGACGCATGTATCCGGAAGGCTGGGCGAAACTTTCGGCGTTGTTCGTGTTCGTCGGCTTCAACCTGACCTTCTTCCCGCAATTCATTCTCGGCTATGTCGGCATGCCGCGCCGCTACTGGCAGTATCCGCCGGAGTTTCAGGTGCTGAACGTGCTCTCGACCGCCGGCGCCAGCGTGCTGGCTGTTGGTTATCTGCTGCCCATGATTTACTTCCTCTGGTCGCTGCGCTACGGGCCGATCGCCTCAGACAATCCGTGGCACGCCGCGGGACTGGAGTGGAAGACTACATCGCCGCCGCCCACTTTCAATTTTGAGGAGACGCCGGTAGTGACCTGGGAGGCTTATAACTACGACGAAATCCCAGACAAGGAACTGGAGGCTCCCGTTGCCAGATAGCCCAGCGACGACTCAGGTTGCGACCCCAGTTACGACCATGGAACACGAAGCTCATAATCCGGCGCTGCTCCACCACTTTGTCGACGCTCAGCAGCAGAAAAACGCCGCCTCGCTTGGCATGTGGCTGTTTCTGGTGACTGAGATCATGTTCTTCGGCGGCATGTTCTGCGCCTACCTGGTCTATCGCCTGAAATATTTCAACGCCTTCGCGGCGGGAAGCCAGCAACTCAGCATCGCGCTGGGAGCCACTAATACCGCCGTCCTGATCATTAGCTCGGTGACAGTTGTATTGGCGGTGAAAGCGGCGGAGGCAGGCAAGCGCAAAGTGCTGGTCGGCTATCTCGCGGTTACCGTACTACTGGGCCTGACCTTTCTGGGGATTAAAGGTTTCGAGTATCGCGAGAAATTCGAGAGACACCATGTACCCGGACCCACGTTCCAGTTCACTGACACCTTCGACGACAACGGCAGGCAGATCCCAGTCGATTCGAACGAAGCTCAGCTCTTTTTCTCGCTCTATTTCGCGATGACCGGCATGCATGCTCTGCACATGATTATTGGGTGCGGCCTTTTTAGCGTGCTGGCTGTCCTGGCCTGGAGGGGGCATTATTCGCCGGGCTACTTTACTCCTATCGAGAACGCGGGATTGTACTGGCACTTGGTCGATATCATCTGGATTTATCTGTTCCCGCTGTTGTATCTGATCAGCCGGCACTCGTGACGTTGGATGAAGGTCGGATTTGATGGCTGAAAACTGGTCTTAAGGATTGCCATGTCGGAACACGAAGAGCACACCACTCACTCGCAAGGATTTTACATAGCCATTGGCGTCGGCCTGCTTATCGGAACGGCTACAACGGTCGGCGCGGCCTTTGTGAACCTCGGTCCTTTCAACCCCGTCGTTGCGCTGCTCATCGCTACCATCAAAGCTATTGTCGTCGTTCTCTTCTTCATGCACGTCAAAGACGCAAGCGAAAAGCTGGCCGGAGCCGTAGTCCTTTCCGGCTTCTTCTTTCTCGCGATTCTGATATCCCTGTCCCTGGCGGACTACCTGACTCGATCCTGGCGGTAATGAGGCAAGTCAGAGGTGAGAGGTCAGATTGCAGAGGTGATTCCCATGCGATCTGCGTGCCCGCAAGCGAGGGCGCTAGGCGTTACGAGCTAACCTCTTCAATCTGACCTCTGCACTCCCCCTTGCGCCCGGCGCCCGCATCCTCGAAGATGTTCTGTATCCTATGCCGCAAGAGATTGCTCCACCTCCAGCCCATTCCGCGCAACTCGACGCCTCCGCGCTCGAAGCTTCGCTCCGCCGCCACCTTCGCGGAGAAGTCCGCTTCGACTCAGGCAGCCGCGCCCTCTACGCGACCGACGGGTCCAACTATCGCCAAGTGCCGATCGGCGTCGTGGTTCCTCGTGACAAAGAAGATGTTCTCGCCACCGTTGGACTCTGTCGCGACCACCGCGCACCACTGCTCGCGCGCGGCGGAGGCACGTCGCTCGCGGGACAATGTTGTAACGCCGCCGTTGTCCTCGACTTTTCAAAGTACATGGCGAGCATTCTCGAAGTCGATTCCGATCGCCGCATCGCGCGCGTCGAGCCCGGAGTTGTTCTCGATACACTGCGCGCTGCCGCCGAGAAGCACCACCTTACCTTCGCGCCCGATCCCGCCACTCACGACCGCTGCACGCTCGGAGGCATGATCGGCAACAACTCCTGCGGCGTGCACTCGATCATGGCGGGCAAGACGGACGACAACATCGAGTCGCTTGAGATCCTCACCTACGGCGGTCAGCGCATGCACGTTGGCGCGACCAGCGCTGACGAGTTCGACAGCGTCATTCGCGAAGGTGGACGCCGCGCCGAAATCTACTCCGGCCTCAAGTCCCTCGCCGATCGCCATGGCGACCAAGTCCGCCGCCAGTTTCCGAACATTCCGCGGCGCGTTTCCGGATACAACCTCAACCACCTGCTGCCCGAAAGCGGCTTTCACGTGGCGCGCGCGCTGGTCGGTTCCGAAGGCACTTGCGTCACGGTTCTCGAGGCCACGTGCCGCCTCGTCGAGAGTCCGCCCGCGCGAGTGCTGCTCGTTATCGGATGGCCCGATATTTATCTGTGCGCCGACCACATCCCACAGATCATGGAGCATCGCCCCATCGGCCTCGAGGGTCTCGACGACATCATGGTCGCAGCGAGCCGGCGCAAGGGTGTGAACCTCGAAGGCCTGGCGCTGCTGCCTGAAGGCGGCGGGTGGCTGATAGTCGAATTCGGCGCAGACACTGTCGCCGAGGCCGAATCGCAGGCGCGCAATCTGATGCAGGGGCTCAATCGCTCTGCAGTTCCTCCCGACATGCGCTTGTTTACCGATCCACGGCAGGCGCGGCGCATTTGGGATGTCCGTGAGTCCAGTCTGGGCGTGACTTCGCACGTTCCGGGCGAACCGCTGCGCTGGGAAGGTTTCGAGGATTCCGCGGTCGCGCCCGAGAGACTCGGCGCCTACCTCCGCGACCTGCGCCGACTGATGCAAGACTTCCATTACGACGGCTCGTTCTACGGACACTTCGGCCACGCCTGCGTCCACACGCGAATGGATTACGATCTCGAATCCACCGAAGGCGTCCGCAAGTTTCGCCAGTTCATGGAAGAGGCCGCCGATCTGGTCGTTCGCTACGGAGGCTCGCTTTCCGGCGAGCACGGAGACGGCCAGGCGCGCGCCGAGCTTCTTCCCAAAATGTTTGGCCCCGAACTCATGCAGGCCTTCCGCGAGTTCAAATCTTTGTGGGATCCCGATTGGAAGATGAACCCGGGCAAGCTCATCGATCCCTATCGCCTCGACGAAAATCTCCGGCTCGGCGCGGGCTATGATCCGTGGCAGCCCGAGACGCATTTCAAATTTCCCGACGACCACGGCAGCCTGGCCGCCGCTACTCTGCGCTGCGTCGGAGTCGGCAAGTGCCGCCGCGACGAAGGCGGAGTCATGTGTCCCAGCTTCCGCGTCACGCACGACGAAGAGCACTCCACTCGCGGCCGCGCCCACCTCCTCTGGGAGATGACAAAACGAGATGTCATCAAGGACGGCTGGCAGAACGAGGCGGTGAAGGAATCGCTCGACCTCTGCCTCGCCTGCAAAGGCTGCAAAAGCGATTGCCCGGTCGGCGTCGATGTCGCGACATACAAAGCGGAATTTCTGTCGCACTACTACGAAAGCAATCGCCGTCCGCTAAAGGAGTTGGCGCTCTCGAATATCGATCTCTGGCTCAGAGCCGCGTCGCACGCGCCGGGTCTGGTGAATCTTACGACTCAACTCCCAGGGCTGCGCGACCTCGCCAAGCTGGTGGGCGGGATCCCCGTCCAGCGCCGCATTCCGGCGTTGGCTCCGCAGACATTTAAAGAGTGGTGGGAGGCGAAATGTAGTGTCGGCGGCTCGCCGGCTGTCGAGCGTGCCTCTCGCCCGCCCGCACCGGATTCTCAGCGAAATACAAGGCGGCGAGACGGCACTACCGTGCTCCTGTGGGCCGATACTTTCAACAACCACTTCCTCCCTGCGACCGCCAAAGCCGCCGCCGAAGTTCTCGAAGCTGCCAGCTTCGACGTTCTCGTCCCGCGCGCACACCTCTGTTGCGGACGTCCGCTGTACGACATCGGCGCGATCGACCGGGCCAAGAGCCTGCTCCTGCAGATCATGGACGAGCTTCTCCCCGAGATCGAAGCCGCCACGCCCATCGTCGTTCTGGAGCCGAGCTGCGCCTCCGTTTTCCGCGACGAACTCACCAACCTTTTCCCCAAGGACGAACGGGCGCAAGCTCTCTCGAAGCAAGTCTTCCTGCTCAGCGAATTTCTGGAGCAGCGCGCGAAGGACTTCCCCCTTCCCAAACTGCCGCGCCGAGCACTTATCCACGGGCATTGCCATCACAAGGCCATCATGAAGATGACCGCCGAAGAGGCGGTGCTTGAGCGCATGGGGATCAACTTCGCCGCGCCCGCTCCCGGATGCTGCGGCATGGCGGGAGCGTTCGGCTTTGAAAAAGAAAAGTATGAGGTCTCGAAAGCGATCGGCGAACTTGAGCTGCTGCCTGCCGTCCGTCAGGCTCCGACTGATTGGCTCATCGTCGCCGACGGCTTTAGTTGCCGCGAGCAGATCGCACAGGAAACCGATCGCCACGCGCTGCATCTCGCCGAAGTTCTTCAGATGGCCCTGCGCGAAGCCGCCGAAACCCCCGAAGGCTTCCCGATGTTCGATCCCGCGCCGCAACATTATCCCGAAGACGCATGGGTTCGGCCGCACGAGGCGGCTGTCGAAAAGAACATGAAGCGCACCGGCTTGGCGGTGGCTGGGATCGCCGCCGGAGCGGCGCTGCTGTTGGCGATCGCCAGGAGACGCTAAATTCCCACAGTCGTCCGGCGGATGCGGAGGAGGATATGGGTGTCGATTTCACTGGTAGCTGGCAAGCAAATCTGCGCAAGAGCAGATTCCTGGGCCCACTACCGAAGGCTCTCTTAGTAAAGATCGAGCAGTCGCACCCTGCGCTGCGAGAAGAGTTAGTCGTCACAAGACAAGACGGCAGCGAAGATCGTGCCGTCTTCACCTGCTGGATCAATGGCGAGCAGAACAGAAATCTGCTGAATGGCAGCGCAGTACGAGGGAACGCCACATGGGAGGGCGAGGAACTGGTGATTGAATCGTGGGTGCAGGTTGGTGCGCGCGAGATGCATTTCCGCGACTGCTGGTCTCTTTCTTCCGACAGACAAATCTTGACGATGGAGCACCGCAACGACGATCTAGCGGGACAAGTTACAATCCTCGATCGAGTGGAATAGGCGCCGATCGGCAAAAGGGCCCTTCGGTTCCATCTCGCAATATATTGATAAAATAGGACTTAAGTCGACCACTGCCCATCCTGCCCGGTTTCTGGGACAATAGCCATAGACACTAGGCCTGCCCGTAGCGGCTCTTGGTTCCCCGTCGCATCGTAGATCGCGCCGCTCACTTTACAAGAAGGCTGACAACTGAAAGCTGAAACCTTATGGAAATCGCGAACCCAACCCTCCCGGTCCCAGCTGCAACGCCAGCCCAGTCCGCGGTCGTGACCCTGAATAAGTCTGTGCAAGGCTCGGTGCTGGTGCTGATCCAGTTCGACGTTTGCGAGGAGATTAACCTCGACGCCCTGCGCGACATCTTCGGAGCGCGCCGCCAGGAGACCAGCTTCAAGCACCCTGCGCCGGGATACGTCCGCTTCCAGCGTCCTCCGGTGGTCGAGCCGGTCGAACCGCTGGTGCTCGAAAGCGGCGAACGGCTTGACGTGCAGATCAAGTACTACGATTACGGAGTGTTGAGCGTGGTCTTCGAGCTGCCGTTTTCTGGCGACTGGGACACGCTTGTGCGTCTGGCCAGCCGCTGGGTTTGGGACACCGACTTCACCAGCTTTGCGCAGAAGATCGTCACACAGAAGATCGAGCGCGCCCGGCCGGCGCTGGTCAAGCTTTATGAGAGCTGGCTGCATGAAGATTATTTCGTTTTTCACGTGCGCGACATCGCCGGCAATCCGTCGGCGGCCGAGCTGCTTGCGGCCGAGGGAGGACGGATCGCGCAGATCGTGCGCGGAGAAAACGTCCCGCTCTCCGACGGCGAGCAGCAGGAAATCATGCAGTCGAAGATCTCGTACTATCCGAACGACCTGGCCGTGATCAGCTGGAACGGGGCGTTCCTCTATGACTCTACGGCAGGCGCGGAAACTGTTATTCAACTGCTTGAATACGCCAACTCGCAGCTTCTCGAATTCCGGCATTACGACGAACTGCTGACCCGCGAACTGCAGAGTGTCTACGACTTCATGGAAAACGGCTCGATGGGCATTCTGGCGCGGTGGCGCACGGCGAAACGCGCCAGCCGCCTGCACACCGTGCTGCTCGATGTCGGGGAACTGACCGAGCGCGCCGACAACGCGATCAAGTTCCTGAGCGACATGTTCTCGGCTCGCCTCTATAAAGTTGCCGCGAACAAGATCGGCGTCACCGATTACAAGAACCTGGTCAACGAGAAAGTTCACACCGCCGAAGAACTCTACCGCTTCATGGTCGAGCAGTTTCACCAGAGCCGGGCATTTGTGCTGGAGCTGATGGTAGTGATTATCCTGATCATCGATTTGGTCTGGCTGTTTAAGGGGTCGATTCCGGTCTAGGAGCGGCTCAGGTGTACGTACAATGTTTCCCCGTGGAACATTTTGTACCGATGATAAATGTACGCACAGAGACCTCCGGCCACCCGCCGGTCCCAAACTACTTGGGGGCGTCCGCCGGTTTCGCGGGCTCGGCAGGCTTCGACGCCTTCAGCTTGGCAAAGGATTCCTCCACGCGCTTCCGGAAATCACCACTGTCGTCGTGCTCAAATCCGCTGTAGTTCGACTTGACTTGCATCTCACACTCCGCGCCCTTCGATACCAGGGCGACGTGGTTGGCGCGCTGCAGGACCGCTCCGCTAACGGTGACATGAGCGGCGTGCTTCACCTTGTAGGTAGCCGTCATTAAGGTGTCGTTACTATCCTCGACGTTGTAGTTCTCCGCATTGCCAAGGACGTCTTTGACCGCGCCCCACAAATCGCTGCAAGGAGTGGGATAGGTATTCTTGGAGGTTTTGCCGAACGACGGCAGAGCAAGAGCAAGGGATAGCAAAGCCACAAACAGAGATTTCATATTTGTATGTCTCTCCTACAAGAAATGTACGGCAGAAGATGTATACGCCTGACCGCTTGTAGGGGCAATGGCCGCCAGGTGCTGGCGCTCCGCTCGTTCCAATATCCGCAGGCCGTCGCGCACGACCTCGCTGGCGTTTTCGCAGCGTCCAGTCTTGATCAGGTAGGTTACGAAGCAGTCAGGCTGTGTCGGTCAAATTGACATTTCGGCTGGGCATCCTTCGGAAATCGGGTGGACGCCAGGTCCGGGCTTCCCTTGCCAGGGCGGTGCGATCACACGCAACGGTGACGGATATCCTTGACGCCGTGTCTTCCCCCGCGTAGACAGGCCCTGTTCGTCCGAGCCCTGCGTCGGCAGGCGCCTGCTGCAGCAAAACTTTGCAGTTTGATCTTCCCCAGGATTAGCGGCGATCCGCGCCAGCACTGACGCTAAGGCTGTATCCAAATTCTCTCAGGAGGAATGCCATGCCTTCCAAACGTCATGCGTCGCTATTGGTTCTTGTCGCCGTTCTTCTTTTCTTGGGAGCGATTCTTGGCCGCGCTCACGCGCGAGTGACCTTCGCGGGCATCCAGACCACAGTGCCGGCTAGCGGACTGAAGTACCCAAACGGTGTGGCGGTGGATAAGGCGGGCGATGTTTTCATCGCGGACTCGGGCAACAACCGGGTAGTGGAAGTTCCGGCCGGTGGCGGAGTCCAGATCACGGTACCGGCCAGCGGGCTGAATAACCCAAGCGGCGTGGCGGTGGATGCAGCGGGCGATGTCTTTATCAGCGATTACGGCAACAGCCGGGTGGTAGAGGTTCCGTACCTTGGCAACGGGCTGTACGGCCCCCAGACCACGGTGGGCAACGGATTGTATGCCCCATACGGCGTGGCAGTGGATGCAGCGGGTGATCTGTTCGTCACCGATACCGGCCACGGCCGGGTGGTGGAGGTTCCTGCCCGGTGGAGGTACCCAGATCACGGTGGGCAGCGGACTGAGTAGCCCGACCGGTGTGGCGGTGGATGGAGCGGGCAATATCTTCATCGCCGACACAGGCAACAACCGGGTGGTGGAGATCCCGACCGGTGGAGGTACCCAGATCACGGTGGGCAGCGGACTGAGTAGCCCGACCGGTGTGGCGGTGGATGGAGCGGGCGACGTCTTCGTTGCGGACTCCAACCACAACCGGGTGGTGAAGGTCAAGGCCGCAGGTGTTCAGACCACGGTAGGCAGCGGGCTGAATCACCCCATCGGTGTGGCAGTGGATGCAGCGGGTGACGTCTACATTGCGGATAGTGGCAACAAGAGGTTGGTGGAGGTACCAGCCGACGGCAGTGCGCAGACCACGGTGGGCAACGGATTGAACAACCCGTTCGGCGTGGCGGTGGATGGAGCAGGCAACATCTTCGTCGGGGATGGCGGCGGCAGCCGGGTGGTGCAGTTGCAGCGCTCGCAGCCGCCAACGTTGAGCTTTGCATCCACTCCGGTCGGCAGCACGAGCAGTGACAGCCCGCAGGCGGTGACGGTCCAAAGCATCGGCAACCGAGAACTGGAGGGTTATCCTCCCGTGCTGGGGACCGCTGACTTTGTTGAGGCGGCGAACCCGGGCGGGCAAATAACTTGCCTCGGCGACTATATCCTTCTCATGCCGGGAGCATCTTGCCAGATGAGAATCAGCTTCGAGCCGCAGAGTGAGGGAAATCTCACGGCGACCCTGATATTAAGCGATAACGCGCTCGACCTCAATGCGTTCGATGCCAGTCAGGTCATTACCTTGCAAGGCAAAGGCCTGCCGACGGTGCAGTCAACGGCCACTGTGTTGTGGTCGTCACTGGATCCCTCAACCTTTGGAGCAGCGGTGACCTTTACGGCGACCGTCATCCCGCAGGTTGGAGGACAGGCCACCGGGACAGTGACATTCAAGAATGGAGCCGCGACTTTGGCGACGGTGGCTGTGTCAGGCAACGTGGCGAGCCTGACAACATCTGCGCTCACTGTGGGCACGCACTCGATCACTGCGGTTTACAGCGGTAACGTAAATTACAGTGGCAGCACGTCAATGCCGGTCTCGCAATTAGTGCAGAGCGCGACGGCTGTTGGAACCACGACTTCGCTTACTTCTTCTGTGAATCCATCGCTGCCGGGCAAGCCTGTCTTGTTCACGGCTACGGTTTCCCCGCAGTCCGGGACAGGAACCCCGACCGGCAAGGTTACTTTCTATAACGGTGCGATGGCGCTGGCGACCGTCGGCCTTAGCAGCGGCATTGCGAAGTACTCCACGACTGCATTGCCGGCGGGTTCCAACACGATCACGGCGGTCTACGGCGGGGATGCGAACGATGATGCCAGCACTTCCGCGCCGGTGAATCAACTTGTGAAGGCCACCCCGATTGTGACCATTACGCCTTCCCCGAATCCGTCCGCCTATGGCCAGACCGTGTACTTGGTTGCGACGGTTACTTCATCGGTCGGCAATCCGCCGGATGGAGAGACGGTCACGTTCAAGCATGGGGCGGCGGTGCTGGGGACAGCGAACCTGAGCAGCGGCGCGGCGATCTTCACGACCTCGACGCTGGCGGTGGGGACGGATGCAGTCACTGCGGTGTATAGCGGCGACTCCAATTTTGCCGGAGGCACCTCAACGACCGCGAAGCAGGTGGTGAACAAGGCTACGAGCACGACCTTGCTCGTGTCATCGCTGAACCCGTCGACCGTTGGACAGGCGGTGACCTTCACGGCAACCGTGGCGCCGCAGTTTACCGGCACGCCGGCAGGAACGGTGACCTTCCGGGATGGGACGACAACTCTGGGGACGGAAAAGGTCAGTGGAGGTTTGGCAAAGCTCACAACCTCGAAACTGGCGTCGGGCGCGCATGGCATCACGGCGACATACAACGGCAGCACCAGCTTTAGCAGTAGTTCGGCTGCGCTAACGCAGACGGTGAATTAGCTGAGTCTTTGGACCGGGTTCCAGACGCGAAAATGCCCGGGATTCTTGCGAATCCCGGGCACTTACTGACGCTAAGCGTCGTTCCCCTAGACAGCGGTAACGTTCTCCGCCTGCCAGCCTTTGGGGCCTTTGGTCACGTCGAACTGCACGGTTTGGCCTTCTTGCAGGCTCTTGAAGCCGCCCGCTTGAATAGCTGAGAAATGCACGAAAACGTCTTCGCCATTTTGACGGCTGATAAAGCCGTAGCCCTTGGCGTCGTTAAACCACTTCACTGTTCCTTGTTCTGCCATTGATGTTCCTTTTTCTTGTTTCTTGAAATGTGCTGAGAAGATTCGCTGCTGTAGAGGGGGTTGACGCTGGTTGGCGGTACCGACCTTCAACTGCTTGTGAGTCAAACTTAGCAAGTACAGTGTAGCACAAAAAACGGGAAAAATGGTGGAAACTTTGGTCAGGGGGTGGGCCAGGTTCCAATAAGCCCTTTAAAATGTGTGCGCGAGAAGTCGGTCGTCCCTCCTGGACTTGAGTCGCTCTTCCTGCCTTCCCCAGCGCTGAAGCGCTGGGCTAAGTTTGGAAGCCCCTACGGGGCTAAGCTCGGTCGCACCTCCGGAGCTGGATACTCGATGTTTCGTTCGGTCGGGTTCGAGAACGAACTCTCGCGCATACACTTAACACCGCTGGCTCAACGAAGTAGGATCGCTTCTTTACCGTGGGTTACGCTATACCTTGCTTATGATCGCTTTTCTCACCCTTGAACTCCGCATGGAAGCGGCGCATTCGCTCAAGGACAAGCGTCAGGTCACGCGCAGCCTTAAGGACCGCCTTCGCTCGTCCTTTAACGTTGCGGTTGCCGAACTTGAGCCTAGCCCGCTGTGGAATCAGGCCACCATTGGAGTGGTTGGCGTCTCCCACTCGCGCGATTACCTGGACGGCCTGATGAAGAACGTGGAACGGGCCGCTACACGCATCGCCAACAACGCCGGCGCGGACGTCACCGACTCGTTTGTGGAGTTTCTGTGACGGAAGAACGCTACGGGCTCCGAGCCATGAGCTGCGGGCAATCGGCTTGCGCGAAGCTCGCGGCCTTTTTTCTGATATCCTTACAGGTTTTATCCATTCGAGGTGTGTGGTGGAGCATCGTGGCCAGAAATATCATCGGGGACGGCTGAGCGCGGCCATCCGCGAGGAGATCGAAACCATACTCGAAGGGGAACTGGGCGATCCTCGGATTGGGTTGGCCAGTGTCAGCGCCGTCCTTATGGCTCAGGACGCGCGGTCGGCACGCGTCATGGTGACGGTTGCCGGGGATGAGGCCGAGGCCGAGCGCACGCTCGAAGGACTGGCGGCTGCCAGGAACTATGTCCGGCACGAACTGGCGGAGCGATTGCGGCTGCGGCGGCCTCCGGAGCTTTATTTTCAGATTGATCGCGCCGATGAGTTGGAGAGCCGGGTCGAGGAGCTTCTGGGGCGCGAGAAAAAACGCCGGCGGAAGAATGTTGAGCCGAGCCCCTAAGGGGAGGCGGTTTCGGGCCCATTTCGGCATCGCTAAAGCGATGCGGTCATTCTCCCTTGGGACTATTGCGAGTCCAGAGTTGCTATGGCCACGAGCGGCTGCCGAGCTGTGCTCGGCTTGGACGGGCGAGGGCGCCATCCCCACGCGAGCGGGTGGGTCCGCTCTTCGAACTGAACTCTGATGGCTGAAGGACGCCTCATGCTGGATCGGGTTCTACAAGCAATTCGCGCGCGTCACCGCTTGGTCGTGACCTCGCACGCCCGGCCCGATGGAGACGCGATCGGCTCTGCCCTGGCCTGTGGCCAGATTCTGCGCGTCATGGGAAAAGACGCCGAGGTCGTAGTGCACGACGGCGTGCCCCGCATCTATCAGAACCTTCCTTTTGCCGATCGCGTCATATGTGCCGACGCGGTTCCACCAAACGATGGCGTGATCCTGCTGGAATGCGACAGCACCCGGCGCACGCTTCTCGATGGTCTCGAGGAATGTTTCCTTATTAACATCGACCACCACGTAAGCGGGCGCAATTTTGCCCACATCAACTGGATCGACTCGACGGTGATGGCCACCGCCGAACTCATCTTCCATCTCGCGCGCCTGGCCTGCGTTCCCGTGGATCGCGATATTGCCACCTGTCTCTATACCGCGCTCATGACCGATACGGGGTCGTTTATGTTCGAAGGCACCAACGAGCATACCTTCACCGTAGCGCGCGATCTTGTGCTGGCCGGAGCCGACCCGGCGCATTGCGCGCGCCCGATCTATTTCGGACATTCCACCGCCAAGATGCGTCTGCTCGGCGCCGCGCTTTCCAACCTGCATCGCGAGGGTCCGCTCTCTTGGATCTGGGTGACGCAAGAACAGATGCAGCGCTTCGGCGCCCGGGAAGAAGATTGCGAGGGGCTGGTCAACTACGCGCTCTCCATGGCCGACGCGCAGGTTGCCATTTTTTTTCGCGAGCTCCCGGATGGCCGTTATCGCGTCAGCCTGCGCAGCAAAGGAGAGGTGAATGTCTCGGCCGTAGCCGAGCATTTCGGCGGCGGCGGCCACAAATGCGCCAGCGGCTGTTCGATCGACGGACCGCTGGCCGTGGCCGTGTCCCGAATTGTCGAACGGCTGCATGAAGAGCCTGTAGGGTTGAGGGTCGACTCGTCGACCAGTCGTTAGTCGGTGGTCGATCGTCGTTCGCGAAGCTGAAACGAACGATGCAGTCCTTAGCGACCAGCCAACGCCGAATGAACCAGGAAATAAATCCGCGAACTCGCACCGACTTGCTGCTGCTGGCGGCGTTCTGCGGATTCCTTTTTTTCTATGGACTTGGGGCATTCGGCTTGCTTGGCGCCGACGAACCCCGCTATGCGCAAGTGGCGCGCGAAATGCTTGACCGCTCCGACTGGATTACTCCCACACTGCAGGGCAAGCCGTGGCTCGAGAAACCAGTGCTGTACTACTGGCAGGCAATGCTCGCGTTCCGCGTGGCGGGCGTCTCCGACAAGGCTGCGCGTGTGCCGGCTGCCTTCGACGCCGCCATGCTCATCGCCGCCATCTATTTTTTTCTCCGCCGCTTTCGTACTGGCAGTGAACTCGACGGAGCCCTGATCACCGCTAGTTGCGCGGGCGTCATTGGATTTGCCCACGCGGCCGCGACCGACATGCCGCTCGCTGCCGCCTTCGCCATCGCGTTGCTTGCCTGGTACGCCTGGTACGAAAGCCGCCGTCACCTCGATCTCGCCATTTTTTACGTTTTTATGGCGTTGGGAACTTTAGCCAAGGGTCCCATCGCGCCCGCCCTGTCCGCCGTCATTATTTTTCTTTTCGTCGCTGTAAAGCGCGACTGGCGCGCCATCCTGCGCACCCTTTGGATACCCGGGATCGCACTCTATCTCGCCCTCATGTTGCCGTGGTACATCGCCGTCCAGCTGCGCAATCCGGAATTCTTCCGATTCTTTATCCTCGAACACAATCTCGCCCGCTTCTCGCGGGACTTGTATCACCACCGACAGCCTTTCTGGTTCTACCTGCCCGTTTTCTTGCTGGCGACCATGCCCTGGACGTTCGTGCTCATCCTGGCCATTGGCGAACGGGTGCGCCTGATCTGGTCGAAACAGAAAGAAGCCTTGGCTTCCTTCAGCCCGGAAGATTCCTGGGGGCTGTTTCTGCTCACCTGGATGTTTGTGCCGATCCTGTTCTTCAGCGCATCGCAATCGAAGCTACCGGGATACATTCTGCCGGCAGTTCCCGCTGCGGCGTTGCTGGTCGCCGAGTATCTGGCCGCGCACCGCAGCGAAGGGAAGAAGTTGTCGCCGCTGTTCGCCGCTACTCACGGTATTGTTTGCGGACTGCTCATCTTTGCCGCTCTTGCCGCCGCCTCGGTTGCGATCAATCACAAACTGCTCTGGGGAACCGGAACTTACTTTTTCGCAGCCATTGCCGCCGCCTTTGCGCTCGCTATCGCTTCCGCTCTGCTTTCGCGCTCCGGATTCCGCCTGCTGCGGTCCGTCACCATGTTTGCGGTCGTCGTCAGCGTCGCCGCCGTCATTCGTTTTGCTGCGCCTGTCATCGACGCCACTCAGTCCGCTCGTCCCATTGCCGAGAGCATTCAGGCGTTTTCGCACGAGGCGGTCCCTGTCGCTCTCTATCACATCAATCGGGTGCAGGAATACGGGCTCGAGTTTTATCTCAATCGTCCGGCGCAGCCTTACGAAAGCGGGAATGTCCCAGCCGCGGAGCATGTCCTGGTTGCTGCAGAAGGTACACAATTGCAAGTCGCTCAACTGGTTCCCGGACGCCGAGTGTCATACTTAACCAGCATCCCGGCGCAGAAGGTGGATTTGTACTGGGTGAAATAAAGAAGGTTTCAGAGTTTCAAGGTTTCAAGGACTTGACGCTTTACTCTGAAACCTTGAAACTCTGAAACTTTGAAACCTGGGTTTTTCAATGGAAATCCTCGATCTCCGACACTTTTCTTCCGCCGACCTTCGGCCGCTGTTGGAAGATGAGATCGCCATCTGGGGACGCCTGCTCTCCTGGGACTACACGACCTCGGCGGAGATGATCCTGCGCTACATGGATGCCAAAATCCTTCCTGGCTACGCCGCCATCGAGCGTGGCAGCATCTTCGGCTACTCCTTTTTTGTGTACGAGCAGAGCAAGGGCGTCATCGGAGACCTTTTCGTTCGCGACGGAGACCGAACTCCCGACCGTCACGAGGTCGAAGAGCAACTGCTCACCCACGTCATCGAAACCCTGCAGCAGTCGCCCGGCATTCATCGAGTGGAGGCGCAGTTGCTGGCGCAGCGCAGCGGAGAGGTGTCACGTCCCTTCATGCAACAGGGATTCAGCCGCCATCCGCGGGTCTTCATGAATTTCGATATAGGACGGCATCCGCAAGCTTCGCCAGCGACTCTGCCCTCAGTTCCACCGCAGTTCGAGATACGTCCCTGGTCGGAGCAGGAATACCAGTCTGCTGCGGCGCTGATCACCGCCGCCTACCGCGGCCATGTCGATTCGGAGATCAACGATCAGTACCGGACGCTGACCGGCTCTCTGCGCTTCTTGAACAATATCGTGCGTTTTCCCGGGTGCGGCACGTTCGATCCGCAAGCATCCTTTGTCGTCTTTCAGCGGCGCACGCGCACGCTGATCGGACTGATCCTGTGTTCGCTAGTGCGTCCCGATGTCGGGCACATCACGCAGGTGTGCGTGCTCCCCGAATACCGCTCGGCGGGGCTCGGCGAAGCAATGCTGGCCGCGTCGACTCGGAATCTGCGCGGGCGGGGATTTCATTTCATCTCGCTGACGGTGACCGAGGCTAACGACCGGGCTATTGCGCTCTATAAGCGCATCGGATTCGAAGCTACGCGGGTGTTCGACGCTTATGTGTGGGAGGGATGAAGCGGGAAGAAACGACGAAAATAAAAAACCTCCGCGTCGCCCTTCCCCGAGAAGACGCGGAGGATTTGAGTTGGAAACCGGGGTCACGATGCAACATTGTCGCGAGCCACGGACCCTTTGATACTCAGTTGGACGCAAGCACGTCGCCGAGGGGGGCAGGCGCTGAATCCAATCCAAGTTGGCTTCCATCTCATAAAACGAAAACGCCTAGCAATACCCTTCACGGCGGGAGGAAAAAATCCAGGAACCGTCTCACAATGAGGCGAAGCGAGAGCCTTCCCACAACCCGCGAACCAGAGGGTTCGGACAGTCCGAGACGGGGCAAGCCCCGTCTCTACAGGAGTTTGTGGGTGCTCTGCCCAAAGCGGCTAACCGATTGATATCTCAGGTTCACTTCCGCAGGATGTTCTTGACGATAAAGAGCACATTTGCGGGACGTTCTGCCAGCCGCCGCATGTAGTAGGGATACCACTCGGTGCCGAACGGGATATAGACGCGCATGCCCCAGCCATCTTTCACCAAAGCCTGCTGCAGGTCACGGCGGATGCCGTGCAGCATTTGGAATTCGAAAGCGTTGCGGGGAATGTTCTCACGCGTGGCAAAGGCCTTGGCCTCTTTAATGATGGCTTCGTCGTGCGTGGCTAAACCATGAAAGACGCCGCTCTTCATCAGGATCTTCATCAATCTCACGTAGCTGGCGTCGACCTCGGACTTCTTCTGGAAAGCGATGTCCGCAGGCTCTTTGTAGGCGCCTTTGCAGAGACGGATGCGGATACGCTCGTTGAGCAGCTTCTCGACGTCGGCCTGGGAGCGGCGCAGGTACGCCTGGATCACCGTTCCGACGCTGCCCTCGTTCCCCGGAACCCGGTGAAGTTCGTGAACGAAGTCGAGGGTGCGCTCGGTGTAGGGCGAGCCTTCCATATCGACGCGAACAAAATTCTTCGGCGACATGCCGGCCGCCTTTGTGACTAGCCCGCGGACGATTTCGTAGGCCATTTTCTCGTCCACGTCCAAGCCCATGTGGGTGAGCTTCAGGCTGATATTTGCGTTGAGCTTGGCGGCGGCGATTTCGTCGAGCAGATGGTGATAGAGCTGGGCGCTGGCGCGGGCTTCGTCAGCGTTGGTGACATTCTCGCCCAGATTGTCGATGGAAACGCCGGCGCCAATTTTATTCATCGCGGCGGCGGCGCGAATGGCGTCGGCAACCTCGGTTCCGGCGACGAAGCGGGCGGACGTGCGCTGGCCGAAGCGGGAGTGTTCGGCAATCGCGCGCAGCGACCGGCTCTCCGACAATGCAATGAAGATTGCCCTTAGCATGATGCACCTGATTTTTGCGGGACTGGCTGTGGCGGCTTAAGACTGCCAGAGGCGTTCATTGGCATTACATTATCTTTTACCACATTTCGCGGAGACACGGCTTGCCGCGTTTTCCCGCCGCGGCGTGTGCAAGCTCCGTCTCACGAGCCTGAATCCGCCGCAGCCAGCGGTCGTGTAGAATAACCATCTGTATATGGACCTTTCCGCCATCCAGCACGCTTTGCGCGAGCGCAACATCGATGCCTGGCTTTTCTACGATCATCACCATCGCGACCCGATCTCTTACCGCGTTCTCGGACTGCCGGATGGGCTCATGGTCACGCGGCGCTGGTACTATCTGATCCCCGCCAAGGGCGAGCCGGTCAAGCTGGTGCACAAGATCGAAGCGGGACACCTGGATACGTTGCCCGGAACAAAGAAACAGTACGCCGGATGGCAGGAACTGTTTGACGGTTTGAAGCAGATGCTGGGGCCGTATCGCGATGTGGCGATGCAGTACTCGGCCAATAATTTTGTCTTTACGATTTCGATGGTGGATGCGGGAACGGCGGACCTGATCCGCGGGCTGGGCAAGAACATTGTCAGCGCTGCGGATTTGATCGCGCAGTTCGAAGCGACCCTGACGGAAGAACAGATCAAATCGCACTTCGCGGCGCGCGATGTGGTGGACGCGGTTACGGCCGAGGCTTTCAAGGAGATTGGACGGCGCGCGCGCAACGGCGGCGCCTACGAGCATGAAATTCAGCAATTTTTCATGGAAGCGTTCCAGCGCGCGAACATGGTGACCGACGATCCGCCGATCGTAGCGGTGAACGCCAACAGCGGCAATCCGCACTACGAACCGAGCGCCAGCCGGCCGGCGCCGATTGCTGAAGGCGACCTGGTTCTGCTGGACGTGTGGGCGAAGAAAAATACTCCGGGCGCGGTTTACTACGACATTACGTGGATGGGATTTGTGGGCAAGGCTCCGTCAGACCGGCAGCGCGAAGTTTTCAGGATTGTGAGCGAGGCGCGCGATATCGGCGTGAAGACGGTGCAGGATGCGGTTTCCGCCGGTCGGCCGATCGCGGGGTGGGAAGTGGATCACGCGGTGCGCGGGCACATCCAGCAGGCAAAATACGGAGATTATTTCATTCACCGCACCGGCCACTCGATTGCCACCGAGGTGCATGCGAATGGCGCGAATATGGATGATCTGGAAATTCACGACGAGCGGCGCATTCTGCCCAATTCCTTGTTCTCGATCGAGCCCGGCATCTATCTGCCCGAGTTCGGCGTGCGCTCAGAAGTGAATGTGCTGGTGCGGCCGGGAAGCGCCGAAGTGACTGGTAAAATCCAACGAGAGATCGTGACCATCTGAATGGCAAAATCAACAGAAAAATCAAAAAATGCAGCGGCGGCGACGGAGCCGGAGTATCCGCTCACGACGATGGCGGTGGTCGCGCCGATCGTGGGTTGGCTGATTCCAGGCGGCGGACATTTCCTGCTGAAGCGCTATGGGCGCGGCATTCTGCTGCTGGTGTCGGTGGTCGCGATGTTTCTGATCGGCCTCGGCATGCAGGGACGGATTTACAAGCCGAACGGCGGCGACATCCTCGATATCCTGGGGTTCATTGGCGACGTGGGCTCGGGGGCGCTCTATTTTCTGGCGCGCATCATGGACTGGGGCAATGTGATGGCCGCGAATGCCGCAGCGGATTATGGCAAGACGTTTCTGATCGTGGCCGGGCTGCTGAATTTTATCGCAGCGGCGGATGCGCATCACATTGCGCTGGGGAAGAAACCGTGAGCATCAACTTGTCGCACTTCTCGGCTGCGGTAGTGTTCGCGCTGTTCGCGTCGGTGGTTTTCGGTATCACGCAACGCAGCTCGACGTTGGAGCAGGTGAAGTACGGTCTCTACTGCTTCGCCATGTTTGTCGGTGGAGTTTTTCTCGCGGGATGGGTGATGGCGCTGATTCGGCGGTAGCGATGTTGGCTCTTAGCTGTCAATTCTCAGTCTCCGACCTCCAGTAGACAACCTGCTCCTTCGGGGACGGGCCCCAGCCCTCTAAGCGCCGACTTTAAGGCAGAACTCCTTCCGGGTGACCGACCATCGGGGAACTGGGCACGGTCACTGGTCACATGGGCCTTTCCGTTATCTATCGGCTTACCGATCGAAGGGCAGAGGCAGGATGACACGGTGCCGCTTCGCCCTTCCTTTGGCTGAAGCTCGTCAGCGACAATGTGGACTGGCCGAATAACGAGAACCCAGTGCATGGCACACGTTGTGGGAGGATGAATGGCAGACACTAAGACCCTTATTGAGCAGGCGTACTCCGCATTCAACAAGCGGGACATCGACGGTGCATTAGCACTGATGACGCAGGACGTGAGCTGGCCCAAGGCTTCTGAGGGCGGCAAGGTCGTCGGAAAGGAAGAGATCCGCGCCTACTGGACTCGACAATGGGGTGAGTTCGATCCGTATGTCGAACCGCTTGCGATGACCGAGGAAGATGGAGGCAAGATCCGCGTCAGGGTGCACCAACTCGTCAAGAGCCTTCAAGGGGATGTTCTTTCGGATAGCGAGGTTCTCCACGTATTCGCCGTGAACAGCGGTCTCATCGCAGCCATGGACTTGGGAAATGAGGCCGATTCTATCGCCGGCCCGTCTGCCGCATTCGCACATCGATCCTAACTGGCTATCCGGTGTGGAAGCGTGAGAGTAGGGCCAAGCCTCGAAAGTTCTATGAACACGCACCCGGATCGCTCCCGTGAAGTCGGCATAGCGCCACAATTCCAAGATCAGACGGGCGGGGAAAATGCACGGCTCCATGGGCGTTTACCGGGACTGATCTTGGTCTGCTTCGGTCGGTTCGGCTGCGTGGTCTTCTGTTCCAGATGCGAGGCGTTTGGAGCACCCATCTCATTGGAAGAACACACTTCCATGATGCCCAGACCCGCCGCCAAAGTCAGAATCCTCCACTTCAAATGCCTCCGCCATTCAGACATGGCCTCTGTTTTGATAACCACGTTTGAGATATTCACCAGGGTTAGCCCCAACAACTCGCTTGAACGCCTTACTGAACGCAGCGTCGGAATCGTAACCGACCGACCGAGCGACGTCTATGAGCTTTTTGTCACGCTGTTGTAGTAACTGCATCGCCTTCTGCATCCGCCACTCGGTTACATATTCCAGTGGTGTTTGTCCGAG
>Ga0182030_10001852_pt1 | contig 44282 bp, 39 predicted proteins | sample 812S3MmetaG_FD_121299 | JGI IMG/M metagenome (GOLD analysis project Ga0182030, IMG submission 121299) | Permafrost microbial communities from Stordalen Mire, Sweden - 812S3M metaG (Illumina Assembly) | ecosystem: Environmental > Terrestrial > Soil > Wetlands > Permafrost | place: Sweden... | reverse complement strand
AATTTACTAAGAACGATAATTTTTTAGTTTAATAGTAAATATTATTCTTATTAAATTTAATATAAACTTAATAATATAATTATATTAGATATAATTTAGATTTTTATAAATTTTTATTAGATTCTGTAAGCTTTGTATCAAAAACTAAACACAGCAGACGGCGCAGGCTAGTACTGTTATGGCTCCTACCCCTTCACAGGTTTGATTCTCGTAGTATGCAGATCAAAGAGTTTATGACTAACCGTAGTACCGTGTGTATGCACATCAGTTGGAAACTCTAGATGCCGAGCACGTGTAGTAGACATAGAGGCTCTTCCCGCTTCTGATATCATTAACCCAATGACTTATGACCAATTGGTGAACGAACATGTCATTTACTTCTATTATGTATGACCCATTCCCATGTCTATTCCCATTGAGCATTTTTGCCTTTCGCCGCCGGTTTTCTTTTGAGACTTGGAAGTCCACCCCCTTCCTGCTCCTTAACCATCTGACGAGGGTCGTCCTCTACCTCCACTCCTGCAATGAATAGTTCACTAACACCCTCAAGGCTAGCCACGAACACGCATAATAAACTTGCAATAAAGAAATGGCTGATTGTGGAGCCAATTTCGAGCCAGCTGCCAGAATCTTTGACCACCCAGAAGAAGTGAAGAGTGAGGAAATCACTTATGGCCATGACAAGCATAAAAAGCGCAGATGGGGCGACCCCCAAGCGTTTGTTAAGAATACCTAGGTTCGCGGAGATTAGGGCGAATGGGATCATGAGTTTTAGTATGAGCAATGCCCCTTGCGAAAACGGGTCAAATATTGGAATGAGACGGTAAACACTATCCAAGCTGAAGGATGACACCGAGGCGATGTTTCCCGTGCTGAAAAATGCAGACTGCAGAAGAGTGAGAAAAAAGAGTGAAATTCGAGCGTCGGATAGAGTGAGCGATCGGAAGGGTGACGATGCCAATGATGCTGGTACTAATGGCGTTCCGTTTGCCTGGGCATTGGATGATGTTGACTTCAAGAACGTGTAAACACTATGCTCGAGACGAACCCAGGTAATGAGCATTACAGAGAAACCCAGATAGAAGATTCCTTCATAGGAGATTGTCAAAAGGACAAAGATTGGCGAAAATGTCAAGAATATCACCATTAGTCGATGGAGGTAGTGGTTGTTGGGTTGGATACGGTGCAGGAAAGGCATGAGCAAGGGTAGTACTATATTTTGTGAGCAGCCGCAGGTGCTTTAAGCGTTGGAGTTTCATACCTAAGATCAACCATCCAACTATCTGGTTTCCCCGTGGAAGCCCCAATTTTGCCTGCAAGGAGACAACGCTCGATCTTGTAACAAGCATGGCAAGAGCAATAAAGCCAATCTGCAAGATGTAAGCAGGGGAGACTAGGTAGATTGAAAATCTTACCTGCAGGCCGATAAGAGAACGAGATAAAGTGTTGTTAGCTGGTGTGATGGAATCCCTTGCCACTTTTGATTTGGCAAGCAACTTCTTCTCGAACAGGAGATACGAGATACCGATTACTACCATGGAAGCGCCCCCGGTCAAGCTATGGCACCATATAAGCGATTGCTAAACGGATGGGGCCTAGTGAAGACTCACATGAGCGTTATATCTTCAACTTTAATAGCAGGTAACAATGTGAAAGAACTCATTATTAGGCACGCCGCGACCCATGTCGTTATGATCGATGTGTTTTCTCGCAAAAATTGCATTCCGTAGAAAGCTGGCCAAAATGCTGCAGCTATGAATAAAACAGAAAAAATCTCTCGATGCGTGTACCCAAATGCCTAGAGAATATGTCAGGAATGGTAGATCTCATGGCTTTGGACATACTCACTAGAGATTCTATAAGTCCTAGAAAAACGCTGGCTTTTAATATGAACACTACGGAACCGCCAGCGGAAGTAATATGACTAAACAATGCTTTTCTGCCTTCCACTAGTGACTTTCGTCGAGCGTATACCTCTTCCCAAAAGCCAATTGGGAAGATAGCATACGCGTAATACGTGAATGGTGATTTTGATACAATAAACGAGGAGTAAAGAAGGACAAGAACAGAGGAAAAGAAAACAGTTCCCAAAAGAGTCCGAGAAGTTTCCGTCTTGCCGTGAAGAACATGGAGGTCGATAACAGTCGTCAACGCGAATGCGATCCATCCCAGATAGCCAACTGTGATCAGCGCACGAAGGAATAACCAATCATAGGTCTGAAGGTACCGTAGGCCATTGAGACCAAGTGTTACAAGGGATGCCGTCTCTTTAATTGCCTCTTCGTGTTGACTAAGATCAATGAGCGCCCGGATCACTTGAAATCTATGTTCCACAGAATGCTCTTGATCACTTAAAGCCTTAAACGGGCGGAATCGCAGCTCTGTCGTCTTTTTTTGCTCTTCTTTAACTCTATACATATCGAGAATTCCTTTGGCGTTCGCCAAAAACGCCTCTGACTTTGCAGCCATATCTCCCGAGAGATATGGTAGAGGCAGCTCGCCGACTGAATTGACGGGAAATTCGAGGCCAGCAAGATAGGCCATTAAAGCGGCCACATCTGCCTGAGAAACGTCGTGTCTTTGGATGTGATCCAGCCCCCAGTCGAAAGAGAGCTCATCGTGACCTGTTGCGTTCGTGCTATGAGTGATGACAGGCTTAGCTACCCCTGAGCCCCAAGCGATTAGAGGCGTCCGAGTATTATCTGGATGCCCATCACCATGACTGCCCCAATCACTCATTCCATGATCCGCAGTAAACACAAATGCAGTCTTGTCATCGTTATAAAAATCCTCCACGAGCTTCGTGATCTCCTTAATACCTTCATCCACAACCTTGATATTGTGTAGGTACTCCTTGGAATATGGCCTGTAAGCATGGCCATTGGTATCCAGCCCGAGAAGATGGAGAAAAAAGACAGATTTATCTTGTCGTAATGCAGCATCAAGAGTGGAGTTCGTCGCAGCTTCTGCAAACAGGGCCTTGACTCTATCAAACACCCACAGATCTAAATGGAGGGCATTCTTTGAGAAATCCTCATCCTCCGCAGAATACGTAAAGGCATCCACTCGGCCTGGAACAGCTCCTAATTGAAACATTGATAATATATCAGGACTACCCCAGCTCCATGTATGTCTACTCCTATTGAAAACGCTGTCGAAATTGACAGGGTTGAGTTTCCAACCTGTCGTGACAGCGGAGACATCCTCGTATAGGCCAGCTATCAATGCTACATGCCCTGGCCTAGATTCTGTTGGCACACGTGTATGTGACACCCCGAAAGTTCCATGTTCGAGGACTCGTGAGCGTAAAAATGGCGCGAGGGGTCGGGGCACTTGATCTGCCTCATTCTTGGGATACGGCTCTGGGAAGGATTGGAAAGCTTTATCGGCGCGGAGGCCGTCACCTATTCAATCAAGGGCGATTAGCAATTGCTCGACGTACAGTGAATAGGGAGGTGCCTCACCAACAAACAAGACCAAACGCTTTGCGGGCGCTTCAACGCCATCTGGCCTTTCCACTTGGAACCCTCGCATGCCTGAGACAATGGGACTGACGAAATAGATGTCGAATATCGAGAATATGTAAACTAAATGAAATGCCATAGCAATGGCCAAAAAGCCAAAGCGATTGACTCGAGCCATGGCGAGGATGGCTGTATGTGCTTGCTTGCTTGACGATCCTTGAATATTTTAAGCTGCGTTGAGCTGTGAAGGACTGCGATTCTGGCGGGATTTTGCTTCTAATTCATTTGAAAATACTTAAGGAGTGGCGCGTCCTTTGAGTGGATATTTTTAAATAGATGGTTCATTAAAGGAAAGACGCTGAATATGATAAATGAGCTGGATGTAAAGAGATGTAGGTTGAGGTTTTCTCTACGTGAACCTTGATGGTCGTGGCAATAATTTTAGCCGAGTATTTAAAAAATCCGAATAGGGGCTAAAAAGGGGTATAATTTTGCCATAACGCTCATTTACGGGAGTTTATTATCACATATATCGTCGGATCTCGTAAAGAGACATTAGTTTGATTATGAAGGTATGCCTGCTAGGACGAATGTACTGGCATTGTCCCGGATGTAAATTAAAAGGGTTTTTTTCGATGGACTTATGTGAATTCTCATGCTTTAAAGATGGAAGATAGCAGTATAGTACAGGAGCCATGCAAGTGAGAAAGAACCCTTCACTAATTTCAACACCCACTGAGTATTATCTCCTACAATTCATGACTCCTTATTCGTGACTCCTGATACATTTCTGACGCCAACTCCAATGTAAGCCTATTAATCATCCTTATATCAAACAGATCACTCAACCTTTTCGGTCAAAGCTTTTCCTACACGCGCATAGAACCTGGCTGCCTGTGGTCGGGGAAACGTTATTTCTTCAACCAGGTAGTCCGGAAGAAGCCCCATCAAAGTTTTGTCTCTACCTGGATCAAGTTGCGGAACATATTGACATTGCGCATCCTCATAGCTCTCGGCAGACTTCTCGTTGGCCACGGCTAGTTTGAAATGCAGGGCTGTGTCAAGAGTTAACAGGTATGAAAAAAAGATGGTGGGGCTGAGCCTACTGCCGTTGCGGCCTGTTTGAATGCAGTCATATACGTCGTCTTCGGCCTCTCTTTTGACGCTCCTAATAAGCAGTCCGGTAAGATCGCTATAAAGATCTTCTTTCAGTTGAGCAGCTTGCGCCGCTTGAGCAGCTTCAGCAGTGCCCATCATACGGATTCCGCCACTAGCTTTTACAGCGCTGCCCGGTATTTTCGCATTGACGCTCTCAGCAGATGCAGCAGTGGTACGACTCGCTGCCAGCTTTGCGGCTAGAGTCTTGTTTTCAGAATGAGCCTCGCTCAAGGTGATGGTCATCTGATTGATCTGGGTTTTAAGAGCTGCAATTTCTGCACCTTGCGATTCAACCTTCTTCTTGAGGCCCTGAAAGTCTTTCGCTGCAGTTGACTGAGTTTCGACGTCTGCCTTTAGCGATGCAATTAACCTTTCGGAAGCTACCTTAGATTAGCAAAATGTCGTCTCCAAGACCGCCTCTTGACTCACCGGCAGTTTTTTCTTCGCTTTGCTTTCTTAACCGTTCGAAATTTCGCTCGGCTTCCTTTATGCCAATTTCACGGAGGTCCTGATACTTGACATTGAGGCTATCGTATTTCTTAGTAATGTCACCTAGCTTCCGTCGTAAAGATGGGTCGTTCCGTTCTGTGTCCGATCCGCTTGCTGCTCGCCGCCGTTGCACAGAAGGTTGACGGGTTCGAGAATGAGATCGTGAATACGGCGAATTATGAGCCGTCTTGGAGACGATCGCCTCAACAGCTTCCTCAACAGCTGTGTCGTCCACTTCCATAGCCAGGACCTGTGATTCCAGAATGATCTTTTCGGGAGAAGACTCCAACCCAACCGCTTGTTTCGCTGCAGCTTTCTTCTTAGTCGCACCAGGTCGTCCAGGAGCATTCGGTACTGAAATCTCATCTATGCTCTTGGTACGACCACCTGAGCCCTTTCCTGTCTGGCCTCTCCCAACAGAAGCCTTGTTCTTTGTGGCCTTAGATTTAAGCTCTTTCATAGCAACGACTGTAGAATCTAGTTCATCACCCATGGCAGTATCCTCATTCTGTTCAAATTCTTCCACTTCTTCTGTATCACTGGCGTATTGTTGATTTGTCTTGTCCGCCAAAGCTTTCCTCTTTCCTGCGGTAACTGCTCCCTTTGGTGACCTTTTCGTCCGGTCTGAAGTCTGGAATCTGGCGCTCAGTCGACCGCTCGTACGACGGGCTGGGGCTTTGGTTTTCGTGACTTTTGCAGCTATCGCTGCTTTCCCTTTTCCACGCCCTTTCCTACCTAAAGGCTTGTTCTCGGCGGCAGAATCTGGAGTCGGCATGGCTTCGCGCGCAATGAATTGTACGTCATCAGAGTCCGAATCGATCAGCCCAGAGAGGGTCGAATGGCCGTACTTAGACCTTGACATAGAAATTTCTATTTGCGCAATAGACGCGATTTAGCAATTCGGTTTGTATGTGAAATCACCTTATAGCGTGATTTGTATCGCAGGATATTTTTGCGAGCCAGAACAAAGCGAATTGAGATATTGGCGACAGTCTTACGAGTATTTAGTCACGCGCATGAGCAATATGGGGTGTTGTGGTGCGGTTGTTGTAGAGTTTCTAGGGGGAGGGGAGCTTAAAAGAAAGTAAACAAATTGTACGGGATACCTGACGAGCTATGTGCGCAGAACCTTAAATAATCCCTGCAACACAGCCACATCATCGTCTCTGTGGCGGAACCCGCGACCCATCCGCCAGCCCTTTTCTGCCAAATTCTATTCAACGATACGGCCTCTAGGACAATTTAAAAATCCCATCTGCATCTATAATTGGTTTTTTTTTTCTCTCGTCATGGGAGAAGGTAGAAAGTATGGCCTCCTCCAGGATCTCCTGCTGGTCGCAATTTCTGTGAGTGCAGAACGTCTCTGTTCGGGAACATTGCTGACAACGCCCTTTGCGTAGACTTTCTCGATGTATTATGTCGCCAAAAGTTTGATAGCAAATCTTCCTACTCAAGATCCAGAGAAAGAACAACACGAACAAGCCCGGGTCAAAGCCGTCGCAAACCTGCGGAGGCTTGGTCGGTTAGGGAATGACGAGGATTCGGAAGACTATTCAGAGCACGGCGAGAATGGTTCACGGCGAACACGCAAAGAGGACTTGGTACTGGACCAATATGAAAGCCAGATTGCAATGGAGGTTGTCGCCCCAGAGGATATACCGGTCGGCTTCGACGGTTCGTCGTGCCCACAGTATTTTCTATTGGATTTCCTACCTAACAGTTGATAGACATTGGAGGACTAGAAGACATTATTGAGGAGCTCAAAGAGTCCGTGATATATCCTCTGACTATGCCTCATCTATATTCACATTCGTCGCCCCTGCTTGCGGCGCCTTCAGGAGTTCTTCTATATGGACCGCCTGGATGCGGAAAAACGATGCTTGCAAAGGCCTTGGCGCATGAGAGTGGCGCATGCTTTATCAACCTTCATATCTCAACCTTAACAGAAAAATGGTATGGTGACTCCAATAAGCTAGTACGAGCAGTTTTCTCTTTGGCACGAAAGTTGCAACCCAGTATTGTCTTTATTGATGAGATTGATGCTGTACTTGGTCAACGACGGAGCGGTGAACATGAAGCAAGCGGTATGGTAAAGGCAGAGTTAGTCATCTCTACTCTAAGAAAATAAAACAATTGACATATTTTAGGTTTATGACGCTTTGGGACGGTCTTACGTCCTCAAATGAACTCGGACTTCCTGCCAGAATTATGATTCTTGGAGCCACTAATCGAATTCAAGACATCGACGAGGCTATTCTGAGAAGGATGCCTAAAAAATTCCCAGTTTCCTTGCCCTCAAATTCCCAACGAAGGCGAATTCTAAAGCTCATTCTTAAGGATACTAAGACTGATCCGGATCACTTCGATATAGAGTACCTCACAAGAGTAATGGCCGGTATGTCAGGGAGTGACATCAAGGAAGCATGTAGAGATGCAGCAATGGTTCCCGTCCGAGAGTTTATCAAGGCACAGCGGGCGCAAGGGGTCTCTATGGCTGGTGTTCGACCCGAATCTGTGCGGGGGGTAAGAACAGAAGATTTCTTCGGGCGCAAAGGAGGTGGTACCGTTATCAAGGACAATCATGCACGGCACTCGGCAAAATGGATTCAAGCCAAGGACAAGAGCCCATCGGATGATGATGAGTATGAGGATGTCGAAGATGGCTCACTGGGTGCGGAAAGCATGGAGTGACAAGCGGATAGATGGTGAGATATGTATCATATGGGGAGGCTGGGCGTCCCGGATCAGGAAGAAATGGGAGAAAGGGGTTACTATATAGACAATAATCCCTTGTGCACATGATAGAGGCCAGGAAGAAGTGAAGGTTACCTTAAAGATTGGATCGCTGAAAGAATGGATATTGCCTGCCATATTTTCCTGATATAAGGTATGCAGAGGTGTGTGTAGTGAATGGGTTACCGCTCGGCCCTTCACCCCCTGGATGCGCATAGGTCAGAAAGCACGTCATCGGAAGAACACGCTACTATAGGTAGTATCTAAGTTGCTCCGCTGCAAATTCTTTGTGGGGTAGGTGCAGCAGCACTGTTCCTGAATAAACAAAATATCCCGAAATATTCAAATCCTTTTTAGTGATACACTACCCTTCTGAGGATATAACTCCATGCAAAACAAATTGACTGTGCTCAATCTCAACGACAACGTCAGTCTCTAATCTGACAATTAGAAAGACCGACTTCCCACTTCCGCCACGCCGAACCTCGCTCGATTGCTCAGGAAATGTCTACACCGCCAGGACCTTCACAGGGTCTCGAAACTGCAAAAATCACGACTGTAGGCAAAGCACTCTCTCATATCGATCTTGATGGTCACAATCTACCGCCTTCGCCCGCTCCATCGAGCCCAAGAAATGGTCGGAAATACGCTTTAGCAACCGAGCTGGTGTACACCTAGAGCAAGGACCAGTATGGAGCTTCGAGCATGCCAATATACCAATCTGCCACGTTCAAGCAGACCTCTGCAGGTGGTGGCTCCGAATATGACTACACGCGATCGGGGAACCCCACACGGACACATTTGGAGCGTCATCTCGCGAAGATTATGAATGCCGGTAGAGCGTTGGTTGTCGGCTCTGGCATGGGAGCACTGGACGTCATCACACGAATTTTACGACCTGGAGATGAAGTGATTACAGGGGATGATTTATATGGAGGAACCAATCGATTGTTGACTTACATGGCTACCAATCACGGAATCGTCGTACACCACGTTGATACAACAGAGCCGCAACGGGTGAGGGACGTTGTGTCTGCTAAGACTGCCATGGTACTATTAGAGACCCCAACGAATCCTCTCATCAAGATCGTGGATATTCCATCAATTGCGAAGATAGTACACGAGACAAATGATAAGGCTTTGGTCGTGGTCGACAATACCATGCTCTCACCCATGCTTTCGAACCCCCTAGACCTCGGAGCTGATATCGTTTATGAGTCTGGAACGAAATATCTCTCTGGACATCACGATATTATGGCGGGAGTCCTGGCATTTAATGATCCTGCTATCGGGGACAAAATGTACTTCACGATCAATTCTACTGGTTGTGGACTCGCGCCAAACGATGCTTTCCTGCTCATGAGGGGCATCAAGACTTTGGCGATTCGTATGGAAAAGCAGCAGGCAAACGCGCAAGCCATCGCTGAATTTCTTGAGTCACATGGGTTCCGAGTCAGATATCCTGGTCTGAAATCTCATCCTCAGTACGATCTTCACTGGTCTATGGCAAGGGGGGCTGGCGCTGTATTGTCCTTTGAAACCGGTGACGCTGCGCTCTCGGAACGAATCGTCGAGGCTGCCAGATTATGGGGTATCAGTGTCAGCTTCGGTTGTGTCAATAGTTTAATTAGTATGCCATGCCAAATGAGCCACGCCAGCATTGATGCAAAGACGAGAAAGGAACGACACATGCCGGAGGATATCATTAGACTATGTGTGGGGATCGAGGATGTGGATGATCTTATTGACGATCTAAGTCGTGCAGTATTTCTCCCTATTCCACCTTTTGATTGACCTTGTTAATATTTTATAGCTTGTACAAGCTGGTGCAGTTACGGTGACGATGGATGGGTTCCATGCAAATGAGAAGGCCCGGGCATTGGCTCAAATACCGATAGAGGAGGCTGATGCCAAAGCTGCACCTTCATGACGAGATTAAAAACTGCATTGGACAGGCGCTCTGGCGGATATGCAAAAGATTCTTGAATTAAATGGCTTAGCGGTCTTATCAGCACGAAAAAGCCAAAATATATAGAAATTTATAAACAAATTTTTTGCTCATATCGCTTAGACTTAATTTCTTGTACTCTCCTTTTCTGGGCTTTTACAACGCAAGGGGCAAACATTCCAGACTCGTTTTGTATTATTCTTAAATGTCGCGGCGTCCTCTTTCCAGTAACACTTGCTTTTTATATATTTAACTCAGTCAGTGTAGACTCGGATTCCCTTCCTTCCTCTTCCCAAAACCCCCTGTCCCCACGCAGGCTTGATGAGAGAATGCAAATAAACACCGGTAGCAATGCGTTGCATTGCTTGGGATTATTGGAATGTGCCACAGAGGCTGATATGACATGCTCATCACCCAGCCATATAAAGAAGGGCTATAGTCGCTCCGAGACTCTCCCTTCGTTCGTTGGAGAGTGGGCTTTTCGGTATGGTATGGCTACAACAACCATGGGCATTTTGGCCCTGACACAAATACTCTTGGTGAGAGCGATTCCGTGGAGGGGTCCTGACTCGACATCTGCTTCTGGTAGGGCTGTGTTTTTAACAGCTTCCTCGCCAGTGCCATGGCCGACCGCGGCGCCACACTTTGACCACAACGGAACGTACGAACCGGCGCCTCTTTGTGAGTTCAGCTTCCTTGAGCAAAACCCCCCATTTCGGCCTGGCTGGGGAATTGAAACATAATTTACTCAATACTTCCAAGGCATGAACTCAACTTTATCACTGGAGAAGGCATTACTGACTCCGAGATCCTGAATAGGTGGGTATGTTGATTTTACGTCTTCGAACCCATATACCTGTGGTGGAGGTGCGACTTGCCTGTGGAATTCGAAACTCAATCTAGTAGGATGTGGAAACGCAGCCTCCATTGACTACATAACGTCGTGTATTCCATATCGAGCTATGAAATATTGTGATAGTTCATGTATGCACCATTATAGTCATTCGGCCACAATGTTCTTTCACCAATCAACCTCATTGTTTTCAATACTGATACCTTATTCTTTTAGGTCATGCAAATCCAAGTATTATTCGCTGGCAAGTCCCTATCCAACCCGGAAAAGAAACTTGCTCATCAGATAACAGCGGCTCTGATCTTCCACACTGCATGACACCACGAATCGGGCCAAGAGACAACTACTCAATTATTCACTGCCAGTTTCATCCCGGATTCGCAACATATAGTGTCCATCTCACATACAGTGGTCAAACTACCATTGGCCACTTACCGCGTTACTTGGGTGACAATGGTATTATCACTTATGCCACGCGATTCCCAAAACCAATCTCCAAAACCACTTCATCAACTTATCTCGAAGTGAACTATGTACTCCCCCATACCTCTTCAGTAACGCCCTATGTTGCGTTTACAGCGGCTTCAATTCCTTTTCTTGAGCCAACAGTAGAGCAGATAAGTATTGGATCAGTGGTGGGAGTGTGTGTTGGGGCGCTGGTGGTGATATGTACATTTTTGGGCTTATTTTGGTTCGTGAGAAGAAAAAGGAAGGAAGCCGTAGCGGCTAGGAGGTTATCTAAGTTTGAATTGGTGGATATGGGCGGGGGTGAATCGAATTCAGGGATACGAGCGTCGTAATTCATAGGCCCTTTTGAGAGGAGCCTTATGTTGCAAATTCATTTTCACGTATCCTGTGAGAAGGCAAAGAAAGCTCCTCGATTTGAATGGCCGCTTATATTGCACAGAGATTTACCCCCCTGCTTTACTCCAACCTTATTTGAACTTAAGAAGTCGCCGACATGGACTAAATTCTTGTTATGCCTTTATCTATCTCCAACTGTGATTCAATTAAAGAAACGCCGGCGTATCCCCGCATCATGGACCTGGTATTTCGTGGCCAATGAACCCAAGGTGCCGATTCTTCACTTTTGCATTCTCCAAACCAAGTAAACATGCCACTAGCAACGGCAATGAAATTCCCAAATTTGAACCCAACCACAGACTTTCCCTGGATATTTCTCCTTCCGAAATGAATGTTGCGTACCCCGTTCATGTTCTTGGCTGCAAACGGCCCTAATGATACCCCTTTTCTGTGTCGTCGAGATCAATCGAGTGACTACCTCTTAGATCTATTGCATTGTCCATGCAACATTTCTCCCTCTCGGTAACAAGATCGTCCTCAATATCATAAGGGAAAAACTACGGGCTAGAAGCTCCACTTTTCGTGAACGTTGTGGGTCATCAAAATCAACATCGTCGTGGCAGTTCCTCCAGAGGTATTGAGGGCAGCAAACAGGTCGAATTGCCAAGGGTCATCATTGAATTTGGAGCTCTTGTATTAGCTAGGTGGAGAATTGGCTGATTGAATGTTCTGCGAAATGCTCGTCTGCGATGAAAACTTGGGCTGCTTTGCGGAACTGTTATTGAACTGAATGGGGATTATTCAACAAGATCAACGCTTTATGGTACCGAAATTTCCCTCCAAAATTACTCGCATCTGTAAGGCTGGCTCATTTTTACAGCCATGGTGTGGAATAAGAGATATGAATAGCTTGAACTAGAATATCGTCATTTATGTATACAGCAAGCGGGTTACCAATACAGGAAACGCAAAACAAGTGAATTATTTAGTCCTGTTAGAGTCAGAACAATGACGTGAGAAGCATATCTATAATTTCTCAAAGAAAAAGAAAAGCAATAAAGAAGTGATTGATCATATTTTAAGAAGGCAGGTGGTTCCTATTTTTAGCTCTAGCGCCGTGCTCACCTACACAAAGGAGGAGCTAGAATCATGAAATTTATCATGTTGCCAGTCTTCTCATTTGGTGGTAATAGGGATTGTTCGTTAAAATTGATGCTATGACCCATCCATCCTCAGCAATTGCAAGACTTTATCTCGAACTCGTTAGTGGAAACGCTTGCTCCAGGATAGGCGCTAGGTACGTGCATGATAATGGATTCCTTTCAGTACCTGGGAATCAAACAACGAAATTGTGTTATGTCACTTATCGAAGTTTATCGGATTTGAAGCCAACGGCCCGGCCCCGCTGCTACTGCAGAGGAACGGCCTTCTCATAGGTGAAACATAAACATGCATTCGCTCAAAAATGTAGCTACCAATCTATCCATCTGAACTGCAGAATAAGCGTTATGACGAAAAGCGCCTCTAGAGATTATCATCGGGACGTTAAAGCAAATCTAGTTTTCCCACACATCGATCATAGTCTCCCTCGTTGAGAGTTTCCCAGTGAGACTTCTCCAGTCTTTCGGCCACAGGCAGATTAGCATCCGCGATCTCGTAGGTCCAGCGGTTCATGGTATAGTCGATTTGGCCTTCAATACCACAGACGAGGGTAAGACTTTCCTGCCCGTGCTCAAAATGATCCCGAGTAGACTGTTGGGATAGCAAGTGTTTTGGGATGCATTCTTGTCTGATATCGCCATCGTCGACTGCAGTTTCTTGTTCGATAGGAGGGAAGTCAACTGCATCTAATTCTTGCTCTAAAGGGAATTTTGTATCACATAGTTGTAGATCAACACATGGAATGCCTTCGGAAACGTTTCCTGACATAGAGCCATACGAGCAGACACTTCTTATCTCAGACCGCAGTTTTGCCTGGATATTGCTATAAACAGGCCTGGAATATTGTGCGGTAGATGATGATGAGTTTAGACCTCGAAAGCGCCCATCCATTGAAGCTGGTGATTGTGCTATATTGTCTAGTAGATCCAGTTTGGTAGCAGTCATATCTGGATCTATAGCAACAGGTTGAGAGAGGTCCAATCTAACGAACAGATTGTTGTTGCAGTCCAGGTCTTTAAGGAAAGAATCTCTTCCTTCATGTGCTGCATCGAATTTGGGGTAATTTCGACTTTGCTCCACGTCCGCAAGAGCACAAGAGGGCTCTAGGTATTGTCGGGAGCAGGAGACATTCATATTACTGGGGCGATGTCCGATGGATACTTGAGGAGATGGTGGCTTCTCGAGAGAAATAGTTGATATTTTCGGAGTTTCTTTTGGGGATGGATGACTGTCCCTAGTTTAGCTTTCGCAGTCTAAGAGACGCCCACATCTTTACCTTTTGTCTTTGTCCTCGGCGAGCTTGATGACGTTATTGTGCGTTCTTGCCATGATGAATAAGTTGAGTAAGAAAGACAAGTGTTTAACCGGGTGGACCGTCTCGAAAGATGAAGGATCCGATAACTAGTATTGGTGGAGGAATAGGACATCTAAGCCAATGTTGGGTGGGAAGTCTCTCTTAGAATGGCTACTTAGCTTAGTGAAAGGAGAAAAAATTGCACTAAAAGTAAGACAGTTGGAATAGAGAAGGCGTCAGAATTGTCTCTTTGGGGATTCCAACACGAGAAGCACCGCTTGTATCCATGTTCTGAGAAAGCCACGGAAACATATCCCGAAAAGGATGATGCAGATGTCCTGGACCCAATAGAGCGGTTGAGAACGAGAGCACGCTGGGGACCCTGGAAAGACCCAAGCGGTGTAGAATTGACTGTTGGAAGATCCAAATCGCTTTTGATGGAGTATCAGGCAAAAGCAATAACGTTAGTCTAGAGACACCCTTGAACTTGAAAAGAAAGCAATACCAGATAAACAGCCAACCCATGTAAAAAAAAATTCAGTACAATAAACTTTTTATTAGTAGGAATTCTATGGTGCTAAAAAGGTGAAATCGACATCTGTTTTTCTTTGGACTCTTGCGTTCGATCACCCGGAGGGTTCCGGCGGCATCAACGGCTGAGGTGAGGCTCAATCGATGGTCCGCATCTGCTTTTGCGCTCTGTTTTGTGGGGCCTGTTTTCCGTATCTTAGATTTTCAGAGACTCTCATATACCGGATGCCTAGCTGCATTAACCCAAGGATGTGAATCCTTCGTTGTATAGGTGATATACACTGAAGAGAAATCAAGGGTTCGAAATGAATGATGAACTTGGATGCTGATATTCTAGCCCTATGAGGAAGTATTGGGTCCGAATGTTGAGCCATGCTAGCAGATACTCAGGTCTTGTCTGGTCCCTCTGCCATGGTATCGCCTGTTTTGAACGGTAATCGGTACAATTCTTAAGAGATACGAGCATATGATTCTGAAGACTAGGCGAGGTGGTGAGGTGGTAAGGCGGTAAACATAGGATGGGAAAAGACACTTGGTCTTCGAGAGCGCTGATGGTGTGCGAATACTACTAGTAGTAGGGAGAAAACAAAAAGGTTCTTGCCCTTTGCATGCATGTCTATTGTGTGGAGGTAAAATGACGGGCTACTTGTATGGCAAAGCATTAGGGGAAGGGAAGGTGGGACCCAACCCAACCCAGCACACTGGAACCGTCAATGCTGTGTCCACCAACTAATGCAGGTAATTCCCTAGAACAAGATCTCGGGTCCAGCTGATGTGGGGGTTGCGTTTCTTACCAGCGAGAAAATAATCTAGAAATCGAGGATTATTTATCCTCTGGGAATGAAGAGATGAAAGCTCCAGAAGGGTTCAATTCAATTTGATCATACGCCTGTGGTCAACGATGAATCTGCTGCTATCGTTCACTTTTCTGAGCTTCTCGAGACTCGAGTTACGTTCGGCGGGAGTGTTCTTTCAGGGGTACAAGTATTGCTCGTAGCCCGGCGATTTTCGCTCTCCTGCACTTCGTTCCTTGACTTCTTGCGCGATGTTCCTTCACAAGGAGGGATATGAAAAGGGGGATCATTGTAAAGGCTGGCACTCCAAATTGTCAGCCTGCCTGAAATGCCATCGAACAATTCCTGTCGAAGTCGAGTTTGCCAAGAAATGGTGTTGGGGTTGGTCAATACAGATTCCATTGATTGTTGGGGCCAAAGGGAAATATGAGGACTCAGAACGCGAAACGCATGCTCGGGGTCGTTCTATGATGATGGAAGAGATCATAGCAGGACCTGCGCCACAGACTGACATTCTGATCTATCAGAATATAGTAAAGTAATGCCGAAATTGACAGCTCTGTGGTTAGATGAAGCTCGAAAGGGGGTTCACTTTAATAAAGCCTTAGTGCAATTTGATAATGCTGATCTCAATATCAGAGATAATGCACTGCAGTCGTTACTCTGATTGCAAGATACCTAGATGTGAAAATTTATGTCGAGCCGTACTATTCCTAAGCAATCTAACAACAGGTGAGATGTTCTCTTCCCTTCCTTTCTCCTAAAATCTTATTAATCTATGATTTTGTTAGTACGTTCTTTTACCAATCTCGAAAGGCACCGAGCTTTTGTTTCCGACTGAATCCAATCCAATCCAATCATGAATACTTTACCCTCGAACGGCGATTCCCACCCGTGACAATTAAAGCCAGGGATCTGATTGCGACTGTGAAACAGAAAAAAAGGAAGCATGGCAAGCATAAGGATTTTAGACCTCGGCATCTCCAGCATCCTGTCGTCTAAAGTTACTAGTACTAAGAACCAAGAATATGGGGATGGCGGATTCTTCTCCGCATTATATTTCCTCGTCAGATCTTGGAGAACGGAAGAAATAGGAACATCTGGTGAAGATGACTTCATTCTCATTCAACGAGGATATTTTTCACGGACGGGCATTCGTAAAGTATCCTCGGCAGGTACCGTATTCCGCGTGCACTCTTCGAGGTCAAAGCAGTAAATTGTCTCTGTTACTGGAGAGGAAGATCCTAGGAAAGATCCTTGCTGAGACTCGCAAGGACTACTCTCGAGATATATATTGTAGTTCAGTGCGCCTGTCGGTTTCAAGAGTGCTAAGAAGACCCTGCCGTTGATCTGCAACTTGGAACTTTAGATCACCAGCTTAAGGCACGACGTCCGGCATCCTTTATGGAATGCAGACCAGTATCAAAAGCGACGCTTTCGCAGTAGAATAATAATAGCCTTTCCAACCCGATATCTCCCATAGGCTGCTAAACATAATAATAATAAGTTCAATTTGACATCGAAGTTGTGGGGTTTCTTTCTCCAAATCTCTCTCTTTTATTCTGTGACCCTTGATTCAATATCTATTATCAATTATCAATTATCAATTTCACTTTCAATTTGAATCTTCCTTTGCGTCATTCTTGAATAAAAAATAAATAAAAAAGAGGCAATTTGTGATCCTCCAATGTCAAGTAGGCACCTCAGTTGTCGTGTTTCAACTCCCACCTGACCTGAACCTGAACCTGAACCTGAACCTGACCCTGTTCACCTTAATCCCTCCCCCAGGGGATTTCCTCCTCCCCACATCTTCCCTTGCGCTCTTTAGTTTTACCGAGCACATCAACGCTCACTCCCCCGCCATTCCCATACCTCACCGCCGTAAACTGCATCGTTAGGAGCATCTTCAAACCTCAACCTTTAAGCCCGTGAATGAAAAATCACACACGAGAATGGATCTCGAGCAGCCGCAGGCTCCGGCGCCGTACTCGGGCCCGTCAACTGGCCAAGTCCCTCCTCCCCAATCGACATTGCCTAACAACCAAAATCCGAGTCACCCATCCTTCAGAAGGTGCGTCGTTACTTGCTGGTTGTGCACCGCTCCCCAAAAATATATGGACTGACGCATAGATGGCAGACAACGTGCATCAAGAGCTTGTGAGGTATGAAGCTATCCGGTTTCTTTTGTATCTTCAAGCGGACCTCGGCACCGAGGGTCGTGGTCAGAACGGGACAATTGCTGATCAAAGATTGAATCCACAGACATGCCATGCGAGAAAGGTACACCAACTATCCTCCCTAGAATCCACATAATTAGATCGCGATCCAATGCTTTACCACAAATTGTTGACACAGCCGACAGGTCAGATGTGATGCAGCCAGTCTGGGTGTGCCTTGTACCAATGTGCGTATATTCTCTTGTGATCCTGATTGGATCTGTGGACTTCAAGACATCACTTGTTGCGACGTAGGAGTCCTAATCTGCCGGATCATCTAGGAGATGAGTATAGTCTTGATAATCCATCGATCCATGATGCGCCGCTCTAAGTCTTTCTTGATTGCCTCTTACTGACCGTGATGTAGTGCGTTGCATTCTCGATAGAATGCAAAATTCCAACGCCGAAGCGAAAGAAGACCCAAAGCGGAAAACAAAAAGACTCCGATAGGTATATACCCTAGCAGAATCACAAAATTACTTGCTTGCTAACCTCAGACAGCGATCGCGGTGATACTGTCGACGACCGATCTCCTCGAAATGAGTCCCCCATCGCACAAACGGGTCGAAGCGCAAGTTTATACACTTCTCAGGATGGTACACCTCCTACGTCTCTCACCGAGGCTCAATATAAACAACGCGAAGGAGATGAGGGAACATATGCCCAATTCATGAAACCCAAATTTACAAGAGCTCCGATCAAAGAGGCTGGTAGAGTAGCCTATCTTGGAGAATCATCGAACTTGACTCTGCTTGTCCACGACAGACACGGAACTGCGGATGTTGTGCATTATCCATTACCAGAGAATGTCCGAGGATCCCGTGCAAGATTGACAGAATTGGACAACGTGGAAATCGATATCCTTCACCAGCGTGGCGCATTCTTACTTCCCCCAAGAGCGTTATGTGATGAACTTGTAGATTCATATTTCAAATGGGTTGCCCCTATAGTCCCAGTCATCAACAAGAGCCGTTTTATGAAGCAGTATCGAGATGCCAAAAACCCACCGTCGCTCTTGCTTTTACAGGCTATCTTGTTGGCGGGCTCTCGAGTCTGTACCAATCCCCAGTTGATGGATGCCAACGGCTCAACCACACCGGCGGCGTTAACGTTCTATAAACGAGCGAAAGCACTTTACGACGCCAACTATGAAGACGATCGTGTAACAATCGTCCAAGCACTTGTGCTGATGGGATGGTACTGGGAAGGGCCAGAAGATGTTACGAAAAACGTATTCTACTGGAGTAGGGTTGCCACCATAGTCGCACAGGGGTCTGGAATGCACCGAAGTGTTGAAGGATCGCAACTCAGCAGGGCCGACAAGAAGCTCTGGAAGCGTATTTGGTGGACCTTGTTCACTCGCGATCGATCTGTTGCAGTCGCTCTTGGCCGTCCTGTACACATCAACACTGATGACTCCGACGTGGAAATGGTTAGCGAGGAGGACTTTATCGAGGATGAGAACGATCCCAATCCAGAATTCCCGCAAGATCCGTTACACGTACAGTTCTTCTTGCAGTATGTCAAATTATGCGAGATCATGGGTCTCGTTCTCTCGCAGCAATATTCTGTGGCATCAAAAGCCCGCCGACAGAATGCTATAGATCTCACTCATAGTGACATGGCCCTGGCGGACTGGCTCCAGAACTGCCCTAAAGAAGTCTATTGGGAAATGCCTCAACACCATTTCTGGTCGGCATTACTTCACTCAAATTACTATACTACCCTCTGCTTGCTTCACCGTGCGCATATGCCCCCGGCCACTACGCAAAGAGGTGGATACACGGAAGATAATTCGTACCCCTCGCGCAACATTGCTTTCCAAGCTGCTGCGATGATCACCTCAATTATTGAGAATCTTGGAGCGCATGACGAGCTTCGATATTGTCCTGCTTTCATAGTGTACTCACTATTCTCTGCCCTTATCATGCACGTATATCAAATGCGATCTTCAGTGCCTTCGGTAGTTCAAGCGACTCAAGAGCGAATGCGAGTCTGCATGAATGCATTGAAGGATGTATCACGAGTTTGGCTAGTTGCAAAGATGGTGTACACCTTATTTGAATCAATCTTAGGAAATAAGGTCCTAGAAGAAAGACTACAGAAAGCCCCAGGAAAACGACACAAAAAAATGACCCAGAGTGTCAGTCAAGGTATCAATCAGATTAAAAGAGAAGATCCTGGGAAGCGGAAGTACGATGATATGGCGCTTGACTTCAACGTGAACAATACGCCAGCTCCCCAAGAATCGTACGAACGATCGCGTCCTCAAACTCCTAACCAAACACCATCTCGGGATTTACCTCAGAATGTTGCGCCTATGGCACCACCCATATCGTCTCCAAATGCAAGACAAAACCAAGATACCTTCATGGGTGGTACAAATTCACGGCCACATACGAGACCCCCGACTCCTTTCAACCCGTCGTTTTCCGTTCCAGCTACTCCTCCTGATTTGTACCTTGTTACTCGAAATTCACCTAATCTTTCCCAGTCAATCTGGGAGAACTTTCAGCCTGACCAACTCTTCCCGGAAGGCTCTGTTAGTATGCAGCAAAATCAATTTTCCCCACCGCAGGTTCATCACAATCTTGATCCGAACCTCATGCCTCAAATGATGCCACAGCAGGTGCCAAATCATGGCCAAGCAGGTCAACTTCCCCAACGAATGCGTGGACCGCAGCAAGGTATGAGCGGTAGTCCAGTTCAAGGAGGGATGGGTTATCAAGTTCAACCAGGTGGCATGTGGCAAGGAGGTTTCGACCAGCCCATGCAACAAGATGGTCAGGGTCATAGTCCAAGCGATACCTGGAGCAACACGTCTGCCCAAGCCGTTCCTACAACAGTAAACGTGGAGGACTGGTCAGTTTTCCTTACTTGCTGTGAAGTACCTAACTAATCGAGAACAGGTTCCAATTCTTCGGTATCAATGGTGATCTTAGTGGTATGAACGGGGACCTGCCTATTGCTTAAGGGGTTTGCGGTTATAAGTAAATGTTTATTGTGGTTCAAGGGCAACTGCCAAGGAGTATGTAGGACAAAAGCGAATGATCTCTGGCTATTCGCTATGAGACTATGTACATTAGCTTCATAATTATTGGTACAGGCAAATCGTTTGATGTGCAAAGAAATTCATGCGGTTTATGATGTTTTTATAAGAAAAACCATTTGCCTCCCTTGACCTTAATTTATACCTAGGAGGCTGAATCGCAACGTGAGGCTTTTGACGCGGGACTAGTCCCCGCTTAGAATGACGAACGCTGCTGCCACGGTATCCCCAAGTGTCTCCCAATTCATCAAATCATACACTACACCCGAGATCCGATATACAAGACCAGAGTCACATATTCACTGCCACATACGTTTGTTCCAAATGTTACCATAATCGCCTTGCGCCCCAGACAGCCTCATGATCGGCATTCTCGAGAGCGGAAGTCCCGCGAAACACCATGAATCGAGCCGGAGCTGCAGCGATTACTTCAAATCCAAATCCGCAACTCTTTTCCCCAGATGCAAGCGATACCAGAAAAGCGGTCGAGTCTACTGTTCGACCACGGAACCGTAGATTGATTTCTACGGGGCAGGAATTGGTGAGTACAAGCGGGACGAGTACTCCGAATGGCAGTCGGGCTGTCAGCCCAATTCCTTCGAAACACCCTTCGAGGAGTGCAACTAGAGTTGATAACAACGTGAACGGGAGACCCGTGGGTGGCTTGGTCGTTCCGGGTCAGAAGGGAGGCAGGACTAGCCCCCAACTACTAGGTGGGATTTGGGAGGGAGGTTGGCAGAGTAGTTGGTCTGCGCTGCAGGGCCTTGCTAGTTCAGTATTGGGAGGGGACATTGAGGGAGAGGATCTTGGGAGTACAAATGGAGGGGTCGTTGCAGCGAAACCAAAGAAATCACAAAAATGGGGCCCTGAAGGTTTACCTCGAAAGAAGGAGGATGCCATAGGGGCAGGGAGTGTCGCGGAACGGGAAGCAGCAGTGAGGGCACGAAGGATGAGGGGAGTACTTGAAGGACGAGACGAAGACCTGAACGTCCGGAAAGACACAAGTGGTAATTACAAACGAAGGACGTCATTGGAGGAAGCACGGCAGGACGGACATGATGAAGAAGTAGATGCGTTAGTCTACGTCCATTATGTCCAACCGCAAGATACGCTCGCGGGTGTCATTTTGAAGTATAATTGTCAACCAGCCGTGTTCAGGAAGGCCAATAGATTTTGGCCTAATGATTCGATACAAACGAGGAAAGTCGTGGTCATTCCGGTTGATGCTTGCACAATCAAGGGCAAGCCATGCGAGTCACCTTCGCCCGAATCCCAAGGAGTCGATCTCCTGGCACCTACGCCCGCAGGAGAAGATCCACCGACCTTTACGAATGGCGCAACATGGCCGCCCGATTCTTCATCGCAAGCCGGGACGTCTGCAGAACGTCCTGGGAACGAAGATGAGCATCCATGGGTTCATGTTCGTTGGGTTATAATTGATTCATCTCTCACCTCGAAACCCGTCGAGATTGCACGCATGCCTAGAAGAACTTTAGGATATTTCCCCCCACGACGGAGAAAGAGTCAAAATACCATCTCATCACTCTCCACACCTCGTGGATCTTTTGATGTGCCTCGTATCACTCAATCATCACCTGATCCTTCGGGGAGTGCTTCTAGTACACCCTCTCGCCGTACCAGCAATCTTGGTCCCCGACCCTCGGAATCCATGGGAGGAAGTTATTTCCCTCCTACGGCATCCAGCACTCGTCCCCGTCGCGATAGCGTGGGCGAAGCTGCGGATCGACTAGGGTGGATGCGAGGGCCTGGTGGTGTTGGGACATTTGCGAAGAATGTACGAAAACCTGGACCAGGGCAAGATGGGCTGAATGCGTGGGCGAAGAAACACATTCCCTCGCTGACCATCGATTCCCTACCTTCCGTGTCCCTCACTGGTGGTGAATCGGCCCATTTTGGCTTTAGTGATGAATTAAGCAGTATCTCCGAGGCGCCGGTACGTATTGCGGGCAGTGGGACGGCTACGCCAAGTGGGCTGGGACAAGGATTAGGTATTGAGAATGCTGCAGCTGCGATAGAGGGATGGGTTCGACGGCTTGCTGTCAAAGGACCGGGAACCCCAAAATTAGGAGGTCGAAACGATACCTCAGATCTTATTGAACTGCTCGATGGAACTGGTAGTGATGATGGACGGGGCTTCGAGCTGACTCCTGGGAGTCTGAGAGCTCCAACTCCAAGTTTAAGTGACACCAGAAGAGAAGATCTTGATAGTGTGATACGGGGAAGAGCTACAGCTGGAACGAAAGGTAGGAAGAGTGATTGAATTTAACTTGGGTATTGCTACAGCAACTTGCATAAAGATTGGGGAGCATTAGGAACGGCGTTGGGAGAATCATATCTGGCGGGTGGCGAGCTCACAATATTTAAGATGGTCATAGGATACTCTATTAGCATTCGAATAGCATTCGGTTTAACTCATGTTTTTCGGGTCAACAATTTTATTGGTGTTTTGAGAGCTTCTAGCTGTCTTGAGTGCACAAAATATTGATTCGGGGACCTTTTGGACAGTCTAGATAACTAATAGTGAGATCAGGAGTCAGAATACACCTATCAACAGCTTTGATCTCAGTCTGTTTTCTGTTCATCAGCAAGTACCACAATCCTGCCAGTATTTCACTTCTGAGGTACAACCCTCGTCCATCTTCGCTTCTGCTCACATCCACTGCCCGAGTCTATCGACGTCTTGAGATAACGAAAGAGGTCAAAAAAGCCGACCTTGGCTGGTGCATTATCTTCGTGGCTGAGAATTGAAGTTCATTCGGAATTCAGCTTGGGTAGTTCTTCAACAATATCTGCGCTGACATTGCTAGTTGTGGAAAGAAGTCAAGTGTAGCACCACAATTCGACTTATACAAGATTTGAGCGGGTGTGCTCCTTTGTATTTCATAATCATGGATCCTTGTTAGTGTCTAACTCACGCCTCTTTTGCAACCAGTGTCTCATAGAACCCTTTATGGTACCCAATGCATTCCAGATACTCGTAATAGAGCGGCAGACGAGTTCTGTTATCCGTGTCAGCCTAGCTGTCATTAGTACTGTTCGAAAAAATACAGAAAGAGATTTATTAGCCTGCTCATAGATTCCATAATCTCAGTTACCCCTATGGCCTCAACTTCGACATCTGTGATCTGTCGTGTAATTGGCTCTCTATACTCAAGCTCGAGATCTAGATCACGAAGTAATAGTCCTTGAGAATTCTCGTCTAATGAATAGATACAACAGATACGCGTACCCGGCCAACCGTCGCTTAGAACCTTTATGTACTTGCTATCTTTTCCATTGCGTGGTGGTGTGCCTAAAGTAATTTAGCCCAGTGTTGCTTAATGTATCAGGGAACGCTGGCCATTTCGTTGCCCCCAGGCTCTCTGAGTATCAAGGCTCGCAATAAATTCCCAAATACCGATATCCTCCTCCACCATTGCGCGCGAAAAGCGGGAGCTTGCTGCCATAAGTTTCCGCCAATATGCGAGAATTTTGAGTGCTATGTACCCCGGGTGGCCTAGGCAAGAGAGGATCAAATTCAAAATCTAGGGCATGGTATTCCTTCAAATCCGGAAATATTAGGTTTAGAGCAGGACGTGGAGGCGGTGTGTATCTACTATTAGAAACGGAGGTAAGGATTTTGGTTTCTCGATGACCGTAGACATTCTCATGCCGCTGTATAGCGTCATGGTTTCTTGTGATAGAAAGACATTCATACCATTCGAATTGGGATGCTCTAGAAGAGTTGGAATGCGCGCTCTGTGGTCTAGAGAAGCTTCTTTCACGACTACCTCTTCCATCATTAAGAGACTTAGAGTCTGCAGAATCCTAAGATGTTGAGGAAACCGAACCTCTCTCAGGTGCTTTAAAGTTTGTTAGCTTGAATACGAATATTGAAACATGCACATACACTTCGTAAAGATCATCACCATCAGCGGCGTCCACTTCAGACTTGACATCGATAGCTTCATCCTTAAGAATGCGGATAGGGATCCTAGGATATGAATTAGGAGTACGTCTTTTAGCACGAAGCAAGTTCTGAAGATCTTTAGATTACTGACTTTATACTCTGACGATTCGTGCACATTTCTCTTAGTCCTTAGGATTCTACAGGAGTTTGACTAGTTGGAGCATGGATGGAGCTGGAATTAAGTTTCCTGATGAGGTATGATCATTTCTCAGATCTGATGGGAGGCTACTCCGTTCCGAATCTTGAGGATATCTTGGCTTCTTTGATCTCAAAATTAAGTCCACTTGGTCTTGGGCAAGTCGGCATCTTCTGTGTTTGTGTTGGCACACGCATTCTGGACATGGCTGGTCAAGGGAACGAATGACCAATCATCACATTCATTGGTTTTCTGAGAAGATCTCGGATGACGAATGAGGCTGCTGGTGAGGTACTACAGAGGATAGGTGCTGCAGAGTGGTAGACAAGAGAAAAGTACAAGTTCAAAAGCTGGCTTGGTTTGACCAGATCTGCGGTGACGAAAGCATAGCCAGTATGGTTGCCCGTTTACTATTGGTATCTCTGTCCGAAGACTCGAGAGAATGTAAGGACGATAAAGCTTCTTTGTCTGCCATTTATATTTTGGGAAGTGAGACCACAGAGTATGAAACAAGCAGAGAAGACTTCCTACCCTCATTCTCGAAAATATATTCACTGCTCGCCGTTGGAGGACTGCACGATGTTTAAGAGACGTGAATGCACGGGCCACAAACGCGTCTTCCTAGCCTTAAGAAATGCCAGAGAGCTATAACTATACGCCGTCTGTGAAGTCCAGCTATAAATGCAATGCCCATCTGTATAGAATGCCGCTATCCTGTCAAGACTCTCTATACCGAATACTCCGGTGCTGCTGATAAGTCCAGCGGCCATGGAGTACGGCTTACAGTGTGCAAGAACTGCGGACGGTTCTGCGATAAATACGTGGAACATGATTATGTAGTGCTATTCATTGATCTGGTTCTGATCAAGCCTCAGGTGTGTCTAGCTCTAAAGCGTATTGCATGGTTATCTATCACTGACGATTTAGAAGGTGTACCGTCATCTTCTTCACAATACTCTGATGCGAGAACATGACCAGTTCGATGTAAGACCCCTCATTTAGAGCATACAGACTTCCTGCTAATTCACTAAATAGCCTTCTATAACTCGATTAGGAGTACTCCTCCTTCTCTTCGATGTCTATCTTACCTGGGCCCGTATTGAGAAACAAACTTCCTCAGTCTACGAAACCAATAACAGCAATTTCATCCGCCTTGCCCAACAACCCATAGTTATCCAATACGTTTTCTTCCGTATGGTTTCTTTGAAGTTTCCTACAACTAGCTAATGAATATAGTTATCCTCTGCGCCCTCTCGACCCTCTCCTTCCACCTTTCCATTCGCTATCTGACCTCCTCCCCCTTCTCGCCACTCATCCTCTTTGGCCTCATCCCCCGCTACCCGCGCCCGAACTCAGTGTCCACCGCACTCCTCGTCTCTTCCTCAACAAAGCTCTTCCCAATACTGATGGTGATATGGGAATACGATGTCCCAGTCGCAGCAAGGAGTTTAGGATGGGCGGTAGTTGCGAATAATGTTGAGGCGTTAAAGATTCTGCTGGATTGCGGATATGGTACTGCGGCTATCTTGGCTACGGTCGGGGCGATTAGTAGGTGGATGGTTGGAAGGGGAATTCTTTGGTTTGTAGGGTTGGATGGGGTGGATACGGTGGGAGATTCGGGCGTTGCGGCTGATGGGAAGGCCTTATGGGCTTTGGTCGAGTTGGGGAGGGAATGGGGCGGGAGGCTAGGATTGGGATAGCTAGGAATGAAATGCTGAATGTTTATGATTAGAATGATATGTCTTTTGTAACAGGGTCAACCCTCTATGAAATATGATATTTCCCTCAAGTAGGGGTGCTTGCTTGACTCCGCTGAAGTCGCGCATTGTCCCAAGCTAATAGAAGAATGGCCATTGCCGCAAACTCAGAGAACACAAGTCTCGAGCAAACATCCATCCAGAGATAGGCTCAATATACAGGTCTGTCGCGGGCAGTGGGCAAGTAAGGACTTTCTATTACCAAGCCAATTTTCCCATTTCATATCGATGTACAAATACTGCTCAAAAAGCGATGCCATTATGCTTTACACCCTCAAACGCCAGAATATACGCCGTGCAATTCCTCTTTCTATTCTTCCACGAATCCTTAATTTTCATGCGCCGAATGGGTTGTCAAGTCTCCGCGTCGAGGTGTGATGAGTGGATGCCATTGTGCCAGGAAAGTAATCGCTGTGATTGAACCTAATCAGCTTTCTTCCTTCATGAGAGACCTGGGGAGTAACATACCCCACATGAGATAGCAACTTGCGAACGAGAGGATGAGGGAGCTTCGCCATATTCTAGGGTTTTATCAGCGGGGTTTTCTGAAGGCATAGCTGTCTGCCGGGAAATATATATAGAAGTATTGGATGCAAAAGTTGGTGAAGTTTCATACGTTTGTGTCTCGCCTTTGGGAGCGAAGAACCATCCTGCTAGGCTGGCAAGGACAACTACCACGAGGCCGATCAGAATACTCCAGCTAAACATAGACGTCAGCTATCTTGTCGAATAGACATTTGAAAATAGATGGAATTGTGGAGTCAATTGCATACCCGTTCGCCATGTTGTTGAGTGTGTTTGAAGCTTTCGTAGTTGTAATGTCCGTCGACGAAACCCACGCCGGAAAGATTATGATATCGAAGCTTGGCAGTTGAAAGTTGCTCGCTTATGTCATCCATCAGAGCGCCGTTCCTCATGTCAAGGGGCAACGAGTTATAATACTTCATTAATTTTTCTTCATCTTATATTCAACTACAAATTACTCTAGTTCTCAAACTTGAGCCCATTCTCCTTCCTGACTGCTCCATAAATCGACGAGATATCACCCCTCGCTCCCATATGTTCTTTTACTTGGGCCAAGTGAGCGTCTGCAACTTGGAGATCCTTCAACTCTGTACCAGCAGCTTTTGCTAAGTCCATAGCATGCTTAGCGTCCTTCATGGCAAGGTCGACTGCGAACGCAGGCTGTTCCGCTTTATGATAACTACCCGACATCATTCTGCTCGAGTACGCAGTGTATGGGCCGGGGAACAAGTTCTCAATAAATTGGTGCAGATTTTCGCTACCCAACCCCGATTTCTCAGCGAGGACATGACCTTCAGAGAGTGTCTCAACCATGTTGAGAATAAAGGTATTTCCAATGATCTTCAATAGTGTAGCCTTCCCTACTGGCTGTCCACCAAAATCGATCACTGCTCGACCCATAACTCCCTTTGTATATGGCTTCACTTTCTCAACCGATGCCTTTGGTCCGGCTAGAACACAGACTAATTGACCAGACTCTGCCATAGGAGGTGCACCAAAGACAGGACAGGCTACAAACTCGGCACCAGCCTGCATTATCTTCTTGCCTAGAGCCTCTGTCGTCTCTGGGTGCACGGTTGAGCAGTCTACGAAAAGCTTGCCTTTCGTAACTCCTTTCAGGGCTGCATCGATGGTCTCGTTGATGTCTGAATCGTTACCAACGCAGGTAAAGATGATGTCCGACTTGGAGACGGCCTCATCGATAGACTTGACAACGATCGACTTCCCGGAGGGTAATTTTTCGCTCAGATCCGTTGCTCGCTTTGTGGTTCGATTGAAAATGATCAAGGGCTTGTTTTCGAGAGGTCCTTTTTCCACAATGTTCTTGCACATACCCTACCATTGATTAGCTAACTTGACAGGAGAGTACCTGACTTTCAATACTTACTCTGCCCATATTACCAAGGCCGATCCATGCGACTTGTGGTGCCATTGTATTTAATTTTTTAGAAATACTTGCTATCGTATGAGGACTGGGGAGTTTTGAATTCTGCTTTCACTTGTAACTTTTACGCCTTTCTGATAGACTTGCAATGGAAAGAGACGCGCCGGACGGGCCTACTTACATATGACGCTTCTGGATCTACTGATGTCAGGGCCGCAGAAGCTGCCGAAATGGATGCTAATTCCCTTCCTATCATATTTGATATATCTCAAACTGAAGGCAACTTTGAGCTGTGAACAATGACCCATGTTCTCATTCCAGAAAATTTCTGAATAATGAATATTAAACTATACTTAGAAATCCGAGAATGCCCTCTAGGTTTCTCCCATTTCCATGTGCATTTGAGGGGTTCTTATCGATAAGGAGGGTTACCACGGGCCGGCTTCGGTTTTTGGAAATCAGACGAAATGCTAGACGGCGCAATATACACCGCATCCAATGATCAATGCTACCATAAATGTTTCTCTGGTACCAAAATATATCCCTCAATGGTTCTCTTTTGATACTTATCAATCACCATGAACAATGAACTTGCAACATTTAGCCTTGAAGAAGGGCAAACAAGTGGCTGGTCATAATGTGAGTCAACAGGCAAGTCGCTGGGTGGTGAGAACGGTCCTGACTTGTATAGATACAATCATGGTGCAAGTGTAGGAAGGTCAATGAAGCTTCTCAAGCTGATGGCTTGCGTTACTTTGCTACGGAGAAACCTTCTTCTAGTCAACTGAGGGATGAATTGGCCAGAGAACATGTTAAGGACTTATCGAGTAAACAGAAGGCCAAAAAGGAAGCCAGAGCTCTAGACCGGGTATGTTACTATTGACCATGACCCCAGGGTTGTTACTAACATTTGATAGGATTTCTTTATGTCCGTTCTAGGCTCTTCAGCAACAAAACGAGATGCGCGATCTTACCTCCAACGGTTCACCCCTGCCAAAGACCTGTCGTCCTCAAAAACTGGGGACACTACAGGACAGATGTCATATGGGAATGGAGTCAATTTAGGAGGATTCTACGGGGCTAGAGCTGTTGCAGAAAGCCCAAAATTTGTACAGCAGCCTGAGAAACGGATCAATTTACCAGCAGGGCCTCAAATGCATATTGCTTTGGTCAAGATCAGAGCTCCTCAGACCCTGAGCGACGATACTTTGTATGGAATCGGAAGAACTCTCTCACAGCTAGGCAGACTGGGGTTGATAAGTGTTGTAGTGGTTGATTGCAACGACGGGGACCAATCGAGTTCAGATACAACTAGTTGTGAGAGGCGAAATATAGCCACAGAACATGCCGAACGAGTGGTAGCTGCTATTGACGCCAATGGAGAACCTGGTGCAAGGCTCGTCAATAATGTCATTGGAGTTTCCGAAAAGGAGAATGAAGCCGAGCCTTCCACTTACCTAAGGGAGGAGGCACACGTTACTCTACGGGAAATGCTAATGACTCCTTTAAGACGAGGAATCATTCCTATAATTCCGTCTTTGGGATATACTGATATCAGCCAAACATCGGTCCCGATATCAGCGAATGATATCGTACTGGCCCTGACACGTGAGTTTGCAGGTTTCCAGCCTGCATCGCTACCAGACGAGGACGCAGATGCAATTAGAGAACGCCTACAAGCCCTGAAGAAAGAGGTTTCGCTTGATCGTCTAATCTTACTGGATCCACTTGGTGGCATACCAGCTTCTGACCGTCCCAATGGCTATCATGTTTTCTTGAACATGGAACAAGAATTTGAGTCAGCAAAGCAGGATCTACAGAGGCTTAGAAAGCCCGATGAGTCTGGAAGTTTGGATAATGCTCCGAAAGAGAACCGTGTATCTGACCTTGGACTCGGCAATCCTTTTTCAAGGTTTGTCGAAACTGAATTTGGCAGCGCTCAAACTCCTGTCGAATCAACAAAGACAGTAGGTTCTCAAAACGCCAACCTCAATTTTTATGCACACAACATGGGAAATCTTCAATTAGTCCGTTCCGTTCTTTCAATGCTTCCATCGAGCTCCTCGGCTTTAATGACCACTCCCGATGAAGCTGCAAATTCAGGCAAGCAGCCAGATACCCCATTCCAGGCTACCGGGGTTGGGACGCGACGGCAGCGCAATCCCCTGATCCATAACCTGTTGACCGACAAACCAGTCTTCTCTTCTTCCCTTCCTATGGGCCGTATTAACCCTTCAACTGTTTCAGCTTCAAAACCAGACCCTATTGCTTCAGCTACACGAATTACTCCGACAACTTTCGCCAAACATGGAATGTCGGTCACAATCTTTCCGGACCCAAAACTTAGCCCGTGGGAACCACCACAACTCGGAATGCCACAATTTAAATTGACGGATTCCAATATAGACCTGCCGCGACTTGTACATCTGATCGAAGACTCGTTCGGTCGGAAGCTGGATGTTCTGGAGTATCTAAAGCGAGTGAATGGACGCATTGCCGGTGTTATCATTGCTGGAGAGTATGAAGGGGGAGCTTTATTGACGTGGGAGACACCTCCTGGAGTCGTGGACGATGAGAGTTCAGAGAGCAGGGTACGGATGGTACCGTATCTTGATAAGTTTGCAGTCTTGAAACGAAGTCAGGGAAGTGGTGGTACGGCTGATGTTGTCTTCAAAGCCATGGTCAGGGATTGCTTTCCAAATGGGGTGGCTTGGAGATCACGTCGTAACAATCCGGTCAACAAATGGTACTTTGAGAGATCACGGGGTACCTGGAAGCTGCCAGGCACAGGGTGGACAATGTTCTGGACAACGCCAGATTTAAGCTTAGATCAACAGAAATTCCGGGACTATGAAGGCGTCTGCAGAGGAGTGATTCCCTCGTGGGCTGACAATAAAGGTATTCTGGATTGAGGAATTTCCCCTATAGAAATCCAAACGATGCTAAAGAATTGAGATATAACATTATATTTCCCAAAGCAATGTTTAACCATTACATTACTCGCGACCAAACTCCTCCATGGTTTTAATACTGGGATAGCATAGCAGGATTAAGCATCCTTAAACTATTGCGAGAAAAGCGATCAGCAAGCCTTAGCTTTTTGTAGATATAAAGTCATTCCAGAGGTTTTCATTTTGAAACTACTTTCATAATGAAATCTTTAAAATATATTCTGGACTCAATTTCATGAATGTCACGTGGAAGCTGATGCGTACTTCGAAGCGAAGGTTGCACCTAGACAACTACCTTGTTTAGGGACGCATACGAAGTCATATCATAGACAACGACCGCAACCTCTCTTCTATCCAGAACCTCCCTCATCGAATCGCAATCATGGATAAAGTGTCAGCTTTTGGTAAAAACTTCACGTAGGTTCCTCGCAAATCCTCTGGGATACCAGTAACAAGACTCTGCGTTGATAGCTATAGCTGCGATACATCCGCTGACTTGTCAATTCAGTGCATCATTCAGCCCATTTGCAGCTCGCACGCAGCAATATGTGAAGGAACAACTTGGACAGGCTGATGACAAGGTTAGGCAAAATGGATCATACCCCGCATAGGAGACATTGGCTCATCTTTCGTCACAGACCCAGCTTCCCCCGGACTATATTGAGTTGGAGAAGCGAGTCGATGCGTTGAAGCAGGTCCATCAGAAGATGTTACAAGTTACGTAAGTATTCTGTTCGTTCGTGGAACAATATTCAATAGACACCAGCTAATCATACTATGCTGATGCAGGTCTCAGTTCGGAAACGAAGCATACGACTATCCCAACAACATCAAGGAGGTGAGATTAGGTATTCTACAAGGCTAATGAATAATGCTGATTGGTTCTTAGTCTTTTGGCGACCTGAGCCGTACTGTCAGCGAGAAAGTACACCTCCTTACCACTGCAACATCTCCGGCCGAAGCTCAAGCTGCCCTCACTGCTCCTCCATCTGCCAAGCCCCAACCCAAGACGTTCAATCATGCAATTGCTCGCGCTAGTTTGGCCAGCAGCCAACTTCTCCAGCAACAACATACAGGTGCCGGTGAGGATCCTCTTGCAACTGCCCTCGAGAAGTATGCTTTGGCAAGTGAACGTGTTGGTGAAGCCAGACTTGCACAAGATTCCCAGATTCAAAGCCGTTTTCTCGCAGGCTGGAGCACAACCTTGAATACAAACCTGATGTTTGCGACTCGTGCCAGAAAAGGCGTTGAGAGCTCAAGATTGTTGCTTGATGCTGCCAAGTCCAAGGCGAAGAACCCTGGATGGCACCTGCCCGGCCAAGCTGGAGGACGTGCAGAGGGACATGATGATGAGTCCGCGACTGAAGAGGCTAGGGTCGAGATTGAGCAGGCTGAGGATGAATTCGTTGGCCAGACAGAAGAGGCCGTTGGCGTTATGAAGAACGTGCGAACCCTTTTTCTCATATTCTTTTCAAAACTCACAGTCATAGGTCCTTGATACCCCAGAACCACTGCGAAACCTTGCCGACTTGATTGCTGCACAACTCGAATTCCACAAGAAGGCGTATGAGATCCTTAGCGAACTTGCGCCAGTCGTAGATGGTTTACAAGTTGAGCAAGAGGTAAAACGGTCCCGAGACTTCTCTGCATAATCGTCGCTGATGAAGCGCTGCAGGCTTCATATCGGAAGAGCCGTGATGGTACTACTTAGAAATCATGACTCTGACTGGATTGCAGGAGACAAACGACACATTCTCGTCGACAAGGAGCAGTGATAATTTGTTTTGATTTTGAGAGCTGGTGCTGGCCAGACTGTTATGTTTCGGTTCTTTTCGTTTGGGCGTTCTTTTCAGGTGTATGCGAGTCATTCAATCAGATTCCCATCCGCAGAAAATACCGTTGAGCCGACTGGACGGTGATTTTCTTAGCTTGATACTTTAAAGATCACGTTCATCACACAGTCTTTGGCATACCGAGTTTGACCAAGGGTACAGTATACTTCACCTTATGCCACTGATTCTGTTATTCTATTTATACCAGCCATGAACTACACAGTGATAAAATTATGCTCCTGAACCTTATCAACGAAAGGTGAAGCTTTTGCATTCCGTAGACAATATTGCCACGCCCCAGGAGACGCTACACAAGTCCCGCCAAAGATTTTCACATCCTCAAAGCAGAAACTGTTAGGCAACCATGATTTTTCGAAGGGGCTCTTGACACAATCATTTGGCTTCCATCATGTCTGGGAAGTCTGGTGTTATCAATCGTACCACGGCCTTTTCGTATGTCCGTAGCACTCATATTCGCAAATCATGATCTGCGAAGTTACGCCTCGAGGACGAGAGCTCTTGTTTTTCTGCTTGTTCAGAACCATTAGGGAAACGAGCAGTTTCATCGGGCCAGTTGAGAGTTTGGCAGTCATTGATACGAGTTCATCGAAGAATAGTTCAACACCGTTTTACTCCTGGCGGGTTTGAGTGCTGCGAGCTTCTTACTGCTGGCGACTTTTGTTGATTTGAAGAAGTCTAAGAGGGAGCAAGACGTGGTTTTGGAGTGTGAGGAGAAAACGAGGAAGAAGATGGTGGAGGGTTGTGAGGTTGGAAGTGATAGCAATGTAGATGGAAAAGTTTAAGATATTTTTAGAATTTAAAAGAGATTATGATTTACGACGAGATAAAAACGGAGTAAAGCACCAGGAGCTTCTTATATTTGCGAGAGAAAGATCACAACGCATCCGAAAGTGGGAGCACACAATCTAATCGAAGTGACTTGGTCATTCGATTTCCCAAACGGAATGAAGATGTCCTGGGATTGAGCGATTTCGTTGCCCTCATCAGCATAAAATCCCGTGTTGCGGGCATAAATTTCTAACAACGAATGAATGGGAACTATTACTCCTTTTAACGTTGCTGTAAGGGTTGGAAATCTTTGAGAGGTTTGAGCCTAGAGAGCTTGTTTATATAAAATATCCAAGATAGGGCGTGCTTTTCAGTGTGCAAAATAAGATTTCACTACCGTCGGCTTGCTGTAGATTCCCATTATTCAACTGGAGAGAGCCATTCCATACGAGGGATTGTTCCACGTCCTTTAGTATACACATACATGTAGCCCATACTATTACGTGAGTTCTTGTTAGGATAATTTCCGTAGAATCTTCATCACGAAGGGACCCCAAATATTTGCGCGGGAGGCACTTTTCAGAATGAGCATTGAGAATCCCAAATACCATTCCAGTGAAGACTTCGATATGCATTCAATGATTATTAAACTTTACGAGGGTAGAAAGTAGGGTTTCCGAAAAAGGGGATCGAAATTCGGCACATTTCCCCCAAGACTGATATATATTCAAATAAGCATAAAATTTTAAATCAGAAGCGGTTTGGTTTATTGGTAACACACTCGACTGTGCGGATGTATAACTTTCTAATACCCTAGGGTATAAGTTCGTGAAGTCAGCTTCTAGGTTTGCCTGCTTCAAAAAATCAGTCCCGTCTGGTTTTTCTACGGGACGCTAGGTTACCTGGCATCTCTGACTTTTTGCAACTTTATTTAATTATTCTGATATTGGAGACTAGAATTATTGGTATGCAGTACATGGGATCTTTTAGCATAATATACTTGTCGACGACGTGTGAATGCCCTCAAATTCACTTAAATTTGCCTTTATGCCAGCGTTAACCGTGCTAGCGATGTTGCCTAGTATTCTTAAGTATCAAATAATCAAAAAGGAAGTAAAGTAAAGACAGGATGGTCTAGTGGTAATACGCGTGACTTTTCGGACGCCTAGCTTCGGTGAGATCAGCCTCTAATTTGCCTGCTTTAAACAACCAGTTCCGTCCGGCTGTTCTTAAGATGCCATGCTACCTCTGGCATCTTGTAATTTTTTCTCTGCTTATTTCTACCCCCTTTTTTTGGCGGTTGCTTTCTATAAAGAGGAATTTTGGCCCCTTTTCGCTTCGCTTAAATCTTGAGCGCCAATCGCGAATGTGAACAAGCTTCCAGTGACACCTTCAGGCAAAGAGCTTCGAAGACTTTGATATTGACTCTGAGCTACTTATATTATATGCTCATCATTGTCTCCATGCGACGGTCTCCACCTTCCGATCCCAGTACTGCAGAGCCTCCTCCCTGCTCAATACGCTCTTCTCATCCTCTCCTGGCAATCTCCAAACAGTCAACCCGAACCCACTCTGCTTCAAACTCGTGACCATAGGTCCCAATATCATTCTTCTGACAGTGATACCTTGTTTCTCGAGCTCCGCAATTGCCAACTCTGCGAACCGCGACAAGACCTCATCGGAAGTGCTTCCAGAACTATTGACAAGGAGGACTGCTTCGTCCTTACCTTTCGACGAGAATGGGATAAAAGCTCGATCTGCATCGGAAGTGTCGGTAAGGAGGTTGGTCATCTCCTTGATAAGCGCCTCAGGGCTCGGGATAGGTGATATTTGGCGAAGGCCTGGCTCTCCATGACAACCTAATCCGAGCTCGATAGTAGCAGGAGGGAGAGTCTGAATCTCGGTGATGATGTTGTTTGGCAAAGCCACTCTGTCGAATGCAACAGCGATGGTGCCTGAATTGGCCGCAATATATTCCATCACATCGCCCACTCTCCCGAGAGATTCTCCTTGGTCGGCCAATGCACAAGCAATTTTGAGGCCCACAACATGGCCACTCAATCCCCTTCTTCCGACCTTGCCTCCCTTCTTCCTTCCCACAGCAACATCGTCTCCGACGGGTATAAACCTTACTTTGTATCCCGCAGCTGTAGCTCGGGTGATGGCCAACCCTGCATTTAAAATATCACCGGTGTAATTCCCGCAGACAATCAATGTTCCCTTGGATGTATCATTCGGTGGCTGACAGATTTTGATAGCTTCGAATATTTGTGCAGCAGTTGGAGACGCAAAGATGTTGCCAGAAACGGCGCACGAGAGGAAGGAGGGACCGACGAAGCCAGAGAACATGGGCTCACTGCAAAAATTAGCACGTATTACTTGATAATGGGTCGTGGAATCTTACTGCCCACCTCCAGCAAAGCCAATCGTTGTGACATGATCTTTCCTAAATGTGTCAAGGTCGCTTCGATATACTATCCTATGAGCTGGTGCATATGAGAGATTGGGATTATGTTCCGTGAGACCGATGGCAGCTTCATTGATTGCATCTGCTGGGTCGTTGATGAAGTGAAAGGTTTCTTTCGTGGGTTGTTTTGTCTGAGTTTCCGTCGTCATGATGTCTGAAATGGAATGCAGATTGCGGGGTAATCCCCTTTGCAAAGTGAAGAAACCAAGAAAGCCTTTTCCCAAGAGAAACAGCGACAGCTACATGAGAAGAGAAGTCAAGCCAAGTCAGAAGGAAGAGATTGCAGGTCCTTGCGAAAGAACCAAGTGAATTTTCCAAAAAAAAATTGAGCTGTAAACTTATAAGAAGCCCCCCCGCAATGTACTGGGACGGCGGATTACCCAATTCGGTCATCCGGGATGCTGATCCGCAGAGGAGGGGCAGCTTCCACCTACATGCACGAGATCAAATACTCTTCTTCACATCCAGCCTTTTCGTCATTGTCCCTTGCTCTCTTTAATATACCAAAATGTCCCTAATTGTTGAACAATCCCTTCCATACACGAGCGCCGAACTCCAGCTCCACGACCCCAGACGATGGAGTCGGTTATTTCCCCTAATCCGACCCTCAATCAAAACAGTCGAGCTGGCAAGTGGGCATGTTGTAGCTGTAGACACATCTCTCACCAAGAGTAAAGATGTCCTGCTTGTTACAGTTGGTAGCGCGGGCAATTTCTCAAGCAAGATATTGAGCCAATCTCATCTAGCACTTTTTACAACAGAGAATGCAGGAGCTCATAGTATCTCTCTAAAAGAAGTTGTTAAGTTTCTCCGGAAGAGCGAGTTTCCTGTCGAGAATGGCGTGGTGGTTGTCAGATCCAGCCTCATATTAGGGTTGAGAGCGGTTTCTGAGAGGGCAATCGATGTTTCAGTCGTGGGAGAGTTGAACTTGGACCACGTCCTCTCTTTACTCTCTGCTTCAAATGCAGAAACGAAGTAAGTAGATTCGAAATAATATAAAGGGAACATTCTGAATGAAACTAGGGCGTCCTTTGAGAAAACCAGTGCGCTCGTGGAGCATTTCACCAGATCTTCAACGAAAGCTACTTCTATGTTTCAAAAGCAGAAAATGGGAGAGGCACCCTCCGTTGTTCATGGATCAGGGACATCAGAATTTAAATCAGCAAAGACAGCTATAGAAAAAGACTTGGCTCAAATTCTCGGTGCAGGTCCTCTGGACACGGGATTTATCTACTCGGTACATTATTCTGATATCAATGGCTTGTCCAGGCTTGAGAATAACATCCTAGCCCATGAAATTTCAGAATATATTGGTAAGCCTATGCCGAGGTTATATATTACTACGTTAACATGGTACAGCCAAGAGAAACCTACCCTCACATATTAGTCAGTCCACGATCCTCAACAATGAATCCCAAGCACGAGGATGGGCCATCTCGCTATGTGCGGTATCCGCAAAATTCCTAGCTGCTCAGGCAAGACCATTAAATAGTCTCACACCATCTACTTCAGCTAGACCATCTTCCAAGACAAGACAAGGAAGCTCAAAGATCCAAATATCGGATGCTCAAGTCCGGAGGATCATCACTGCAGGTTGTGCAAGTGTCATCAAAGGTGAACCTACCATCACTGAGTACGATACTATCGTTGGAGACGGGGACTGTGGATACACTCTTCGAGACGGAGCTAAGCAAGTCCTGAGTTTCATTAGTAACGTTGATCTTTCAAAATTGCCATCCACCCTCAGCGAGCTGGTCGATAATCTCGAGGTTCGCATGGGCGGTACATCAGGAGCTCTCTACTGCATCTTCCTTTCATCCTTAGCGCAAAACCTATGGGACGCTCCAAGCTTTCCTGAGGCATTAAAGGGATCTTTAGATCATTTGCTGAAGTACACTAAAGCGCGGCTGGGTGATCGGACATGCTTAGACTGCTTGATTCCATTTGTTGAGACATTGAGAGAGACCGGGGAGTCGAAGAAGGCTTTGGCTGCAGCGGAGAAAGGGGTGGAGTGTACGAAGAAATTGGAGGCGAAGGTAGGGAGATCGAGTTATTTGGATGAGGCTGCTACGAGAGGTGTGCCGGATCCTGGAGCGTATGGGTTGCTGAAGTTGTTGGAGGGAATGGTTGCTGCGCAGTGATGCGTTGACTCTATGTTTTATCCATCTTTAAATCCCAGTTATACTTTACTCAATTAAAGTATAACCATCAAAAAGAATCTCTGGCCTCAAGTCCATATCTAGATTGAACTAAGGTACGGTGTGGTGACTAAACATGGCAGCACCTGCTGTTAGACGTGGAATGAACGCTGGAGAAGTGAGGCCGGCACCCCTCTTACCACCAATCAGGAAATATTAGGTATATGGTAACCCTTTATTAATCTTTGATAAGGTAAAGATGGATAGGCCTGCAAAGTGGCTGCAATTGGAAACCCACCCTCATCGGCTGGGTATTAGGCGGCCGAAATTGGCCTAGATAAATCACTTCAAAATCCTTATTTTTTTTAAACTATTTTTCCACAGATCTTTGAAATTTTAATGTTATAATCGTATATAAATAAATCGTAATTCAAATTTATCTGCTTTCTAACTTTATATTCAAGTATAAAAAATAAAGATAATTTATTGATTAATTTATAGAATTTCCTTTACATGTCAATTTTGGCTGCTTAATACCCGGCCAAAAAGCCACCCCAAGAAGCGAGGCAAGTACTTGGTATCTTTCCACGCTAGCCCTAGCCTAAGTGGATCGCGCCACTCTGATAAACATCAAAAATCGGGAGAGAGAAAGAAAAAAACACCAACAAAAAAATGCAAGGAATTGATGTGTAGCATCAACTATATTGACTTCTGGTCAATATGGGGGTCGAACCCATGGCCTTGGCGTTAACAATAAGGTATTAGCACCCTGGGATTGGCATTAGTATCGTTATTTCGCAGTAATGGTGGTGCAACATACACGCTCTAACCAACTGAGCTAATCGACCAAACTTAAGATTGTTTAAAACTGCCTTATTATAATATATACGCAAAAGTTGAAATACCCACTTAAGTCCCGTTGCCGCATAACCCTCCCTTAGTCAAATATGCCTTAGTATCATTCCTGTATCGCATACCTATAGTAGGTGTTTAAAATTCTAAACCATTATTTTTCGCTCTGTTATTGCTTAATTGAACAAATTCCGATTAATGTTTCGCAAGAGTCAAAGCCATATCTATCTAGATCAGGCTGTGGGGCAATGCGTCGGGGTTATCCAGCATAGCATCGGGAAGCAATACAAAACGTGGCACTCGATGCGAAGACTCTATTAAGTTCTTAAAAGGAGCCCTAGGTTAAGTGTGTTCTGAATGTTTTGCGGTCTGTTGAGTCTCATTGGCCATTATGTAGGTATTGATGCATACATAGGCATGTGTTCTTCTCCCCCCCAATTCAGATGCTTTGCTAATTTCCATAACATATGAACCTTTTTTTTAAGCAGTCTTACGTTTCCAAAAAAGTGAACGAACCCCTTTTTTGTTTGATCCGTTCCCAAATTGGAAAATAGAAACAGCTGTTGTATTCGCTCTATTGTGTTGATCGTGGCTGAGGATTTGCACCCCGCCACGATCGTGTTCTTCGCGGCGCACGCCCAATCATTTCACCTCGAGGATTGCTTGTCAGCAAATGTTTCAACTTGTGTGAGCTCCTTTGGAAATCTGCGATTGAGAGTCTTTTAAATGTATATTCCTTTCGCTCGCTCGGATTTGTGTTTGGTAGTGTGACAAACATTTTCATTTACCACTTCAGGCTTCAAATCGTCGAAAAATGATATTTCTCAGCATCATCTATCTAATATCATTGGCCTTAATTGTCGTCGCGACCTCTGCTATATGGCCTGGAAAAGAAAAGGATCAATCAAAGAGTACAGATAATCGGTTGACTACCTTACGTCTTCTGGAACGCAGACGGATGTAGCGGATGTCGAAAGTAACGGTGACAAAAAAACAAGATATGAAATATAGTATTGGCGACTCAAACAGACCACGGCAAAAGCCCATCAATTCTTTCAGATCATGATACCTCTAACGCGCAGGTCGGCCCTCCGCCCAGCTATGCGCTTGCTACGAATGGTGGTATTAGCAGTGGAGAATCATCAGCAACTACTAGTGCTCCCCTGGTCAACTCGGAAACAAATCATCCTTCTCCGGCTTCCAGCATACTTGTAAATCAAAACGAGTCCAACGGAGAGGTTGATTTTCCACCACCTAGCTATGAAACGGTTATGGGAGGCAGTGATAGACAACACATAGCACATAGGACGCCAGATCTTTCAACGTCTGACAGCAAAACCAACTCTTTAACCTCTGATAGCAAAATCGACCCTTCGATATCTGACATCAAGACCGCCCCTTTGAAGTTAAACAGTCAAATTGATTCCTCATTGTCTAATAGCAAAATCATTCCATCAACGTCATCTGACGGCAATGGAACTTGACCAAGGAAACAAACAGCAACTGGCCCAATTCGAGAAAACAACTTCGGTGGATTGCGATTATTAAGACGATTGGAGAGGCGGTGGCTGGATTCGATTTACAATTCTACTTGCAGATGCAAATGGCCATCAAAATCCTATACTCTGAGCGAGGACTGGAAACTCTTGAATTCTAGGCTCCGTCCCAAAGATCTTGATTCTTCCATAGATTTTACCCCTCCACAAAGATGTGCAATTTGTGGAGAATGTTCTATCTGGTCTGGTGGGTTATTCCACATATTGCTGGCCACCAACTCCTGCGAAGGCTATTTTCCGTGACACTATTTCCGCTGTGTGTAGCTGTCGTCCGGCATATGATGGTAGTGGCAAGCGCATGTTTTTGGTTGTTCCCAATGTTGAAAACGGGGCCTTTGTGACGTTGGCAAGTTATAAAGTTGAGAGTTTGAAAAGGAACCTAGGTAAGAGGTTCAAGGCAGAAAAACTCATTGTGAGTGAGGAGCAAACTCAATTTGAATTTGAAGCTCCTTTACAGGACCAGGAGAAGACTTCATCTCCCAGCTTCTAGGTTCCCAAACGAAATGTTTGCCCCCAACACGAACAATTTCAGAGCCAGTCACATGCAGTTGCACGAGTACGAAGGTCCCAGCTTTTTGGAGGAGAGCTGTAGTCGCCAACTACAAGCAATTCGCTTTTGAAATTCGTATCACAAATAAAGAAGACGGCAGCTCCTTGTCCGCCAGCGACTGGCTTATTATTCTGACACAACAGATTGATGATCCATTGCGCAGTAGAACTACGCGCTTTTATAAAATTGACAAAAATTTAAACAAGGAACCGTTACCATCAAGTATCATATGCGATCCGAGTTTGAAAGTATGTTGACAACTCTTTGCAGCATGGAAGTCAAATGCCATTGACGATCAGTGAGGGAAGGTGGGACGCCGCCTCTCTTTACATCCGTGATCAGTGGCAATTTGGACTCGTATATAACAATAAATCAAACGTCTTCTCAAAAATAACGTTAATATATTTCATGTGCACACTAGCTTGTCATCTTTTATTTTTATTTTTGATATATTTTTGGAGTTTGCCTTTATGTTTCATCCAGTTGGTGTGGCTCAATAAAGCGAGGCGATTACTACTACTAGCAGTAGTGAAGTTTATTAGCGAGGGTAGTTCTCTTCTCACATCGAGTGCTAGCTGATCTTTCTTTCACAATTTCCCGTCCTTTACATTGATAGCGAGTGCTTGAAATACCGCCAAACATGAAAATAGGGCATATGCCTTGATCATTTGCTTTGCAAAAGCTATGGATTTTACTGTAGGTTGCATCGCATCGTCCATTATCTTAATACTGTTGATGCAATACGCCTTTGAAAAAGCCCTCCACTTTTGTGTGTTTCTTTTGGTTCCTCACCGCAAATTTGTCTTTTTTATTGGCAATTATTTAGTCTAGCGAGGATGATAGTTGCATCTCTTTTATCTTTTAAATTCTAAATATAGGAACGAATATGTGCTTTGATTGGCTTGGTCGTGCTTTCAGCCACCTCACAGCCAACTTAAATATAGAACCCCGTCCTTCGGGGCCTTGGGTGTGATAATATCCCACGAGGAGGAACAGAAGATGACTTCAAAAAGCCTTAAAACATCCCTACTCTCACAATTGGTTATTTGAAGTTTGACATTAGTCATGAATATATCATTTGCTAAGTTAGTGCTTGATCTTCGACTTTGAAAATTGAAGTTTCTGCGCGTCATTTATCTAATGACATTAGTCTTGTGAACCGTTGCAATTGCTGAATCTAGATTCTCGACGCCTTTAAATAAAGGAGATAGTTTCGAGAGCAAAGACACAGTATCCATGTCCCCTGATGGCGATGATACCAAAAAGGTTATCCCAGGTAGCAATGACCACAAAAAGGAGACTGATATTGACGACACAAAAATAAATTTAGATTCTACTTCAAATGCTGTCCCCAGTAGCAGTAGCAACAAAAAAGTTGTCCATACCGACGTTGGCAACACAAAAACGAATCACTGCGGATCTCACAAGCCAAGTGTGGAAGTGCAGAAGTGCAAATAATGTATAAGAAAACTTTCAGCAGTCTTTCCTTTGTATCCAAATAACTATAGCTATGAAAGGACAAGAGACAGCTGTTTGGCAACTTGTGGAACAAGGGGGTCACCCTCGAAGGTTGTCTGTATGTAAAACAACTTCCCTTGAGCCACTCTTAGATACAACCGGCTCTTTCATAATTTCTGAAGACACTGACTCTGTAGAACCTGCTAGGTCTTAACTAGTCTATCAACACACTGGAAATTAAATTTAGGCACCGGATTTCTTTGATGGTACTATTAAGCGCCTTTGAGCAGAATCACAACTCTTCCTTCCTTCCTGTTTAGTTGGACAATGCAAGCTGAAGTGCTTGCGCGGACCATTTTTGATAAAGTTAGTCCTAAAAATGTTCTCTTATGGCGAATTCTTCAGAACTGTGAAAGAAAAAGTTGCATATTCTCTGATCCTAAGATGCGGAACTGAAACTCTTAAATTTGGTCACGCTCAAGCTCCGTCCTACTCCGCCTAACATTGCAAGTTTACCATCCCAATATGCGAACACAGAGTTTCTTGAACGGAAACATACCCCGCACCAGTCTACTAAGTATACTTGAACCCGCCTGTTCTTTTAGGGAAGAATCCATTTGGATCCACCACCTTCTGAATCGCCTTCAATCTCGCGTACGACCCATCTCCATAAGTCTGATATGGTTGCTGACCGAACATCGCATCATTCGAATAAATTGGATCGTACTCTTCATACGCCAAATTACCCTTCACGTACCTGGTGTTCTTGACACCCGGATATGTTTTCTTTGAGTAGCTTTCTATATTGTTGCCTAATGCAATTATAATGGCGTCCGCAACAAGATCAGTAGCATTCGTCAGCCATGAGACCCCAAGATCGATCCATAGACGGTCTCCGTTGTCAGGGTCAAGAGCTAGGGCATCGCCACCTGCTACGACAGAAGCTCCGGCGATTAGGGCTTGCATCGGTTGGAATGCGATTGAGAAGATGAAGCCAGGTAGAAGAGTGTCGTGGCTTATGAGATAGGCGGCCCAGTTGTTGTAGACAGCGTTATATAGATCCGTACCATTGCTTCCAGGAAGATTTGGGATCGTTGCAGCCTATCCAATCAGCTTGAGCTCGTCGTTGAAGAAGGTACTTACTCGATAGAGATACCTCAAGCCGTCAATGTTGACTTCATCGTTGATAGTGAGCAAGCTAGCGTAGCTTTGCGTTGTAACTTGATCTATCACCGGAACGATGGCATTGAATTCGTCGAAAACACCAGGAGGTGGGATAGTTCCATTGTAAAAAAAGAAGATCTCCCAGGTCTGTACTAAATTTTCTATAGCAAGCTCCCCAGTAACAATTACAGCAGCTTTAGGGTCATTGTTCTCCTCAATAAAGTTCTGGGTTGCATTCAAAATTGCGGAACTGTCAATT
>Ga0182030_10001851_pt1 | contig 44295 bp, 44 predicted proteins | sample 812S3MmetaG_FD_121299 | JGI IMG/M metagenome (GOLD analysis project Ga0182030, IMG submission 121299) | Permafrost microbial communities from Stordalen Mire, Sweden - 812S3M metaG (Illumina Assembly) | ecosystem: Environmental > Terrestrial > Soil > Wetlands > Permafrost | place: Sweden... | reverse complement strand
TCTAACGCGGCGCTTGATGCCGCAGCGAGGAGACGTCCATGGACAATGGCGTCCCAACATCTCACGAGTCGCCCGTCCTGGACTCCGCAGTCGCCACCAACCAGGCGCAGCCGCGCCTGCGTAGACGCATGATCTGCGCTGGAGCGCTCGCCGCCGGGCTGCTCACGGGACTGCTGTTCGCCGGCAGCGCGGTCGCCGCGACCGCGGCGGTGCAGCTCGGCACGGCCACACCGTTCTCGGTGCTGGCCGGCTCCACGGTCACCAACACGGGCCCCACAACAATGTCCGGGGACCTCGGGCTGAGCCCCGGCACCTCGGTCACGGGCGCTCCGGAGGTGCTCGGACAGACGCACGTCGACGACGCCGTGGCCATCCAGGCAAAGAGCTCGTTGACCACCGCCTTCAACGATGCCGCCTCGCGCCCCAGCAACGGCTCCGCGGGAACAGACCTCGCCGGCCAGAGCTTCCTCCCTGGCGTCCGCACCGCAAGCAGCTCGCTGCTGCTCTCCTCCGGCACCGTCACGCTCAACGCGCAGGGGAACCCGAATGCCGTGTTCATCTTCCAGATCGGTACGACTCTGACGACCGGCACCGCGACCAAAGTCCTGCTCGTCAACGGCGCGCAGGCCTGCAATGTCTTCTGGGAGGTCGGCAGCTCGGCCACTCTCGGCGCCGGCACCCAGTTCGTCGGCACGGTCATGGCCGGTGCAAGCATCACGGCGGGCACGGCGGCGACCGTCGAAGGACGGCTGCTCGCGCAGACGGCCGCTGTCACGCTTGAAACGAACACCATCACGACCGGCACCTGTGCCTCGCAAACCAGCGGGGAAAGCCCGGGCGGCACCTCCGAAGGGACGAAAGGGTCCTCGGGTGCAAGCCCCATCTCCAGCGGAGCGCCGGGCCCTGGCTCGCCGATCGCCTCCAAAACGATCATCAAGCACCGCCGCAAAGCTCGCCGCCATCACGGCCACAAGGCCCACAACGGCCACAAGACCAGCTCTCCGGCACGCCCGGCGCTCCCGCACAGGCGCGGCGCATTCACGGGCTGAGCGAACGTCCTGGGCGATCGGCGCCGATCGCCCAGGACTCCGCATCGTGCAATCGATGACCTTCCATCTCTCAACTCTCTGCCCGAGCGCGCGGTGGAGGCTCCGGCACAACGCTGCCGGGCCTCCAGCGGCGCTGGCGGCCGTTCTGGTGCTGTGTCTCTGCGCCACGGCGACAGCAGCTCCGGGGCAGCCGGCGCCCCAGCAGCGCTTGGCGGTCCTCATGACCAGCCAGGCCGCCCGGAGCGCGCCCGGGTCCCGGTCACACGTGGTCGAGGCGGTGCCCGACCGCCGGCCGATCACGGGCGAGCGGACCGCGCTGCCCGTCATCGGAGCTCCGGTGCTCGTGCGGGGCTCCCACTGGCTGCATGTGATGCTCCCCGGTCGGCCCAACGGGTCGACCGGATGGATCGAGCAGGCCGGCACCCATGAGCGCCTCACGCCGTGGCGCATCACCGTCGAACTGCTCCCGCGGCGTGTCAGGGTGTATCGCTCGGGACACCTGCTCAAGAGCTATCGCGCGGTCGTTGGCAAGCCCACCACACCGACGCCGACCGGCCGGTTCTTCGTGGAGGAGACGGTGCTGATGGCGCCCGGCGAGGACGGCGGGCCGTTCGCGCTGGCACTCAGCGCCCGCTCAGACGTCCTGCAGGAATTCGAAGGCGGCCCGGGCCAGATAGGCATCCACGGACGCGACGGCCTCGGCGGCACGCTGGGCAGCGCGGAATCCCACGGCTGCGTACGGCTTGCCAGCGACAGCATCGACTGGCTCGCCGCGCGCATCGGCCCCGGGACCCCCGTGACGATCGAGCAGGGTTAGCGGCTCGCCGAGCGGCGGGGGCTGAAGATTTCTTCATTGCGGATCTCATCGGCGCCGTAGCGAAGGGTCACGTTCCGGCACTGGGGCACCGAGTCGAAGTTCGGGCTGGTGCCGTCGAGAAACGGATAGGTCACCGATGCGGGGTCCGTCTGCCCGCCGTCGGCGTGGCCGAACAGGTGCCCGACCTCGTGCGTCATGGCGTCGCAGAACCACTGAAAGGATTCGTCGTCCTGGCGCCAGCTCCCCCAGATCGAGGTGTTGATCGTGATCGTGCAGGCGGGCACGACCGTCCACATCTCTACGACGCCACCGCCCGGTTCGGGGCCGGTCGTTGCTTCGTAACGGGCAGCGGGCAGTTCGTGAGCGCTGCTGAGGATGCGCGGCGTTCCGCATGCGGGCGTGCCACCCCAGTACCTCTCCGCGAGCCTCACCGCAAGCGCAACCGGGCTCGTGCTCTGGGATGCGTCCCCGGCGCGAGCCGGCACGCGCGCGGAGAGCGCGGCAGGCGCAGGCCGGGTGGGCGCGCCGCTGGCGGTGGCGGCGGTGCAGGCCGACAAGGCCGCGGCGAGGTAACCGGCGAGAAGCAGCGCGCGAGCCATACCTGCATTCTCGGGCCGGCGGCAGCATGTCTCTTCCCCCCTGCGGGGTGAGTCGAGGGGAGCTGGCGGGTGATCGCCGGGTGAGGCGCAGCTCACCCGCGCCTCGTCTGAGCATCCTGCGCTCAGACGGCTGTTGCCGTCTCGTCGAGCCGGAGAGCGGCGCGCCAGCCAAGCCGCTCGCCACCATGGATCAGCGCGTTGGCATACACGCGCGACGCGAGCCGGATCATCGCGTAGATCGAGGCCAGCATGATGAGCGCATCCGCCGGCAGTTCCCACCAGGCGATGTGGCCGAGCGCGATGCGCGCGGGCATCAGCGCGGGGCTGAGCGGCGGCAGCAGCGAGAGCACCTTCAGCCATGTGGCGTTCGGAGAGGCGATCGCGGCGAACACGAGCACGTAGCCGATGACGAGCGGAAGTGCCAGCGGCGTCATGACGAACTGGAGCTCCTCCTGGCGGGCGATCAGCGCGCCTGCCGCCGCGAAGGCGAAGGCGTAAAGCAGGAACCCGGCCAGAAAGAAGAGCAGGAACGAAGGCAGCAGCACCCACACGCTGGCGGGGATCCTCGCGCTGTGCACAAGCCCGTTGGCGATCAGCCCCGCCGCGGCGACGATCGCCAGCTGTCCCAGACCGACCAGGCCGATGCCGGCGACCTTGCCGGTCAAGAGCTGGCTGGGTCTGACGGCGGCGAGCAGCACCTCGGCGGTGCGCGAGGTCTTCTCCTGCGCAACACCGCTGGCGACAGCGCCGCCGTAGAGGGCGAGGCTCACATACATGAGCAGGGCGGCGGCGATCGCGGCGACCGCTCGCGCCGCTTCATCGGAAGGCGCTGGCTTTAGAGCAGTCGCATGCAGTGACACCGCGGTGAGCGCGGGCAGCACCTTGGCCAGCGGAACACCTGCCCGCGCGAGCGCGCCGCGAAGGTGCGCGGCATCGAGGCTCGTCTGGAGTTCGGCGCGTGTCGCGGCGGAGAGGGTCTGCTTGACCTCGACGTGCGCCGAGGCGCCGGCGAGGCTGAGCGCCACATCGAGGCGACCGTCAAGCAGATCTCTGCGAGCGTCGGCTTGGCTGCGCACGTCGCTGATCAGGACCTTCGCCGTTGTGGCGTCGGCGGTGCGCAGCAGCGTGGGCGCGAGCGCCTGCGCGGAACTGCCGAGAAGGCCGACCCTGGTCGTTTCCGCGCCCCCCTTGATCAGCCCCGGGATCGTCACGCCGGCGACGACGAGCGCCGCCGCCGCAGCCGTCATCCAGCGCACCAGGCGGCCGCGCAGCCGCTCGGCGATCTCACGCCCGGCGATGAGGCGGACGATCGCCGGAGTGCTCATCAGGAGACCATCTGGCGGTAGAGGTCGATCAGCCCGCCCGACTCGAACGCGAAGTGCTCGACCGGCCCCGCGGACTGGGCGGCGGAAAGCACCGCCTGGGAATCCGCGCTCGGATCGAGCTCGAGCAGCGTGCCGTCCTCGTCGGAGCCCACCACGCGGACGCCCACCAGCCCCGACGTCCAATCGGCCTGTGCGGCGACCTTCACGCGCAGCTGCGCGGGGAAGCGCTCGCGCAACTGCCGCAACGTGCCGGCCGCGAGCATCCGGCCTGCGTCGAGGATGACCACGCGACGGCAGATGCGCTCGACCAGCTCGAGCTGATGGCTTGAGAAGAGGATCGCCGTGCCTGCACCCGCCTGCTCGCGCAGGACATCCGAGAGCGAGTCAACGGCCTCCGGGTCGAGCCCCGAGAACGGCTCGTCGAGCACGAGCAGTTCCGGCTCGTGCACGAGCGCAACTGCGAGCTGCACCCGTTGCTGATTGCCGTGGGAGAGCGCCACGAGCTTCTCATCCATGCGCGTGCCCAGCCCGAGGCGCGTCAGCCAGCTGCGCGCGGCTCTCCGCGCCGCGTCGGCCTGCAGGCCATGCAGACGGGCGAAGTAAGCAACCTGCTCGGCCAGGCCCATCTGCGCATACAGGCCGCGCTCCTCGGGCATGTAGCCGAAACGGATTCTGTCGGCCTCACCGACCGCATGCCCGTGCCATCTCACATCGCCGTGATCGGGCCGCACGATGCCCATGATCGCGCGCATCGTCGTCGTCTTGCCGGCGCCATTGCGCCCCACCAGCCCGACGAGCTCACCGGCGCCGACCTCGAAGCTCAGGCGGTCGAGAGCGAGCACCTCGCCGAAGCGATGCGTCAGTCCCGACACCTCCAGAGCCGGGCCGGAGTCCGCGCTAGGCGGTGCGATTTCCTGACCTGCCTGGGAGCCGCGCAACGACGCTCGATACCCGCACGCCCGGATGATCGCAGCCTAGGCAGCGGCCCTTCCACCGGCAGCGAGCACATGGTGCGGCGCCCCTCGGTACGCCTAGGCGAAAGCCCGTCGCCCGCGCAGTCAGCCGGCCTCGCCGGCGGAGGTGTCCTCCGGCATGAACAGCCTGGGGAGAATCGCCTCGTCGGAGCGCACGAGGCGCTCCCCCTCGCCCTGGAACGGCAGCACATCCGCGAGCCCCGTCAGCTCGAACAGGCTCTGGACCTGGCGCGGCCCCGGGATCACCGAGAAGCGATGGCCGCCCGCCTTGCACAGCTCATACACCGAGATCGTCGCTCGTAGGCCGGTGGAGTCCATGAACGTGACGTTGCCAAGATCCAGGACGATCTCAGACGGCTGTTCGGCACAGAGGCGCTCGATCTCCTCCTGGAGCGCCGGTGCCATCAGCAGATCGACTTCACCGGTGAGCACAAGCGTTCGCGAGCCCCCGGACACGAGGGTCTCTATCTGCAATGAGGGCTCGAGGTTCGCGACCGCCCGATTCTATGCGCAGGGCGCCAGCGATGCAGCGTCGGCAGGGCTTCGGCGCCGCCGGCCTCCATACGCAGGCTCGCCGGGGCGCGCTAGCCGAGTCGCGCGGCGCGCGCGGTGGGCCACTGCTCTGAGCGCATTGCCCACCGCTCGTGGTCGCGCCAGCGTCCGGAGACCTTCAGATAGCGCTCGGAGAAGCCCTCGCGCTGAAAGCCGCAGCGCTGGACCAGCGCGAGCGAGCGGACGTTTGCGGGCTGGATGTTCGCCTCGACCCTGTGCAGGCGCAGCTCGAGGAAGGCATGGCGGAGCACCTGCTCCAGCGCGAGGGTCATGTAGCCCTGGCCCGAGCGCTCATGCACGCCGCCGTAGCCGAGGAACGCGCTCTGGAAGGAGCCGCGCACGATCTCGCTGATGTTGAAGAAGCCGACGATCGCACTGTCGCAGGCGCGCGTGGCCAGCAGCGCCTCGAACGCCGGCTCGCGAGCCCTGCGCAGCAGCGCCCGGAACTGCTCGCTGGTTCGCGGCGGCGCCACCCAGGGATGATGCAGCAGGTGGCTGGCTCGCATGGCCTCGAGAAACGACTCGCGGTCAGCGGTGGCGAGCCGGCGGACCTGGACCGCCGGGGGGTGGTGTGCGCTCTGCCCGCGGGCCACTAGGCCAGCAGCTGAATCGCCGCGAACATGTAGGCCATGCCGAGCGTCATCGCGAACATCGACACGCGCAGGTCGCGGAAGCACACGAGCGGTTCGGCGGCGGAGATAGCGACCGCGCCGTCGGGCGCGACGGAGAATCCGCCGCCCAGCAGCGTCTTGTGATCGACCTCGCGCATCAGGTTGCTCACCCACAGCAGCGACTGCCCCGCGAAGTAGGCGACGAGGATCCACGTGATGGGCGCCTGCAGGGCGCCGGGGGACCACATGTAGGCCATCGCCCCGAGATCCAGCGCCATGATCGCCCACAGCACATTGATCGCACGCCCGTTGAGTGCCTGGGCGAGCATCCAGGCGAGGATCGCCAGCGCGCCGTTGGCGAACGCCAGCTGCCAGAAGCCGTTAGGAATGTTGAAGTGGTCGATCGAGCTGGGGGCGAACATGAACGCCATGCCCAGCGCCATCAGAACGTGGCCCGAGTGCCACAGCCGCCGCTGGCCGTTGGTCTCGCGCAGGTGCAGCACGTGGGTCACCAGGATGGCGATGAACACCAGGGTGAATGCGACAGCGACCGCTTGGGGAAGGATGTTGATCGTGCCCGACCCCCCGCGCAGCGACATTGCGCCCGCCACAGCGGCGTGGCCGCTGCCATGGCTCATGCTCATGCCGCTCATGCTGCCCACGAGCCGCGAATGTAGCAAAGCGCTCAGGGCGTCCGTCAGCGCCGGCGCGGCGGGTAGCATTCGGGGCCGATGAGCAGCCACAGCCCTTCCTCGCGGCGCTGATGCTCACCCGCCCGAACCTCCCCCGCCCGCTCATCACGACGCGCGGCATCCAGATCGCACTGGGTTTCATGTGGGCGCTCGACGGCCTGTTCCAGTTCAAGAGCTTCATGTTCACGCACCGCATCCTCAGCGAAGTGTTCGCGCCGGCGGCCGCGAGGCAGTGGTCGATCGTCGGCGGGCCGATGAGGGCGATCGACAACTTCTACGGGCACGACCTGACGCTGTGGAACACGCTCTCGGGCGAGATCCAGATCGCGATCGGGCTCGCGCTGGTATTGAGCGTCAGAGCCGTCAAGCCCGCGCTGCTGGTCTCCTTCGGGTGGGCGCCGATCGTGTGGTGGTTCGGCGAGGGCTTCGGCGGGCTCACCTCCACGACGCTGCCCGCGCCGCTGATGGGCGCCCCCGGCGCGGTGATTCTCTACGCGGTCGTCGGGCTGCTCGTGTGGCCCACCAGCGCGCCCGCGGGGCGCTCGCCCGCCTCACGCGGCCCTCTGGGAGACCGCGGCGGGCTGTGCTTCTGGTCGGGGCTGTGGGGTCTGTCGGCCTTCCTGTGGCTTGTCAACGTCAACCGGGCGCCCGGCGCAACGCAGGCGATGCTGAGGGCGATGGCGCCATCCTCGCCGCATTGGCTCGCGGGCTTCCAGGAATCGATCGCGCGCGACTCGCACGGGCACGGAAGCGCGATCGCCGTGGCGCTGGCGATCGTCTCACTCGCCCTCGCCCTTTGCGTATGGACGCCCCTGCGCCGCCCGGCGCTGCTGCTCGGGCTGGCGATCTCGCTCGCCTACTGGGTCCTCGGCCAGGACCTGGGCGGGCCGTTCTGGGCCGAAGGCGCCACCGACCTGAACTCGGGCCCGCTGTTCGCGCTGCTGGCGCTGGCACTGCTGCCGGTCGCGCAGGTGGCTGGCCCCGGGGCACGCCCGCAGGCAGCCGAGGAGCACACGCAGCCCGGGCGGGCACGCGCGCAGGACGTCAGCCTGGCCTGAGTCCCGGCGAGGCGCCCCTCACGCGTGCAGGGCCGTGGCACGCGACAGCAGCAGCGCGAACAGGCGCTCCTCCCCCGCCGCGGGGAACGGCAGGGGGAAGCCGGTGCTCACAAGCGTCACCTCCGAGCGCCCGGCGATGAAGCCGAGGATGTCCGCGTAGAAGTGGGCCTTGACGCCGTCGCCGGCGACCGTGGCTGTTACCCGCCAGCCGAATCCGCCCGCTGTGCCGGGGGCGGGCGGGCTCCCGCTCTGGATGGAGATCCCCTTGATGGCAAGGCTGCTGCGATGCCCGTGGGCGAACAGCGCGCGCAGATAGCGCGAGAGGCATTCGCGCGAGCGCGGGCTGCGCAGGGCGGCGACCTGCGCGGGTTCGTGCCCGGTATTGCTCCCAACCGTCACGTTTGAGCTGACGCTCAACACGGCGCCATCGGCGTGGGCTTCGAATGCGGGCGAGGCGCCTTCGGCGAGCGGGCTCGCGCCCGCAGCGCGCTTGCCACCCGCGTCGAAGCACAGCGTCAGGTCGGCTTCGGCCTGCTTTTCGCGCGCACCGGCCCGCCCGTGTGATGCGTGCGATGCCTGCAACGGGCTGACGTCGGCCGCGGTCAGGTTGACTGCCGCGACGAACGCCTTCGCCTGCGATCGCGCGGACCCGTTGCCCTGGAAAGGCTCGCGGGCGGCCGATTCGCCTGGCGCGCGGGCCCCTGCCTGCGCGCTCGGGACGGCGCTCGCCGGCTGCGGATTGCTCTTTCCGCAGCCGGCCAGCGCCAGTGCAGCGCAGGCGATGCTCAGCGCGAGCGCCCGGCAGGGCACCTACGCCCCGGCCGCGCCGGCCGCCGGCAGCCAGGAGAGGAAGCCGATCAGGCGCTCGTTGAAGAGCGCGGTCGCCTCGCGGTGTGGCCAGTGACCGGCGCCCTCGGCGATCACGACCTCGCAGGGCGCGTCGAAGGCCTCCGGCGAGCGCTGGAAGACCTCGGGGGCGATCAGGTCGGTTGTTCCCCCGAACACCAGCGCGGGCGTTGAGATGCGCGCGAGGCCTTCGCCGAGCGACACGTCGCGGTAGTAGCGCAGCGCGCCGTCGAGCACCCGCGGGTCCGCGAACGCCCGCTTGACCGCGGCGAGCGTCTCCTGCCTGGCGGGACCCGACCAGTTGGGCGCCCAGCGGCGCATCAGCGTGTCCACGTAGGCGAAGTCGCGCCATCTCGTCAGCGCGGGCCCGCTGGGCAGCCTCAGGCTGATGAAGTGCCGGCCGCGCCACAGCATCGCGGGCGAGCGCTCCAGAAGTCTTGGGTGCGGGATCGCCACGCCGCACACACCCCGTACCCGCGCGGGCTCAAGCACAGCTGCGCGGTATGCGATCGCGGCGCCCCAGTCGTGCCCGACGAACACGGCCTCGCGGGCGTCGAGCGCGTCGAGCAGGCGCAGCGCGTCCTGCCCGATCTCCGGGCCGCCGTAGGAGCGTCCGGGGACGATCGTGTCGGGGTGGTAGCCGCGCAGGTAGGGAATGACCGTGCGGTAGCCCGCATCGTTCAGCGCCGCGCGCGTGTCCTCCCAGCCGAAGGGGGTGTCCGGGAAGCCGTGCAGGAGCACCACCAGCGGGCCCTCGCCCGAGTCGGTGATGACGAAGCGCTGCTCGCCGGCTGTGACGGTGCTCTGCGGCATCCGCCCACCCTAATGGCTCCTCGGCGGCGGCGGCCGTTCAACGGGCCGCCGCCGAGGCTCTGTCAGCTCGAGTCGCTCAGACCTCGAGGTAGCGCAGGGGCACGCGCCCGATGAGGATCACGTCGCCGTCGCTCAGGTCGGCCTGCGTGACGCGGCGGCCGTTCACGAGCGTGCCGTTGGAGCTGCGATCGTCGAGGATGCGCGGCGCGGCGGGTCGCGGCAGCAGGATCGCGTGACGGCGCGAGACCGAGTTCTCGTCCAGGCGCACGTCCGCCGAGAGGCCACGTCCGATGTGCAGCACCTCATCCCCGAGCGGGATCGTCAGGGAGCGCTCGGCACCCTGCACTTCCAGGTAGCGACCCGGTGCCAGCGGGCGCTCGGCCGCGGCGCGGCTGCGGATCCGCTCGTCGAGGCACTCGATCGGGTCAAAGCGCTCGGTGAGGTCTTCTGCCGGGGGGGACATGAGGGTTTGTGAGGTCATGGCATCTATATAACCGCGATCCCCTCACGCCAATCTCAACGGTCCGTAAACATCGCCGAAGGAGTGCCTTGCTGCGCGTTGGCGCCCAGCACGCTCACCATGCCTCTCCCCCGGTTGCGCCGGCCGCGTAAACGCGCGCGCGGCGGCGGCGCATGAGGAGGATCAGCAGCGCGCCGCCGATCCCGATCGCCACCACGAGCACGATCGCAGCGAGCGGCGCGGGGGAGCCCTGCGCGTTCCAGTAGAGCGCGCCGACGATCGCGCCGCCGCGCGATCCGATCGAGATCGGCACGCTCCACCCGAACACGAACGTGCGCCTGGCCCTGTCCTTGACCTCGGGCGGCAGCAGTGGCGAGGCCCAGTGGATGCGGTGGTCGAGCCATTCGAACGTGCCCGTCCTGCCGACCGGCACCCACCTCGGCGGCGCCTGCGCGTTGGCGCTGGCGGGTACGGTCACGTCGCCGTAGAAGGTCGTGTTTATGTAGGTCGCCGGGGAGCGCGTGTTCTCCTCGGCTGTGCCGTCGGGCAGAACGCGCGCATAGGGCTCGCCCTGGTAGCCGTAGATCGTCACCGTCTGCTCCGTGCGGTTGCTCAGCAGCAGCCGGTCGGCGAACCCCTGCACGCGCACGGTGACGCCCGGGACGTGCGGGGTGACCGCGTAGACGATGCTGCTGTAGTCATGGCTGGCTGACGGGACGTCGTGGGAGCTCTCGCCGGGGAGCGTGCCCTGCCCCACCGCTGCCGGAGCCGCGGCGAGCAGGCCGCCGAGCAGCAGCAGCACCGCGGAAATCTGGCGGCCGGCCACGGGCCAACGCTAGCGGAGCCCAACCCGCGCGCCTGCACGCGCCCGCAACGGTGTGCCCCGTGGGTGCGTGCCCCTCCTTGGTGTCTCCGGCGATATCGTCCTTGGCATGTGTGCCGGATGCGCAATGGCAGCGGCCTCGGCGGCCACCGGCTTTCGCACATGGATGCAGAGCCGTCCCCTCCCCTGGCTCACCCCGCGCCGCATGCGCGCGCTCACGATCGCCGCCATGTGCGCCGCCGGCCTCGTCTCCACCGTCGGCTTCAGCGGAGCGAGCGCCCCCCTCCCGCCGCCACACACCTCCACCGCCCACCGCTGAACCAGACCCGCCCCGAGGACGCCGCCTCGCGCCGCGCCAGCGTCCCGCTGAGCCTAGCCGCCGGCTACGGCTGGCAAGATCGTTACCTCCGACCCGTCGGCAACGGGCGTGTTCAGACCGTCGAGAAAGCGGATGTCCTCGCCGGAGACGTAAACGTTGACGAACCGCCGCAGCGCGCCGTCGTCGTCGGAGATGCGCGCGCGCAGCTCGCCGTAGCGCTCGAACAGCCCGTCGAGCACCTCCTGGACGGTGGCCCCGTCGACCTGCGCCTCGGCGTCGCCCTCCGCGGCTGCGCGCAGCTGCGTGGGGATCTTCACGACGACGCCCATCACGCCCTCCCGGAGAGGCTCACCGTCCGCTCGAGCTGATCGGAGGCCTCGAAGGACTCCATCGTCGGCTCGATCTCGCGTGTCTGGAAGGATCCGCGCACGGCGTCGAGTGTCTTCAGGCCCTCACCGGTGATCACCAGCACGACGCGCTCGTCGGGGTCGATCTCACCGCGCGCCGCCAGCTTGCGCAGAACCGCGGTGGTGACACCGCCGGCGGTCTCGGTGAACACACCAGTGGTGCGCGCCAGCAGGGCGATGCCTTCGCGGATCTCCTGGTCGCTGACGGCGTCGACGCCGCCGCCGGTGCGGCGGGCGAGCTCCAGCGCGTAGGGGCCGTCCGCGGGGTTGCCGATGGCCAGGGACTTGGCGATGGTGTCAGGCTTGACGGGCCTGCAGACCTCGCTGCCCGCGGCGAACGCGGTGGCGACCGGTGAGCATCCCTCGGCCTGCGCGCCGTTCATGCGCGGCAGCTCTCCCTCGAGCAGGCCGAGCTCGGTCCACTCCTGGAATCCGCGTGCGATTTTCGTGAACAGCGAGCCCGACGCGACCGGCACCACGCAGCGGTCGGGCAGCTCCCAGCCGAGCTGCTCGGCGATCTCGAAGGCGAGCGTCTTTGAGCCCTCGGCGTAGTAGGGGCGCAGGTTGATGTTCACGAACGCCCAGTCGCGTTCGGCGCACAGCTCGGTGCAAAGCCGGTTGACGTCGTCGTAGTTGCCCTTCACGCCCACCAGGTTGGTGCCGTAGATGCCGGTGGCGAGCACCTTCTGCTCCTCCAGGTCGGCGGGGATGAACACATAGGAGTCCATGCCCAGCGCGGCCCCGTGGGCGGCAACGGAGTTGGCGAGGTTGCCGGTGGAGGCGCACGCGATCGTCTCGAAGCCCAGCTCGCGCGCCCTCGCGACGGCGACGGACACGACGCGGTCCTTGAAGGAGTGCGTGGGGTTGGCGGCGTCGTTCTTGACCCACACCTCCCTCAGCCCGAGCTCCGCCGCGAGCCTGTCGGCGCGGATCAGCGGCGTACAGCCCGCTGGCAGCCCCACACGCGATGCCAGCCGCCCGGAGGGGCCGGGAGGCCCGCCCGCGAGCGGCAGGAAGTCGGCGTAGCGCCAGATGTTCTGCGGGCCGCCCTGGATCCTGCGGCGCAGCTCGCCCACGTCCTGGGTGATGCCCGCGTGGTCATAGGCGACCTGCAGCGGGCCGAAGCAGCGCTCGCAAACGTACAGCGCCTCCAGCGGGTACTCGGTCCTGCACTCCTTGCACTCCAGATGACTGACAGCCATTAGGGCTCCTTCGCTCTAGTCTTCGCCGTGTCACGTGTGGCGAAGAGCACGAAGGCCCGCCACACATCTCTCTGGAATTGGCACCTTCCGCCTGTGACGTTGACGGTGGTTGCCGGGGTTTCGTAGGGCCAGTCCCTCCACCCCTCTGGATGTGTCCAGCTATGTGGCCCGCAAGTCTAGCAACGATCGCGGCGCCCGCGCAATCCCCGCAAACCGCCGCCCGCGGGCGTGCATCGGCGGTTTGTGCAGAGACGGTAACGCGGCGAGGTGCCCGGTGTAGGGAGCAGCGGTGAGCACCTCGACACAGACACCCGATCGCCGCGCCGCGCAGGACCCCGCGGACGCCGCGCTGGCCGCGACGGGCACCCGGCGGCGGATGCTGATCATCGTCAATCCGTATGCCAGCACCGTCTCTGACCGCCTGCGCCACCTCGTCGTGTACGCGCTGCAGGGCCGCTTCGAGGTGGACGCCGTGGACACGCAGGCGCGCGGGCACGCGACCGAGCTGTGCCGCGAGGCGGCGCACGAGGGCTATGACGTGGTCGTCGCATTCGGGGGCGACGGAACGGTCAACGAAGCCGCCAACGGGCTCATCGCCTCGCCCGAGCACCCCTCCCCCACGCCGCTGTGCTGCCTTCCCGGCGGCTCGGCCAACGTGTTCGCCAAGATGCTCGGCATCCCCGGGGACGTGGTCGATGCGACCGAGCACCTGCTGGCGATGGCCGACGACTGGCGGCCGCGGCGCGTGGACCTCGGTGTCGTCAACGGCCGCTGCTTCACGTTCTCCTCGGGTCTCGGCCTCGATGCGAGCGTCGTCCAGCGCGTTGACGCCCGCCCGCACCTGAAGTCGCGCTTCGGGCCCTGGTTCTTCACCTGGGAGGCCGTCGCCACCTTCAACCGCCGCTATCTCATCGGAGCGCCGCGAATGGTGCTCGAGGCCGACGGCCGCACCCTGGAGGGTGTGACGGCGATCGTTCAGAACGGCGCCCCGTTCACATACTTCAAGGACCGCCCCGTCGAGATCCTGGACGGCGCGGCGCTGGACTCGGGCAGCCTCAGCGGCGGCGTCCTGCATCGGGCCTACCCGCTGACCATGCCCTCGGTCGCCTTGCGGGCACTCTCGGGCAGTGCCCGGGTGGGCGGCCACCGTCAGGTCACCGAGCTCGCCGGCCTGACCGAGCTGACCGTCACGAGCGCCGACGGGCGCCTGCTGCCGCTGCAGGTCGACGGCGACTTCCTCGGCGAGGTCGCCGAGGCCCGCTACGGCATCCTGCCCGGCGCGCTGACCGTCGTCTCCTAGCCCTCACCGTCATTTACGGGGAGGGCCTGGCGGGTGATCGGCGAGCCGCTAGCTCGCCGACTCGCCCAGCCCCACAGCCCTGAGGGCTTCGACCCTGGTCGCGTACTCGTGGACCTCGGTCACCAGACCGTCGCGCATCGTCAGAACGTGCGTCTCGGGCATGTTCACTTCGTGGTCGCTGCCCCGCGCGCGCCCTCGCAGCCGCAGCACTACGACCACACTGTCGCCCGCGTCGATCATCTCCTCGATGTCCAGGCTCAGGTCGTCAAAGGCCCCGAACCACTCGTCCATGAGCGCCGTTGCGCCATCGTGTCCGCGGTGCGTGCTGGCGTCCGGCAGATCCGCGCGGGTCTGCCAGCGGATCTCGGGATGAAGCAGATCGAAGTCCGGGTGGTGCTCTCGATCAACGAGCTCGTAGCCTTCACGAACTCGCGCCACGTTCTGCTCGGACATCGCGGGACTATCCCCGTGAGCTAGGCGCTCGCCCCGGGCGTGACCCGGTAGGCGTCGAAGACCGACTCGATGTTGCGCACGCGCGTGATTGCGCCCTTCAGCGAGTGGGTGTCGGCGAGCTCCACGACGAAGCGGTTCTTGACCATCGGCGGGGTGGAGAGGCAGCGCGCTTCGAGGATGTTGGCGCCGGACTCCGAGAAGGCGCGGGAGAGGTCCTCGAGCAGGCGGTGGCGATCCCACGCGTCGATCTGCACTTCAACGACGAAGCCCGTCGACTGGTCGCCCTCCCAGTAGACGTCGGCGAAGCGTTCGGGGTTCTTGCGCAGCAGCGTCGTGTTGGGGCAGTCCTCGCGGTGGATGGTGATGCCGCGCCCTAAAGATATGTATCCGACGATCTCATCGCCCGGCACCGGCCGGCAGCACTTGGCCAGCCGCAGCATCACATCCTCGACACCCTCCACCCTGATGCCGTACTGCCCCGAGGACTTGGTCGGGCGCCGGCGCGAGCGCCCCACGTGCAGCAGGTCCGCGGCGGTCGCGTCGCCGTCGGCGGACTCGCCCTGCTTCAGGCGCTGCAGCACCTTGTTGACCACCAGCTTCGGTGAGATCTTGGCGGCGCCGAGGGCTATGTAGAAGTCGTCGGCCTTGCGGTAGCCGACCTCTCGGATCACGTCGGCCAGCAGCGCCGAGCCGGTGATCTTCTGCGCCGGCAGGCCCTGTTTGCGCAGGTGCTCCTGCAGCAGCTCGCGGCCGGTGTGCTCGGTGTCCTGGCGGGACTCGGCCTTGAACCAGGCCTTGATCTTGTTGCGCGCCCTGGTCGTCTTGACCATCGCCAGCCAGTCGCGCGAGGGCCCGCGCTCGCGCTTGGCGGTGAGGATCTCCACGATGTCCCCCGAGCGCAGCTCGTAGTGCAGCGGCACTATTTTGCCGTTCACCCTCGCGCCCACGCAGCGGTGGCCGATCTCGGTGTGCACCTCGTAGGCGAAGTCCAGCGGCGTTGCGCCCGCGGCCAGCGACTTGACTTCGCCCTTTGGCGTGAACACGTACACCTCCTCCTCGAAGAGGTCGGTGCGCAGCGTCTCCATGAACTCGCGCGGGTCCGAGAGATCTTTCTGCCAGTCCAGCATCGAGCGCAGCCACTTCAGCTTGGCGTCCTCGCCGGGCCCCTCCGCCCCGGGGCGCTCGCCGTGTCCGGGGCCGTCGGGCTGCTTGTAGACCCAGTGCGCCGCCACCCCGTACTCGGCCATTTCGTGCATGTCGTGGGTGCGGATCTGGATCTCCAGCGGACGGCCCTCGGGTCCTATCACCGTCGTGTGCAGCGACTGGTACATGTTGAACTTGGGCATCGCGATGAAGTCCTTGAAGCGCCCGGGCAGCGGCTTCCACAGCGAGTGGATGACGCCGACGGTGCCGTAGCAGTCCTTCAGCGAGTCCACGATCACGCGCATCGCCGTCAGGTCATAGATCTCGTTGAACTCGCGGCCCTTCTTGGTCATCTTGGAGTAGATCGAGTAGAAGTGCTTGGCGCGCCCGGCGATCTGCGCCTGGATGCCCACCCCCGCGAGCTCGCGCGTGAGGTACTCACCGGCCTCGCTGACGTAGTGCTCGCGCTCGTCGCGCTGCTGGGCGACGAGCCCCTTGATCTCCTGGTACTTGCGGGGGTGCAGCGTCGCGAACGCCAGGTCCTCCAGCTCCCACTTGATCGCGTGGATCCCCAGCCGGTGTGCCAGCGGCGCGTAGATGTCAAGCGTCTCCCGCGCCTTCTCCATCTGCTTCTGCTTGGGCATCGCCTCGATCGTGCGCATGTTGTGCAGGCGGTCGGCGAGCTTGATCAGGATGACCCGCACGTCCGTGGCCATCGCCACCATCATCTTGCGGTAGTTGTTCGCCTGCGCCTCGTCGCGCGACTGGAAGGTGATGCCAGTCAACTTCGTCACGCCGTCGACGATCGTGGCGATCTCATCGCCGAAGCGCTCGCGCACTTCCTCAATCGAGGCGGAGGTGTCCTCGACGGTGTCGTGCAGCAGCGCCGCGCACAGCGCCTCGGTGTCAAGACGCATGCCCGCGCAGATGCACGCGACGCCGACGGGGTGGGTGATGAAGTCCTCGCCGGACTTGCGGCGCTGGTCGGCGTGGTGCTCGCAGGCGAACACGAACGCCTCCTGGACCCGTGCGCGGTCGATCTCGACGCCGGAGTCGGGCGCGTGCTCGGAGACGATCGCGAACAGGTCGGAGAGCAGCCCCCTCTCGGCGGGGCTCAGGTCCAGCGCCTGCGGCGCGCGCGCCGGCGCCTGGGCGGGCGGCTCGGGCGCGCTGGTGCGCTCGGGGGGCGCGGGCGGCTCCTTGGTGGCCTGCGAAGCGTTGGGGTTCTCAGCGATGGCCATGATCAAAGGGTAGGGGACCGGCCGAGGAGATCCAAGGCGCGGCTCACGGCAGCGCGAACAGGACGAGCTCCTCCTGCGCTCCGTCCGGGAGAATCTCGCCGGGAAGATCCGCCGGTGGCGGTGCCTCTGGCACCGGCTGGGCACGGCGCAGCACCAGGCGCGGTTCGCTGACGCCGTTCCACTCGTTGACCTCGAGGGTGAAGCTCGCCTGCGCCGGGCGCCCCTCCTCGACGGGTAGGCGCGCGCCCATGCCGAAGGCCACCGCGCGCGCCCGCGCGCCGCCGGACTCGACCGTGAAGCGCACGTGCCTGCCTTCGCCCATCGCGCGCGGGTCGCTGAACGTCGCGGGGGCGACCATCAGCGACACGGTGGGGTTGCCGCGGCCGAAGGGCGCTAGGCGCGCGAGCTCCTCGGCGAGCGCCATCCCGAGCTCCTGCCCCGCCACCACCGCGTCCACGCGCTCCACCGGCAGCGGCGCCTCGCCTCCCAGCAGCGCCTCGGCGTGCTCGCACAGAGCGGCGGAGAAGCCGGCGAGCATCGAGCGCTCGATCTCCAGGCCCGCCGCGGCGCTGTGCCCGCCGTAGGCGGCCAGATGGGGCGAGCAGGCGGTGAGTCCCGCAAGCAGGTCATAGCCCTCCACGCTGCGCCCGGAGCCGCGGCCGCTGTGCCCGTCCAGGGCCACCAGCACCACGGGCCGGCCGCTGCGCTCCACCAGCCTTGAGGCGACGATGCCGATCACCCCCGCATGCCAGCCCTCGCCGGCCAGCACGTAGGCGGCGCGCTCTCCCAGCGCATCCATCTGCGCTTCCGCTTCGTAGCGGATGCCGAGCTCCACCTGGCGGCGCTCGCTGTTTGCGCGGTCGAGCTCCTGCGCCACCTGCGCCGCACGCAGCGGGTCCTCGGTGAGGATCAGCTCGAGGCCCGCATCGGCGCGGTAGAGCCGCCCGGCGGCGTTCAGGCGCGGAGCGAGGGCGAAGGCGATCGAGCGCTCGTCCACGCGCGCCGGGTCCACGCGCGCGACCTGCATCAGCGCGCGCAGGCCGGGCTTGGCGGTGCTCGCCAGCGCGCGCAGACCGCGGCGCAGCAGCGACCGGTTCTCGCCCGTGAGCGCGACGACGTCCGCGACGGTCGCCAGCGCCACCAGGTCAAGGTCCCCGCGCAGAGCCTCACGGGCCTCGGCCAGGCTCGCCGGCGCCGCCAGCCCCGACGCCTGCGCCTGCTCGAGCAATGCCTCGGCGAGCTTGTGCGCGACGGCGGTGGCGCACAGCTCGCGGCAGGGGTAGCCGCACAGCGCCGGGTGCACGATCGGCGCCCGCGGCAGCAGGCCGTCGGCGCGCGGGCTGTGATGGTCGCTGACCACCACCTCCATCCCCAGCGACAGCGCCTCCTCCACCTCCTCCACCGCCGTGATCGCGCAGTCGGCGCTCACCAGCAGGCGGGTCCCGCGCGCCGCGAGCATGCGCACGGTGTGCCCGCGCAGGCCGTAGCCGTCCGCGGCGCGATCGGGCAGGTAGGAGTCCACGTTGGCGCCCAGGCGCCGCAGCGTTCGCACCAGCACGGCCGTTGAGCACACGCCGTCCACGTCGTAGTCGCCGTGGATCGTGATCAGGCCGCCCTCGCGCACGTGGCGCAGGATCGGCTCAACGGCGAGCTCGATGCCGGCGAACGCGGACGCCGGGTGGGTCTCATCGCCCGCCAGGAACGCCCGGGCGTGCTCGGGGTCCCCCAGCCCGCGCCTGACCAGCACCTGCGCCAGCGCGCCGCTCACGCCCAGCCGCGAGCGCAGCCGCTGCACATCCTCGGGCGGGCAATCGGCGATCTCGAATCGGCAAAGCTGCACCGGGCGAGACTACGGAGCGCCCGGGACGGAAGCGCGGGCCGGGGCCCGGCGCCGCGGGCGCCTCAGTGGGGGTGGTGAGCCCTTTCGCGGCGCATGCCCTCGAGGTAGACGAGCGCCATCCCGATCAGCGCCCCCGGCACGGCGTAGAGCACCACGCCGATGTCGGTGGCCTTTTCGCCGGGGATCCGGAGCGCCGAGACTTTCACGCCGTAGATGATCAGCCCGCACACGATGGAGCCAACGAGCGAGCCAACGAGCGCACCGACGATCCCTCCCCAGAAGCGGTCGGGAAGGAAGATCGTGTAGTGCCAGATCGCAAGGCCCAGGATGACCCAGCCGAGCAGCCCCATCAGCGGGCCCTTCCGTGGCGTTTGTTGCGGCGCGTGCCGGAGCGTTTCTGGCGCGGCTTGGGGTCTTCCTTGAGAACCAGGTCCTCGGGTGTCAGGTCGGCGGCGGGGTCGCGCTCGGGCGCCGCCGCCGGCGGTGGCTCGGGCGCGGGCGCGGCGGGCGCGGCCTTGCCCGAGCGCGAGCGCCGCACGGGACCCGCCGCGGCGGGCGTGGGGCTCGTGCCCCCGCCCTTGTCGACGTCAAGGTCGCGGATCAGTTCCTGGAACTCGTCGCGGGAGATCGGCGCGCCCGGCTCCTCGGGCGTGATGAGGCTGCCGCTGCGCGTCCGTTTGCGCTTGGCTTCGGGCTCGACGTCCTCGGGCGCACCGCCGGCGGTCGTCGCGTAGGCGGGGACCGCGCCCAGTTCGCCCACGATGCGCGCGCGGCGGGAGCGGTATGCGGGCTCGCGCTCCTTCCAGTGAGTGAGCACCGGCGAGGCGATGAAGATCGAGGAGTACGCACCGGAGGCGATGCCGATCAGCAGCGCGAACGCGAAGTCCTTCAGCGTTTCGCCGCCGAACAGCAGCAGCGCGGTGACCGGCAGCAGCGTGCAGAAGCTCGTCGCCAGGGATCGCGTGAGCACCTCGGACATGGAGCGGTTGACGATCTGGGAGAAGGCGGCCCTTGGCATTCGTGGCACGTTCTCTCGCACACGATCGAAGACGATGATGGTGTCGTAGAGCGAATATCCCAGGATGGTCAGCAGAGCTGCCACCGTCGCCGCACTGACTTCCTTTCCTGTCAGCGCATACACCCCTGCCGTTATCAGCAGGTCGTGCATCAGCGCGATCAGCACGGGCACGGCGTACTTCCACTCGAATCGCAGCGCGATGTAGGCGGAGATGACCAGCAGCGAGGCGATGATCGCGATGACGGCGCTGTTGGCGACCGTTTTCCCGAACGTCGGCCCGATCGACTTGTCGCTGACCGAGTTTTCTTTGATCCCTTTCACCCCGTTGCTTTCAAAGCGCTTGTCCAGCGCTTCTTCGACGTCCTTGACCTGTTCGGGGTGCAGTTGCTTGGTGGAGATCTGGAAGCCGTTGCTGCCAAAGCCTTCGCCGCTGACTTTCTGAACCTGGGCGTTGGGCTCCTTGACGCTCTTGAGCACTTCGGCCACCTGGGCGGTGGTCGCCGAACGGTTCAGGGCGAGGTCCAGGCGGGTGCCGCCCTTGAAGTCGATGCCGAAGTTCAGGCCGGCGCCGCCGATCGCGAGGGCGCCGATCAGCAGGATCGTGCCCGACAGCGAGAAGAACCACTTGGAGGCGCCCATGAAGTCGAACGTCCAGCCCTTTCCGCGCCGCGCGGCGCCGAGGGCGGCGGGGTGGGAGACGAACCGCGAGCGGCCCATCGCGCCGAGCGCCGCCTGGGTGGCGAGCACGGCGGTGAACAGCGAGACGAGCGTGCCGATGCCGAGCGTGAAGGCGAAGCCCTTGACTTCCGCGGTGGCCAGCGCGAACAGGATGAAGGCGGTCATGAACGTGACGACGTTCGCGTCCACGATCGCCGCAAAACCGCGTCTGTATCCCGTCGCGATCCCGGACAGCACCGATCTGCCCCCGCGTATCTCCTCCTTGACGCGCTCGAAGATCACGATGTTGGCGTCGGCTGCGACGCCGATCGTGAGGATCAGCCCCGCGATGCCCGGCAGCGTCAGCGTGATCGGGATGAGCTTGATCAGGCCGAAGAAGTAGATGCCGTAGACCGCAAGGCCGCCGATCGCGATGCCGCCGAGCACGCGGTAGAAGAGCAGCAGGAACAGGCACACCACGCCAAGGCCCGCCAGGCCCGCGATCAGGCCCTGGCTGAGCGCCTGTTTGCCCAGGGTGGCCGAGACCTGCGAGTGCGAGATCTCCACGAGCTTGATCGGCAGCGCGCCGGACTGCAGCTCGTTGGCGAGGTTCTGCGCGGAGGTCAGCGTGAACCCGCCCGAGATCTGCGAGCCCGTCGAGGCGTCGATGCCTTCCGGGTACTTGGTGTAGTCGATCGAGGGGACGGTGATGAGCTGTCCGTCGAGCACCACTGCGAAGTGCTGCAGCGCCTCGGCGTGGGTGACGCCCGGCAGCTGCGCTTCCTGGCCGCGGATGGCGATCTTCTTGGTGACCCCTTCGAAGACCGACTTGCCGTGCGAGGTGAAGCCGAAGGTGACGTCGGGCTGCCCGCTGCCCCCGCCGCCTTCTTCCTGGCCCTGCTGCGGGTTGGTGATGTCTTCGCCTTTGAGGACCGGTTCGTCGTTCATGACGTACCAGCTGTTGGGCGATTCGTTGGTGATCTTGCCCGTTTTTTCGTCTTCGACGGGGCGCGCCTGCACGACGACCGTCCCGGGGTTGACACGCACAGCCTCGGGCTTGGACCCTGCGGGCGCTTTGTAGCCGTCCGCGTAGAGGTTCGCTTCGCTTTCCGCGGGCGCGCACAGCGGCTTGGCTTTCGTGACGCCTTTGCAGAGCATCGTTTCGTTCTTGGTGTCGAGCAGGTACCAGCTGCCGTAGATACAGCCGTGCGCCTGCGCCGTGGTGCAGCCGGGCGACCACGTGGTGTCGCTCCCGCGCAGGATCGGCGGGCGTTTGGCGGCGCGCAGCACGGCCTGGTACTCCGGGATGCCGTAGATGGAGGAGCCGGCGTTCTCGCCGCCGGTGACCGTCGTTTCGGTCGCCCCCGCTGGCTGGCCGGTGGGGCCGATGACGTTGGGCTCCCAGTCGTAGAAGTACAGCTGCGCGGTCTTGCCGACCTCTTCCTCGGCGCGAATGGAGTTGCTCACGTCGGGCAGCGCGACGGTGATTTCGTTGGAGCCCGTCAGCTGGATTTCCGGCTCGGAGACGCCCAGCTGATCCACGCGCTTGCGCATGATGTCGATCGCGCGGTTCAGCGATTCGGTGTCGACCTTGGACTGCGCGGTGGGCTTGCCCTGGTAGACGAGCTGCACGCCGCCCTTCAGGTCGAGCCCCAGGCGCGTCTTTTTGGTCGCGATCGCGAGCCCCGAGAGGACGATGAGGCCCGCGACTATCAGCAGGATGAAGGCGTTGCGGCGGCGGTCGGTCATAGCTCTATGAGAAGAGACTACTTATCGGGTGTGAGCACGAGCAAAAGCCCGCCGTCGTCGTCGTAGGCGGGGAACATGTCGGCTTTGGCGCTCGCCGCCACGTCGCGTTCGCCGCTGACCTGCACCGGAACCTCGAGCGCCCGGACGCCCCACTCGAGCACGGTCGCCACGGGATCGTCGCCGCCGGAGAAGCTCAGGCCGAGCACCTGCTCCACGCGCTGGCCGATCACGTCCTCCTCCTCAAGGCCCGTGAAGGCGAAAGAGTTCTTGCCGCAGCCGACGATGCGCCCCTCGCCGTCGCAGACGAAGAACGCCGCGTCGGGAGCCGGGTAGTAGTCGTCGAGAAGTTCGAACAGGAACGCGAAGCCGCACTTGGTGCAGCCCTTGCGCTGGCGCGTGAACCCGAGGTTCCTGTCGAGCTCGCTGGTGCGGTGACCGCAGTTGGGGCAGATGAACGGATGGGCCATGGTCTCTGCACACAGACTACGCAAGCGGACGGGCTTAGGCGCCCGGAAGCCCGGCGCGCGCCCGCTGCGAGCACCGGCCGCATGGCTCAGAACAGCGACGCCTCGGCCGGGGTGGCGGGCACCGGGACGCCGAGGTGCTCGAAGGCGGCGGCCGTGGCGGCGCGCCCCCGGGGGGTCCGCCGGATCAGGCCCTCCTGCAGCAGGTAGGGCTCATATACATCCTCGATCGTGTCCTGCTCCTCCCCCACCGCCACAGCCAGCGTCGAGAGCCCAACGGGCCCGCCGGCGAACTTGACGCAGATCGCGTTGAGGATCTCGCGGTCCAGGCGGTCCAGCCCGCGCTCGTCGACCTCCAGCATCTCCAGCGCTCCGTGCGCCGCCGCCGCGGTGACGACCCCCTCCATGCGCACCTCGGCGAAGTCGCGCACGCGCTTGAGCAGGCGGTTGGCCACCCTCGGGGTGCCGCGGCTGCGGGCGGCTATCGCCAGCGCCCCGTCCTCCTCCAGCCCGATTTCCAGGATGCCGGCGGAGCGGTGGACGATCACCGCAAGGTCGCTCACCGAATACGGTTCCAGGCGCGCCTGGATGCCGAAGCGGTCGCGCAGCGGCGTGGTCAGCAGCCCGGTCCTGGTGGTGGCGCCCACGAGCGTGAACGGCGGCAGCTCCAGCGTGACGACCCGCGCGCCGGCGCCCGCGCCGACGGTGATCGGCAGCCTGTGGTCCTCCATCGCCGGGTAGAAGGTCTCCTCCAGCGTGCGCGGCAGGCGGTGGATCTCATCGACGAAGAACACGCTCCTTGGCTCCAGCGCGGTCAGGAACGCGGCGATGTCGGCCTTGCGCTCCAGCGCCGGACCGGCGGTCTGGACGAACGGCACGTCGAGCTCCGCGGCGACGATCTGCGCGAGCGAGGTCTTGCCGAGGCCCGGCGGCCCTGCCAGCAGCAGATGGTCCAGCGCCTCGCCGCGGGCGGTGCACGCCTCGATTGCGACCTTCAGCTGCTCGCGCAGCGTCTGCTGCCCGACGAACTCCTCCAGGCGCCGCGGGCGCAGCGAGCGGTCCAGCTCGTCCTCGGGGACGAGGTAGGGCGTCTGGATGCGCGCCTCGGTCTCGCTCATGCGCCCCGCCTCACGAGCCGGCCCTCGCCAGGCGCAGGGCAGAGCCCATCAGCTCCTCCGCGCTCTCGCCCTCGGCATCGGCGAGCAGCTCCTCGGCCTCGGCGGCGGAGTAGCCCAGCTCGATCAGCCCGTCACGGGCGAGCGTGCGCGGCGCCGGGTCCCACGAGCCCTCGCGCCGGCGGGCCAGGATCGGCCCCGGGCCGGCGTGCAGCCCCTCCTGCCCGCCCACCTTCTCGCGCAGCTCCACGATGATGCGTTCGGCTGTGCGCTTGCCGATGCCGGGCACCGCCTGGAAGCGCGAGGCGTCGCCTGCGGCCAGCGCGCCGAGCAGCTCGCCCGGCGTGCCCGTGGACAGCGCCGCCAGCGCCACCTTTGGGCCAACGGCCTGCACGGCGAGCAGCATCAGGAACAGATCCCGCTCCTGCTCGGAATGGAAGCCGTAGAGCATCAGCGCGTCGTCGCGCACGATCAGATGGGTGTGCAGCGTCACCGGCTCGCCCACCGGCGGCGTCTGGGCGAGCGTCTGGGCGGAGACCGCGGCGCGGTAGCCGACGTCTCCGCAGAGGATCACCACGTGGTCGGTGCGCCGCACCGCCACCTCGCCGCGCAGCAGCGAGATCATCGCGCTGCCCCCGCGCCCGCGAGCGCACGTGCCAGCGGCGCGCAGTTGGCGTGGCAGATGGCCACGGCGAGAGCATCGGTGGCATGGTCGGAGCGCGGCTCCTCGGTGAGGCAGAGCAGCGCCGCCACCATCCGTCCCACCTGCTCCTTGCCCGCGCGGCCGCTGCCGCACACGGCGCTCTTGACCTGCTGGGGGGTGTAGCTCGCGCACGGCAGGCCCTGCTGGCCGGCGGCGAGCATGATCGCGCCGCGCGCCTGGCCCACCGCGAAGGCGGTTCTGACGTTCTGGCCGAAGTAGAGCGCCTCCAGCGCGACCGCGTCGGGGCGGTGCTCCTCCAGGAGCGCGGCCACCGTGCGATGGATCTCCGCCAGGCGCAGCTCGTCGGGGAGATCGCCCGCCGTGCGTATCACGCCGCCGTCCAGCGCCGCCAGCGCGCCGGCGCGCGCGGCGACCACGCCGTAGCCGGTGTTGGCCAGGCCGGGGTCTATGCCGAGGACGATCACGGCCAGTGATTCTGCGCCCGCCCCCGGACGCCTGCCTCGCATACGCTGAAGGCGCGATGCCCGGCGAGCCCATCGACTTCACAGCGCAGGGCCTGCTCGACGGGCTGGAGGGCGACGCGCGCGAGGAGCGCCTTGCGCTGTTGGAGTACCTGGCACGCGAGGGCCTGACGCTGCCCGAGCTGCGGCGCGCGACGGCGTCGGGCACGCTGATGTTCCTGCCGGCCGAGCGCGTCATCGGTGGCTCCGCGCGCTACACGCTCAGCGAGATCTCCGAGCTGGCGGGCGTCTCGCAGGACTATCTGGAGTCCCTCTCGCGGGCGATGGGCCTGCCGATCTCCGAGCCGGGTGAACCGGTGTACACCGACTCGGACCTTGAGATCGTCAGGATGACCCACGTCACGCGCGCGCTGGGCATCACCGACGCGGAGCTGCTGGACATGCTGCGCGCGCTGGGGCGCGGCCTCTCCCAGGCGGCGGAGGCGATGCGGGTGGTGCCGCTGCGCGTGGTGCTCGAGCCCGGGCTCTCCGAGCACGAACTGGCCGAGCGCTACGCCTCCACGGTCGCGCAGCTGGCGCCGCTGCTGACGCCGCTGATCAGCGGCCTGCTCAACCTGCACCTGCGCCAGATGGCCCAGGGCGAGGCGATCAACGCCGCCGAGCGCAGCGGCGGGCAGCTGCCCGGCTCGCGCGAGATCGCTGTGTGCTTCGCCGATCTGGTGGGCTTCACGCGCCTGGGCGAGGAGTTCCCGCCCGAGGAGCTCGGGCAGCTGGCGGCGCGCCTTGAAACGCTCGCCATCGAGGTGATCGAGCCCCCCGTGCGGCTGATCAAGAGCATCGGCGACGCGGTGATGCTGGCCAGCGTGGACGAGCAGCCGCTGCTCAGCACCGGCCTGGCGCTGCTGGACGCCGCCGAGGCCGAGGGCCAGGATTTCCCGCAGCTGCGCGTCGGCGTGGCGCGCGGCGCGGCGCTCAGCCGCGCCGGGGACTGGTTCGGGGCGCCGGTGAACCTGGCGAGCCGCATCACCTCCGTCGCGCGCCCCGGCAGCCTGCTCGCCGAGCACGCGGTGCAGCAGGCGGCGCCCGAGGCCTACCGCTGGTCCTTCGCCGGGCAGCGCCGCCTGCGCGGCATCCGCGAGCCGGTCGCGCTCTACCGCGCGCGGCGCCTGCAGGCCTAGGGGCGCGCCGCGATCACGCCGGCTGCAGCGAGGCGCGCCACGGGGCGCTGCCCTGCTCCCAAATGTCGTTGAGCGCGACGGCATCCTTGTAGGTGTCCATGCACTCCCAGAAGCCCTCGTGCCGGTGCGCGCGCAGCTGCCCGTCGGCGGCGAGGCCCTGCATGGGCGCGCCCTCCAGCACGCTGTCGGGCGCCAGGCGCGCCAGCACGGGCGCCTGCAGGCAGAAGAAGCCGCCGTTGATCCAGTGCTCGGAGCGCGGCTTCTCGCGGAAGCCCGTGACCCTGCCCTCGCCGTCGAGCTCGGTCACGCCGAACTGCAGCCGCGGGCGCACGACGGTCATCGTGGCGAGCGCGCCGTGAGCGCGGTGGAAGGCCAGCAGCGCGCCAAGGTCGATGTCGGCCAGGCCGTCGGCGTAGGTGAGACAGAAGCACGGCTCACCTGCCAGCGCGGCTGCGAGGCGCCGTACGCGCCCGCCCGTCGGCGTGAGCTCGCCTGTGTCGTGGCAGCGCACCTGCACGCCGTCCGGCCAGCTCTGCGCTGCCACGAAGCGCTCGATCAGCTCGCCCCTGTAGCCGGTGGCGAGCACGAAGCGCGTGAAGCCCTGCGCTGCGTAGAGGGAGATGACGTGCCACAGGATCGGCATGCCGCCGATCTCGACCAGCGGCTTCGGTATCTCCTGCGTGTGCTCCTGCAGGCGCGTGCCGCGGCCGCCGCACAGGATGGCAACGGGCGGAAGGGTCAAGCGGTCAGCCCGCGACCCGCTCGAGCACCTCGGCGGACACGTCGAAGTTGGCGTGCACGGCGCTGACGTCGTCGTTGTCCTCGAGCGCGTCGATGAGCCTCATCAGCTTGGCGGCGTGAGCCTCGTCGACGGGCACGAGCGTCGTGGGCCGGTAGGCGACCTCCGCGCTGTCCATCGCGATGCCGGCCTCCTCCAGCGCGCGGCGCACTGGCGTGAAGCCCGCGGGCTCGGTGATCACCTCGAACAGATCGCCCTCGGTGGAGATGTCCTGCGCGCCGGCCTCAACGGCGACCATGAGGTCGTCTTCGCTGTAGGCGGCGGAGTCGATCAGGATGACGCCCTTCTTCTCGAACAGGTAGGCCACGGAGCCGGGCTCGCCGAGGTTGCCGGCGTTCTTGGCGAACGCGTGGCGCACGTCCGCGCTGGTGCGGTTGCGGTTCTCGGTTAGCGCCTCCACGAGGATCGCCACGCCGCCGGGCCCGTAGCCCTCGTAGAGGACCGACTCGATCGCGTCGGCCTCTCCCCCCTCGCCGGTGCCCTTGGCGATGGCGCGTTCGATGTTGTCCTTTGGCATGGACGCTTCTTTGGCCTTGCGCACGGCGTTCTCCAGCGTGGCGTTGGCATCCGGATCGCCGCCGCCTTCGCGCGCGGCGACGGTGATGGCGCGCGTGAGCTTTGAGAACTGCGCGCCCCTGCGCGAGTCCACGATCGCCTTCTTGTGCTTGATGCTCGACCACTTGGAGTGTCCTGACATGGCTGTAAGTCTATGAGGCCGGAGACTCGATGGCCACCGCGGCGGGCGCAGGGCACACACCGGCGGGCACTAGGATGGCCGGGCCATGAGCAGCGGCGACGCCCCCGACATCTTCAAGGCCTACGACATCCGCGGCATCTACGGCGAGCAGATCGACGGCGAGCTGGCGCAGCGCATCGGCGGCGCGTTCGCCCAGGTGCTTTCGGGCCTGGCGGGCAAGCCGGCCGGGCAGCTGCGCGTTGGGCTGGGCAGGGACATGCGCCTGAGCGCGCCCGAGCTCGCGGCGCGCTACCGCGAGGGGCTGCTCGCCGCGGGTGTGCACGTGATCGACGCGGGACAGGTGGGCAGCGAGATGCTCTATTACCTGGTCGGCTCGCGCGAGCTGGACGGCGGCCTGATGTGCACGGCCTCGCACAACCCGAAGGCCTACACGGGCGCCAAGCTGGTGCGCGAGGGCGCGATCGCGCTGTCGGGCGACACCGGCATCCAGGACATCCGCAGGGCGGTGGAAGCCGGGCAGGACGGCTCCGGCGGGCCGCGCGGCAGCGTCGAGGAGGTGGACATCTACGCCGAGTTCCAGGCGGCGGCGCTGCGCTTCATCGACGCCGACTCGGTGCGTTCCGGGCGGACGCTGAAGGTGGTGCTCGATGGCGGCAACGGCATGGCGGGCCCGATGGTGGGGCCGTTGCTGCGCGGCCTTGGCCTCGAGCTGATCGAGACCTACTGGACACCCGATGGCAACTTCCCCGACCACGAGCCCAACCCGCTGCTGCCCGAGAACCGCAGGCTGATCATCGAGCGCGTGCGCGAGAGCGGCGCGGACCTTGGCATCGCCTGGGACGGCGACGCCGACCGCTGCTTCTTCATCGATGAGACCGGCGAGTTCGTTGACGGCGACTTCATGACGGCGCTGCTCGCGCAGTCGCTGCTTGGAAAGGCGCCGGACTCCGGCCACCCCGAAGCGATCCTCTACGACGTGCGCGCCTCGCGCGCGGTGCCCGACACGGTGACGGCGGCGGGCGGCATCCCCTACATCAACCGCGTGGGGCATGCGTTCTTCAAGACGCGCATGCGCAAGGAGGGCTCGCTGTTCGGCGGCGAGGTCTCCGGGCACTACTACTTCCGCGACTTCTACTGCGCGGACTCCGGCACGATCCCGGCGCTGCTGATGCTGGAGCTGCTGTGCACGGGCGAGCAGTCGCTCTCGCAGCTGCTGGAGCCCTACCGCTCGCGCTACTTCATCTCCGGCGAGGTGAACTCCGAGGTGGCCGATCCGCAGGCCAAGATGCGCGAGATCTCAGAGCGCTACGCCGACGCGAAGCAGAAACAGCTGGACGGCATCTCGGTGGACTACCAGGACTGGCATTTCAACGTGCGCCCCTCCAACACCGAGCCGCTGCTGCGCCTGTGCCTGGAGTCGCTGGTCTCCCACGCGGACATGCAGGCGCGCCGCGACGAGGTGCTCGAGCTGATCCGCTCGCCCGCGACGACCGTCTCGTGACCCCGCCGGAGGCCACGGCGAGCCCCGAGCAGCAGGCCGAGCAGGAGCGCGAGGCGCTCGCCACGGCCGCCGCAGCGGGCATCCACAGGCTGGCGATCCCAACCCCGTTCATGGTGGGCCGCGTCAACGCCTACCTGATCGAGGGCTCGCCGCTGACGCTGGTGGACTCGGGCCCCAACTCCGCCAAGGCGCTGGACGAGCTCGAGCAGCAGCTGGGCGCGCTGGGGCACTCGATTGCGGACATCGAGCTGCTGGTGATCAGCCACCAGCACATGGACCACTTCGGCCTCGCCTCGATCCTCGCGCGCCGCTCCGGCGCGGAGGTCGCGGCGCTCGACCGGCTGGCGCCGTTCCTGGCGGCATACGGCCAGCAGACCGATCTGGAAGACGTGTTCGCCGAGCGGCTGATGCTCCGTCACGGCATACCGCCGGAAGTGATGGCGGCGCTGGTGACGGTGTCGGCGAGCTTCCGCGCGTGGGGCGCCGCCGTTGACGTCACGCGCACGCTGGCCGACGGCGAGCTGCTGAAACTGTCAGAGCACACGCTGCGCGTGCTGCACAGGCCGGGTCACAGCCCCTCCGACACGACCTTCCTTGACGAGTCGCGCGGCATCCTGCTGGCCGCGGACCACCTGATCGCGCACATCTCCTCCAACCCGCTGATCGCACGCCCGCTCGGCTCACCGCCGGACTACTCCGGTCCACGCCCGCAGGCGCTGATCACCTACATGGCATCGCTGCAAGCGACGCGGCAGATGGAGCTGTCACTCGTGCTGCCGGGCCACGGGCGCCCCATCACCGACCACGTGTCGCTGATCGACGAACGCTTCCGCATGCACGCCAGGCGCGCGGAGAAGATCAACCGCCTGATCGCGGCCCAGCCGCGCACGGCCCACGAGATCGCCCAGGAGCTGTGGGGCAACGTCGCGGTCACGCAGGCCTATCTGACGCTGTCGGAGGTGCTGGGACACGTGGACCTGCTGCTGCGCGACGAGCGCGTGGTGGAAGAGGAGCGCGACGGCGTCGTGTCCTTCCGCGCGGTCTAGCTGCGGCGCAGCTCCCCGGGCAGCGCGGCGGCGATGGCGGTGAGCTCATCCGCGCACAACCGGACCCCAAGCGCGGCGGCCACCCACCAATGAGAGGAAGAGACGGTGCAGCCGGTCGTCATCCCCGAGCTCGGTGTGGAAGGCGACGGCCAGCATGTTGCCCTGGCGCCCCGCCACGGGGTGCCCGTCGAGCTCGGCGATGACCTGCACGGCCGGGCCGTGCTCGGCGATCCAGGGCGCGCGGATGAACAGCCCGCGGATCGGGCCGCCCTCCAGGCCGCGCACCTGCACGTCCGCCTCGAAGCTCGCCACCTGGCGCCCGAACGCGTTGCGGCGCGCACGCATGTCCATCAACCCGAGGTGGCCGGCGTCGAGCATGATCAGCCCGGCGCAGGAGCCGAGGATCGGGATGCCCTGCGCGGCCAGCTCGCACAGCGGCTGCGCCAGGCCCTCGCGCTGGATGCCCAGCGTCATCGTCGTGGACTCCCCGCCGGGCAGCACCAGCCCGTCCAGGCCGTTCAGGTCGGCGGGCACGCGCACCTGGCGGGTACCCGCGCCGGCGCCGGCGAGCATGCGCTCGTGCGCATCGAAGTCGCCCTGCAAAGCAAGCACACCGATGAGCGGCGTACCCGTCACGACGCCAGCGTGTCGCTGCTACCAGCCGCGTTGGGCCAGGAGCTGCTCGTCGGCGAGCTTGGAGGACTCCAGGCTCTCCATCGCCGGCCCCAGGCCGCGCGAGGCCTGCGCGACGCGCTCGGCGTCCTGCCAGTGCGTCGTCGCCTCGACGATCGCGCGTGCCCTTGCGGGCGGGTCATCGGACTTGAAGATGCCCGATCCCACGAACACGCCTTCCGCGCCCAGCGCCATCATCAGCGCGGCGTCGGCGGGCGTGGCGATGCCTCCGGCGCAGAACAGCACGACCGGCAGGCGCCCGGCGGCCGCCACGTCCCTGACGATGTCCAGCGGCGCGGCGATCTCCTTCGCGGCCGTGGGGAGCTCGTCGGAGCCGAGCATCGTCAGGCGGCGGATTTCGCCGGTGATGCGCCTCATGTGGCGCACCGCCTCCACGATGTCCCCGGTTCCCGCCTCGCCCTTGGAGCGGATCATCGCCGCGCCCTCGCCGATCCGCCGCAGCGCCTCCCCGAGGTTGGTCGCGCCGCAGACGAACGGCACCCTGAAGTCCCACTTGTCGATGTGGTTGCTCTCATCCGCGGGGGTGAGCACCTCGGACTCGTCGATGTAGTCCACCTCCAGCGACTCCAGCACCCTCGCCTCCATGAAGTGCCCGATGCGCGCCTTGGCCATGACGGGGATCGTCACCGCCTCCTGGATCCCGCTGATCATCTCCGGGTCTGACATACGCGCAACGCCGCCGTCGCGGCGAATGTCCGCGGGCACGCGCTCGAGGGCCATCACGGCCGCCGCGCCGGCATCCTCGGCGACCTTGGCCTGGTCTGGTGTGACCACATCCATGATCACGCCGCCCTTGAGCATCTCCGCAAGGCCGCTCTTGACCTTGAATGTCGCCTCGTCGCGCATGCCCCTAGTTTGACATCCCCGGGGAGCAACCAGCGAGCCGGCGCTCCATGACGACCCTCGTCTCCCCCGGCCCGCTGTAGCCGGGCACCTCGCGCACGTTGAAGCCCAGCGCCCTGTGGAAGTCGATCGAGCGCTCGTTGGCGGGCCTGGTTATGGCCTTCAGCGCGACGCCGCCCTCGCGGCGCACGAGCGCCTCGAACTCCTCGTAGAGCCTGCGCGCAAGACCCCTGCGGCGCAGCTTGCTCCTGACGCCGATGAGGTGGATGTAGCCGACGCCCGAGGGGGTGAGCATGCCGAACAGGTAGGCGTCCACCCGTCCCTGCTCCCCGCGGATCAGCAGCGCGCCCTCGCCGAAGTCGTGCACCAGCAGCGGGTGGTGCAGGTGCGCCATGTCGCGCTCGCCCCAGAACTCACGCTGGTGCTCGACCACCTCGCAGAGGTCATCGATGGTGGCGCGCTCGACGTTCATCGCGGCAATCTAGCTCGCCGGCGCGGCCAGCCGCAGAGGCGCTGCGCGGGCACGCGGGTGGGGCGCCTCAGAAGACGCGCACGTCGTGCACCGCCGCCGCAGCCTGCAGCTGCTCGGCGGTGGCGGTGTCCGTGTCCAGCGGGGTGACCATGCTCCAGTGGTGCCCGACCGGGCAGCGCTGGATGCGGCGGCGTCCCAGGCGGATCGCCTTGAGCGAGCCGAAGGGCACCCAGATCGTCGTGAACAGGTGCCCCGCGCTGCAGCGCACAGGACGATCGAAGCCGCCCAGCAGCCGCAGAGGACCCGCGACCGCGACGCCGGCGGTGATCGCCAGCAGCAGCCTCTTCTCTCTGCTCAGACGGGACATTCGCGCATTCTCGCAGCCGCGCGCCGCGGCCCGCGTGATCCGGAGCGGGGCCTCGCCCGTATACCTGCCGACCCATCACACCACACACGATCGCCTTCACGGGAAACGTCCACCAGGAGGACAACATGAGCACAGTCGAGAACGGCGGCATCAGCCGCGGGCAGTTTCTGCGCAACGCCGGCAAGGGCGGCATCGTCCTGGCCACCACCGGAGGTGTGCTGGCCACGGTGACCAGCAGCGCCTTCGCGGAAGGCCCCACCAGCAGCGACATCGAAACGCTGCAGGCCGCCTACACCGCCGAGAGTCTCGCGGTCGTCGTCTACACCGCGATCATCAAGAACTACCGCAGCTTCAAGCACCCCAAGCTGAAGCTGGAAAACAAAAACTACTTCGAAGCCGCACTGAAGAACGAGGAGTACCACAAGGCCTTCCTCGCCAAAGCGCTGGGCGCAAAGACGCCCACCGGGCTGGCGTTCAAGATCCCCGCGAGCGTCACCAAGACCGGGCAGTCGCTGCTCAACACGGGCGTCGCCCTTGAGACCGCGTTCGTGGAGGCATACCTCGGCGCTGCGGAAACGTTCAGCTCCCAGGAACTGAGGACGATCGCGGCGAAGGTCGCCGCCAACGAGGCCACCCACTACAGCTTCTTCGACGCCGAAGCGGGCGGCAACGGCGTGCTGCCCTCGCTTCCCAACAGCGACACGATTCCCCACACGGTCGCAAAGCTCAAGCCGTTCCTCGCCTAGCGGCGCTGCAGCGCGGGGTTGGAGATCCCGCGGCTCGCGGCGAGGAGCACCAGGCCCGCGGGCGGGCGCGTGCGGGGACGGATTCCCGCGCGCGCCCGCACCGGGCCGCGCCGCTTGCGACCCGGCTCAGGCCGCCGGGGCGGCACGCGGGCGTTTGAGGATCACCGTCGTGCCGGCGCTGAGGCTCCCGTGCGAGTAGGTCCAGATGGTGCGCGCGGTGCCGCTGGAGCAGCACGTGGCATCGGCGGGGCCGTAGAAGTTTTCAAAAGCGCTCACGCGCCCGCGCGAGATGGTGACGCTGAGCAGCGTGGGCAGCACTTCGGGCGGCTGCTCGCGGGGCGTGAGCACGCCCAGCGGGAGGAGGTCTCCCCCGCGCGCACCGAAGATCACCACCGAGAACAGCAGCGCGCTGTCGGCCGTCCCGCCGCCGTCGTTGCAGTTCACGCCAAGCGCCGCGGCTTCGCGCCCGGGCCCTTCCAGATCGCCGAAGGCCATCGGGGCGCTTGACGCGCCGACGCTCACGGCGCGCCTGCCGAAGAAGTGCACGCCCGCCCAGCGCCTTGGCACCGGCGTGAGCAGCCCGGCGCCGTCGTGCAGGCGGATCGGAACGCTGCCGTCACAGGCGGCACCGGGCAGCGTCACATCGCTCCAGTCCACGCGGTGCAGGTTCAGCCGCCGTGCCGCCTGCGAGCGCCGCGCGGCGTGCGCGCCGGGCCCCGGGGCTGCGCCCGCGAGCGCAGGCACAAGCAGCAGCAGCAGCAGCGCTGCGGCGGCGGCGGCGCCTGGGATTCTGAGGGATTGCCCGTGAACCACGAGGGCGCGGCCGCTGCGCTACTTCAGGCGGAAGGCCCTGATGCGGTCGTCGTACTGCGCGCTGTCCTGCGCGTAGACGCCGTATGCGAGCGCCTGGATGACGCTCAGCAGAGCCGTGTGCGAGCGCACGTAGGCGGGGCTGTTGGAGGAGTAGTACAGCTTGATCTGCGCGAGCTTTGCGACCTCGGAGAGCGTCGCGTCGGTGATCGCCGCCGTCTTTGCCTGGCGGTGGCGCGCCAGCTTCATGGCGCGCACCACGAGCGGGTGCGGGCGCCCGGCGGACAGCCCGATCACGAGCGTGCCCCCGTCGATGCGTCCGAGCCGGCTGAGCGCCTCCTGGGAGGGGCTGGCCACGACGTCGACCCTGAGGTCGAGCAGCATCAGCAGATGGCGCATGTAGCTGGCGAAGAACGCCATCTGGTCGGTGCCCGCCACGAGCACCTTCTCGGCGCCCGCGATCGCCCCGATCAGCGCCTCGACGGAGCTGCGCGAGACCTTGCGCGCGGTGTCCTCCACGTTCAGGTGGTCGGCGGTCAGCGCCGACTCGAACTCGTTCTGGTCCAGCGAGAACAGCGGCGTGGAGGATCCGGTGGCGGAATCCTTGGCGGCCTTGGCGTTCACGCGCCGGTATTCCTCGCGCGCGGCCGCCTGAAGCTCGGGGAAGCCCTCGAAGCCGAGGGCCTGGGAGAAGCGCACGACCGTGGAGCTTGACGTGTTCGCGCGGCGCGCCAGCTCCTCCGCGGTCTGGAAGGCGGCCTCGTCGAGGTGGTCGACGATGTACTGCGCCACGTCCTTCTGGGAGCGCGAGCATTCGTCAAAGCGCGCCTGGATGTACTTGGACAGGCTCTGGTGCTCGCTGGTTCCCCCGCCCGTGGCCACGCTGTGGGAGGACCCGTTGCGCGAGCGGCCGTTGGGGCTCGCCGGCGGGCTGTCCTGGGTGGTCTGTGTCGCCGCACGCTTCATCGGCGGTTCTGTTCGACGTGTTGGCCTCGCACTCCTCCCCCGCTGACGTATGTGCTTTGCAAACAGCATGATCCGCTGGAGGGGGTCCGCACGTACATAAGCTCAAGCCCATGACCTCCACGCGCGCAATCGACACCCCCAGCCGGCCCGCGGTGACGCGATGAGGATCGCGGTCGTCGGCGCCGGCATCTCGGGTCTGGTTGCAGCCCACCTGCTGCATGAGCGCCACGAGCTGGTGGTATATGAGGCCAACGCCTATGCGGGGGGGCACTCCAACACGATCAGGGTGGACACCGGGCACGCCACCCACCACGTGGATACCGGGTTCATCGTGATGAACGACCGCAACTATCCGGGCTTCACCCGGCTGCTCGCGCGCCTGGGCGTCGCCACGCAGCCGACGCACATGAGCTTCTCCGTGAAGGGCGAGGAGGAGGACTTCGAGTACGCGGGCACCCCCGCGGGGCTGTTCTGCCAGCCGCGCAACGCGTTCAGCCCGCGCTTCCAGCGGATGATCCTCGACCTGCTGCGCTTCAACCGCAAGCTCGCGGCGATGCTCGAGAGCGGCGAGGGCGGCGAGGAGTCCCTCGATGACTTCCTTGCGCGCAACCGCTTCTCGCGCGCGTTCGTGGAGCGGCTGATCGTGCCGCAGGTCTCTGCCGTGTGGTCGGCCGACCCGCGCGGAATGCGCTCGTTCCCCGTGCGCTTCGTGGCGGAGTTCTTCTCCAACCACGGCATGCTCGGCTTCCGTGACCGGCCCCGCTGGTCGACGGTGCGCGGGGGCTCGGCGCGCTACGTCGAGGCGCTGACCGCGCCCTTTCGCGAGCGCATCCGCCTCTCCACGCCGGTTCGCGCGATCACGCGCGAGAGCGGCGGCGTTCGCGTGCAGGCCGACGGATGCGAGCCCGAGCGCTTTGACCAGGTGATCATCGCCGCCCACTCCGACCAGGCGCTGGCGATGCTCGCCGACCCCAGCGAGCAGGAGGCGCGCCTGCTGGGCGCCATCGCCTACCAGCGCAACGAGGCGGTGCTGCACACCGACAGCGCGCTGCTGCCGCGCCGCCGGCGCGCGCGGGCCGCGTGGAACTTCCACCTGCTGCGCGAGCCCAAGCCGCTCAGCACGGTCACCTATTACATGAACCACCTGCAGCGCCTGCACGCCGAGCAGGACTTCTGCGTGACGCTCAACCGCAGCGAGGCGATCGACCCGCGCAAGGTGATCCGCACGATCGGCTACTCCCACCCCGTGTACACCTCCGAGGCCCTCGCCGCCCAGCTGCGCCACTCCTCGATCAGCGGCCTGGACAGACGCACCCACTACTGCGGCGCCTACTGGGGCTCGGGCTTTCACGAGGACGGCGTACAGAGCGCGCTGCGCGCGTGCGCGCCCTTCGGGGTGGCGCTGTGAACAGCTGCCTGTATGAGGGCTCGGTGCGCCACCGCCGCCGCGGCGCGGCATCTCACGAGTTCCGCTACCCGCTGTTCATGGCCTACCTGGACCTGCAGGAGCTGCCGCAGGCGCTGGACGCCAGCCGGCTGTTCTCCGCGCGCGGGCCCGCCGCGGCGTGGTTCCGCCGCGCCGACCACCTCGGCGACCCAGCGGTGCCCCTGGCGGAGTCGGTCAGGCGCCTGGTGGCGCAGCGCACCGGCGAGCGCCCCGCTGGGCCGATACGGCTGCTGACGAACCTGCGCTACCTCGGCCACTGCTTCAACCCCGTGAGCTTCTACTACTGCTACGACGCGGCCGGCGAGCGCGTGACGGCCGCGATCGCCGACGTCAGCAACACCCCGTGGGGCGAGCGCCACGCCTACGTGCTGCCCGTGGCCGACGCCGCGGACCATGGCAGCGCGCGTGTGATCGCCGCGAGCCTGCCCAAGGAGCTGCACGTGTCCCCGCTGATGGGCATGGACCATGTCTATGACCTGCGCCTGACGGTCCCCTCCCGCAGCCTGGCGGTGCACATCGAGTCCCGTGACGGCAGCGGCGAGAGCGTCTTCGACGCGACGCTCGCGCTGGAGCGCCGCGAGCTGACCGGCGCGCAGATGCGCCGTGCCCTCGCGCGCTACCCCGCGCTGAGCATGCGCATCCTGGCGCGCATCTACGCCAACGCGCTGGTGCTGCGGTGCAAGGGCGCCACCTACTTCCCCCACCCGCGCGGCGGGGAGGCGCTGCCGTGAGCGCGAGCGGCGCCACCGCCGGCAAGCCCGCGGGGCTCGCGCCCGCGGCGCTGCGCTCACGCACGCGCCCGCCCGGGTGGCGCACGCCCGGCCTGCGCGACCGCATCGCCCGCTGGATCGTGCTGCGGCTGCTCGGCGGCATCAGCGGCGGGGAGCTTCACATCCTCGAGGAGCACGCCTCGTTGCGCTTTGGGGAGGTGCTGCCCGCGCGCCCCCTCAGCGCCACGCTGAGCGTGCGCTCGCCGCGCTTCTACCGCAAGCTCCTGCGCGGCAGCGTGGGGCTGTGCGAGTCCTACCTGGACGGCCTGTGGGAGTGCGAGGACCTGGTCTCGCTGACGCGCATCGCGGCCATGAACGTGGCCGGCCTGGACCGCATGCGCCGCATCCTCTCGCCCGTGCTGATCCCGCTGCAGCGCTGGGTTCGCTGGCTGGTGCGCAACACGCCGGGGCGCTCGCGCAGGCGCATCGAAGCGCACTACGACCTCGGCAACGAGCTGTTCTCGCTGTTCCTGGATCCCACGATGATGTACTCCTGCGCCATCTTCGAGTCCCCACAGGCCTCGCTGGAGGAGGCCTCGCTGGCGAAGCTCGAGCGCATCTGCGCAAAGCTGGATCTCCGCCCCGGCGACCACGTGCTCGAGATCGGCACGGGCTGGGGCGGCTTCGCGATCCACGCGGCGCAGCACTATGGCTGCAGGGTCACCACGACGACGATCTCGCGCGAACAGCACGCCTACGCCACGCGCCGTGTGCGCGAGGCGGGCCTGGCCGACCGCGTGAGCGTGCTGCTGGAGGACTACCGCGAACTGCGCGGCAGCTACGACAAGCTCGTGTCGATCGAGATGATCGAGGCGGTTGGCTGGCAGTACTTCCCCACCTACTTCCGCCGCTGCTCGGAGCTGCTGAAGGACGGCGGCGCGATGCTGCTGCAGGCGATCGTCATCGACGACCGCGCCTACCAGGTCGAGAAGGCCGGCAAGAGCTTCATCAACACCTACATCTTCCCCGGCGGGTGCCTGCCCTCGATGGAGATCATCGGGCGCTCGCTGGCGCGCGAGACCGACCTGCGCCAGGTGCACCTGGAGGACATCACCGCCCACTACGCCACCACCCTGGCGCATTGGCGCGAGCGCTTTGCCGCGGCCGCCGAGCGCGTCGCGCAGCTCGGCTATGACGAGCGCTTCTCGCGCCTGTGGAACCTCTACCTCAGCTACTGCGAGGGCGGCTTTCACGAGCGGCGCATCCAGGACGTGCAGCTGCTGCTGGCAAAGCCCGGCTACCGCTCCGAGCCGCTGCCGGCGATCGCGCCCTCGCCCGCGCCCTCAGGCGCCGGCTCCTGACCCGGCTCACTCCGACCGCGGCGGCGCGCGTCCAATAGGGTCCGGGCGGCGATGCGCAGAACCCTGTTCGAGGACGTGCACGAAGACTTCCGCGAGAGCTTTCGCACGTTCCTGGCGCGCGAGGTGCTCGGCGAGGAGGGCCGCTACGGCGAGTGGGAGCGGCGCGGCATCGTCCCGCGCGAGGTGTTCGAACTCGCCGGCAGCGGCGGCTTCCTTGGGATGGCCGTCCCGGAGGAGCACGGCGGCGCGGGCGCCGAGGACTTCCGCCTGAACCTGGTGATCGGCGAAGAGACACAGCTCGCCGCCGTGGGCGGCTTCGGCCTGGGCATCACGCTGCACAACGACATCTGCCTGCCCTACTTCCTGAGCTACTGCAACCAGGAGCAGGGCGCGCGCTGGATGAGAGGGATCGCCTCCGGCGAGCTCATCACCGCGCTGGCCATGACCGAGCCCGGGATCGGCTCGGACCTCGCGGCGATGTCCACGCGCGCGATCCGCGACGGCGAGCACTACGTGGTCAACGGGTCCAAGACGTTCATCACAAACGGCATCAACGCGGACCTGGTGATCCTCGCCGCCAAGACCGACCCGTCCGAGCGCCATCGCGGCATCAGCCTGATGATCCTCGAGCGCGGCATGGAGGGCTTCGAGCGCGGGCGCAACCTCGAGAAGATCGGCCAGCACGCACAGGACACCGCCGAGCTGTCATTCACCGACGTGCGCGTGCCGGTGGAGAACCTGCTCGGAGACGAGGGCGAGGGCTTCCGCTACCTGGTCTCAAACCTGCCGCAGGAGCGGCTGTCGATCGCCGCCTCAGCCGTCTCCGCCGCCGAGGCCGCGCTCTCCTGGACGCTTCAGTACGTGCGTGAGCGCCAGGCCTTCGGCCAGCCGATCGGCTCCTTCCAGAACTCGCGCTTCACGCTGGCGGAGCTGCGCACCGAAACGGACATCGCGCGCGTCTACATCGACCGCTGCGCGCAGGCGCTCAACCTCGGCGAGCTGACGCCAGAGGACGCCGCGATGGCCAAGTGGTGGTGCACCGATCTGCAGGGCCGCGTGTGCGACCGCTGCCTGCAGCTGTTCGGCGGCTACGGCTACATGCTGGAGTACCCCATCGCGCGCGCGTGGGCGGACGCGCGCGTCACCCGCATCTACGGCGGGGCCAACGAGATAATGAAGGAGATCGTCGGGCGCTCGATGGGCCTGTGAGCAGGGCCGGCCCCGGTGGGCACGCAGAGCCCGCGGCGGCGCGGCCTAACCGGGCGCCTGCGCGCCCAGCCGCTCGGCCAGGCCCACGAACCAGTCCAGCGAGCGGGGGTTGGCCAGCGAGTCCACGCTGGCCGCCTGTCCCGGCGCGGTCCCCATCAGGATGCGCTTGACGGGCACCTCCAGCACCTTGCCCGAGAGCGTGCGCGGAACCTCCGCGATCTGCATGATCTCGTTGGGCACATGCCGGGGTGAGCAGTCCTCGCGGATGCGCCGCTTGATCCTCGCGGTGAGCTCGTCGTCGAGCTCCACGCCCTCGCGCAGCACCACGAACAGCACCATCCACAGCTCGCCGTCGGCGCCGGGCTTGGGGATGTCCACCACAAGCGTGTCGAGCACCTCCTCCACCGAGCCCGCCGCGCGGTAGATCTCGCTGGTGCCCATGCGCACGCCCTGGCGGTTGATCGTGGAGTCCGAGCGGCCATAGATCACGGCTCCCCCGCGCGGTGTGATGCGGATCCAGTCGCCGTGGCGCCACACGCCCGGGTACATCGCGAAGTAGCTCTCGCGCAGGCGCTCGCCGCCGGCGTCGCCCCACAGGTACAGCGGCATCGAGGGCATCGGCTCGGTGATCACCAGCTCCCCCACCTCGTCCTGCACGCTCGCGCCGTGCTCGTCCCACGCCTGCACCGCGCAGCCAAGGCAGCGGCACTGCAGCTCGCCCTCATACACCGCCAGCAGCGGGCAGCCGCCGACGAACGCGGTGCAAACGTCTGTGCCGCCGCTGGTGGAGAACAGCCACACGGTGGGGCTGACATGACCGTAGACCCATTTGAAGCTCTCCGGCGAGAGCGGCGAGCCGGTGGAGCCGATCGCGCGCAGCGCGCTCAGGTCGTAGTCGCGCGCGGGCTCGACACCCTCCTTCTCGGTGCTCGCGAGCAGCCCCGCGGAGAGCCCCATGCAGGTGATCGCGGTGCGCTCGGCAAGCTCCCACAGCACGCCCAGGTCAGGGTGAGCGGGGCTGCCGTCATACAGCACGATCGCCGCGGGGCTGTGCAGGCAGCCCACCAGGAAGTTCCACATCATCCAGCCCGTTGTCGTGAACCAGAACATGCGGTCGCCGCGGCGCAGGTCCAGGTGCAGGCGCTTCTTCAGCTGCTCGAGCAGGATGCCGCCCTGGCTGTGCACGATCGCCTTTGGCAGACCCGTGGTTCCCGAGGAGTAGAGCACCCACAGGGGGTGGGAGAACGGCAGCTGCTCGAAGTGCTCGGGCGCTCCCTCGCCCAGCGCCAGCAGCTCATCCCAGCTGAGCGCCTGCCCCGGCACCTCGCCGGGGATCGGCGCCGAGGCCGTGTCCAGATAGGGCAGCGTGACGGTGTGCGCGACCGTGGGCAGCTCGGCGAGGATGCCCGTGACCACCTCGCGCCGGTCGAAGTCCTTGCCCCCATGGCGGTAGCCGTCGACCGCCAGCAGCACCTTGGGCTCGATCTGCGCGAAGCGGTCGATCACGCTGCGCGCGCCGAACTCGGGCGCCGCGCTCGACCAGATCGCGCCGATGCTCGCCGCCGCCAGGAAAGCGATCAGCGTCTCGGGAATGTTGGGCATGTAGGCGACCACGCGGTCGCCCCGCTCCACCCCGAGCGCGCGCAGCCCGCCGGCGGCGGCGGCCACGGCGGCCGACAGCTCGCCCCACGTGATCTCGCCGAGCTCGCGCACCTCGGAGGTGTGCAGCACGGCCACCGCCGCTGGGTCCCTGCCGGCGAGCAGGTTCTCGGCGTAGTTCAGCTCCGCGCCGGTGAACCAGTCAGCGCCGGGCATCTCGCGCGAGCCGAGCACGCGCTCGTAGGGCTTGGAGTGGCGGACCGCGAAGAACTCCCAGATACTCGCCCAGAACACCTCCAGCTCGTCCACCGACCACTGCCACAGCTCCTCATAGCCGCCGAACGGCCGTCCCCGCCGCTGTCCCGCCCAGTCCATGAAGCGCGCCATCTCCACCTCGCCGGCCATCTCCGGCGAGGGCTCCCACAGGGGCGCCTGGCTGTCTTGGCTGGACATGATCGCTGTGCACGCTCCCCGTCGGTTGGCGTTTGCCGGCCGCCGCACGGCGCATCCGCACAGGCGACCCCGAACACTCTTATATCCGGTATGTGCGGGCCGCCGTCGCGGCCGGCAGCCTCGCGCACAGATATTCTCGCGTGCAGTGGATGCCCCCGCACTGCGCGCCGAGTTCCCGGTGCTCGACAGCGTCGCCTACCTGAACGCGGGCACCGATGGGCCGCTCCCGGCCGCCGCGGTCAGAGCCGCCTCGCAGGAGCTCCAGCGCCAGCTGGCCGACGGGCGCTCACAGGCGCACTTCCAGCGGCGCACCGAGCTCACCGACGGCCTGCGCGCGGCCTACGCCGCGACGCTGGGATGCCGGCCCGCGGACCTCGCGCTGTGCACGTGCACGACCGAGGGAATGGCGCAGACGATCGGCGGGCTGGCGCTCGGCCCGGGCGATGAGATCCTCACCAGCGAGGATGAGCACCCGGGGCTGCTGGGGGCGCTCGGCGCCGCGCGCGAGCTGCTCGGCGTCAGCATCCGCATGGTGGCGCTGGCGGAGATCGCCGAAGCGGTCGGACCCGCCACGCGCCTGGTGGCGTGCTCGCACGTCAGCTGGCTCACGGGCGCGCTCGCGCCCGCGGCGCTGGCCGAGGTGCCGGTGCCGGTGCTGCTCGACGGAGCACAGGGGGTCGGCGCGATCCCCGTCGACGTCGCCCAGCTCGGCTGCGACGCGTATGCGGGCGCCGGGCAGAAGTGGCTGTGCGGGCCCGACGGCAGCGGCATGCTCTACGTCAGCCCGCAGCTGCGCGAGCGCATGTCCGTCGCGCGCCGCGGCTACGCCAACCTCGAGGACCCCAACAGCGGCCTGGACGCGCGGCTGCACGAGGACGCCAGGGCCCTCGACACGCTGTCGCTGAACGCGGAGACGGTGGCGCTGGCGCTGGCCTCGGCGGAGCTGCTCGCCCGCGCCGGCTGGGCGCAGGTGCACGAGCGTGCCGCGAGCCTCGCGCAGACGCTCGCCGAGCGCCTGGCGCAGGCGGGACGCGACCCGGTCCCCCGCGACCGCACCACGCTCGTGTCCTTCTTCAGCGAGGACCCCGAGGCCGAGCGCCAGCGCCTGGCCGATTCCGGGATCGTTGTGCGTAACATTCCCGGACGGCCGTGGCTGAGGGCCTCGGTGGGAGCCTGGAACGACGAGCAGGACCTGGAGCGGCTGCTGCAGGCGCTCGCCGCATGAGGGTCCCGCCCGGCCCAGCGCCGGTACGGGCATGACAGAGCCCCTGCCCGAGCGGCCGATCACACCGATGAGCTCCCTGCCCCAGACCGAGGTCCACCCGCCCCCGCCGGGTCTCGGCGTCCCGCAGGCCCGCGTGCTCTCGGACCCGCCCGCGCGCCTGCGCCGCCTGGCGCCCTTCGCGCGACACGCCGGCCTCCCGTTCGTGGTGTGCCTCTCGGCGCTGCTGAACACCCGCCATCTCTCCCAGAACGGCTACGCCAACATCTTCTACTCCGCGGGCGTCAAGTCGATGCTCGGCTCGCTGCACGACTTCCTCTACGCCTCGTTCGACCCAGGGGGCTTCATCACCGTGGACAAGCCGCCGCTGGCGCTGTGGGTGCAGGTGGCAAGCGCCAAGGTGTTCGGCTTCTCCTCGATGAGCCTGCTGCTGCCGGGGGCGATCATCGGCGTGCTGAGCGTCGCCGCCCTGTACGTGCTGCTCGTCCGCCGCATGGGCGTCGTGGCGGCGTTCGCCGGGTCGCTCGCACTCGCGGTGTTCCCCTCCTTTGTCGCCGTCTCGCGCGACAACGGCGTCGACCCGCTGCTCATCTTCCTGCTCGTGCTCGCCTGCTGGGCGGGCGTGCGCGCGTGCGAAACCGGCCGCTGGCGCTCGCTCATCCTGAGCGCGGTGCTCGTCGGGCTGGCGTTCAACACCAAGACGCTCGCCGCCTATCTCGCCGTGCCCGGCATCGCCGCCGCCTACCTCGTGTGCGCGCCCGGCAGCGTCGTGAACCGCGCGCTGAAGCTGCTCGTGGCGGGCCTGGTGATGCTCGCGGTGTCCTTCTCCTGGATCGCCTTCGTGGAACTCACCCCCGCCGCCAAGCGCCCGTTCGTGGGCAGCTCGACCAACAACACCGAGCTCGGGCTCACCTTCGGATACAACGGCCTGGGGCGCGTGGAAGGCCAGGAAGGCGGCCCCAACCAGGTCTTCGCCCGCCCGGGCGCCAGGGTGGAGCCGCCCCAACCCAAGCCCACGCCCACGGGCGCGAAGGGCACCGGCAAGCCGGGCCCGCCGGCATCCGGCCAAAGGGGCGGCCAACCAGCGACCCCCCATCCATCGACCTTCCTGCCCGACGGGCGCTACCGCAACCCGATCCCGTTCGGCAGCAAACCCAGCCCTGTGCGGCTGTTCGGCAAGGGCCTCGGGGACCAGGCCGGCTGGGAGATCCCGCTCGCCCTGTTCGGGCTGATCGCGCTCGCCATGCTGCTGCTCGGCGAGCGCCGTCGCAAGGACATCGCGGCACTCCTACGCAGGGGCGGGCGCGGACGGGGCGCCCCGGCGCCCGGCGCGGATGGCGTTGAGGCGACCCTCCCCGAGGCGGGTGCAAGGCCCGCCAGGCCGCCCGCGCCGGAGCCGGTGGCGCGTCCTTGGCGGCGCGACCCGCGCCTTGCCACGCTGCTGGCGCTCGGCGGCTGGTTTCTCGTGGAGGCGGTCGTGCTCAGCACCTCCAAGGGCATAGTGCACCCCTACTACGTCTCTGC